>Ga0315308_1002604_pt1 | contig 10215 bp, 11 predicted proteins | sample TDP3_MG_FD_203078 | JGI IMG/M metagenome (GOLD analysis project Ga0315308, IMG submission 203078) | Freshwater sediment microbial communities from Lake Towuti, South Sulawesi, Indonesia - TDP3 | ecosystem: Environmental > Aquatic > Freshwater > Lake > Sediment | place: Indonesia: South Sulawesi...
GGCGTCGGCGATCTCCTCGGAGGAATCGTCGTCGGAGCTTACCGCCTAGAGACAGGTGAGTTCGCTTACGACCTAGTTGATGTCAAATTCTTTCAACGCCCTAGATTCGCCTCGAAGCAGTATCTACCGGAGGTCTCTAGGATAGTCTTCAACCTGCTGGAGAAGCTTAAACGCAAAGACAGAGAGACCGTCCGGGTTTGCAGAAGCTACGTATTCGAGCAAGCCTACAAGAAGCTGAGAGAGAAGTGCGGTGCGGAAGCTGTTGAATTGAGCAAGGTAGTCGGTAAACCGCAAGAGTACGTAGAGACAGCGTACCTAGATGAGCTGAGAAACTTGGGGTACAACGCGATCGCGAAGCGAGAGACGCGGAGAGCGAAAAGCTTCTTTCATATGATGAATTGGGTTAGGAGAGATCCCTCACGCTGGAGATTCGCTAAGACCGGTTGGCCTCGATTAAGAAACTATCGCGCTTTCAGGATGTTTCCTCACGGCCGCCGTATGCAGCGATGAATCCTCTAACGAATTTATTGGCATGCTTTTCCGTGCCCCTATGTTTTCCGCCTTTAGTCCGAAGATGATGATAGAACTCGTGGAGAATTATTCGAGGATCGAATAGGCGCTCTCGATCTGACACATATATCGTAGCCTTCGAAGCTAGATAGCATCCAGCCCTCCCTGTATGCCTCTTCGGCATGCCAACCTCAATTCTCGGCGTTTCAATCTTAAAGTAGTCGCTTAAGGTCTTCAAGGCTTCTTCAGGCCTCCCTTCCAGAATTAAAGCGACGACAGAGGCCTTGACAAATTCATCTCCTACCGTTCTTTCCACCTCGTGCAGCTGGTCCTGAGGCTTGCCAAGTCGATTAGACGTAATGAGTTATGAACATATGAAAATGACCTAAAGAGATAAATTGCATCGGGCTTAAAAGATTATCAAATTGTTTATTGGTGTCAGTCGTGTCCGAGACCAAGCCAGCTGAATATAGCCTGGCCTACACGCTGTCACTTATCGTCTCGATCTCGCTAATGATGCTATACTTTGTCGGGCAATCTGACTTGGAGTTCATGAGGATCTTCTCGAATATCGTTTTTGCACCCGTAGCATTTGTACCAGTTGTTGTCGCACTAGAAACATCAAGAAGGTACGGATGGGAGTTTGAAAGCAAGCTTGGCTTCATATGGTTGACATTTCTCATAGGTCTCTTCCTCTGGTTCCTCGGTGAGTTCGTCTGGGCGATCTATGTTCTAGGATTCAAGATCGATGTTCCTTATCCCTCAGTAGCTGATGTCTTCTATGTGCTCGGATACCCTGCATTCATCTACGGGTTGATCATGTACTTCATGGAGTTCAGGCCAACGTTGAGCTTGAAGACTGCAAAGTTAGGGTTGTTCATAGCGGCGGCCGTGATAGTGTTGACGATTGGTTTTCTCTACGGTCCGACAATCACTTCATCTGAAGACCCTGCAACGATCGCTCTAGACGTACTTTACATCACGCTCGACTTGATTATCTTGATCTTCTCGGCTGAAGCATTCCTTCTGACATTAGGTTATCACTCTATCTTGGGAGGAAGTTTATGGAAAGCTTGGCTCTTTTTGGTCATAGGTGCAATCCTCGACGCTGCTGCGGATCTCCTCTTCAGTTACTTAACCTTGCTCGGCGTCTACTATGAAGGACATCCTTCGGAGCTATTGTACCTCTGGGCCTACGTGGCCTTCTCTCTCGCTTTCTACATTCACGGCAAGGAATTGTAGCGTCAGGAATGCGCTAACATTTATTCCAGCTATCGTGTGATATCAAACATGGATCCACTCTCACACTACTTGTTTGCTTGGTTTATTGGAAGAAAGCTGCGGATTGAACGAGCCTACCACAGGGTCCTCGTCTTGGGCGGACTGCTTCCAGATATTGATGCTCTTTCGATCGTGTTTGGCATCGAGTATGTAAGAGAGTTTCATGGAGCACTGACTCATTCTATATTTGTCGCGCTCCCACTGGCTCTAGCGTTGGCTCTTCTGCTAGAATTGATCTTCGAAGTGGAGTTTTGGAGAAGTAGCCTGTATGCAGCCTTAGGCGTAGCCAGCCACATCTTCCTCGATATCTTCAATGTAAGTTCACTGGCCAAGTATGGAGGAAGATTCCTATGGCCCATGTATACTAGGAACCTTTTCCTTCGAGAATTTATCGCTCTTGAATACGCGAACGCAGTCTATATTACTGTTCTGATGCTGCTTCTTCTCGGAGGAGGCTACTTCATCCTAAAGAAGATCTATCCTTGGAGTATATGGCTTAAAGGTAGAGAGTGAACGCTCTGATCGTCTTCCCGATGTGATATACTTCAGAGCCAAGAGTCAGATTCCGAACTGAGTAGTGAGCATGTTTCTTGTGCTTCTCAGCCTACGTTAGTATTTCTCTAGGAACCAGACTTTATCGAACTCTTTGATCTGTGAGACCGTCGTCTCAGGCTTCCATACTACACGCATCGCAATGTCCTTAGAGATATCGATCATCTTGTAGAGATCAGGCCATATGAACGCGGGTATCGTGTACGCTGCTACTGCAAGTTTACTCGCCGCCTTCACAAACTCATTGTACTTCTCTTTCTTTATGATGTATGTACTGTCAAATGTATACTCCAAACCTAACACCTACTCCAATCGACAAGTCTTGGAAGTCGAACTCTATTAATGCTTTCGGAACATTAAGAAACGTTATTTCTTCTCACTCAATTCTCTTAAAGCCAAGAACGCCGCGCCCATCGCGGGTTCAAATTTGGGTGAGGCCAATCTTGCTTTGGGCATAATCTTGTTGATCTCTTCTTGAAAAGGCTTGAGAACGTGGCTGCCAGCCTTAAAGACACCTCCAGTCATGTAAACTTCGACATCCTCATTCTCCATCCCCAGGGCTTTGGCTATAGCTATGGCGTGAGATGCGATTTCTCTTCCGGCCTCAGTGAGTATTCTCTTTGCAACTGCATCCCCTTCATCAGCAGCCTCAGCGACTAGAGGAGCTACCGCAGCTATCTCAGAAACGCTCATCCTTTCCGTGTAGACTCTCTGCACCAAATCCTCCTCCACCTGAAGCTTCAGCACCTTCATTATCTTCTCTGTAAGAAGAGTCCTGATTTCTCGGCCATCATAAGAGCGTAGGAAAGCTTTCAACGCTTGACGCCCTATCTCATAGGCGCTTCCCTCATCACCTATTATATTGCCCCATCCCCCGACACGCTTGATCTCCCCTCGCTTATTCAAGCCTGCCGCGAATGATCCTGTTCCAGCCTCAACGATCAAGCCGGGTTGCCCACCTGTGGCCCCGTATAGCGCTATCACCGAATCGTGGACAACGGTGATCTTCTCACAGAACTTGATCTCATCTCTGATGAACTTCGGAATGACCTTCATGTCGTATGGGGAATCTAGACCAGCCATACCGAAGCATGCAACCTTGAACCTCGACCTCTCCAGCCTAGCGTTAGAGGCTGCCCTCTTGATCGATTGAAGCAGAGCCTTCTTCGCCGCAGAGATACCAACATTCTGATAGTTCGATGGACCACTTACGCCTCTCCCAAGAACCCTACCCTTATTGTCCGCTACTATGCAGATGGTCTTTGTTGCGCCTCCATCGATGCCTGCTACATAATCCAAGATGATCAACACCATCGATACTATTGTACATCATAATAGACGTTGAATCCGAGACTCGTCTTCGCCGCATTTTCTAAAATGAAACGCCCTATCTCAGATATGTTCTTTAAGTGCGTACCTCCGCATGGTATGGGTTCGCATCCTTCTATCGTAACTATCCTGAAAGATTCTAACGTTGGCAGACGATAGATGTTCGGAGCTTCAGGCGCTCTCTCTTTCAACTCTTCATACGAGACTGTCTCGATCTTGACAGCAGCGCCTTGCTCAATCAACTTGTTCTCGGTCTCCTCAATCTTCTTCAATTCCTCAATCGACGGCGGCTCGCCTTTGTAGCCCACGTAGCATTCATCCGCGAGCCATGAGTCCGTTGTCTCAACCCTCTTACCCGTAACCACTGCCAAGCAGTGGTCGAGAAGATGCCCAGCAGTATGCCTACGCATTAGAAGATAACGCCAATCCCAATCGATCCCGCCATTCACCTTCCCAATGTTAGGCGAACCTTCTAGGAGCTTACCCCAGTGCACAACGACGCTTCCAGCCAACATGGCTTTCTTAACCTCAATCTTGAAGCCGTCTCCTTGTATGACACCTCTGTCAGAAGGCTGCCCGCCGCTCTTTGGATGGAAGATTGTTCGGTCGAGAATCATATAGAAATGTTTCTTCTCATCTGGTTCCAAACGCACAATATTCGCTTCGAAAGCTTTGAGATATGCGTCGCCCCAGTAAAGTAGCTCAGTGCCAGCGATTCCTTTAACCAGTTCTTCAAGCCTCATTGAAAGCCCTCATCAACATTCGAACTCTTACTTACGAGCTCAAGCTCGATAAATCATTTATGCGGAAAAGGCTCTTTCCTTCTGGCAAAAGATAAATAAGCCAGAGCCTCTTTCAAAGAAGAAGGCTGCATTCAATAGCGTGAGAGAAAATGGGGAAGACTTCAACTGGGCTCTTCGCGGCGAGGAAGCTGAGGAGGAGACGCAAGAAGCTCAGATGGAAGTATGCCCCATTCAAGAGGCGGATGCTAGGGCTAGACTATAAAGCGGACCCCCTGCAAGGAGCACCTCAAGGACGCGGCATAGTCCTAGAGAAGGTTGGAGTAGAGTGCAGACAGCCGAACAGTGCTGTTAGAAAAGCTGTGCGCGTTCAACTCATAAGAACTGGGAAAGTTGTCACCGCCTTCCTGCCGGGAGACGGTGCTCTCAACTTCATAGATGAACATGACGAAGTCAATATTCAAGGGATAGGTGGAGCTGAAGGAAAAAGTATGGGCGATATTCCCGGCATAAGGTTCTCTGTCTTCAAGGTCAATGGCGTATCACTTCAAGCTCTGCTAAGCGGCAAGAAAGAGAAGCCAAGAAGGTAAGCTGCAACTAATTCTCCTGCTTCTCCAGATTCCGTAATAGTAGTGGCGGAAGTTACAATCGATTTTTTATTGCAAGTTCTGAATATTACTAGTTATTATTCGTAGAGTGGAGTGCCCAATTTATGCCAAAGATCTTAGATGTTTGGCCTACCGCCACAGACCTTTTCATAGAGCCGCATAAGAAGTTACTAAACAGATATGTCTCAAAAGGATTCAAGGTCGATGTAGCAAGAATCAAGTATGGAACGCATTCCATAGAGTCGCATTTCGATGAAAACTTCAACGCCCCATATATTGTGGATGAAGTCGTGAAGGGTGAAAAGAAAGGCTACGACGCAGTCATAATAGACTGTTTCGGCGATCCTAGTGTAAAAGCAGCTAGAGAAGTTGTAAAGATCCCAGTGGTTGGCCCAAGAGAATCTGCTCTTCACCTAGCATGTATGCTAGGAACAAGATTCTCAGTCATCACAGTTGGCGGACTACCTGTCACGAAGCTTCTCGCGTCGAGCATACATGAGCTGGGCTTCGGCTATAAGTTCGCCTCTATACGCAACACTGGACTTATGGTCCTTGACATCGATGAAGACCAGAAGATAACTATAGACCGCCTCGTTAAGGAAGGTAAGAAAGCCATCAAGGAGGATGGAGCCGACGTCCTTGTTCTCGGTTGCACGGGCCTCTCTGAGACTGCGCAGAAATACAAACTTCAAGAGAGAGTCGGCGTTCCGGTTGTGGACCCGACCTTGGCTGCTTTAAAGATCGCTGAAACTCTCGTAAGCTTGAATTTAACTCATAGCAAACTGGGATTTCCTGAACCCCCGAAGAAGCCGATAGCTTATCCGCCTTCGCTTGAACAATAGCTGTCTAGGCGCTGAATTCGATCAGGCTTTTCATCATCTTGAAGTTTGGAAGCTGACTGTCTATCCTTAAAAACGTTTCATACCAATAGATTCCGTTAGATGATGAAGATTGAAAAAGAACAGAGATATCCACACGCGATGCATTCATGCAGGAGAACAGAGAGACCCTACGACTAAATCCATCCCAACCCCAATCTACCAATCGGCAGTATACGCATTCGACTCTATGAAAGATCTCATCGCCTACTGGAAGGGAAGGGAGGACGGAGCGGAAGGCTACATGTACACTAGACCTGTTGCTCCAACTCAACGCGTACTGGAGAAGAGAATTGCATCGTTAGAGGAAGGTGAAGACGCTTTAGCTTTGTCTTCAGGGATGGCCGCGATAACAACGGCGATTCTGACACTCGTCTCTCAAGGGGATGAAATCGTTTCGACAGACATGGTCTACGGGGGAACCTACACGTTTCTCAGGCATAGATTGCCTTCTTTAGGCATCAAGACGACATTCATCGACACACGCAACATCGAGAAAGCTGAACAATTCATCTCTAAGAAGACGAAGGCTCTCTATGTCGAGACGCCCAGCAATCCGGATCTTAGGTTGACAGACCTAAAGCAAGCAGCAGAGATAGCTGGGAAACATGATGTCAAGCTGATCGTAGACAACACTTTTGCAACCCCTATAAATCAAGTGCCTATGCGAATTGGAGCAGACATAGTTGTCATAAGTACAACAAAATACTATGGCGGCCACAACGACCTCATGGGAGGGGCTATTGTGGGAGATACTGACTTCATAACTGAAGCTCGGAAGACGCTCAAAAGTTACGGAGGCACTGTAGATCCTTTCGCCGCGTACCTGACTTTGAGAGGGATTAAGACTCTGGCGGTCCGAATGGAGAGACATAACTCAAATGCGATGGAGCTCGCAACATTTCTTCAAGCACATGACAAGGTTAAGAAAGTCTATTATCCCGGCTTAGAAAGCCATCCCCAGCACGATCTAGCGAAGAGGCAGATGCAAGGTTACGGAGGAATGATCTGCTTCGAGGTTGAAAGTGAGCAGGTAGCGATCGCGACCATTGAGAATCTGAAGATAGTCATTCACGGCCTAAGCCTCGGAGGTGTGGAATCGCTCATCTCGATGCCCGTGTACTCATCCCACTACTATCTATCACCCGACGAATTGGCCGAGGTCGGCTTGAACAATCGAATGATTCGGCTCTCTGTAGGCCTAGAAGGAATCGGCGACTTGATAGCGGATCTCGACGATGCACTCTCAAGAGCTTAGCATATGAACTCTCGAAAAATCATATATTTACGGTCAGAAAACTCCAATCAGCCTGACACATAAATGAAGCTCGACAGCACCCGGCGACCCTTAGACCACGAAAGGGTTCCGCTCCCTGACATCTATGAAGACGGAAGGCCAGTATACATACTGAGCAAAGGCACTGGCAGAAGAACTGGGAGAGAGGTGCTTCGAGAGAACATCCAAGTAGCACAAGTGATGGTCGAGTTCGTGAAGGATCTCTTCGGTCCCTACCGAATGGTCAAGATGATATCGGAGGGAAAGATAACCTATGTGACAAGCGACCTTTTGACGGCGTTCAGAAAGACGCCTTTAAGCCATCCGGTAGCTCAACTCATAGCTGGTGCAGCCGTCGCCACACACAGGGAGTGCGGAGGAGGAGCAGCATCAACAGTTATCCTCGCCGGAAAGATTCTAGAGAAATGCCAAGAGCTTCTCGATTTGGGCGTGCATCCCAACACTGTAGCAGACGGCCTTCTAGTTGCGTTCGACAAAGTTCTCCAGATTGCAGATAAGCTAGCCATATGTTCAACGTTAACCGAACATGAATTCATCAAGAATGTGGTCGGAAGATCACTCTCAGGAAAGCTGCCAGCACATGAAGAAGAGCATCTAGCGAGATTGATCTCTCAACTGGTCAAGACTATTGGAATCGATAACTTATCAGGTTCAGAGCGATCGGACGTCGTTGATTTCAAGAAGGCGCTCGGCGGTTCGCTCTCAGAATCAGAGATCATCGAAGGCCTCATTCTACGCAAGGAGATTCCTCACATGGATATGCCGAGAGCGGTGAAGGACGCAAAGATCGCGCTGGTAAAGGGTCGTTTGAGGCTTGACAGGAAGCTGGGCAGATATGAGAATCGCAAAATCAGCTTCGACAAGCCTGAAGAACTTTCTCGATTTGAACATTCTAAGCAAGATTTGCTTAGAGGGTTCTTGCAGGACATTCTTAGAGTCGGAGTCAATGTCTTAATGGTCGAGGAAGGAATTGACGATTTTCTACTGGAGTATTTGGCGCGACTCGGCATACTGGCCATCAGAAGGTTCCCGCCTCCAGAATTCGATAGAGTGGCCAAGGCGACCGGTGCGACTGCCATCACTGACCTTTACCACGTTGCGCCTTCAGACCTAGGCTGGGCTGAGGTAGTCGAAGAGAGAAAGATAAATCGGCAACCTTGGCTCTGCATTAGAGGCTGCAAGAACCCAAGAACCGTTGACGTTCTACTACGAGGAACTACGAATGAAGTTCTAGATGATGTTGAACGTGTACTCAAAGGAACCCTTCCTATGATAAAAGCTCTACACGAGGATGACAGGCTGGTATGGGCAGGAGGAGCCTTCGAGGAGGAGATCTCAGCTTCCCTTCGAAATTATGCTAGCGAATTCGCTGATAGGAGACAACTGACAGTGAGCGCTGTGGCGGATGCTTTTGAGTATCTGCCCGTCCTTCTTGGTGAGACGGTCGATTTGAAAGGTATAGACGTGATCGCTGAGTTGAGAGCCAAGCATAACCAAGGCGAGAGGTCAGCTGGGATAAATTTAGCTGAAAAGCGTATAGCAGATATGGATGCTCTTAAGATATACGACCTCTACAAGATGAAACTACAAGTAGTAAAGACGGCGTTTGAGACAGCTCTCACAATACTCAGGATTGATGATTTCATCATCGGCCGCAAACTATCCGAACCTGAATTGAACTATATGCAGAGGATGAAGGGAAGCTCGCCAGAGAAGCTTGAGAAAATGAGAGAGGACTATGGCCTCGAAACACTTGAGTAAGATTTGAGAAACATATCGGCGAAGGAAGCAAAGGAGAAGGATTTAGAGTCTAGTCGGCTTGGGTCTCGGAGGCATATAGGCCGCTTTGCTATGGCTCATTCCCGCGAGCGAGAACATTATCGCTGAGTAGACAGCTGCCCTGAGAGGCTCGACGATTGGAATCTTCACCCCTTTCTTGTCAAGCTGCTTCTTAACCATCTCAACCAGCGATGACATACCTGTACAACCTAGAACTACCGCGTAAGCTCCATCTTCCTTGAATGCTTTCTCGATCGCCTTCGCCATAGCTGAGGCGCTCTTCTCGCGGTCCTTCTCCAAGTCGAGCACGGGTATGCCTATCGGAACCATCGAAGCCAAATATTGAAGAAGCCCCCGCTTCGCCAGAAGACCTCTGACTAGCGGTTCGACTTCTGGCAGAATATTGATTATCGAGAACCTGGGCGCGATCTGCGCTGCAAGATGGCACGCGGCCTCATTCGCACCTGCAACTGGGATGCTCACCAGTTCTCTGGCTGCATCCAAGGCTGGGTCGCCGAAACAATCAATAACAACAGCGCTGAAACCCTTCTCTTCGGCCTCTTTGACTTTTTTCAAGATTGCTGGTGCGTTAAGCGCTTCATCATATGCATCTTCAATGGACGCAGTTCCTTTCTCTATGTTCGTCATCTCAAGCTTGAACATTCCTCCAGTCTTCTTTTCGATCTCCTCAGCAAGCTTTGTTCGATCTTCGGCGGCTTCTCTTAGACCGGCTGTCGCGATCACAGGCATTATGTCCAGAATCTTCTTTTGACCCCTCAATTTTATCCGCTCCATAAGAAGGAGTAAGCCGTACAATATATAACACTTAAAATAATCTCGTGCATCGATCTGTTTCTCCAATTCCACCCTAAGTTTTGCTGAGCTTTCGGATAACCTTTCGAAAGTCTTAAAAACGATGCGAGTTCGAACACTTGAATTGTGATGAAAAATGAGAAAGTTATCGACTCAAGATTTGAGAGATACTGTCGTCGGCGCGACCTTACTTGGCTCTGGCGGCGGAGGATCTCCTGACAACGGAATGAAGCTAGTAGATGAGATCGCCAAGATCAAGAAGCAAATAAACCTCGTAAACCCCAGCGAAGTTCCCGATACAGAGTACGTGGCAATGGTCGCCGGCATGGGAAGCCCAGCAGCTCTAAAAGAGAAAGGCTTCGGGCCGGAGGGAATCTACGCCTTCGAAGGCTTACAGAAAGTTTATGGATGGATCGGCGTAGACTTCA
>Ga0315308_1002605_pt1 | contig 10215 bp, 11 predicted proteins | sample TDP3_MG_FD_203078 | JGI IMG/M metagenome (GOLD analysis project Ga0315308, IMG submission 203078) | Freshwater sediment microbial communities from Lake Towuti, South Sulawesi, Indonesia - TDP3 | ecosystem: Environmental > Aquatic > Freshwater > Lake > Sediment | place: Indonesia: South Sulawesi...
TGACCAACACAATGATCAGCGTTTACGGCGACACCGTCGCCGTTATCGGAAACGTCGAGAACCTGGGCGTCGCAAGGGAGGCGGTGATGAAGCTCGTGAACGGGTCCTTCCACAAGACGGTCTGGAACTTTTTATACGCTTACAGAAGGAAAATGAAAAAAGAAAGGGGAGAACTCTGGTATGAGAGCCCCGAACCAAAAGCGGAGCTGAGGAGATCATGACAGAAACCGTTTACCAGTCGATAAGCCCTTCAGACTTCTTCTACAGGAACAGGGAGATAGCCGGATTCAGCAACCCCAGCAGGGCGGTGTACTCCGCCGTCAGAGAGCTGCTGGAGAACTCCCTCGACGCCTGCGAACTCCAGATGTCCCCCCCGGAGATATACATCCGCCTCCAGGAGCTGGCCTCCTCAGAGACCGGTTCGGAGACCGGCACTAGCATCTACAGGCTAAGGATAGAGGACAACGGCACGGGCCTCCCACCTGAGCACATACCACGGTGCTTCAGCCAGGTCTTCTATGGCTCAAAATACACTCTGAAGCAGTCGAGGGGCACATTCGGCCTCGGCGGCACGATCACGATCCTCTATGGTCAGATCACAACCCACAAGCCTGTCACCGTAATCTCGAGCACGGGTGGCGACATACACGAGTTCGAGATGATGATCGACATAGAGCACAACAGCCCAATCATACTGAAGCACACCGTCACCAGCAACAAGAGGGGCTGGAGGGGTACGACTGTCGAGCTCCAGTTCGAGGGGGACTACAGCCGGATAAAGAGCAAGCTCTTCGACTACGTCAAGCAGACCGCCATGGTCACCCCCTACGCCAACATCGTCTTCGTCGACCCGAGCGGGCGCCTCTACCGGTTCGAGAGGGTGACGGAGAAGATGCCACCGCTGCCGAAGGCCGTGAAGCCCCACCCCCACGGCATGGACGTGGAGAACTTCAGGAGGCTCGTCTCGGTCACGAAAGCCAAGAGCATGAAGGAGTTCATGATGGAGAACTTCCAAGGGGTGGGCCCGACGACGGCGGAGAAGTTCCTGAAGGCCGCCGGCACAAACCCAAACATAAAGCCTGGCACCCTCGGGCCCGACGACATCGTCAAGCTGGCCAGGGCGGCCAGGGATTACCCGGACTTCGTGAGGCCCGACCCGAGCTGCCTTTCGCCAATCGGCGAGGAGCTCTTGGAGACCGGCATCCGGAAGGAGCTGGACCTGACGAATGAGGACTTCCTGAAGGTTGTGACAAGGAAGCCCTCAACCTACCTGGGCTTCCCGTTCGTCGTCGAGGCCGCCATAGCCCACGGGAAGTCCGTGGCGAAGCAGTTCAAGAGCGGCATTACCCTAATACGGTTTGCGAACAGGATTCCCCTCCTCTTCGACGAGTCGAGCGGGGTCAGCTGGAAGGTTGTCAACAAGAACATCAGCTGGGGCACGTACAACGTCTCACCTGATACGCCCCTCGTGATCGTCGTGCACGTCTGCTCTACGAAGATCCCCTACAAGACCGTCGGGAAGGAGTACCTAGCCGATGAGCCGGAGGTTGAGAAGGAGATCACGAACGCGGTCAGGGAGGCGGCCAGGGACCTCAGGGTCTACATCTCCAGGAGCATCCGGATGGCGAGGGAGAAGCGGAGGCTCGACATCTTCGAGAGGTATCTGCCCAAGATAGCGGAGTTCTCAACGAAGCTCTCCGAGAGGGAGAAGACGCCCGATATCCAGCCCCTCCTTCAGGCGGTGAGCGCGACCCTCCCGGATGTCGAGACGAAGATAAAGGAGGTTTCAACGATTGCAGGGCAAGGCGCGTAGCGAAGCGGAAAAGCAGAAGGATTCGACCGAGGTCAGCCTCAAGCAGCTAGGCAACCTCATCTACGATCAGATCCAGAACCGCGAGTTCCCCTGGGTCATGATGCAGAGCAGGTCGATAGACAACATCATCTACGACCCGGAGCTGCACCAGTTCATCCTAGGAGACCGCACCCTCAGGAGGCACTCCAGGAACGTGAGGCACATCCGGCCTTTCACCCAGTTGGTCTGGACGGCGTGGTTCGCGAAGGAGCTCGTGAGCAGGAGGAAGACGAGCACCCTGAGGGAGGTCTACTACTCGGCGAGGGGACAGAGGGACATCGAGTTCGCCGACCAGCCGGAGTCGGACAGCATAATCACGGACCTCGAGGTGGCACTCAACAGGCCCAGGGAGGACTTTGGCATCTTCCCAGAGGAGCGGAGCGCCATATTCGGAGACCTCACGATCGAGTACACCGTCCCGGGCTACGAGGGGCGCCGGATGAACCTGATGGACCACCCGGATGGCGTCATGATAGGCCCCGCCCTAACGAGCTCTGAGTTCATCGAGACCTCGGCGGACAAAGTTCTAGTCATCGAGAAGGGCGCGATGTTCACGCGGCTCATCGAGGAGAACGCCCATGAAAGGTTCAACGCCCTCCTGATCCACACAGCAGGCCAGTCCCCCAGGTCGACCCGCACGATCATCAACAGGCTCAACAGGAACTATGAGCTGCCCATTTATATCTTCACAGACGGCGACCCCTGGGGGGTCCACATCGCGATGGTGATCGTCTCCGGCTCCGCCAACGCTGCCCACCTCAGGGGCCTTGCAACGCCTCAGGCGAAGTGGATAGGCGTCTGGGCATCGGACATTGTCGATTACAAGCTGCCGACAGAGAACATGACGCAGGTCGATCTCAAGCGGCTGGCCGAGCTTAAGGAGGACCCCAGGTACAAGGACGAGCTCTGGCAGAGGGAGATCGACCTGTTCGTCAAGATCGGGAAGAAGGCGGAGCTCGAGGCCTTCAGCAGGTACGGCCTCACCTACATCGTCGACGATTACCTGCCAGCCAAGCTGGAGGTGGCATGAGGGCGTCTCAATTTATATCGGCGATGAGGGCTAAGGGATTAATGTCGATGTCCGAAGAGGGGGGACTCACCCTTGGTGAGCTGGCAGTATACTTCTTCGGGGTCGTTCTATTGATCCTAGGATTGATGCTCACCTATTTCTCGTTCAGGGCCGAGGTAGGGCTTGTGAGCCCCAGGACCCTGACTCCGGTGGGCATAGCGATCTCGCTCATCGGAGGGTTCATGCTGCTGGCGAGGGGAAGCGAGAGTTGAACGTGCCCAGGGTAAAGGGCGTAATCCTCGCCGGTGGCCAGGGGACGAGGTTCCGACCCCTCACGTACTACTTCCAGAAGTGCATGATACCGGTCGGCGAGGAGCAGAAGCCCGTCCTCGAGTATATCGTCCGCCTCTTCTCCCACCACGACATAAAGGACCTCGTCCTCCTCGTTGGATACAAGCACCAGCAGGTCAAGAACTACTTCAACGAGGGGGCCAGGTTCGGCGTAAAAATCCAGTACGTCCTCGACAGGCCCGAGTTCAGCGGCAGCGCCAACGCCTTGGTCAACGCCCACCGCCTCGGCGCCATCTCGAAGAAGGACTGTCTCGTGGTCTACTACGGCGACATCCTCTCGAACTTCGACCTGAAGGAGATGGTCTCAAGGCACATCACGTCCAAATCGGCCGCGACCCTGGGCCTCGCGCATGGGTTCAAGGTGCGGGTCGGGACCGCGGAGATCAAGGATGGCCTGGTAGCCCGCTTCATTGAGAAACCCGTGCTCGATCTGCCTGTGAGCGTCGGGATAATGGTCCTCAGCGGCTGGGTGCTCGAGGAGATGAACCGCCTCTACGAGGAGGGGAGAAAGGAGGCCTTCGACCTGATGGGGGACGTCGTTCCCCACCTCATCGAGAAGGGGATTCCGGTCAGCCCCTACATCAGCGACGGCTTCTGGTACGACCTAGGCTCCCTTGAGAGGTACGAGGCCTTCGAGAACGAGGGCCTCAGCGAGAAGCTGAGGTTACTCAACGAGGGGGCTCAGCCGAGCGACTAAAAAGCTTCATAAACGTTTCTGCAAGTTGATATCAGGCGGTGTGTTGATTGAATGCCCTCGTTCTTGCGGGTGGGTTCGGCACTAGGCTCAGACCCCTGAGCTGCACCCGCCCTAAGATGCTTTTCCCCCTGGCGAACCAGACCCTCCTCGACTGGACGCTGAGGAACCTATCGGACGGGGGGGTGGAGACGGTCGTCCTCGCGGTCAACTACATGGCGGAGGCCCTTGTCAGGTACTTCGGTCCGACTAAGTTCAATATCGGCATAATCTACTCCCGGGAGGAGAGGCCCCTAGGAACCGGGGGTCCCATAAAGAAGGCGGCGGACCTGCTTGTGGGCGAGGACCCCTTCCTCGTGCTGAACGGCGACATAATATCCGATATAGACTACAGGCGCCTCGTCAAGTACCACGAGGAGAGGGGAGGGCTCGCCACTATAGCCCTGATCCGAGTTCAGGACCCTAGTCGATACGGCGCCGTCGATCTAGACGGAGACGGGCGCGTCCTCAGGTTCGTGGAGAAGCCCGAGCGTGGGATGGAGCCGAGCAACCTTATCAACGCAGGAGTCTATGTTATGGAGAAGGAGGTGCTCGACTACATACCGAGTAGCCGGAAGGTGTCGACGGAGCAGGAGGTCTTCCCAGTGCTCGCCGAGAAGGGGTGCCTCTACGGCTTCGAGGCCCACGGGCTCTGGGTCGATATAGGCGTGCCTGAGTCCTACCTCGAGGCAAACCAGCTCATACTCAGGAAGCTAGGCGGAACCACACGAGGCGACAACTACAATGTCCACGCTTCGGCGAAGGTCATCGAACCGGCCTACATAGGGACAGGCGTGGTGGTCGGTGCCCACTCGGTCATCGGCCCGAACACGTCGATCTCGGAGCACGTCCACATCGGCGAGGGTTGCAGGATCGAGAACTCGATCGTCTTCCCCGGGGTCACCATCGGCGACTACTCCTCGGTCAAGAACGCGATCATAGGCGAGAACGCCAGCATCGAGCGGTGGGTGAAGATTGAGTCTGGCAGCCTGATAGGGGACTACGCGACGATCTCGGACGGTGTGACCATCACCCAGGGCGTCTCCATCTGCCCATCGAAGACCGTTTCAGAGAGCATCTTGGTGCCTAGCCAGGTGATGTGATGGGGCGGCTCTTCGGGACAAATGGCGTCCGAGGGGTCGTCAACAAGGATCTGACAGTCGACATGGTCACAAGGCTCGCCGCCTCCGCCGGGGCTCTATTGGGAGGCGATGTGGCCTTGGGCAGGGACGGCAGGACGAGCAGCCCGATGTTCAGGGACGCGGCCGTGAGCGGCCTCCTCTCTGTCGGGTGCCGTGTCCACGACGCGGGCATGACCCCCACACCGGCTCTCCAGCTCGCCGTTAAGAAATTCGGGCTTGACGGGGGGCTGATGATCACAGCCTCCCACAATCCGCCCGAGTTCAACGGCGTCAAGGTGATCACCGCCGACGGCGTCGAGATCCCCCGTGAGCAAGAGGAGAAGATAGAGGAATCGTACTTCTCAGGAGGGCCGGCCCTGAGCCCGTGGGATAGGGTTGGAACGATCAGACCCCTAGACGTCCTGGAGCCTTACAGGGCCTCTGTCCTGTCCCACATCAACTGCGAGGCCGTGCGGGAAGCGGGCCTGAGCGTCGCAATCGACCCGGGAAACGGAGTTGCCGTCCTCTCGGCCCCGGCCATCGCCCGCGACCTGGGATGCGGCGTCTACACCATCAACGCAGACGTGGACGGCAGCTTCCCCGGAAGGACTTCCGAGCCCAGGCCAGACAACCTTGGCGACCTCAGGGCTCTGGTTGAGGCATCTGGGGCCGATCTGGGCGTGGCGTTCGACGGCGACGGCGACCGCTCGATCTTCGTCGACGAGGGGGGAGAGGTCCACTGGGGCGACAGGTCTTTCGCCCTCGTGGCAAGGGAGTTCATGGCCAAGAACCCGGGAGCCGAGGTGGTGACCTCGGTGAGCTCCTCGAAGGTGATCGAGGATGTCGTGACAGCCGGAGGCGGCCGGGTGGTCTGGACGAAGGTCGGTAGCGTCGTCATCTCCAGGGCCATGGTCGACAGGGGTCTGAAGCTCGGGGGCGAGGAGAACGGGGGGATCATGTACGGGCCCCACCTGGAGGTCAGAGACGGGTCCATGGCCATGGCCCTAGTACTGGAGATCATGGCGAGTTCGGGCAAGCCCCTGTCCAAACTCTTCGCCGAGCTGCCCCAGTACTCGCAGATGAAGGGGAGGGTGCCATGCCCAGAGGAGCTGAAGGAGAGGGCGCTCGAGGAGCTGAGCCGGTCCGTCAAAGCGCCGAGGGTGGAGACGATAGACGGCGTGAAGCTGGTTTATCCCGACGGGGGCTGGATACTCATCAGGCCGAGCGGGACCGAGCCGGTCTTCAGGCTATACGCTGAGGCGGGCAGCCCAGAGAGAGCAGCTAAGCTCGTCGAGGAGCACAAGGCGCTGATAGAATCCATCATCAGCTCCATCAGCTGAAGCCAATCAGGGGCGAGCAGCCTCGGCCAGCTCTAGGAGCGCTGCGTAGGGGTCCCCGGCCTTAACGACGCCACTTGCCACCAGCACACCCTCGGCGCCGAGCTTCATCGAAGCAGCAACGTCTTCGCCGCTCGTGATGCCAGCCCCGCAGAGGACCCTGACCCCGGCGTCGATGCGCCTCACGGCCTCGACGGCACCCGAGACGACCTCTGGCCTCGCCTTCGAGACCGGCGTCCCCGTCCCTATCAGCTCGGGGGGCTCGATTGCAATGACATCTGGGCCGAGGGGCGCCACAGCCCGCCCCCTGCGCACGGTGTCGACGCACACGACCTGGAGCAGGCCCGCCTCCCTCGCCCTCTTCACGGTCGCGTCGATCTCCGGGAGCCTGAGCCTCCGCTCAGAGTGGCTTATGAGGGTGCCAGCACATCCGGCCTCGACCACGGCCTCCGGCAAAATGTGGCCCGTGTATTTCCCGTACGCCACGGGGTCGACGTGCTGGGCAAAAACGGGGATCTCGACGGCCTCGGCCACGAGGCGGAGGTCGACCGCCTGAGGGGCGACGGCGACGCATGTGCCAGTCCGGTCGAACACCCTCTGAGCGTCTTTCGCCATCTTCACGGCTTTGCCCCCCATCGCCTCGCTGTAGGTCTTCAGGTTGACGAGGATGAGGGGGAACTCGACCTTTGGGGGTGCTATCATGTCTCAACTCTACAACAGTTCTCTGACCCTTTATCTCTTCCGAGCACCTCACGACAATCAATTGGACTCGCCTAGCCAGGGCGTGGGGCCGCTAGATTTCCCTAGTCCTCTTCCCGCTGTGCGAGAGCTCAACCATCGTCGCCGGGAACGTCCCCGCACGCTTCCTCAGTTTCTGAATGAACGCCTTCGAGTACAGCGGGGAGAGGAGGAATATGCCCATCCCACTTATCAGCAGGACGATGTTCGTCTCGTCGTTCGTGTAGTCGTTGAACTTGAAGCCGCTCTTCCTCAGCTTATCGGCGGACTCCTTGGCGTACTGCAGGGCCTCCTTGGAGACCTTCCCCGAGCGCTTATCCTGCACGTAGACATCCGCCCGGGCGATGGATGAGTAGGGGACGGTAACGACACCCTTGAGAAACCTCGATATCTTCACACCCGTGCCCGTAAGCCAGTACGTGCTGGCGAAGACCGGCAGCCAGCGGGGGAGGACGAATGCGAGGCCGAAGCTGAGCGCGAGCAGGATAAGGTCAGAGAAAAAGTCGGGGGAATACCAAGCGGCCTGGTCAGACAGCTTGAGGGCGACCTCGTAGGCCGAGAGGGCGAGGGTTGGGATGTTAATTATGAATATGAAGTACCCCAGATACCTTCGACGTCCGATCAATTTGGAGGCGGGCACCATCTCCTCGTTTGGGGCGCTCAAACCAGATCCAGATGAAATTGGTATCTCCCCTTAAAACGATGTTTCCCCGTAGGTGCCCAAAAGAAAAAAGGGTCGGTCGAACATATCTGATCTGCATGGCGGTGTATGTTCTGAGGCTCGGGCACCGGGCCGACAGGGACAAGCGAGTGACTACCCATCTGTTTCTCGCAGCCCGCGCCTTCGGCGCCTCCGGGGGCATGTACTCTGGGAGGAGGGATCCGTCCCTGGAGGAGACGGTCAGAAACGTCGCCTCTGACTGGGGTGGGTCCTTCGGACTGGAGTTTTCAGAGAGTTGGCGCGATGCGATTAAGGCTTGGAAGCGTTCGGGCGCCGTCGTCCACCTCACAATGTATGGGCTTCCCCTGAGGCGTGTGATCAGGGCCATCAGGGACGACCCTTCGGATAAGCTCGTTGTTGTCGGGGGGGCGAAGGTCCCGGGCGAAGTCTACGCCCAGGCCGACTGGAACGTCTCAGTGACATCTCAGCCCCATTCTGAGGTCAGCGCCCTCGCCGTCTTCCTCCACGAGCTCAACGAGGGCAGGGAACTAGATGTCGCCTTCGAGGGAGGCAGGCTTCGGGTTGTCCCCCATGAGCATGGCAAGAGGGTTGAGGAGCTGTCTGGGGAGTTTAAGATTTAAGTCCTGCCGAGGGGTTATTATAGAAGATAGTAGTAGGCTAGGACCTTGTTCAGCAGCGTAAGCGACGAGACCCTCAACCAGATCGCCCGGATCCTCGGTGGTGACGAGGGAGTTGCGATCATCAACGCCATCAAGAAGGTCGAGGAGACCACGGTGGAGGAGCTTGCCGAGAAAACGGGGATTCAGATCAACGATGTCCGCAGGATTCTCTACAAGCTCTACAACCACAGCCTCGTCACATCTCGCCGGTTCAGGGACAAGGAGACTGGGTGGTTCATATTCCAGTGGAGGCTCCAGCCCGAGCTCATAGAGGCCTTCGTCACGGGTATGAAGCAGAAGATACTGAAGAAGATCCAGAGCCGCCTAGAGTACGAGCTACAGCACGAGTTCTACCACTGCAATAACCCGACTTGCCCCAGGATTACATTCGAGGATGCGATGGACACCGTCTTCAGCTGCCCGGTCTGCGGAGAGCCTCTCAGGCCGGTCGACAATGAGGCGACAGTCGCCTTCCTCGAGAAGAAGTTAGCGGAGATAGAGGGTGAACTGACCGGTTGAGCCTTCCCACGAGGGACGAGGCCATTGAAATTCTGGAGGACGCGGGCTGCTGCAGGGGCGTAGTGGATCATTGCCTTCAGGTCACGAGGATAGCGATGAGGCTCGCCGAGAGCTTCAGGGAGAAGGGGCTCTTGGTCGACATGGCGCTCGTCGAGGCCGGGGCCCTCCTCCACGACCTCGGAAGGAGCAAGACCCACGGAATCAGGCATGGCGTCGTAGGCGGCCAGCTGGCGCGGGAGATGGGGCTCCCCGAGCCATTGGTCAGGATAATAGAGAGGCACATCGGGGCCGGAATACCTGTCGAGGAGGCCGAGGGGCTAGGCCTCCCGAGGGGGAACTACGTCCCTGAGACCGTGGAGGAGAAGATCGTCGCTTATGCCGACAAGCTGGTCGAGGGCGGGAAGGAGGTGGACTTCGAGGTCACCGTTGGGAAGCTGGCGGATGAGCTCGGCAAGGACCACCCTGCCCTAGACCGCCTTAGGGCCCTCCACGAGGAGATCGTCGAGATCGTCGGCGAGAGATCCCAGTCCGAGCAGCGTTAGCCAAGGGAGACCAAGATTCTAGCCGGGAGGCCTTGGCCGACACTGGTGTAGGTATCTCGCCTCGTTGAATGTTTAAATCTGACTTTCCTGCCACTGCCCCTCGATGTCATTTAGGACTTCGATGACGCGCGCATGCAACCGATCGGCTTGCTTCGGGTGGTAGATGAAGATGAAGGACATTTGTCTTGACGGGCGTGGAGCAAGCATATATACGAATCTATGAGAGTGATCAACACGTCTGCCCCTGTGGGGCCGGTAGTCCAGCGTGGTAGGACGCCACCCTTACGAGGTGGAGGCCGCCGGTTCAAGTCCGGCCCGGCCCACCATCTTTTACTTTGCGAGCGCTTGGGATTTTGGCATCAACTACTTTTCGAGGGGCTCGTCCCACACGTATCGGCGGGTGGCGGCGTTAAGCCCGTATACGAAAACGAATTTTTTCTTGCTCTTATTTTCTATCTTGTGTTTAGCCTTTGAAGGCATATAGATGGCGGTGCCGGGGGTGGCATCTATCTCCTCATCGCCCACAGTTACCTTCGCTCTGCCCTCAAGCACGTAGTAGAACTCGGCGTCCTCCTCGTGGTGGTGTAGGCCAAGCCTGCAGCCCGGGCCCAGCTCGCCGACCCCAACGCAGAGTTCATTCGATCCCGTCTCCTGCCAGATCAGGCGTCGGAA
>Ga0315308_1002607_pt1 | contig 10203 bp, 11 predicted proteins | sample TDP3_MG_FD_203078 | JGI IMG/M metagenome (GOLD analysis project Ga0315308, IMG submission 203078) | Freshwater sediment microbial communities from Lake Towuti, South Sulawesi, Indonesia - TDP3 | ecosystem: Environmental > Aquatic > Freshwater > Lake > Sediment | place: Indonesia: South Sulawesi...
AAATATGAAAATGTTATGGAACTCTCTTTTTCCCTCATCGCCTACTCCTTTTAAGATCAGTAGCATGGCCTGAATGAGGTTCCTCACGCCATCGACTCATGCTAGTCGCTTTAAGAAAGAAAACTTTTGTTGTTGACCATCGCTATCATCGATGAGCTAGACATTTTTCTCTTCTTCTTCGATAGAATCTCTTAAACTCTGAGCTGCTATTTCCGGCGGTGTAACATTGATATACATACCTGTGCTGTTCTCAAACCCAGCTTGAATTGTCAACTTAGGATATACCTCAAGGTGCCAATGAAAGTATTCATGTTTTCCTCGAGTTGGAGCTATATGGAATCCGTAAGAGTAAGGCGGGTCGTTCAAAATTCTTTCAAGACTACCCAAGCAGATTTTGAGAGCTTGTGCAAGGTCATTTTCTTCTTTTTCTTCCAGTTGTAGCAATGTACATCGATGCTTCTTTGGAAGAACCCAGAACTCGAAGGGATAAACGCTTGCCCAAGGGGCAAAGGCGATGAAATTATGGTTTTCAAAAATAAACCTGGGACTGTCGCGCTCGGACTCTATGATCTTACAATATGGGCAGATGCCATTTCTCTCTAACCAACTCGCACAAGCGGTAAGCTCGTCAGTGACTAATTTAGGAACCATCGGAATAGCTATTATCTGACTGTGAGCATGAGAAAGTGAAGCTCCAGCCTCTTTTCTGTGATTTCTGAAAATGGAAACGTATTCCCATTCTGAAAGAGCCTTCAGCCTATCCATGTAAGCTTGCACCACCAACCGAATTTGGTTAAGCGGAGCCCTGCCTGGATGTTCATCGTGGTGTGAAGACTCTATGATGACTTCGTGAGCGCCGACCCCGTCATCTCTTCTATGAAGTTCATCCTCAGCTAAAGCGATAGGCTTTCGATGACTAAGTGCTGGATAGAGATTTGGAATGCATCTCACAAGCCAGTCTTTGACTCTTTCACCGTTAGGGTCCTTCCCCTTTTTGATACCTCCATCGGATGAAAGGTAAAGAAGAAATGCGGGCGGCGTCATTTTTTCATTTCCTGGGCAAAACTGGCAAGCTTCAGTATCGATTGCTTCTGAGGGTCTGGTCGGAAAATCTGTCGGTCGCCGTGCTCTTTCGGTGGCTATAATCACCCAACGACCCAAAAGGTAGTCTTTTCTGATTTCATTCGACATTTCTTTCCACCTATTGAAAGCCGCTCAAACCACCGTATTAATAACAGTTTTCCGTTGTTAATTCCATATAGGTTCTTGTGTCTGATGAGTTTCTTTGTGGTTATTCCTTAAATAACTTGATTCGGTTTTTTGAATAGGCGAAGAAGCTTATGACCAAAATCACCCTTGGCGCTGATGGTTGGCGTGCCATTACGGGCGAGGGATTCACGTCAAGCAACGTAAAAGTCGTGCGCTACTGTATCCGCCATCCGTCTTAGGTGATACCCAAGCTCACCGTGATCCTACACCCAGGCATTGGTCAGCTCGATGAATGAGCGATCGTTTTCTCAGAGGGCTTCCCCGTTTCACTGTAGAGATTTTGACGTATGACTTGATCAGTTTGACTTTAAGAAAACGCTCCGAAAACCAAATCTTCTAGAGAAGGCTATTATTACGTCTGGGAGTGAAGCCTATGGAGGATGTTGATCCGAGATGCCCTAAATGCGGGGAAGATATGGCGTTCTTTTCAAGCAATATATCCAGCGAACACTACGTTTGCTCAAAATGTAACAAGTTTCTGACGGTTCCTAGGCCTGCTAAATTCTACCGAAAGAATCCATTCAAGCCAGATATCTACTAGTCAAAGCTCCAAACACTAAATCTCTCTGGCGTTTGAGAAGGCTATTTTCGAAAGCTTACTGGAAGTGAAATATTGGCTGTAGGAGAAGCTGAGAGGGTAAAGAAGCCAAAGCTCCCGAGGAAGAGGTTGCTCAAGAGAACGCCAAGATAAATAGGAGAACTCTATCTATTCGCTTAATCCACGCAGGCCGCTGGGAAGATGCGTTCGAAAACACCGTTGATACTCATCTTGCTCTTGTTTTTATCAGCGATTCTGGCGAATACCGCTCAGAGTGAGGAGGCCGAAGAGCCTGAATTCAAGATAGAGTACACAATATACACGACGAAGATGCATGAAAGGCTATATGAAGTCGGATTCGAAGCTTTCTCGAAAGAGCAGCTGCACGACCATGCGAAACTGACAGAATCAAACCTGCAAGTTCTATACGCTCTATTCAACGGGTCCATCGACAACTTCAACTGCCAATTTCTGGAAAAAGATCGGAAACTGCTAATACAATATGACTTCGACATCTACGGGCTCATAGTGAACTCGAGTCCGTTCACATACTATGCGAACTTCTCGTTCCTATGGTGGTGGGAATCAGAGACCAGATTAAGGTACAATCTTCTGCAATTCGAGCGGCATGGGAACACTCTGATAGACAAAGACTTCATGAAGATCACCGTCGCCGAAGGCTATGTCTCGTCAGTAACCGAACATGAAATACACTTCACATACATACCGAATTGGCTGTACGTAGTCGCGGTCTTGGCAGTGTGCATACCAATGGCAGCGCTAGTGATTTGGAAGAAGAAGGGCTCTAGGTTTGCAAAGACGAAGAAGATGGATCCGTAAAGTACTGGCGATCGATATCGGAGCTGGAACGGAAGATATCTTGCTTTACGATGAAGCAAAGAACGTAGAGAACTGTGTAAAGATGATTCTGCCGGCGCCATCAATAGCCCACGCCGCATCAGTCAAACGCGCTACAATGCTTGGAAGAGACATCTTCGTAAGGGGCTACACGATCGGCGGAGGAGAATTCGCAACTTCTGTGATAAGGCATTTGAAGAAGGGTTTCCGAGCCGTAATGACGGAGAGCGCTGCATACTCGATAAGGAACGATCTAGATGAAGTTAGCCAACTGGGGATAGAAGTTTGGAGAGGCGAGAAACCTGCAAGAGGTTTCAGAGGCGAGGTCCTGAATATCGGCGAGATAAATCTGAAGGAACTGGACGTTTTTCTTTCAAAAAAGAATGCAGGCCCCTCGGATGTTGATGTTGTAGCAATAGCGGTACAGGACCACGGTGTCTCTCCTAAAGGTATAAGCAATAGAAGATTCAGAATCGAGAAGATGAGGGAACAACTCTCGAGAAGGCGTAGGCCCGAAGAGTTCGCTTTCAAGGAAGATGAAGTTCCAAGATGTTTCATTAGAATGAACTCGGCGGTGACAGCGTCGAAGAGTCAGTTTCCAAACTCAAAGGTTATGGTGATGGATACATCGATCGCCGCGATAGCAGGCTGTCTCCAAGACCTTCTAGTCGCACAAGAAGAATCGGTCCTTGCAGTAAACCTAGGCAACGGTCACACGATGGCGGCGATAGTCTTGAAAGGAGAGATCTGCGGGATCGCTGAACATCATACGCGGCTCCTAACTCCTAAAGGACTCAAGCGATTACTGAGAGAGTTCGCCGATGGGGAATTAGACGATGAAGATGTCTTCAATGAGGGAGGGCACGGTGTAGCGTTCGCTACGAAGCCGCCTGGCTTTTCAAAGATAGGCTTAATTGCAGCAACCGGCCCGAACCGATTTCTCATAGAAAAGGCTAGAGTCAAAGCTCACTTTGCAACCCCGGCTGGCGACATGATGATGACCGGGCCAATGGGGCTCGTAGCCGCGGCGAAAACGAAGTATTGGCGACGGGAATAGGAGAATGTCCAGCATCCAGTCTCAAAGCCAAGAGATCAAGACTGAACTCACGGAAGATCAGACCAAGGGCTTTCTCAGCCATCTTGAGAAATACTATCTCCTCGCAAAAGGCCCTTACATTACCGGTGTTCGGAAAGCGACCATTGACAGTAAACCGATCGTTTCCTACAGAGAATATGACGCAGAATTGAAGCTGTGGGTCGAGGTTACGATTGTCGGAGACGATCCTCTCACATTAATCTTCACACCCTGCGATCCACGGCTTTTCCAAACCATATGTCGAGTCATCGTTAACGACATACGTTTCCATCTCGAAGGCTACAAAGAGGAGGTACGCCGCACAACCTTATACTTCACTTTCCTCAGGCACCCGAAGATTGTTCCGGTTCGAAAGCAGTCTATCATCGCTAGAATGCTGGGGCGCATCTTCACAGATAGCATGATAAACTTCTACATGATCTTCCTTTTCATCGGCTTTTTCATACTCTACATCTTTCTCGGCCCATACACACCGATCGCTCTAGTAGCAATACAATTCATACTAGTCGCTTTCTCAGACCGAATAATGATGAAGCTAGGAGACTGGACCTTAACGCCGGAAAACCCTGATGTCGTTCTACTGTCATATCAGACGACCCGTGAAGAATACGCTCAAATCGTTGCAAAACATGGCGCCAAGTTCAAAGAGATGAAAGAGAAGATCTATCAGGCGACCCTGGCTCAAGACAGAGAGATTGACTGCGAAACCGCTAGAAACGTATTCGAGCAATATGGAATCAAATGCATTCCCGAAAAGATGTCTGTTCGAGATGTGGACGTCTACAGAACAGCAACTGAAGCCGCGAGAGATTTCGGGTTGAAGATGCCGAAGATCTCTATCGTGAATACTTGGGTTCCCAACGCTGCAGCAACAGGGATTATGTCCGGTAGATCGACCGTATTGGTGACATCTGGGCTCCTCCTTAGGTTAGAGGAAGAAGAGATAAGAGGCGTGTTAGGTCATGAGTTGAGCCACGTTCGAAGCCATGATAGCTTAATTCTCTTCGCTCTCACATCTGGCGAGTACCTACTTAGAGTTTACTTCCTCTGGCAGTACCTCTTCTTTCTAGGGTTCTTCTACCTCTTCATCATGTTCACAATAATCTTCTTCATAGGAAAATTCCTTGAAACGAGAGCTGACACAGAATCAGCGCTAATCACAAAGGACCCTATGAGCTTAGCATCAGGCTTGAGGAAGATAGGTTTCAGAAGACTATACTATGAGCAAGCTCCCTCCGTGAGACTGCAAGAATGGCTCGGATGGGACCCTCACCCTCCATTATACTTCAGGATAGCCAGACTGGAAAGACTGCCCGAGAGAATCGAACATCCGTGGATCCGGTCGATCGTGGATGTCTTCAAAGGTTTCCGGGAAGCACTGCATTAGCCGAGAGTCAGATTTGAGGAGGATCGATCGTCGAACTTGTCACACAGGCGATTCGTTAGGATCATGAAAAGGATTGAGATGTATGGAAGCTAAGGTAATCGTGACCACAGTCGAACTTTTAAAAGATTATGAATTTAGAGTGAAGTTCGACATTGAGAACGTGGGCGCGTTGATGGTTGACGAGCCGCCGCCTTTGGGAAGAAGTGCAGGTCCAAACGCATCGCGTGTTCTATCTGCGGCGGTAGGCAACTGTCTCAGCGCCAGCCTATTGTTCTGTATGAGGAAAGCGAGAGTCGAAGTGAACAAGCTCAAGACTGTAGTGAGAACATCCCTCGCAAGAAACAGGGAAGGCTACTGGAGAGTCAGCCATATAAACGTCAAAATCGAACCAGAGATCAATCCGGAAGACGCTTTAGGCTTTGAGAGGTGCCTAGAGATATTCGAACGGTACTGCGTTGTTACACAAAGCGTACGCGAAGGAATAGACGTCAAAGTTGAAGTAGAACAATAGGATTGGAGCATAATCCAAAAGCCTTAAGGAGCGGATGAAAATGGATGAACTTGAGAGAATTCGTGCGAGGAAGATGCAAGAACTGCTGAGGAGACAGAACCAGGCCGCAGGAAGAAGTATGCCGAATTCGCCGATACAAGTGACTGATAGCGATTTCGAAAGTTTAATCCAAGAGTACCCTTTGATGGTCGTTGATTGTTGGGCCACTTGGTGCGGACCCTGCCAAATGCTCTCGCCAGTAATAGATGAGCTCGCTCGAGATTATGCGGGGAGGATCGTCTTCGGAAAACTGGATGTGGATGAGAACCCTCGGACAGCTATGAATTTCGGAATTATGAGTGTGCCTACATTACTGATAATCAAGGATGGGAAACTGGTCGACCAAATAATTGGAGCGGTCCCGAGAGACTACATAGAGTCGAAACTTCGAAAACATATGTAGAATGGGAACTTATTTCAAACCGATATGTATATTCTAGACTATGGGGAATGGAAATGCCCGGCGATCCCGCTGTAAAACGTCTAGTTCTGGATGTTCTGAAACCTCATGAACCGCCGATATACGATCTCGCTTCGAAACTGGCCGCATGCCATGGAATAGACAATGTTCACGTGACTTCAGCTGAGATTGACCAGAGTACGGAAAGCATCAAAGTAGCAATAGACGGAACCGACATAAGCATAGAGACAGTCAAGAAGTGCATTGAAGAATTTGGAGCAGTAATTCACAGCGTGGATGAGGTATTGGTCGCGAGGAAGCCTACAGCAAAGACGTGACAGTGTCTATTACTTTTGGATCGAATTCAACCGCTCTCTAATAGCTGCTTCATTGTACCCAATAATCATTGTTCCATCGATATCAATGACGGGAACGCCCATCTGACCCGACTTCGCAATCATCTCAACCGCAGCATCTCTATTCGCTGCGACATCGATCTCTTCAAATTCGATATTGTTGTGTTTCAGAAATTCTTTCAGCATAGTGCAGTAAGGGCAGGTAGGAGTAGAATAAACTTTGATGGGCAACTCTCATCGCCTCAAGATATCCCTCTAAAGAAAACGGTCGAGTATAAGTAATTTACCAAGCGATCCCCAGAATCAAATACAAGGGCCTAGTTCGTGAGAAGAACTCAGATGGTTGAGTATCTCAAAACACTTGGAAACGGCCTAGGTTCTCTCTGGAGCCTCGCTGGGCAACAATATGTCGTGAGGTCTAGCTTCCTCAATTCCTGAAGGTGTCAACGCCGCGAGGCGAGCCTTCTCCCAAAGCTCATGAATACTCTTGGCTCCCGCATACCCCATAGAAGCTTTCAAACCTGAAACCTGCTCTTGAACCACGATGCTGACTTCGCCTTTGTAGGGAACCCACCCCTCGACGCCTTCAGGGAGCCCCTTCGCAGGCTGGCTATACCTATCTAATGAAAATCGTTTAGCCATAGCGGAAGGGCTGCCCATACCGCGATACTGCTTGTAGTAACGTCCACCTATCGCTATCAGGCTTCCAGGCGCTTCCCTGCATCTAGCGAACAAGTTTCCAACCATGACACATGAAGCGCCTGCCGCAAGCGCTACAGCCGCGTCTCCCGGATTTCGAATCCCGCCATCTGCGATAATCGGCAGGTCGGCACCATAATCCTTCACGGCATCTGAAACTTGCGCGGTCGCGTAAAGCGTAGGTGCACCGGCTTTAGTTGTCTCCATAGTCGTACAGATCGAGCCGGATCCTATGCCTACTCTGAAACCGGCGATTCCTTCAAGCTTCGTTATAGCATCTTCAGCAGCCTTGTAAGTTCCAATATTGCCCCCAACGACGTCAGCCTCGACTGCGTCAAGAATCTTCCTAGTCGCTTCGAAAACATTGGCGTTGTGAAAATGCGCCACATCTATGACGATCATATCAACACACTTATCCAACTGCTTCGCTCTCTCCAAATCGAAAGGAGAAGTTGCAGCTCCGCAGAGAAGTTGGCCCTTCTCATCGCGAGCAGCATTCGGGAATCTCCCCCGAAGCAGAATATCCTTGATCGTGATCAGCCCTTTCAAACGTTTCTGGTCGTCGATTATGGGCAGCTTCTCTATTCTATGCCTATGCATGGTCTCCTTCGCATCTTCAATATCGATCCCCTCAGGCGCTGTCACAACTTCCCGTGTCATCAAGTCTTCAACCTTCAGGTTCGGATCGGCGAAACGAACATCTCTGCCAGTGAGAATGCCGATAAGCTTTCCTTCCTTCACGACGGGTAGTCCAGAGATATTGTGTTTCTGCATGAGCTCAACCGCGTAGGCGATTGTTCTGTTCGGCTCGATCGTGATGACTTCACGAATAATAAGGGACTCCGCCCTTTTCACATGTTTAGCCATCTCGACTTCTTCTTCTATGCTGCAATTCCTGTGAAGAACCCCCACTCCTCCTTGGCGAGCTAGAGCAATCGCCATATCGCTCTCAGTGACAGTGTCCATAGGCGAAGAGACGTATGGAATATTTATCGGGCAGTTCTTACTGGCTCTCGACTTAATATCAACCTCACGAGGCTCAACCTCGGCGAAACCAGGCAGCAAGACAACGTCTCGAAAAGTGACCGCCAAATCAATATTCTTAACCCTATCGCGGTAGCCTGAAGTTGACATGAACTCTACTCCTCAATTTTCTCGTAGGTTTAGACAGATAGATGCCACAGATTACTTAAATATCCTTGCACTAGGCTCTCTCAGCGGATAACGCCGTCCTTACCGGAACAATGACACAGACTTCTGCTTATCAACATCGAATAGGCCTCTATCGGTTATTCTAGCGCTTGGAATAACCGGCAAAGAAAGAAATGTGATCATCAGAGTGTTCTCAGTTTCTCTAACTCCAAGTTGATTCTCAGCTCTCCTAAAGGCACGCAACTCGGAGCTAACAATGTCAATACGCCTCTTCGACATCAAACCGGCGACAGGCAGATGAACCGCGGCCAACACTCGACCATTCTGAACAGCAACCAAGCCGCCTTGCATATGAATCAGAACTTTAACCGCAAAGAGCATATCCTCCGGTTTAATGCCTAGCACAATAAGATTATGCGAGTCATGGGCGACTGTGGAGCCGATTGCGCCTCTTCTCAAACCAGAATTCTTGACATAGCCAACTGCTCTATCGCCAGATCTCCCATGCCTCTCTAATACAGCTACAGTTGCAAGACCATCTGTTCTCAGCACACCATTTTGAACATCGTGCTCCTCGATCAGGAACTTTGAAACTAATCCTTCAAGAGCTATAACCCGAACCTTCACTTTGCCCTTGTGGACTGGAGGTTTGATAGCGAAATCGTTGATACTTATTGCAGATATCTTGACGGTTCTCTCTGCCATTCTTGGAAGTGTCCGAATCTTCAACTTGGTGAGTAGCTTTCCGCCTTTGGCAACTATGTTCCCATTGGCGAATACGACATCTGGAATGAAGCGTTTAAGGCTCTTCAGCAGAATCATGTCCGCAATCTTGCCCGGCCCGATTGCGCCTCTATCGTATAGCCGTAGGCTGACAGCTGGCTTCAATGTGCTTGACTTAACCGCTTCAACAGGATCGAAGCCGCACTCGATACCGGTTCTGACAACGTCGTCGAGATGGCCGTTCTTGACCAAATCGTCAGGCATGACATCATCCGTACAGAAGATAATATTCCGGAGGCTGGGAACCCTCCTCAAGCTGATAACGAAATCGCGGCTAAGTAGCGTCTTCCTGAGCTTGACGGCCATCCCTAGCCTAAGCTTCTCTAGAACACTAGGGAAACTGAAGTTCTCGTGGTCTGAATCCATCCCAGCAGCTATGTAAGCGTTTAGCTCTCTTCCTGAGATTAGGCATGCATGGCCATCTAGAATCTTACCAGATTTCCTTCCGGTCTTAACTATCCTCGTTGTTCTGTCCTTGAGATCTATCACGCCTTCATAATCCATGACTTCAGCTAGCCCGATTACGCGATCCCAACTTAGCATCTCAGCTACGTCGTCAGCGTTGAACTCAGCCCCCGCAGTCTCGACCTCGGGTATGGAAGGGACGCAAGTGGGCACAAGAATATGAACCTTAAGCGGTAGGTCTCTACTCGAATCGAGCATCATTCTTACTCCTTTCATCCCGAGAACATTGGCGATTTCATGTGGATCTATCGCAACGGTTGTAGTACCATGAGGTAGAACTGCTTCAGCAAAATGAGGCGGCGTGACCATGCTGCTCTCTATGTGAAGATGCGAGTCGATAAGACCTGGAATCGCGTACTCTCCATGTGCGTTGAATCTTCGCTTCGATCTCAAATGTTTTGAATCCTCGCCAACATACGCGATCCTATCTTCAAGTATCCCAATAGCAGCTTGATAGATCTCACCCGTGTAGACATTGACCAGCTGCGTGTTCTCGATCAAAAGATCAAATGGAACTCTCCCTGTAGCCGCCTTGATAAGTTTCTCATAACTCAACGTCTCACCTTCACTCATTCAACGCTATGTTGACTGTCGCCCACGCAGGCGCGGATAAGAATAGCAAAGAAAATTCGAATCTAAACATAGTCGTC
>Ga0315308_1002608_pt1 | contig 10201 bp, 8 predicted proteins | sample TDP3_MG_FD_203078 | JGI IMG/M metagenome (GOLD analysis project Ga0315308, IMG submission 203078) | Freshwater sediment microbial communities from Lake Towuti, South Sulawesi, Indonesia - TDP3 | ecosystem: Environmental > Aquatic > Freshwater > Lake > Sediment | place: Indonesia: South Sulawesi...
AGCACCCGTAAAACAATTTTTTTAATTTTACCTTTTATTCCTTCTCTTGTCAAGAATTGGTTCATTGCCAGTTAATATCTTAAAAATTTGGCAAAAATTTTTTCGCTAAAAAAATGTTGACACGGTTAGGGAACAATAATATAATATTTCGTGAAAATTTTTCCTTCTACCAAGCGAGGGCTGTTATTATTCTATCCACTTACCCCATTACTGCCCGACGCTCATTCCAAAAACTTTGGTTCGACAGCAGACAATCTTAGTTCCCTTACCAAGCTAATTTAATAGGTTCTAAGATAAATAACCAAGACCAAAAATTTTAATACCTTCTCCGAGTTATGCACACCTGTGGAAAACCTGTCAGTAACTATTCGCAAACTGGCAAAAGGGGGGAAAATGGTGTCGTCTGCAGAGCAATTATGGGAAGAAATTCTAAATAGACTGAAAGAAGAAATGCCCAAAGATAATTACGAACTTTGGCTCAAGCCCACAAGAGCCATATCTTTTGAGAACAATCTTTTGACTGTCCGTGTGCCGAATAGGTTCTTTTCCAAATGCTTACAGGAAAGGCATAAGGGAAAAATTGAGGAATTCTTGAAAGCAGCCACAACCCCAGAAGCCCAAATAATTTTCACAATCGACCCTCAATCCCAAATCCAGGAACGGGAGAGGAGGGACGAAGAGATCGAACCCACATCTATTGCGGCAGACGAAACCACTTTCACCATGATGGAATTCAATCCAAAATACACTTTTGAGAATTTTGTCGTCGGCCCCTCTAATCGCTTTGCTCATGCAACATGTCAAGCAGTAGCCAATGACCCCGGAAAAGCGTATAATCCCCTATTCATATACGGTGGGGTTGGTTTAGGAAAAACACATCTATTACAGGCTGTTGGACACCATAATAAGAAACAGAATCCCAGGCTCTCCGTTCTCTACATCACCTCAGAAAGGTTCACCAATGAACTTATTGAATCAATTCGGAACGACAGGATGATACAATTCCGCAACAAGTACAGGAATCTGGACGTGCTCTTGATTGACGACATCCAATTTTTGGCGGGAAAAGAGAGCACGCAAGAAGAGTTCTTCCACATATTCAACACGCTTTATGAAGCCCACAAACAAATAGTAATTTCCTCTGACTCAACACCCAAGGAGATACCCACCCTCGAAGAAAGGCTTCGTTCAAGGTTCCAGTGGGGAGTGATTGCGGATATCCAACCACCCGACTTGGAAACGAGAATTGCCATTTTAAGAAAGAAGGCGGAAGCAGAAAACATCTTCATACCGGACGATGTGGTTCTTTTTCTGGCAAGCCAGATAAAATCTAATATCAGGGAGTTAGAGGGGTCTTTGATCAGGATTGTTGCATTCTCTTCTCTGACCGGAAGTGAAGTTACCGTTGACCGCGCCAAAGAAATTTTGAAGGATATAATTACCCGAGATGAGCTTGCTTCACCGATAACAATTGAAGTGATCCAAAGAGTTGTTAGTAGACATTTCCACCTCGACGTTAAGGAAATGAAAAGCAAGAAACGAACAGATGCGGTGGCTTTTCCACGGCAGGTGGCAATGTATCTGGCGCGAACCTTAACGGAATATTCCACGACGGAGATCGGGGCCGAGTTCGGAGGTAAGGACCACACAACAGTGATGTATGCTTGCGAAAAGATAAAAATGAAACTCGGGAGTGACCCTTTCTTCTCTGCGCTAGTAAATAGGATAAGCGAAGAGATTAAGACCGGAACATAAAGTGGAAAGGGATGTGGTTAACTACAAGAATCGGTGGATAAGTTTCCCGTATGGTGTCTTATTGTGGATGGTGTTAATAATTTCAGGTTACTTTTCACATGATACTCTCCTTTAATGATCGACTCAAACAAACTGCGGAATTTAAAGTATTTTCCCTTTCCCAGAATTCTATTAACATATTAACATCCCATACTAATAAATACTTCTATAAAAAATAGAATAGGAGGAGAGATGTGGAGATTACTTGTCTGCGCGAGGAATTAGTTAAAGGAATCCAAATGGTGCAAAGTGTAGTTGGAACAAAGAGTACGCTTCCTGTACTGGGGAACGTTCTGTTGGAGGCAAAAGGAAATAGGATGGATTTGACTGCGACGGACTTGGAAGTCGGAATAAGATGTTCGGTGAAAGTGGAGGTCGTAGGACCTGGCGGGATAACTGTCCCGGCGAGGACATTTTACGAGGTGGTTCGGGAGCTACCGAGTCCAGAAGTGAGGATGAAAGTCGATGATAGGAGCCGAGTGGAGATCAATAGTGGACAAGCGACCTTTAACCTGATGGGTGTACCAAAGGAAGATTACCCTGTCCTACCCAAGCTGAAAGGGGACGGAGAATTGGCTCTCGCCCCGGAATTATTAATTGAGATGATTAGGAAAACAATATTCTCTGTGTCGCAGGACGAGACGCGATATGTGCTCTGCGGGATATTTCTCCGGGTAGAGAAAGGGAAGATTAAGATGGTGTCGACGGACGGGCGGCGATTGTCTTATATCGCAAAAGATGTTCAAGTTGATAAGAAGAAAGAAGCGAAGGTGATCATCCCCACAAAGGCGGTCAATGAGCTTAATAGAATTCTTGCCCAGGTAGCAGGGAAAGGAGAACCGGGGCCCGAGGCAAAGGTGAAATTAAGCATAGAAGAGAATCAAGTGGGGTTCGTCATAGATGATGTGGTACTAATTTCGAGGTTAATTGAGGGCCATTTCCCGAATTATGAACAGGTTATTCCGAAGACAAGCGAGATTAAGCTCAAAATAAAAACGGAAGAGCTATTGCAGGCAACTAGGAGGGTTGCTCTTTTGACTACGGAAAAGTCTAATTCCATCAGGTATTCTCTAAAGAAGGATAGACTAATTATTAGCGCAAATACGGAGGGCCTTGGGGAGGCTCGCGATGTCGTGGAAATAGACTATGCCGGAGATGAGATGGAAATTGCGTACAATCCCCAATTTTTGATTGATGTCTATAGAAATATCGGGTCTGAAGAACTGTTCTTGGAACTGACCAATTCGCTTAATCCATGTTTGATAAGGCCAACAACTGGTGAAGACTACATTTCTATAGTCATGCCTATGAGAATATGATATAATATATTTTTGGAATAGCTCGGTTATAGAGGGAAAGGGCGGCTCGTGAAATACCTCAAGGAAGTAAGGGAAATAATCCAGGATACTTTCAAGAAGTTTAATCTGGACGATGAGACTCAGAGGCTCTTCGCTACCTGGCACGAAGAACTTGGTGAACTGGCAAAACATGCCCGAATTGGGAGCTTTAGGGAAGGCAACTTAACGGTTGAAGTAGATAATCCTGTCTATATGCAGGAATTGTCGGCAAGAAGGAAGTATATAATTGATAAGGTCAACAGGAGGATGGGTAAAAAACTTATTGCGCAAGTTCGCTTCAGGCTAGGAAGAGAGTAGATAGGAGTAGAGGTGACGATCAAAAGAGAAATTGCCGTTCTCGCCAGTTTATTTGTATGTGGAGCGATAGGGGCGCTGATTGCTATAGGCTTTCTCCTCCCGAGGTGGGCTCTCCTTCCATTGGGCATAGCGGGAATAATCTTGGGGGCCCTCGGGGCATCGGTTATAGCGAGACGGATATCGGGAAGGATTGAAAAGTTGGCGGCTCTAGCAAAATCGATTTCCTCAGGCCAGCTTGAGAAAAGAATAGAACTAGAAGATGATGAATTGAGCACGCTCGCTGAAGAACTCAATCTAATGGCCGAGAAGTTGAGAGAAATGGACCGTCTAAAGAGCGACTTTATTTCGAGCGTTTCTCATCAATTCAAATCTCCCCTCACGGCCATAGAGGGTTATATCGATTTTTTTTTGGAGGAGATGGATAGAGGAATTGAGAAAGAGAAGCAGATTAAAGCGTTGAACATAATGAAACATAATGCTTCCCGTTTGGGCAGGCTGATTAACGATGTCCTTGACCTGGCTAAGATAGAAGCTGGACAGCTTGAGGTTAAAAAGCAGCCTCTCAAGTTAGGCGACATCGTTGAGGAGAGGGTTAGAAAGTTTCGGCCCGTCGCCAGGGAGAAAGAGGTTGAAATAGAGGCGAAGGCCGAAGAAAAGATGGGCCAGGTTTTAGGGGATAGAGAAAGGCTGAAAAAAGTGATAGATAACCTTCTAAGCAATGCAGTGAAATTTAGCAAGAGGACGGGTAAAGTGGTTATAGAGGTAAGGGGGATTATGAGTCAAAAAGCTGGAAGTGGCGGGTCCATTATGGTGAGCGTTAGCGACACGGGGTGCGGGATATCGAAAACGGAGCTTTCTAATATATTTAATAAATTTCGCAAGCTGAGTCCGGATGACGGGACGGTAATGGATGAGTTGAAGGGGCCTGGCTTAGGTTTGGCTATTGCTAAGGGTATAGTTGAGGCACACGGCGGGAGGATATGGGTGGAAAGTGAAGTGGGGAAAGGTAGCAAGTTTATCTTCACTCTCCCAAAGTACTGAACGAATAGAAGAGGGGGTCATGGCAAGAAGAAAGGTTCTGGTTGTTGATGACGAAAAGTATGTTGTAGAACTGATCAAGGATATTCTGGAATCGGCGGAATATAGGGTTATTCCCGCCTACAATGCTAAAGAGGCACTGGAAAGAGTCTACAGCGAATCTCCCGACCTGATTCTTTTGGACATTTTAATGCCGGAGGTGGATGGTTATCAGGTCTGCCGGGAGATAAGGGAAGACCTCCTCCTCTCTAACATTCCAATTATCATGTTAACAGTTAAAGGAGCAGAAAAAGATGAAATTAAAGGGTTGGGTATAGGTGCCGACGATTATATAATAAAGCCTTTTAGACCAGGCGTCCTTTTGGCGAGAGTTAGGATGGTCCTTAAGCGCACACTAAGAGGTTTGGAAGCGAACCCCCTAACTCATCTCCCTGGCAATACGGCAATAACTGAGGAGATTGAAGAGCGTATTGATGGCAATAAAGTTTTTGCAGTCCTTTATCTGGACCTGGACAATTTTAAGGCTTTCAATGACAGGTACAGTTTCGAGCTCGGGGATAGGGTAATCCAGCAGACAGCCAGGATAGTTATAAAGCATATGAAGGAACTCGGCTGTCCCGAAGATTTTATCGGGCATATTGGCGGAGACGACTTCATCGCCATTACTACTCCCGATAGAGTCGATTTAATCTGTTCTGAAATCATTAAATCTTTTGATAAAGATATTCTTAAATTCTATTCTGCAAAGGACCGAGCCAAAAGGTATATCACAGGCAAAGATAGACAGGGAAAGGTAAACAAGTTCCCGATAATGTCAATAACTATCGCTGTGGTAACGAATGCGAAAAGGAAATTTAGCCATACCGGGCAGATTGCGGCAGTAGGTGCTGAATTAAAGAGGTATGGAAAAACTCTTCCAGGGAGCAATTATGTAATTGACAGAAGGGCAAAATAGAAATCACCGCGATGGGAGAGGAGGAGCGGTTGTGGCAAAACAGAAGATATTAGTTGTTGATGATGAGCCGGATCTTGTGGAACTGGTCAAAGATGTTCTCGAGCGGAACGACTATTCTGTTATTTCAGCGGGCAATGCTGACCTTGCTATCAAGAGAGTGAGAGAATCCAAGCCCGATCTTATAATTTTGGATTTGAATCTCCCGGGCATAGGAGGAATAGAGGTTTGTCGGATCCTGAAGCAAGATAAGAAAACAAACTTTATCCCTATAATCATGCTTACTGTAAAGTCTACTGAGAGCGATAAGATTGCTGGGTTGGAGGCAGGAGCTGACGACTACGTTACTAAGCCGTTCAGCACAGGAGAACTGGTTGCCAGAGTAAAGTCTGTCTTGAGAAGGCTTCTCTATGTAGGGGAGCAAGGAGAAATTCTGGTGTGCGGTAACATCAGGCTCGATTCAACTGAACATACGGCTTATGTGAAGAATAAGGAGATCAACCTTACGCCAAAAGAGTTTAATCTGCTCTATCTCCTGATGAAGAAGAAGGGCAAGGTGCTTAGTAGAGCTTTTCTCATGGAGAATATCTGGGGATACGAATATCTCGGTGGCACAAGAACTGTGGATGTCCATGTCCGGCATTTGAGGAAGAAGTTGGGTGAAGAGGAGAAGAGGATAGAGACTGTAGAAGGTGTGGGTTATAAATTAATTGATGAAGAATGACCTCCCAATTTTGCCTTTCCTGTTTTTCGCTAAGTAACCATCGGAAAAAGAGTCATCCAAAATTTACAAAAATTTTACAATTCGTTAACCTAGATTTTACATCAACAGGGTAAAATAACAGAGGGGGAAGGGATTATGAAGCCAAGAATTCTAGTCGTGGACGACGATAGAGACTTAGCAAACCTGCTTAAGGCCATTCTGGAAGCAGAAGACTACGCCGTCTATTCGGTGGAGAGCGGGGAAGAGGCACTGGGAGAAGTTCCCAAATTTAAGCCCGACTTGATCATTCTGGACATAATCCTTCCGGGAATAGACGGTTATGACACATGCAAAATTTTGAAGAGCGATGACCACACAAGCCTCATTCCGATTATAATGTTGAGTATTAAATCTTCGGTTCAAGACAGGATTGCGGGATTGAGTACAGGAGCAGACGACTACATTACCAAACCCTTTGACCCTGGCGAGCTGGCAGCGAGGGTGGAAGCTGTCTTGAGGGGTTATGGCCGCTTCCGCATTTCCAAGGGGCATACAAGCTAAATATTTCGTCTGAGATTTTTAGAAACCCTTCCGATACACCAAGTCGGAAGGGTTTTTTATTAGTCCCCTCTTCCAATCGATTAAGCGAGGAAAAGGTGCCTGGCGGGAGTTCGTTCAGGGGGATTTCTCTTGACAAGCGGCTCCGAAAAAGGTAAAATTAACTTGGGAAAATCTAATATTTACCTTATTAACCAGAGGAGTTTCTGAAGGGTTCGGGCGCCGCAGGAAACTAGCGCTCACCCGCCCGGCGGAGATATTAAGAGGTACGGTGTCGGAAATGGAAATAGAAAAGAGCGAGTATACTGCTGATAAGATTCAGGTGCTGGAGGGGTTGGAGTCGGTCAGGAAGAGACCTGCTATGTATATAGGAACAACAGGTCCGATGGGCTTGCACCATTTAGTTGAAGAAGCCGTGGACAATAGCATCGACGAGGTTCTGGCCGGCTACTGTAAGAATATTGATGTAACGATTCTTCAAGATAATAGCATCTGCGTCATGGATGACGGTCGCGGGATTCCTGTTGATATTCATCTCGGCGAAAAGAAGCCCGCTGTAGAAGTCATTATGACCAAGCTCTTTGCTGGCGCGAAGTTTGATAAGAAAGTCTACAAAGCAACCGGTGGACTCCACGGCGTAGGGATTTCAGTGGTAAATGCCCTTTCTGAATGGCTGGAAGTGGAAGTTTATCGAGATGGCAAAATTTACAAACAGTCGTACCACCGTGGTAAACCGGATTACGGTCTAAAAGTTGTCGGCACGAGTGACGATCGGGGAACCAAGATAACTTTCAAGCCTGACCCCAAAGTGTTCACTGAAAGCATTGCTTTTAACTTTGATATACTGTCTAACCGCTTGCGTGAACTGGCATTTTTGAATCCTGGCACGACCATAAATATTTATGATGAGCGAGAAGACAAACACCACTCTTTCTGTTACGAAGGAGGAATCTCTTCCTTTGTGAAGTACCTGAATGCTAACAAGAATGTCCTCCACGAAGACCCTATCTATTTTGCTCGAGAAAAAGAAGGAATAAGTGTTGAAATCGCCTTACAGTATAATGATAGTTACACTGAAAACATGTTTTCCTTTGCTAATAATATTAACACTAAAGAGGGAGGAACTCATATTATCGGGTTTAAGACTTCTCTCACGAGAGTGATCAACGACTACATAAGACGAAATATAGCCCCGAAAGACAAACAGCTGGCTCTCTCTGGCGAGGATGTGCGCGAGGGGCTAACTGCAGTAATAAACATAAAGCTGCCCGAGCCGCAATTTGAAGGACAGACCAAGACCAGGCTGGGTAATTCCGAACTGAAGGGAATTGTCGAATCTGTAGTTGGCGAATGCCTGAGCGCTTTTTTAGAGGAGAATCCTCATATTGCCAACAAGGTCGTGGAAAAATCGATTACTGCGGCCCGAGCGAGGGAAGCCGCCAGAAAAGCGCGCGAACTTACCAGGAGAAAAGGTGCGCTGGACAGCGCTTCTCTCCCCGGGAAATTGGCCGATTGCATAGAGAGGGATCCCTCTCTATGTGAATTATATATAGTGGAGGGCGATTCTGCCGGAGGAAGTGCGAAACAGGCAAGAGACAGGACCTTCCAGGCCATCCTTCCATTAAAGGGGAAGATACTGAATGTTGAAAAGTCACGGTTAGACAAGGTACTTTCCAATGAAGAAATCCGGACCATGATCGCTGCTGTAGGAAGCGGAATTGGCGAAGAAGAGTTTGACCTTAAGAAGACCAGATACCATAAGATCATTATTATGACGGATGCAGATGTAGACGGTGCCCACATCCGTACTCTTCTTTTAACCTTTTTCTATCGCCAGATGCGTGTTATGATTGAGAAGGGTTATGTATACATAGCACAACCTCCCCTTTATAAGGTGAAGAAAGGCAATCACGAAATATATTTAGGGAGCGATGATGAACTGGATAAATACCTTCTAAGCCAGGGCATGCAAGGTATCAGGCTTTTCAAATTGAAGGATGGAAAGGAAATCTTAGAATACGAACGAGAGAAGGTTGAGCGAATTCTTCAAGGACTGATGGAACTGGAATGGCTCCTTAGAAAAGTTGGAAAGAAAGGAATCAGCTGGGAAGATTTTTTAGAGGTCAATAAAACTGGAAATCTTCCCCTCTATTCCGTAGTTGAGGTTGGTGGAGAGGGTGCTTCGCCCAAAGAGAGGTATCTCTATTCAGAGAAAGAACTTAAAAGTTTTCGCAAAGCGGTTACGGAGGAAGCGAAAAGTAAGAAGAAGGAAAGTGTCGCGGGAGCTGAAGAAAAGGGGCTGGAAGTGAAGGACCTCTGGGAGTTAAGAAAAATAGCAGGGGTTGTAGGTAATCTGGAGAATACGGGTCTTGACATTTCCCAGTATGGCAGGGAGAGCGCCCGGGGAGCAATAAATAGAATAAGGTCTAACGGAGAAGATTTTGATGTCAACAGTTTCCATGAAATGCTTGAAGTAGTGAAAAAACTGGGAAGAAAAGGCATCAGTATACAGAGATACAAGGGATTGGGAGAGATGAATCCCGGTCAATTGTGGGAGACGACAATGGACCCTAAGAGGAGAACACTCATCCAGGTCCAACTGGAGGATGCCGTAGAGGCAGATAGGATATTTACCACTCTCATGGGGGACAATGTCGAACCCCGGAAAAACTTCATACAGGCTCATGCACCCGAGGTGAGGAATCTGGATATATAATACGGGGAGATATAAAAGTTCGGTTTGTGGAGTAGGAGTTTTGGTACTTTCCCAAGCCGAACTTTTTTAGCCAGGGGAAAAATTATGGAAGCTTTTCAGAAGATTAAACCGCGAAACATTGAAGACGAGATGAAAGACTCTTACATAGATTATGCGATGAGCGTAATTGTTGGTAGAGCTCTTCCGGATGTGAGAGATGGTTTAAAACCGGTTCACCGCCGTATTCTGTACGCCATGCAGGAACTCGGTCTGCTTCCTAATAAGCCGTATAAGAAGAGCGCCAGGGTGGTGGGTGAGGTTCTGGGCAAATACCATCCCCATGGAGATATGGCTGTATATGATGCTATGGTCAGGATGATTCAGGATTTCTCCTTAAGGTATCCCCTCATCGATGGCCAGGGCAATTTCGGCAGTATTGATGGTGATATGCCGGCGGCTATGAGGTACACAGAGGTGAGACTCGCAGACGTTGCTTTAGAAATGCTTGCCGATATCAATAAGAGGACAGTTAACTTCGTCCCGAATTTTGATGAGTCCTTAGAGGAGCCGGTAGTTCTCCCTGCCAGGCTTCCTAACCTTCTTGTCAACGGTTCTTCTGGTATTGCTGTAGGGATGGCTACCAACATACCGCCCCATAATTTGGGCGAGGTGATTGATGGGCTAATAATGCTCATAGATAATTCCAACGTTGAAATTACGGAATTGATAAAAGTAATTAAAGGGCCCGACTTCCCCACCGGGGGAATAATATTTGGTAAGAGGGGGATAAAAGATGCTTTTCGTAC
>Ga0315308_1002609_pt1 | contig 10199 bp, 11 predicted proteins | sample TDP3_MG_FD_203078 | JGI IMG/M metagenome (GOLD analysis project Ga0315308, IMG submission 203078) | Freshwater sediment microbial communities from Lake Towuti, South Sulawesi, Indonesia - TDP3 | ecosystem: Environmental > Aquatic > Freshwater > Lake > Sediment | place: Indonesia: South Sulawesi...
TGGCGCAGAATTCGTCAATTATCCAAACCGTCTTCTTTTCATTGTCTACGAGTTTGGCAAGCCTGTAACGATACTTCTGCCCATCACTCAACTCCTTGAACCTTCGCAGAAAAAGAAACGCGTCATTCAAACCGCACAGGCTCAATGTCTCTATAGCTTCTTTTACGTCTCTTCCAACACCCTCGATAAGAGTCTCCTCGGGATCAATCTCCAAATCATTCAACGCTACTGCCTCTTCACCGAAGAAATCCTTGAAAGCCTTAAGAAGCAGCGTTTTTCCGCCACCAGAATCACCAGTTACATAAATCACGTTGCCTCTGCGAAAGTTCAGAGAGAAGTCATTGAAAACGCCAAAATGCTTAGCTTCATCGACGCCAAGCCCGAAGGCCTCGCACACCGCCATTGTTCTCTCAGTGATCTCGGCCTTAGTAGAAAATTCCACATGGCACCTCAGCGTTAACGGTTCTCCAAGATGCGCCCTCTCCCAATCCCTGTCAAGTCTATTGCTCTCAACCCTCGTAGCGAATTTTTCTGCTATAGCCTTCAGCTCATCATCATTATACACCTGAGGCTCTCGCAACCTCAACAAATTATCAATTCTAAGGTCATTCTCATTCAACAACTGCTTAATCAGCTCACGAGAACCCTCAGACAAAATCCGATAATACTCCTCAGCATCGAGAAAAACATCATGCTCACCACGAATCTTATTCATCACCTGCCGAATCATACGGCGATCAACCTCATCCACAGGCAACCGAACAACAGCAACCTGCTTCATACCCAAATCCTTAGCAGCCTTTAGCCTATGCTCACCATCAGCAATCAACAAATCTCGGTTCGTGATGATTGGAACAACAAAACCCCAACGCTGAATACTCTTCTTCAAAGCCTCAAACTGCCGAGCAGACATCACATTGGGGTTACAACGGTCTAATTGTAGCTTGTCCACGTCAACAAGCTCGGTAGGTGGTATCAAATCAATTTCAGTCATTTTCCGCTCATAGCTCTCCAGCTTCTTTTTCACAACCACGTTTTGAACGTATCTTTTCCAAAAGCGGTTGAAGGAACCTCTCAAAGCTCTCTTGAGACCACAAAGCTGTCTTGTCCTCCAGCTTCTCTTTATGTTCCTTCCAAGCCTTCTCAAAATCTTCAGAGTCCCCATGCTTCTCATAAAGCTCCTCTTCCTTGCGAATCTGTTCAGCATGCCTGCCCACTTCTTGAAGAAACCAAAAAAGACGTGTAACAAAAATGAAGTCTAACATCGGATCATCTTTTACATCTGGCATATACAGCGTTGCCATGACAGTTCTGAAGAGGTCTATCGTCCGCCTTGCAATTATTTCAAGGCCCTTATTGAACAAAGCATGATTTTCTTGGAGAACATGGTCTGGCGGGTGAGATCCGTACTCATCCTCAATCTCATTTATTCTGTCAAACAGCAACCTTTCTCTCTCAGTTAAACAATTCCAATCTATCCGTGTAGTTCCCTTTATCTGAAGGTCTTTCAGGTTTTCAGCAATAGCGTCAAGTTTCTGTGCCACATCAAAAACCTTCACTTCACAAAAACCCCCTTCTTAACTTCTGCCTCAAGCAACTTCAACCTAGCAACAACATCAGACAGCACAACCGCCTCGCAAACCTTACTGTTGGCATCCAACATAATCTTCAAAGCTCCAACCTGAACGTTCTCATTCTGAGAAGTCACATGCTTAAACGCCGCCCGCTCATAGATCTGCTCATAACGATTAATGACCTTCTGCACAACCCTGTCCCGATCCTTCAACTGCAACAAAAGAGGTTGCCATTGGTCGCGAAGTTTAAGATCCCTGTAAACACTTCTTGCAGAAACTTGAAACTTCTGGCTAATTTGTTTCACTATCTCCGGCTGAGACAAGCCCATTCCTTCAAGCTTTAACGATTCTAACCTTCTTTCAGTCACAGCCGACAAACTCTACCCCTCCAAAATTGAAAAAAAATGTCACAAATTCACCACTGACAGTGGTGTCTTCTCCCCATATTAAAGTTGCTACGCACCACAACACAGCGCCTTTTTGAACAAGTTAGTAGGCTAAACCCTACAAAAAGTGGCTTCCACGATCATATTGAGAGGATTCTAAGCATACTCGCAGTGCTAGTGTCAGTTGCAACTGCGAGAAGGCTCTGGACCTCCTGATGAGAGTTCGAATCTCTCCCGGGCTACCACTTCAAAACTTCAATCTGAGGTCTTTTTGGGGATTGAAGATCACTTCAGATACGAGTACTTCCATTTTGTTTTGGTTTTAGCGCAACTGAACCTACATGCAGAGGAGAGCTAGAAACATTATGTCTTCGTTCGCAAATCGAACCTAGCTCTCAAGTGGTTAAGAAATATAGTCTCTATAACGTGGTTTCCTTTGATGTTCTCTTTGGATGTAGCTGCATTTTGGGTAGTTGCTGCATCCGTAGAAATGTCCATGTTTTCCCTTTTTCAAAACTAAGTATCCGTCGTTACAGAATGGACATGAATTTGCTTCAAAAGAACAAGAACTATCTGAACAATGATATTTTAACTCCTTTTTGTAAAGGAACCCTTTCTGGCATTTGGGGCATCGTTTTGGCCTGTATTCACAGTAGGGGTAGTTGCTACAGGAATAGAATTCGCCATACTGTCCGCTTCGCAAGACTATCCAACCAGTCTTGCAGATTGGGCAGTTTAAAGTTCTCTGGAAGCGGCCGACTATCTCTATTTCATATCCTTCCTGCTGTATTTCAGAGACAAAAGAAGAAACCGAATAATAATCATCAACAACTAGGTAGACATGTTTCTTCGCTCTTGTCATCGACACATAGAAAAGTCTCCTTTCTTCTGCGTTGGGGAAAGAGTCCCGCTTTGCTAATACCAGATTGAGAATCGGGTCGTCCATGATTTGACATGGAAAGCCGTATTCTCCGCTCGTGAGTCCTACTATGATTACATAGTCGGCTTCAAGTCCTTTTGAGCTGTGAGCCGTTGAAAATTCTATCGTCAGTTTGGGATACATCTTAGCTATTTGATAAAGATTCTCTGGTTCAAGGTAATTGTACCTGCCAATTATGAAGACAGTCTTTTTTTCTCCATCTCTTTGATTTATACTGCTGAGAATGCTTCCTAAGACATTCTTCATCTCACCTTTGATGAGTGTTACCGCTGGCTCATTCTCTTTTTTATGGCTTGTAATACTCTTCTTGATCTGATTCGGGTTCTGCAGGATGAATTTCGTTGAGAACTCACATAACTTGTCGCTAAACCTGAAAGTCTGTTCTAAACAATTTCTCTCACAGAAGTCAAAGTGTTCTTGGAAGTCAAGCATTATTGATAGATCGCTGCCTGTGAAACGATAAATCGATTGCCAATCGTCACCAACGCAGAAAAGCTTCGAGTCGTATTGATCGAGTAAAGACTTCAGAAATCTGTATCTGCTCTGGGATATGTCCTGAAACTCATCGACTAGAATGTACTTGAACCTAGATAGGTACTTTCCCTGTCGAACCAGATTGGTCGCCTTGTTTATCATGTCATTGAAGTCAACTTCTCCGATCTCTTCGAGATACGACGTATAGTCGTTGTAGGTCCTAGAGAATATGTCCAGAAAAATCAGGGTTCTTTTGTCTTCATGGTCCACATTATTCCTGATTTCATCAAGGGTTTTCCCACATGATTTGTACAAATTTAGAAAAGTTGATAGCAACAGGGCCAGAGTATTGACTTTACCTAGCTTGTTCAACTCATCGAATAGCTGCTTGTTTTGGATTGGGTTGAATACGACCCCTTTCTGCCGAAGCTTCTCTTCGAGGTTACTTAGAATCTTACCCTCTTGTCTTTCGTAGCTGTAGGTTTCAACCAGTGTTGTTTTGTTTTTTTCGTGTACGTCTCTTTTCCACCTTATCTCTTCGTTATACTCTCTTCTTGGGATGTAGGGTGCAGTGTTGCCGGCACGGTCGATGCCGAAATGCTCTATGTATATTCCGTAGTCTGGAAGGAAAAAATCAGGTTTGTATTGTCGGTGTCTTACATCAGCTGTGTTTATTTCGTAGGGTTTCTCGTATTCGTAGTTAATGCCATTGATATAGAGAAAGTTTGCAATGTCGCATTCCTCGAAGCTCTTGGCTACATCGCCTTTAAGAGAGCGGATTTCATATTTTTTCAAATACTCGATGTATTCTCCAAAGGATTTGAAGTCAAACGCAGTTCTATATGGCGATAAATGGAATATGAGGTATCTGTTGACAAGTTCTGAGAGTTTCGGATCTTCCATTTCTCCTTGAAGAAACTCGAGGATTTTTTTCGGCAGTTTTATTCGGTCCGCAGCAAGTTCTGATACAGAAGGCTTTGCCCCTTCCGATTCTGCGATGATGCTTAACCCAAGGCTATGGTAGGTTCTAACGTTAAGCCGAATTCCCAGACAGGAGTGAACTCGTTCATCCATCTCTGATACGACGTCTCTGTTGAACGCTATTAACAGAATATCTTCTGGGACTGCAAGCCCCTTCTTGACTATGTAGCCGACTTTTCCAATGATTGTTGAAGTTTTTCCTGTTCCCGCGCCAGCAACAATGAGATTACTCTTCTCGTCTACAACGATCGCCTTTCTCTGATTTTCAGTCAACGGATAGGATTCAATGTTGTCAAACAGATCTTTGAACCTGAGGATTTCCTCTTCAATAAATTCAATGTTACGTGTTCTGACTATTTGCTCACCTTTCTGAAAAACATCGACAATTCTGCTAATCGAGTCTTTGAAATCTATGTCCAAATTCTCTTTTCCAACGCATCCTTCTAGAGTCTGAATTAATGCGCTCCATCTTTCCTTCCAAGAGTGCAAATCCGCTTGTGAGAAATAATATTCACTGTCATAGAGTGAATTGAACTCTTTTTCAGCCTGTAAAACGTCGCTTCTTAATTTCAGTAGTTTTTGTGTTAACCTACGTTTTTCGAGCTTGCTATTGTATTCAGCTATGAAATGTCGAAATCTCGCTATTTCATCTAATGCAGCTGAACAGTACGTTTCGTCAAGAGCTCTTTGCGATTTTAGGTAGTTCAGGTCTGTCTCAAATGATTTTAAGAGATTCAGCCATTGTTCTTCATCGTTTTTAGATAATTGGACATCGGAATTTTCAATTTTCTCTATCTGTCTCTTTAGGGAATCCAGATGTTCAGAAACCATTAGATCTATATTCCTGAGGAGGCTTTCATGCTTTTTTTCAGTTTTTGATATTTCTTCCTCAACCCTCCTCCCAAAAAAGAAGCCGATTATGACTATTTTCAAAAAATCTCGTATCGATTTCATTCTTTTCAGTTGGATGAGACGGCGACCCAAGCTCTGTAATTCTCTTACGGCTTCATGTAACTCCACAGCGTATACATCCAAACTTCAAGCAGACTACTTATCTAATAACTAGTATTTTTGGACTTATTTGTGCGCTCTGTAGTATGAAGACGACAAATATCGAGCTCTCGCTTGAAAGGCGAAAAAACTAGCAAGTACTAAACGAGAGTTTGAAAACTGTCCAACTATCAATTTAAATTCTATTCTAAGCTCATTTTGAAGACATCTTCTAGAAAGGACTGAGAATAGAGCTTTAACCCCGATAATTTAAACCGATATTTGAACCTATCCCGGGCTACCATAAGATTTTCTTAAGATTTTCTAGTGAGAACGGGCATAAACTATGTTTCTCAATTATCATCCTAACAACTTTTTTGACATTAATAGTTGTTAAGTAAATATTGACTAGAATTTCCATCAATAACGTGGTACATGTTTACTTGATATTCTACCAGCGCTTTCTTCGGTCACCGCTTAGTTCTCTTGTTAATACACCTATCAGATCGCTGTGTTTTCGTAGTATTTCATGCCATGCGCGCGCGCAGGGCCAAGTTTCTTTTTTCCTTTAGAGAAGGTGATAGTTCCACTTTCTGCCATCTGTTTTCTCCTGCACATAGCGCGCGCTACACTCCTCAATCTCTATACGCGCGCTCCACCATTTACTCATGCCTTTGTGCCCATCTCGCGAGGGCTCTGCCAAATGTATCTGGTTTCAGAAGACAGCCAATGCCAATCACCCACAAAACACCGTCGGGAACTACGACCCACAAAATTGACATATCCCGTACCCCAAATGTGATTATTGCCCAGCCCATGAAAATCGAAAGCAAGATGGCAAGTACTAAGGAGATTATTCCGACAATGTACACATCTCGTCTCCAATTCTCATCCAGGCTCATATATGCACAATAATCAATGATTACACTTTTGTTATTTAGGTCTTTGGAAATGAAACTTTACCCCCAAACCCAAACTATTTTCTTCCAAGCCACCAAGATGGTTTTCGACTGACATGCATGCATGCATCAGTGTCACTGTCAGTCTGTCTTTCACACGCATAAAACAAACAGACATCATGGGCGAACGTTAGTAATGCTGCGTATGTGGTGGGCTATTTTGTCGAAGGCTTCAAAGGTTTCAATGGATGGAAACGCAGCTTTGGGATCCCACGGCCACGGCACATTAAAAGAAAACCCTAAATAAAACCATAAATAACTAGGTCTTATCCTGACGCGTTGGTGTTTCTTGTCAGGCTTTATCCCCCAAGAACCATATGGTATATCGCGCGCGCGCGCCATGCGATACAACTTGTCTCTCAGGTCAACGTCGCCGTTCAAGACCTGTGCCAATTCCCTTCCCTCCCACTTAAAGTCGACAACTTTTGGCATCCAGAAGCCCTTTCTGACTACCTTCAGCTTTGCCTTCAACCTATCCTCCAGACCATTCACCTTTGCTTGCACTACATAGTTGCATTGCCAGAGGTAAACTTCGTTCCCCCCTATCCGTTCCAATTCTACCAAGTCTATGTTTTGGTTCATAACCCTGACGGAGCCGAAGATCAATGAATGTAATCGGAAAATTGCAAAACCTCTCCTCTTGGATTTCTTCGACTCAACGGTCGCGTCCAAGCCAATCCGTCTAAGGTGCTCACACAACTCGTCGATTTCTGGGCAGCTCTCGACCTGGTGGGCTGAATGAGCTTCTTCTGGCACTGTTCTTCTGGTTGGGTTTTCCAAACCCCTCACACATTTTGAATAGAGCAGTGACTAGTAGATAAAGTGTTGCAAGTGTCATTCAAGAGTTACCAAAACACCAGCGTGCGAGTCACCTAGAAAGAAATAAAGGGGGTTAATAACTCATCGCATGCATGCATGACGATTTGGAACTGCGCGCGCGACTGACAGACAGACAGACACTGAGAGACAGGGACAGACAGTGACAGACAGGGAACACGCACGCACGCACGCACGGGCACACACACGAACGCGAGAGAGAGGATTGCATGCATGCATGCGTTCTATTAGGTAAAGGAAGTGAAATTTTGAACAAAAGACCAGAATACTTACTCGAAAGAGAAAAACAAATTCATGCAATGGCTTTGGATTTCTTAGAAAGATTACCTAAGAAAAGGTACACCTATCCAGAAATTGTTATAGGATTTCCAAGTGCTGTGATAGAAAAAGCTTACGTTCAATCTCATAAAAGAAGGGATTTTCATGAGTGAGAAGAAAAAAGAGTGGTGGTTATTGGAAGGTAGAAGCGACCCCCTTCTTCACTACCCAACAAAGATAACGAAGAATAAAAAGGGAGAAACCATCTTCTCGTTAAAGAGGAAAGAGAAAGACGGCAAGGTATGGTATCTCTTTGAGTTCCACGAGGATAGAGTCGATGACCCCAATCAGCTTGCCAAACTTAACAAGTGGTTCAATTGGGCAAAACTTACTGCAGCAAGAGTTGGGATTGCTTTCTATGATGTTGATGAAATTTTGGAAGCGATTGAGAAGCAAAAGAAGAAAGAATGCGAAGCTATTCCCATAGGAAAGACAAAAGATATTAGGATTTCAGTTCTCGACCATGCATCAGGAGAAATGCACAGTCTGGTGTTTGGAATAACAAGAAAGTCTCCAGAGGAAAAAGAAAAATGATGCATGCATGCTGAATTTCCCTCATTCCACTCTCCACTCCCAGTTTCAGAGAGAGAGGATTAAATTTTAATTTCTCTCTCTCAACCTAACCCCCACCCCACCACCCATAGATATGCATCAAACAATCAATCCATCCATCAAACAATCAAACAAACAATCAATACCCTAAAAACGTGACATGGTGGTACCATTTATAGCGAACCTAAGAATGTTGCATACACCTAACTTTTGTTTGCCTGAAAATAAGGAAAAAGCATGTAGACGGCTATATCCTTACCTATGAAAAAGCCACAGTCCCCTGTCAACAGAGCTACAAAAATGATGCAGACAGAGAGTCCGCGCGCGAAGGAAAGTAATACCTATTCTTTTTCTTTCCACAACTCTACTTTTCCGTGTATGATTCTAATCAACGTTTAGGTTCAGCTATTGTTCTGCCACATTTCTCACATTTAGAAACTTGCAATGGTTCATACATGGGGATAAGGACTTTGACTTTTGCTCTGGAGAAGCTTGCTCTAGATTTTCCAAGGTTTTTCAATGCGTTTGATTACCTCTTCCCGCACTTTCTTTGCTTCTTTGAGAATTTTATGGTTTTCTTCTGTTACAAACTTGTAAGTTACATTTTCTTTCATTCTTCTAAGACATGATTCCCAAAACCCTTCAAATTCTGGTGAATAGCTAATTTTGCTTATCTTGTTGTCTATGGAAGTAATTGTGAGAGTTAGTTCTAGACCAGAGGCTTCAGAATGTGTCCTCTTTGTATAGTCTATCGGGTCAGTTTCAGAGACCAAACACTGAACAAGGTCGGGCATCATTGAAGAATGTGAATATCCTCTCAGGAAAGTGACTTCTGGTCTTGGGATTTCAGTCACCTCTATTCCAAAAACCCTTTGAGTCTCCTCAACCACTATTTTCCGAACTTCACTTCCCATGTTTACAGCTGCTTGTGAGTAACTATCCAACTTCTTGCTGAAGTCATCAAGTTCATCTCTGAAATTCTCGTCAACCATGAAATATCTGTGATCTTGTTGAAACTCTTTCCATGAATCGAAACTTATCCAGTAAATCTGGCATTTGCTCTCTAGTGATTGTATGATGTTCCGCAAACTCTTGAATAGATTTCCATAAACTACTTCAGCAATTTTCACGGCATATTCTCTTTTCCAAGCTCTATTTTGCGCGCGCGGCAACAAAAAACAACAGCGACACTCCGCCTCCACCCCGAGTTGTGCGTGAGCGTTTGCCGAAGAAATGATATTCTTTCTTTTCCTCGATGGGCAGTCTTTTCCACCATTGCCAACCTGCCACCGCGCCTATAACTACAGGGATTCCAATCAGCAGAAGTTCCCAGAAAATCAAATGCAAAATGAAAGTCACTATATTTCCCATTGTCCAAAGACCTAAAGTCGCAGGTATCATACCTGTGGATTGGGCATCGCCTGCGAACCATAAAAAGACATAAACTGCACCGACAAATGCCAAAATAACTGCAACTACAAATAGAGCAACCATGTTCCAATGTTTTCTCAAGAATTTCTTCCAGCCTTTGGATCCATTTTCTACCCCAGTTTCCCCTGCCATGACTTTCCTCTTCCTTCAAATCTCATAGCAATGATCTTAGTTGGTGTTTATTTCTTCTACTGTTTTGAATGCATGCGTGCGCTACTTTGCAGCAAATCCAGCTCACCATTGCTTTACAAGAAAATCTTGGTAGTTTTGAACAACATATTTCTTCCCTTTTTTGATCACTGTGAATCCTTCATTTTCTAGCTTCTCTTTCTGTGCTTCTGCTCCGCCAGGATATTTCTCGTTCAAGAATCCGTCTGCCTTCAAAGTCCTCCAGTATGGAATATTGAGGTTCTTACCTCGTTTAGCGGCTTCTTCGGCTGCGTTTGCTGCAGTCATAATGCGCGCGCGCTGCGCACGACCAAGACGTTAGGACATGCAGAGCCATGCTAATCGTTCAGACAAGCAGGCAAGACAGACTCGTGTCATCAGGAAACCTTCTTGCGAAATGCGCGCGCAGAGAGCAGAGTAGAGAGTACACACACAGAACAGAACAGAATAGAACGCGAGAGAGAGAAAGATTAAATTTTAATCCAACCAACCATTTGCCTATAGATTTTTCATTGCTTTCTTGAGTCTAGCCAGTTGTGAAGTTGTCATTTCCTTTTTTCTATCTTCTACTATTCTTAAGAACATGACT
>Ga0315308_1002611_pt1 | contig 10196 bp, 7 predicted proteins | sample TDP3_MG_FD_203078 | JGI IMG/M metagenome (GOLD analysis project Ga0315308, IMG submission 203078) | Freshwater sediment microbial communities from Lake Towuti, South Sulawesi, Indonesia - TDP3 | ecosystem: Environmental > Aquatic > Freshwater > Lake > Sediment | place: Indonesia: South Sulawesi...
GATCAGGTAGATTTTCTCACACTTCAGTGCGAGGAGAGCGTTGAAGATCGATCTCGTGGAGAGCTCGGAGGCGCGCTCGCTGGCGTCCAAAAGCTCTAGGATATCGCCGTTCAGGATGAGCTTGCTGGGAGCCACGAGCCTTCTTGTTGTCTTGGTCCTGCCAGGAGCGATGCCGAGATCTACTTGTTTTTCTCCTTCCTCTTCGAGTTCTTTGAGCCACTCAAGGAACTTCTGCAGGCTTTCGGGACGATGTGAGACTGTGTTTTTGAAGAAGAACAGCCTCTTGCCTGCCGTGAGACCGAGATGGGTGTCGGAGACCACGATCAGGCTTTTCATGTCTTGACTGCCAGTCATCGATGGGATGTCTGGATTCTCCATATATAAGTGTGCCAAGAACGCTGCAGAAAAATGCAGCTAGTTTGTATGCGCCAGAGTGGATTACTTTCGATCGATCGCACCTCCCTGCTTTAAGTAATGCTTATTTTGAGGTACCGACACACTCTGGGGTGAGGTTCTTATTGGGGCAATTCAGCCTTTACAGAATCTCTGAATGCCGCTATAATGGGCCTGGGAATGTTAAAGGAGGCACCATCATGAGTCGCAAACAGAAGTTAAGCATACCCCGTGGTTTCTCGCCGGATCAGACCCCGGGTTTTGTGGACCAAGTGAAGGCTGAGCTATCGCTACCGCCCAACTCAGAGCTCAAGCTGCGGAGTCTGCGGACCAATTCCCACGGCGAGCGGGTGATAGAGTACACCTACTCCCGGTCGGTCAAGCTGGAGGGGTCGGAGTACGCCGCGGCCAGCGGCGTCGCGGTGGACGTGCCCAGCATGGTCTCGCTGCGCTTTGACAGGGACGGCAAGTTGGTGGCCTCCAAGCTAAGCGAGGTTAATGAGGGTTACCTCAACGCCATCAAGGAGCAGGTCCGCAACCTGGTGGCCAACGGCCAGATCTACTTCAGCAAGCCGGGCGAGGAGATCGATGTCAATTCTTTGATAGCCGAACACAAACCCTACTACACCACCCATGATCAGGATGGCAACCTGCGGATCAAGCGCGCCTTTGTAGACAGCAAGGGAATCGGCCAAGCCAGAAGGTATCCTCATGCCCACGAATGACACTGTGAACTTCTACACCAACGATCCTGCTGCCCGGGGGGCAAAAAGGGCGATCCAAGTGCCTGTGCCTCTCCCCAGCAGGCCGGGATTCGATATCCAGGGGTGGATGGGAAGGGGTGGCCTGCACCCTCCGGAGACGCCCGAGTTCGACGCTGGCCAGCTCTACGTGGCCCTGACGCGCACCGTGAAGGCATGGGAGGCCTTCTTCGCGCGGGACTTCGACGTCTGGCAGGTGACCGGCGGCTCTCTAAAGGTGATACCCCGCGCTGGCCAAGGCCTCAACGCTTACTATGACCGCCGGAGCCTGCGCTTCTTCTACGACGGCAACCCCCGCACTGGCGAGACGGTCTACGCCTGCGAGAGCCTGGAGGTAGCCAGCCACGAGACGGGCCACGCCATCCTGGACGAATACCATCCAGAGTACTGGGACTCGCTGCTACCCGAGACGGCGGCTTTCCACGAGGCTTTCAGCGACTGCTCGGCCATCCTCACTACCCTGGCTGAGCCCAGCGTCCGCGCCGCCATGCTCAAGCAGACCAAGGGCAACCTGAACAGAGGCAACCTGGTCTCGCGGTTGGCGGAGCAGATGGGCCGCGCCTTCCATGACACCCTTGGGCGAGAGGAGTCTTACCGCTCCTCCCTGCGCAATGCCGTCAACCGCTTCAAGTACCAGCGGCCAGAGACCCTGCCCTGGAGGGCGCCCATCTCCAGGCTCAGCTCCGAATCTCATAACTTCTCCCGCGTCTTCACCGGAGCCTTCTACGACCTGCTGGCGGCCATTTATGGCCAGCTTCGGGCTGGCGGCCTGGGCGCCGACGGGGCCCTGGTCAAAACGCGAGACGACGCCGGCAAGCTGCTGGCGCGGGGGGTAGAGCTGGCACCGGCCGGCGAAGCAACCTTCAAGGTCATCGCCATCGCCATGCTCAAGGCCGATGTCCAAGACTTCAACGGCCAGTACCACCAGGTTCTAGACGACATCTTCGTCAAGCGCCGCATCCTGACCGCGGGGGAGGCGGACGTCGTTCGGGGCCTGGTCAAGCCCAGCGAGATGCTGGTCCGCTCCGGCGGCGGCAAGGGCATCCAGCCCCTGAAGCCGATGCGGCGCCGACGAGGTATCGCCGAACCTTCCGCCAAGAGGATTCGATCTGAACTGGGGCTGCCGGAAGAAGTCAAGCTCAAGCTGGAGAGAAGCTACACCGGGACGGGAAAGAAGCGCGTGATCCAGCTCACGCACAGCTGTCAGGTGGTCCTGAAAGGGCCAGAATACGGCCGGGCGAGCGGCGCGGTGGTCGAACTCCGAGGCGGAGTATCCGTGCACCTTACGTCCCGAGGCATGGTGGCCGCTTCCCACTACCGCGAGCCGGAGGTCGAGGAGGTGACGTCCATCCAAGACCACGTCAAGAGGCTAGTGTCCAGGAAGCGGATCTACTTTACCGAGCCCGGCAAAACTCTGCACGTCGAGCATCTCATGGACATCAAGAAGCCGTACTACACTGCGCGGGATGAAGCAGGCAAGCTACGCATCAAGCGCGCCTTCATCGCCTGAGCCGCGTCGGTCAATCGGTCGTGCCCCCATCTTCTAGAAGATTCGACACCCTTATATAGAATAAGGACACATAGAGATGTGATTCAAGCGTCGAGTCGACGATCGATCGAGGCGACAAGAATGGACATCAAAAAAGTCTTCAGAAAATATGAAGAACAACTAATGCGGCTACCCAATGTCACTGGTGTCGGAATCGGAGAAAAAGAAGGAAAGGAGGTAATCATAGTCTTTGTGGCACGCAAAGTCCCTGAATCCGATTTGCGTCCTCAGGACGTGGTTCCAAAGACCTTGGATGGTTTCAAAACTGATGTGAAAGTTCAGATTGTTGTTGGCAAACGACCAGAGAATAGGTGATGGCTGTGTGACGTTTCAAGACGCATCGATCGATAGACAAATAGTTGAGTAAGAGGAGGTGATAAGCCGTGAAAGAAAAGAAACCTGTGGAAGAAAGGAAACCTGAAAACGTGGGTGTTAGCAACCCCTATGCTCTTGCTGAAGTGATGTTGAAGCGAGGAGTTGCATGGAGCCGAGTGGATGATCCGCGAAAACTGTTGGAAGAGGCTCTCGGCATGAGTTACGAGAAACTCTTCGACCCCAAGTACGGTTCGCCACTTTACGCGGGTCTGAGGTACCAACCGAAAACCATGACCATGGAACGCGCCGCGATTCCCTCAACGGCAAAGGGTGCACAGAGAGCATTGGTTGACGTCGGGGCGACGACGGTATGGGTGGATCCGGGGGATTACTTCGAGGAAGGTGCGGAGGCAACGGATCCAATCCAAGGTGGGTTGGGAGACTGCTACTTCATCGCGGCGCTTTCTTCGGTTGCTTGGGCCCGCACATACGTTGTCGCTCAAAAGACCCGAGCTACAGATGCCAGTGGCAACTTTGTAGATATGATCGAATTCTACAAGCTCGGCAAGCCGGAAAAAGTGGAGGTCACCGAACTTCTCCCCTTGAATTCTCCGGGCAATACATTCATCTATGCTCGTTCAAGCGACCCAGGGGAAATCTGGCCGGCTGTCTACGAAAAAGCCTATGCAAAGTGGCGGACCAACGATCCCGGCGACAAGCCGAACTATTTGCCACTCGCTGGCGGTGACCCCGTTGGTGCCACAGCCCAAATCACCGGTCTGATCCCTTACTACTACTGGACCTTGGCACTTTCTGCAAGTCAGATCTGGTCGAATGTCAGGAGTAATTGCACAAGCCGCAAAACCTTTAACCCCATTGTTGCTTGGACTTACCCCTCTGGAGACGCTTCGCCAGACAAAGTCAACTACTCCGATGCCAATCTGGTTGCAAACCACGCATACTCGATTCTAGGCTGGCAGTATGCTGACAACCAGATGTACATTGTCTTGCGTAACCCATGGGGATGGAAGGAGGCGACCCTGAACGTAGACGGCGGCAGTTGGATAGCCTGGGACACCCCGTATTATGGTGGGCCTGGCTTCTGGCGAGTCATCAACATGGCTACCCCTGACGGGATCTTCGCACTCAGAGTTGACACCTTCAAGAAGTACTTTGCAGGGTTCGGATTGGTGAAATAGTCCATCCACCGAGGTCGGGGCAAAGGCCCCCGACATGCCCTCTTTTTTGGATCGGTCCTCGCCTGGTATGAGAAATGATATCGACGATAGAGGAGTATCTAAACGGTCGCATGGTATGCTCCTAAGACTACCACGATCGCTAGCGAAGAACCCAGGAGATAGCCCCCTACAGGCCGACGACCATGCGGGTCAAAGGCCCATGCATTGCATCTAGACCACGGTATCCACATGCATTGTACGTCCATGCGGCGTAGAACGCGATCGATCGATCGAATTGAGTTATGCCGCAAGGGAAATCCAGAACATCAAATCTTTTCGCTCGATCGATCGAATATTCTCTTGGTTATCGACCGAATAACTCCACATTCTGCAGCTAGGTTCCGCGGAGGCGATCGATCCAGCTCTCGAGACCGCAGACAATCTCAATTTCAGTCAAGACCTCTTCCCGCTCGATTAGTTGCTAGGCTTACCAGCTTTCTTCAGACGCAGACCGGCATTCGCATAGATATTGTAGACCAACCCAAGTGGGTTACCTTGCCCTAGTAGCTTCAGCCGAGCTCTACGCACTGAGTCTCCGATCGTCTCGCCTCCGACCAAGAAGCGGCGTAGACACTCTTCGGCGAAGGCGGCTGCCAGCTCTTCGAAGATCGTTATCTCTGTTCCGATTACGCCGGCTGCGTTGCAGGTGATCACGAATTTCTCGACAAAGTGCAGCGCCTGTTTCGGTTCTGAGGCCGTTGTATGGCAGCCGTTGATGAATACCAGGGGCTGGGGGTATTTCCATTCGATGCCCCAGCCGTCCAAGTTATCAGGAGTGATTCCCAGCTCTTCTCTAGCCCCCACCTTGATGAAGGGAGTGTCGCTTATGACTCCACCGTGACAGTAGAAGTAGACCAAATGTGGCTTTGTCGATTTGAGTTTGGTACGAGTCTCCTCACGTGTATCTGCGAGATTCCAGGTCATTCCTGGCATGAGTGACTTCAGAGCTTGCTGATGCTTCGGCCATTCGTGGAAAGAGGGGAATACAGCTACTGTGAGCTCGGGGGCCTGCTGGTACAACATTTCGTGATTGATCTCCGACCTGCTTCCCAACGGGTTCCCTATTGAGTGGCGGAATCCCCAGAAGCCGCTTGGGCAGACCATGTTGAGAGGCAGAGGCCTTTGCCTTCGGTCGGTCGATTCGATCAATTCTTGCCTTCGCTCCATTTCCCTTCGACTTGGGCAATCTCCCTTGAAACAGCCCGTCTCTTCCAAGGGCTGCCTGGCCTCTAGGGCTCTGAGGAAGGATGGACACAGTTGGTAGTCCTCGCGGTTCAGGTTTGTGTCCAGGGGATAGTCGTAGATCATTGCTGGCGGGAATAGGTGCGAAGCCTCGATTTTGTCCTTGATGGCGAATTCCACGGTGGTGGGCTTCAGAACCATCCTCTTCAGCTTCTCAACCTCAGGGCGTGGACCGGCGATTTGTACGGTGAGTTTCGACCAGAAACGATACCCGCGGATAGCGAAGCTGACCAGGTCGTCCTTGAGCTGGTGCAGGTCATAGCCTCGTTCATAGCGATAGCTCTTGTCTTCTCTCCAGGGTTCCTCGTCCCCCCACGAGGCCCGGCGTAGCGCGCCGCGAACGTGTTTGACTACGGTTTCTAGGTCCCCGGCGTCAAAACACGCGTCGCTTTTGAAGTCTTGTTCTCCGAACAAGCGAAGACAATGAGTGCCGTCGCCGTTGTTGTTGAGCATCACGCTCAGCGTCTGGGGCTCCATGCGAACAAGATAGTTCGGGTTCAGCGCCTTGCTCATCGTGTATTCGATGGTGGATTGAGACACCGGAACGTCAGAACGCACTCGCTTGCCTGCAACGCGTGCCCGGATTAACCGCGACTGAATCAGGATGTGTTCATAGTAGATATTGCAGCGCAAACGGAATACACCCTCTTTGTTTGGGGTGCGCACGAGGAAAAACAGGCGCCGATCCAGAAGATCAGGGCTTGAGCGCACGCTTTCTGGACGCTCGACCTGACGCACAACCCTTACCTTCCCGTCAGGCATTATCTGGATCTCGCCCACGTCGCCGCCCGCCGTGATCTCGATCTCATCCTCAAAGGCAAAGAGGACCACATTCAACCGCGCTTCCGAGGGCAAGAACTCGACCATCAATGGCTCCGGCTTTGCCTCGATCGACCCGGGCACCGGCGGCCCCACCTCGAACCAGAAGTAGTGGGGCTGTCCGGGAGCCAAAGGCATGAACGGGTCCAGCGGCTCACCGGCCCGAGTCTGGGACGAGAAGCCTGTGTTGACAATACGTTCTTCCGGTGGTGGAGGAGCCCGTCGTCGAGGCTCCTCCTCTGGCTTCCGCGCTGGCTTCCGCGCGCGTCGCCCGTAGGTGAGGGCGATACCAGCCGCGGCGATGCCAACCGCGATCAAGATGAGCAGCTCCGGAGGCACGCCTGGGCTCCCTGCCAGCTGAACCTCAATGGTCTGAAGGTTGTTGTCCTCCCGCCACTCGAAGATCTCGTTTTCTGGGTCCACTGCCACCTCGAAGAGATGGCTCCGACCTCGGAGCTCGTCGCGGATCTCCAGCCTGACCGTGACTTCGGCGGTGTCGCCGGTATGAAGTTCATCTATGGTGGCACTACCTGCCCAACCGCGAGCCGCGGCCCGTACCACGATTCCTCGAGCAGTATCGTTGCCAGCGTTCTCCACCTCGGCAGCGATCACCAGCCCTCGGCCTTCTTCGACAATTTCCGAGCTCACCCGAAGCAAGACAAGATCCGGGCGGGGCTCAGGCGGTCGCTCAGGGCAAACAACGGTGAAGGCCGCCTCCGACACATCGCTCTGCCCGTCTGGGTTCACGACCTCCACCGGCCGAGGCCCAGGTGATGCCTCCTGGTGGATGGCGATCCTCGCCTCCAACTCTCCTGGGTTGATAAACTCCGTATACAGCGTCTCGATCCCTTCGGGGATGAACACCGTGGTCCCGGGAGCGAAGTTGGAGCCTACGATAGTCAGCGTCAACTCGGTGCCGCAGCGACCCTCGGCTGGGCGGACATCGTCAATATGCGGCCCCTCAGCTGAGAGCCGCGGTATGAGTATCCAAGGGGTGTCTTCTACGTTGTTCTCTTCATCGAGCTCTCTGATCTGATCGTCTGGATCAACTTCGACTATGAACGTGCATGTGGCTCCACGCAGCTCCTCAGGGATCTCCAGCTGCACTTTCACCGTTATCCTTTCTTCAGGACCCAACCCCGGGACCGACGCGGAGCCAACCCAGCCGTGGTCTGGATCCGTGACACGAACCAGTGTCTCGGGAGCCTCGGCACCCCCTTGGTTCGCGACTCCCACGAGGAGCACCAGGATCCGCCCGTCATCTGAAAAGCCCCAGTTCTTGGCAGAGAAAACGGCCAAGTCGGGTTCCTCCGGAGGCAGACGTAGGCCGATGACGACAATATCGTCCACTTGAGCATATGAACCGTTGAGAGTTTCGAAGGCGATGGTGCCGCTGAGGAGCGGCTGGGGATCTGTGTAGTCGAGCTGCAGCTCGCCATTGACAAAGAATTGTATGTGTGCTCCTTCTCCAACGATTTCGACTTCGTACCATCTCCAATAGTCGTAGGGAGTGTCGCTGGTTGCCAGCGGACCCAGGAAACGGTCGGGCCAATACTGTTTCTCCAGGGATGATCCCGTATGACGAAAGCTGATGTAGTATCTGCCCTCATCACTAAGCCGGTAGTTGAGGTGAATGACCGAATTTTGCTCCCTTAGAGACAGCCGGAAACTAACGCGAAAGTCCTGCCACTCGCCTTCGGCGTAGCGTGCCCAGTTGTGTCCAGAGCCGCTCAGAACATAGTTTGTCCCGCTCTCTGCCTCGATCCTCCAGCCCTCGTCCAAATCCCACCCCTGGGCCTGACCGTCGTCGAAGTTCTCTTCGTAGAGCACCACTTCTTCGGGGCCCTGCGCGTGACCGGGCGCATGCACCACGGGCAGGAGCAGGGCTAACAGCAAGGGGGCCAGGAGCAAGGCGTGGGCCGATCGCCTGATGCTCTTGAAAGCCAATGCATGGTGTCTATCCGTCGTCACGCTGCCTTCCCTTTGCTCCTTTGCACCGTTGATCAATAGCCCCTAGACATTGATGTCTTTGCCTTTTTCTTTCTCTTCTTCACCACGCGCTTCCATCGGCCTTACGGTTTGGGCGATCTCTTCTGGGATAACCCAGGGCTTCTCGGGCATCTTGCGTCGTCCATCGAGGAACCACTCCATATTGAAGTTCTCCGACCTTCTCACGAGGATGATGAGGATGATGAAGTAGCTGAAGAAACCAATGAAGAGGCCGAGACCGTATGCGCCGAAAAGATCTGTGCTCGCCGGAAAGAGCGTCAGGATCGTGCCGCCCCCCAGGACGCCGACCAGCGTAACCAAGTCGCTGAGCTGAAGGTCGCCCTTGCGATAGCGGTTTATGTAGTAGACGTACCACCCGATTAGGGCACCGAAGCCCCAAGCCCCCAACAGCTGAATTATTGAAGCAGCTGGCATCTCGTTCATCAAATACCTCCTTCACAATTCAGGTGGCCCATAGTGAGCGCGCAGCCTTCGGAGCCACTCTAGGTGAATCAACAAGGCGAACCCGGCCGCGCCCAGAAAGAGGACGAGAGACTGCCAATCGGCCAATAAGTATGTCTGGATAGAAAGTAAGATCGTCCCCACCCCAGGAACTAACCCATTGAGCGATGGACGGCGAGCCAAGCCGATCAAGCGTCCCATTGACCAACCCCACACCAAGCCAACGCCAGCGCCACCCAGCCATGTGATCAGCATCCCTTATTCACCTTCCATAATCAAGATCTACATTGATCGATCGACGGAACATTTTTCCCCATTTTGACATACATTACTTTGGATACCATACGTTGGCCTCTCGATCGATCTCCCCACCCATCGGCCAAGGAATCCACCTCGACGCTTGAACCACGTATAGCCGCAATTATTCTATATAAAATTAACTTATGTTCTATCTTCCGTGAAACAAGGCCCATAGTAGTGCGCATAGAGGAAATATGGGCGCCTGGATGAGAATTTATGGGCTTTCAGAACGCGGAGGTCCAACCAAAGGAGACGTTGACAAGCTGGCCACAGCCCTAACTTGGGGCATATGCGCAGGATAGATTGTGTGGATAGAAACGGTGCCTTGGATGAACCAACCCATCAGGTCTATCCCGAAGCCTGCGATTGATCGATCGATAGGCTCACAGCGGTATCCTGTTTCTATGCCATCAGCCGTTCCAGCTGTTCGATGCCTTCCCTCATCACTCTCAAGATGAGCTGAAGCTTCTCCTCGAACCTCTTCAACATGCCATCGAGGTGACCAGCCTCAGCCTTCTCCCCCTTCCTAATTCTCGCTGACTCCAACTTCTTCCTCAAACCCTCTACTTCTCTCCTATTGATCTCGGCCTGCTCGACCCAAGTCCTTAATCCGCTGACGGCCAGGTCGCCTAGGTCCACACTCATGTGGTATACAGAGTAGTCGCCTGATGGGCTCCTGTGCTTATGAACAAGCCCCATTCGAGCCATCTGATCCAGAGCCCTGGACACCGAGGAGACGGAATACCTCGTTAGGTCCGCAAGCTCTTTTTGATTCAGCTCTCTCTCCTCGAGGAAGAACACAGCCATGATCCTGCCGAAGATTGTTGGAAGCCCTCTCCTGCTCGCCACTCCCTCGTATATGCGGATGAATTCCGTTTTGAGTGCCTGAAGCGAGCTCATAGGTCCAGCTCGAGACGGAAACGCTTATATGTCTTTCGTTATTCCCATAATTTGCATAAACTTGCAAATCAGGCGAGGGAGATGGCTTGGAGGAACATCGGCAGAAGGAGAGCAAGAAGCTCACTGACCGTTCTAGGAGTGGCTATAGGCATATCGGCCATCGTTTTTCTTGCATCGATTATGGGGGGCCTTGAGTCCCAGTTCCTCTCCATACTAGAGAGAGGAGAA
>Ga0315308_1002612_pt1 | contig 10194 bp, 7 predicted proteins | sample TDP3_MG_FD_203078 | JGI IMG/M metagenome (GOLD analysis project Ga0315308, IMG submission 203078) | Freshwater sediment microbial communities from Lake Towuti, South Sulawesi, Indonesia - TDP3 | ecosystem: Environmental > Aquatic > Freshwater > Lake > Sediment | place: Indonesia: South Sulawesi...
TCAAACAGACAATTGCATGGTTTTTGGCTCCAAAGATTTATATTTCAATAGAAATAAGTCTTTCTGTCAAAAATCTGTAAAAGCTGATGAAAACCTTGATGAACGGTGAAGACTTCACAGCAAGAGAAACCATGGCGATCTGCCTGTCGCTGATAAGACACGCCGACCACATAATGCTACACTTTGTAGACTTAACAGGCGCACTCAGAGGCCGAACAATTCCAGCGTCAGAAGCCGAATCCGCCCTAAGAGACGGCGTGGGCTTCGACGGCTCATCCATACCGGGCTACGTAAGCATCCACGAAAGCGACATGGTCATGAAACCCGACATATCAACCTTCGCCGTCTTGCCACGCTACTTCTACGACAAGGCAGTGGTCAGCTTCCTCTGCGACATATACCGACCAGACCGCAAACGATTCGCAAACGATCCCAGATACCTCTGCCAACAAAAAGCGGAACAGGCAAGAAGCAGCGGCTACGAACCCACAGCCGCAGCTGAACTCGAATTCTACCTAATCGAAAAAACAACATGTAGTGGTGAACCCAAACCAGTGGAACACAGGATCAACACAAACCCACGCTACTTCGACATATCACCAGACAAAGACCTCACAGAAACCTATCGCATGGACCTCTGCGACACCCTAACCTCAATGGGCATCACAATCGAAAGACAACACCACGAAGTCGGCTCAGCCCAAAACGAAATCACATTCCAATACTCAAACCCAGTCAAAACCGCGGACAGCATAACCCGCTACAAACTCGCAGCCAAAGCCGTCGCTGACCGAAAATACAACTGGACAGCAACATTCATGCCTAAACCATGGTTGGGCAAGGCAGGAAACGGCATGCACGTGCACCTAGGCCTATTCTCAAGAAAAATCGGCAAAAATCTATTCTTCGACCCAGACGGATACGCATCCTTGTCTCAGACCTGCCGATACTTCATCGGCGGTCTACTCGAACACGCACGCGCACTATCAGCAATCGTGTCGCCCACCATCAACAGCTACAGACGCCTCGTCCCAGGATATGAAGCTCCCGTTTACCTAGCATGGAGCCGAAAAAACCGCTCCGCACTGATAAGGGTGCCAGAATATTTCCCAGGCAAAGAAAAAGAGGCCAGAATCGAATACAGAAGCCCAGACCCATTATGCAACCCCTACCTCGCATACGCCGCAGTGTTTGAGACAGGTCTAGAAGGCATAAACAAAAAAATCGATCCGGGAGATCCAGTTGACGAAAACATCTACCACATCTCAGAATCCCGCAGAAAAGAACTCGGAATACAGACGTTACCCGGCTCACTCAGAGAAGCCCTAGAAGAATGGAGCAGCGATGACATATGCTTCCGAGCGCTCGGGAAAGAAATCGCAGAAAAATACCTCGATCTTAAAATGCAGGAGTGGCAAGAGTACCAGTCCAGCGGGCACAGCGATTTCGCCACAGGCAGAGTGACAGAGTGGGAGCTCCAAAAGTATCTGCTGGCTTAGGTGCCGATTGAGTCAATCTACGTGAACGCAAAGTATAAGATGCCTTCTCACGTAGTCCTTTAGAACCTAAAAGGACCAGTTCAGATTGAGATACGACACGATCCTCGTGCTCGACTTCGGCGGCCAATACTGCCACCTGATAGCAAGAAGAGTGCGCGAGCAAAGCGTCTACTCAGAAATCGTGCCACACGACATAACACCACAAGAAATCAAAGCCTTGAGCAAGAAACTCAACGTAAAAGGCCTTATCCTGTCCGGCGGACCAGCCAGCGTCTACGAGAAAGACGCTCCGAAGCTCAATCCCGCCATTCTCAAACTAAATCTGCCCGTGCTGGGCCTCTGTTACGGGCACCAACTCATTGCTCAGATGATTCATGGAAGGGTTGAACCCGCCGAACGCAGGGAATACGGACTTGCCACAGTTGTCATTGATCGCCCCGTGGGTGTGCTGATGGGAATGGGCGAGAAAGAAAGGGTGTGGATGAGCCACGGCGACACCGTTTTCAAGCTGCCGAGAGACTACGAGGTCCTAGCACATTCAGAGAACACACCAGTTGCCGCCTTCAGGCACAGTAAAAAGCCAATTTATGGACTGCAGTGGCACCCCGAGGTAGTTCACACAGAACGCGGAACCCAAATGCTACACAACTTCCTGTTCGACGTGTGCCGGTGCGAGCCAAACTGGCTGATGGAAGACTTCATAAAACTCGCGGTCGATGAAACAAAACGGATCATTGACCAGCACAAAGCCATAGTTGCCCTAAGCGGCGGCATCGACTCCAGCACAGTCACAGCCTTAGCCGCGAAGGCTTTGGGCAGAAACCTGACAGCCGTCTTCGTTGATCACGGCTTCATGCGCGAAGGCGAACCAGAGTTTGTTGAGCGCACCTTCGGCAATATGGGGATCAACCTTGTCGCAGTGAAAGCTGAGAAGCAATTCCTGGACAAGCTGAAGAACATTTCCGACCCGGAAGAAAAGAGAAGAATCGTGGGCAGAGAATTTATCCGTGTTTTTGAAGCCGAAGCGAAGAAGGTCGGTGCAAAGTTCCTGATTCAGGGCACGATCTATCCAGACCGCATAGAGTCGGGTTTCAGGAGGTTCTCAGACAAAATCAAAACACATCACAATGTTGCCGGCCTACCCACAAATATGGAATTCGAAGGTATAGTTGAGCCCCTGCGTGACCTCTATAAGGACGAGGTGCGCATGGTCGCGAAAAAACTGGGCCTCCCAGACGAGATTGTTCTGCGACAACCCTTCCCCGGTCCAGGCCTAGCCGTTCGAGTCACAGGAACTGTTACCAAGGAGAAAGTTGAGGTTCTAAAGAAGGCAGACAAGATAGTGACTGACGAGATTGAAAGTACAGGATTAAAAGACAGCCTTTGGCAGTACTTCGCCGTGCTCACCGGCACAAAGTCAACAGGAGTGAAAGGCGATGCAAGAGCCTATGGCTACACGGTGGCGATTAGGGCTGTTGAGAGTCGAGAGGCCATGACGGCCAGCTTCGCCAAAATCCCGTACGATGTCCTAGAGAGGATTTCGACAAAAATAACGAATGAAACACCACAGGTTGTGAGGGTCGTATACGACATTACACACAAGCCTCCAGCCACGATAGAGTGGGAATAGAGAGGTCACTGCGGATTGACGCCTTTGAATCTCGTTGTAATGTGTGATTTTGACGGTACAGTTCTGCGCATAGACACGTGCGAGTTCGTCTTGGACAGATTTGCCGAAAAGGACTGGAGAATTTTTGATAGGCAACTTGAGAGAGGCGAGATAACCCTTGAAGAGTGCCTTCGCAGGCAATTCGAAACAGTCAGAGCTCCTATGACAGTTATACTAAGTGAGATAGACAAGGTTGCCTCAGTAAGGCCAGATTTCAAGAGACTAGTTGAACACTGCAGGAAGCATAGGCTGCATTTAATCTTGGCTAGTGCAGGCATGGACTTCGTTATCAGACACATCTCTGAACGAGAAGGATGGCCAGAGTCAGTTGACATTTATGCTCCAAGGACCAGGATTACTGCCAATGGAATAAGGTTTGACTTTCCGGCATTGTTTGACAAGTCGTCGGTCAACTTCAAAGATGATTTAGTCAGACATTATAGAAAGCAAGGCATGAAAGTGATCTACATAGGCGACGGCATAGCAGACTATGAAGCAGCCAAGAATGCTGATTTCGCTTTTGCCATCAAGAGTTCCAAGCTGGCTGAATTATTGAGGCGTAATTCCATTCCTCACAGAGAGACAGGCGATTTCGGAGAAGTGGTTGAAGTGATCTCCTATTTTTATGCACACGCCACTTTTTTATGATAATGATTTGCTAAAGCGTATAAACTGACAACTCCATGACAACCGATAACGCCCCAGTTTTTGCAAATCAGTTAAAAGTTGTTTTGTCCCTGAGAGAGGAAAAGGTACTGTCGCACATATTCATTCGTGGATCTTATGTCGAGGCCTTGAATCTCCTTTTCAATAAACTCAGCTCTTATTTGATCCGTATAATTCCAATAGATGATAATTCGATTACTATAGTCACGAAGGCCAAGAAAAAAAGTACTTTTATATCACAAAGCATGGACCTTTGCGTTTCTTTTCGCAAGCGCAAAACACATTCAGGGTTGACCAAAACCAAAATCCTAAAAATTAACTAAATAAATATTGTCTTGAGATATTGTGGGGTTTCAGTGCGGAAACATCATAGACTGGCTAGAAGTGATGAGGAAAGGTGTGAAGCGCTAACTGCAAATGGTAATAGATGTTCTCTTGTGTTCTTGGATGGTTGTGACGTTTGTAGTTTAAAAACCTGCTACAAACATATCAGAAAATGCCCAAATTGTGGCCTAAAGCTTTGCATACACTGTGCTGCGCTTGTGTATAAAGAAAATCAAGGGAAATGCCCTAGGCTTAATTGTTCCTTTGTAGCAGTGACTTGGAATGGTTTCTTTGAGTGGGAATGCCCGAGAAGGTTGAATTCAATTCAAATTAGTAATCAAAGTAAGAAATTCTATCTTGAGAGACCCGGAAGTAGTAAGAGACTTGTGGCTCAGCTATAATTTCTTAGATCTTCTCTAGCCCAAAATCAGCCATAACTTACATGAGTGAAAAACATGGGGACAATGATGCAAAAAAAATACACTTTGAAAAATACATGAAATTGAATTCAACTGTATGGATTCTTTCAATTGCGTTGGCCGCGTGATCAAAGACGATATTCCTGTTTTGTGAGGCGCACTTTGCCTTATCACAGATTCAACCTCGCACAAATGTTTCAAACACACTTGCACCGTGCATTTTTTGGTCACAGTCAAGTCAATTAATATCCTAGGCTTCGCGGGTAGCTTCTACAAAAACTCATACAATAGGCGCTCTGCATGCCGCACTTGGACTAACGGTCGCCTCAAACTTTAGTCGCACAAAAAGTGTGGCCTCACCCTCTTGGAGGCGTCTTCTTGTGTTAATTAGGTGTTAGGATTTTACAGCGCCTCTCAGCCTCAAAGTATGAAGTACTTTGTCCGATTCGGTTTTTCGTAAAGTCTTATGTATGCCTCAAAAGATACAGTTTCCAATATCGGTGACTCGAGTGAAAGCTGTCGTCATCGCCGGCGGTCCTGGAACTCGCCTGCGACCGTTAAGCTGCACGCGTCCCAAGCATCTATTTCCAATTGCTGGCAAGCCCTTGATGGACTGGACTCTGGAGAGTCTGTCGAAAGCCGGTGCCCACGAGGTTGTTTTTGCGCTGAATTATATGTCGGAAGCTTTTGTCAAAAGATACGGTGAATCTGCCTTCGGAATGAAGATTCATTATTCGACGGAGGAAAAGCCCCTTGGAACCGGCGGCTGCGTCAAGAACGCAGAGGGAATCATTGGGCACGATGAACCTTTTCTGTTGCTCAACGGAGACATACTCTCCAAAATTGACTACGCTGAGGTCCTAGCGCGGCACAGGAAAAACGAGGCAGCAGCCACGATAGCTCTGCACTGGGTAAAAGACCCCAGCCGATACGGCGTTGTTGAAATCGCCGACGCAGACCGAATAAAACGTTTTGTGGAGAAGCCCTCGCGTGAAAAGGCACCGAGCAACCTGATAAACGCCGGAGTGTACGCCCTAAGTCCTGAAGTCTTCGACTACATTGCGACCGGAAGACGAGTGTCAATAGAGCGTGAAGTCTTCCCAGCACTTGCACGTGATGGGAAACTGTCCGGCTACAGGTTTGATGCTTTGTGGATAGACGTCGGCGAACCCAATGACTACCTGAGGGGCAACAAACTTCTACTAGAGTCTGAACTCAAAGAAGGAAAAATCGCAGCTTCGGCAAAAGTCAAAGACAAGGTTGAAGTAAAAAATCCAATCGCCATTGGCGAAGAGGCAACTGTTGAAACAGGGTCAAGAATTGGTCCATATGTCACCTTGGACAACAACGTTAACGTTGGAAGAGAGGCTGAAATAGAGAATTCCGTAATCTTCTCTGGCACAACGATTTCCGATCACACCAGCATCAAAGGCGCAATCATCGGTGAGGGAGTTATGATCGGCAAATCGGTGAAAATCAGCGAGAAATGCATAATCGGAGACTACGCCATAATCCATGACAAGGTCAGTTTGGCTCGGGGAGTTACCGTTTGCCCTCAAAAGGAAGTGACCAAAAACGTCCTTTCACGAAGATGCCTTCAATAGACACGCGCATTTCCCGTCGCTTGCCTTAAAACTGCCTTCGCTATTCAATGAGCGATCGAATGATGGGTGAAACTCAGAACATGAAAGTGTTCATTGACATACTCACGCCTAAACAGTGCATGATGTTCACCAAGCTCTCTGAACGCCTAAGAAAGAATGGACATCAAGTCTTCGAAGTGACCAGAGAATATAAGGAAGTCGTTGAACTTCTCAGCCTCAAAGGCATAAAGGCGCAAGTTGTAGGCAGACACGGAGGCGACACCTTAGAGGGCAAGTTGAAAGCCAGCGCACAGCGAACGCTTGAGCTAGCATCAACAATGCAAGAATTTCGACCAGACGTGGCTGTTTCCTTCGCCTCCCCTGAAACCTCAAGAGTTGCGTTTGGCTTAGGCGTTCCACATGTCTACTTAAATGATTCGCCTCACGCTGAAGCAGTTGCCCGCCTTACTGTTCCTCTTGCCACGGTTCTTTTGACACCCAAAATCATACCGAAAACCGCTTGGACCAAGTTTGGCATCGCACAGGACAGAATAGTCCAGTACGATGCCCTAGATGCTTGGGCTTGGCTTAAAGATTTCAAACCAGACAAGAGGATATTGACACAGCTTGGCCTGGACAAATCCAGACCCATAGCAGTGTTCAGAACCGAGGAGTCCTTCGCCAGCTATCTGCTTGGAAAACCTCTGAGACCGGTTTTGCTGCCTCTTGTTGAAGCCTTGTTGATGACAAAGGCCGATTTCCAAGCGGTTATGATACCAAGATACGAATCCCAAATTGCCTTTCTCAAGGAGAAGCTTGGCGACCGTGTACATGTGTGTGAGTCCCCAATAGATGCCACAAGCCTCCTCTCCTACACCGCGGTCTTTGTTGGTGCAGGCGGAACAATGACCTCGGAAGCCGCTCTGCTTGGTGTGCCCACGTTCTCGTGCTACCCCGACAACCCCTCCTTAATCGAAGGATACTTGATCAAGAAAGGGCTGGTCATTAGGGAAACCAGCTTGAAAAGGCTCAAGAACAGGGTTCTTGAAACGTTGAGAAACGTTGGGCAAGTAAGGAAGGCGCAGTCAGTAAGGGCTCAAGCGCTCACAAGCACATTCGAAGACCCGATTGATGTAGTTTTTGAAGCGATCAAACGAGTTTCTTGACCGGGTCTGTTCCTTTTCGAAACCGTTATACAACCCGTGTGAAATATATAGCGCAAAACATTCGAATTCAAGGTGACACGATGGATACTGGCTCTTCTCAGTTGCCGGCGATGAAGCTTGAAGCAGGTGACCTTGACACGCAAGAGAAAAGGGCGAAGTACACCGTCTGTGTTGTGGGCTGTGGTCGAATAGGACTGCCAACGGCTTGTGCCTTTGCCGAAGCGGGGTTTCGAGTTGTGGGCGTTGACGCAAACGCTCAGGTTGTTAGCCTTCTGAGAAAAGGAAAGGCTCCATTTGTTGAGAATGGGCTTAGCGTGCTGATGAAGAAGCATGCTAGAAGCGGTCGCTTCACTGCTACCGCTGACACCAGGAAGGCTGCTTTTGAAAGCGACATTATAGTTGTTGTCGTGCCGACGGTCACAGACGAAAAAAACAAACCTGACTACTCCTATGTGGAAAAGGCCTGCAAGGATATTGGCCTAGGGCTCCGTTCAGGATCACTTGTCATATTCGCCAGCACAGTTGGTCCAGGCATAACCGAGACCTTGGTGAAAGAAACTCTTGAGAATGGTTCAGGTTTGAAGGCAGGGGTTGACTTCGGCTTGGTGAACAGCCCAACCCGAGCCGCACCTGGACAGATACTTCGGGACATTGCTTCATATCCACGAGTAGTAGGCGCCATCAACGAGCCGAGCTTCAACGTTGCCAGCCTTGTACTGAGCACTGTTGTAAAAGGCGGCATAGTCAAAGTGCGTGATTTGCGGACATCGGAAGCAGTCAAGCTATTCGAAAATGTATACAGGGACGTGTCTATAGCATTGGCAAACGATTTTGCTCCGCTCTGCGAAAAGATCAAGGTGGATTATATCGAGGCTCAAGCCGCCGCAAACACTCAGCCTTACAGCCATTTGCTTCGTCCAGGGATTGTTGCGGGGCACATTCCAAAAGATCCTTATCTCCTCTTGGAAGAGGCTGAAAACGTCGGTGCCAAGCTGAGCATGACGGCTTTAGCGAGAAAGATAAATGATGAGGTTTTGGATCACACGGTTCAGCTTGTGCGTGATGCTCTGCGTAGAAATCAGAAGCCTTTTAGAAGAGCTAAGGTTGCTCTGTTAGGGGTCTCTTACAGAGCCAATACCAAAGAAGCCCGAGGAAGCGCGACCCCACAGCTAGTTAAGATGTTCATGAGCAAAGGCGCCGGAGTTCGAGTTTTTGACCCGCTTTACTCCTACACTGAGCTGAAAGACATGGGGTATCCAGCCGAGAGGACTCTGAAAAGAACTGTTGAGGGAACAGACTGCATAGTCATAGTCGTGGGTCATACGCGGTTTAAACACCTAAACCTCAGGAAGCTAAGACTGATGATGACCAAGACTGCTGCCATAGTCGATATGGGACACGTGATAATGCCGGAAAAGGCAGAAAAAGCAGGCTTCGTTTTCAGGGGTATAGGCAGAGGTGTGTGGAACAAATGAGAAAACTTGGAGTTGCAGTTGTTGGCGCAGGCTTCTGGGGACGAAACCACGCGCGAAATCTCAGAGAACTTGCCGAGACACGTTTGATCGCCGTGTGCGACAGAGATGAGGCTAAAGCCAAAGCTGTTGCTGAGCTCTTTGGCGTCGAGGCATACAGCGACAGTCGGCATCTGCTGAAAAGGTCAGACATTGAAGCGGTAACGGTGTGCACGTGGTCAACCAACCTAGCAAAAGAGACTCTGAGAGCCTTGAAAGCCGGCAAACACGTGCTGGTTGAAAAGCCCATGGCAAACAACCTTCAAGAAGCCAAGAGAATCGTTGACTTGGCTCAGAGAAACCAACTAACGTTGATGACTGGGTTCTTGATGCGGTTCATTCCAGGTGTTCAGCGGATTAAGAAGTCCATTGAAAACGGGAAGATCGGCAAACTGGTGTACTGCACTGCGCGGCGAGTTTCGCAGTGGCCTGAGCGTGTCGGAGATGTCGGCGTTGTCAAAGACCTAGCCATACACGACATAGACATTACCCGCTACCTATCAGATAGCGATCCAGTTGAAGTCTACGCTAAAGCAGGCAGCTTCAGACACAGAAAGTTCGAGGATCATGCTCAGATTCTTTTAACCTTTGAAGGTGGAACGACGGCGTTCATTGAAGCAAATTGGCTCACACCCTACAAGATACGAAAACTGGCGGTCACGGGAAGCGAGGCCATCATGACCTTGGACTACATCACGCAGGAAATCACGATAGAGACTGCAGGTCAAACATTAGCGCCGAGGTATGAGGTCAAGGAGCCCCTGAAACTTGAACTGCAGCACTTTGCGAATAGCATACTGAACAATACGGAACCTATTGTCACAGGCTCGGACGGTCTGAAGGCTCTGCAGATCGCAGACGCCGCTCTTAAATCTGCACAAAAGGGCACGGCGATAAAACTGAAGTAAAGAGTTGCACACTAGACTGTGCGTCTTCTTGGTCTTAGAACGACTAAGGGCGGGCGCGATGGCTAGGGCCAAAAGGATAATCGTCATGAGCACAGAGAAGGCAACAGCATCTTAGCAATCAATGATGATGCCCATCTCCGCAGCTGAGGAATAGTTAGATATAGGTATTTGTCGCTTATTTTCCCTCGATGATATCGTAGAGTAAGGAGTTATACGGTTTAGAATCGATTGCGTTACTTCTTGCTTTCACTTCTCAGATTGAAAGGCTTGCCTTCCGCGACGATTTTGGCTGGAAACTTATCTTTCCATTTCTTGAGAAATGGAACCTCGTCTTTCTCAACTCGAAGCTCATCCGGCAGCATCTCAGGTATTTCATCCCTTATGGGGTACCAACGCATGCATTTCGGACAGATGATGACGCCCTCAACAATCTCGTCTTTTTCCTCAAA
>Ga0315308_1002613_pt1 | contig 10190 bp, 7 predicted proteins | sample TDP3_MG_FD_203078 | JGI IMG/M metagenome (GOLD analysis project Ga0315308, IMG submission 203078) | Freshwater sediment microbial communities from Lake Towuti, South Sulawesi, Indonesia - TDP3 | ecosystem: Environmental > Aquatic > Freshwater > Lake > Sediment | place: Indonesia: South Sulawesi...
CCAAAAGACCTACAAGGGCAGCAACTGGGACTGTAAGAGATAGTTCCCTTAGCAAATTCTTTCGATTAGCCACTACTAAGTAGATCATCAATGGCGCCATCGCTAGAGAGAAGTTCAGCTTTAGCCACGCTGAGAACCCGAACATGAAGCCGGTTACCACTAAGTCTTGAAGCTTTTCTGCCCCGAAAAACGTTTGATAGGTCGAGTAAATCAACAAGAACGCGAAAACGGGCTCTGGATATATCTGGTTTGAAAACGGCAAGATCAACGAGGCAAATCCCATTAGGAACGTTGTTGCCAATGCGGTATGCTCATCGACAATCTTGCGAGTGGTACGGTATACGTATACGACTGCTAGCGCTGAGAAAAATGAGATGACGAAAAGAGATCCAAGTGGCCCCGCTGTTACGTATGGAACGGCTAACAAGAACGGCAGACCAAGACCATGACCGAGGTACCACCCGTGCAAGCCCTGAAGGACATGTCTCTCATTCTGGGGCAACACCGAAGGAAACCAGGGCAACTGAGACCGGACGTTATCATAAGCCTTTGTCATCTCAAGAGAGTGGAACTCTGCTATGCTTCTGGCGGCCACGAGGTAGTGAGGCTCATCACCAGTAAGAAAAGAAAAACCACTACTAAGGTAGACATTCCTAATGGTGATTGCGCAGAAGGCAGCAAGGAATATCAAGAATATCTGTAGCGATCTGTTTGAAAGTTGAGAAACTTCCTGCGCCAAGTTCCTCAAGCCATTGCCACCTTTGATTGCAGGCATTGAGGTCCTTAGGTCAATATCCTACATTAAAACAAAGCTATATGGTTTGCTTTCTTTCTACCGAATCAACAGGGTTGGGACATGTTTATGGGCTTCTTATTATGAAGATTCTTCCCGTTATTACAGTATTTACTGGGAAACTCTAGATGTCACGTTTGGAAATTAGAAGCCTTCGATAGTGGTTTTGTCGTCCGATAGGACGAGTCCTCAGCAGGTTGGTCCTACAATTGTTTGCACTTGTACTGCTAATGGTCCTGGTGATGACATCAGTTCGACCTCGGTCTTGATTCCGCAAAAGTGGAGTTTGCTCGCCATCCCGCCTCCACGCGGTATGCGACGAGATCCAACCATGAGCGCTTGTAAATGTCGCTTGCCTAGACAACATCTTTTATGGGTGTTACCTTAAAGTGGATCTTTTGGTCCTCTGATGAGCCGGCTCATCTGAAGGATTGGTAGCTCGATTATTTTCCTGATGCTTCTGGAATAAGCGTTCCGTCAAGGATTCGTCTTATTCGCCTAGAGTTTGCTGCAACGCATCTAAGAACGACATGTAGTGGCGATTCATGTAGATACAAGGCGTCTTTCGTCTCACAAGAGCCACTGGATGGCTCATAGGCATTCCTGATCTCATAAGAATTCCACATACAACCGTGACCGTTAGATACATAAGAGGCACCATGAGCCGCGACAGTTCAACGGCCAGACCGAGTTTTCGCAGCGCCGCATTTCAAAACTCCCTAGTTCAGGGTTCAGCAAATCTCAACTTAGGCTTATCTGGAAAAAGCCTCTCGAGCGAAGCTGTACGGCCTTGAACCGTCTTAACCACCTCATTGATTGTCACGAGTCAATCAAACCTTTTCTTGCAAGCTTTAATCCCAGAGTAAGCGCATGCACGAAAGGAGATGAAATGCGACCAGCCGGGGTGACCGCTTGCTTCAAAATCTCGATTCGGACATCCTCAATATCGCTGACCATCTTGCAAATGATATGCGCTCTTCCCACTTCGAAAGAGAAATGTGCATCACTTCCCGCGATCATCGGTTTCCCAAGCTTCCTCGCAAAGAACTCCGCGCTCCGATTAAAATTGGAGAATACGCACCTAGAATTCAGAGCTTCAACACAATCGAAAACCTCGGCGACTTCGCGTTCGTCAAGTTCGCGTAGTTTGAAAGAATGTCTTCGTAACCAATCAAATGGATGTGGAAGAACAATGATCGCATCCTGTTCACGAATGCTATCCACAACGACTGGGAACTCGCTCACTGCAATCTCCTGCTTAACAAAAAGGGCAAGAATCTCGCCAAGCGACGTGTGTATCTCCACACCCGGCACAATCAGTCGTCGGGTATGCCGTCTGCATTCTCTAAAGCCCTCTAAAGAATCATGGTCAACTATCGCCGCCCCATCCATCTCTTTGCTCTCAAGAATGCTCCCTATCTTACGCGGATCAATGTTGGAGTCTCTTGAATAGCGAGTATGCACATGCATGTCAAGCCGAATATAGTCTCTGCGAGCCAAGCCTATCGCCTCGTTGTCCTAGTAGCGTTCGTACAGCTGCCCCCATCTCGACTTCAAGAATTCCTTAACTCGGCCCCTGCCCACTAGGTTGTACCAGAGGGCGTCGTGGTAGATCACGCTCGCCCAAATACAGAGCTGAAACAAACTCGTCTCAAACAACAGATCCCTTAGGAAGCTACCTCTCAAGATACGGTCCCAACTGATGACTGGAGATCTCTTGGCTTTCATATCAAAGAAAGGAAGAGACTCAACGCTAGCGAAGTCTCCAACTATTTCGATCTGGTCCAGATCAGCCACCCCCAGCCCAAGATCATGCGCCTTCTTCAAGTAGGCCAGCTCGAATGGGTCCATATGGAACATGATCCAAGTCTGAATAGCGTCGCTCGCAACCATGTCGCTTGAAGCGATCAAGATGTTACCATCTTTCCAACTCATCGTCCTCGGACCTGCACCATCGCCCAATATCGTGCCATCGGTTACGGAGAAAGTGCTTTTGCAAAATTCGTCTTGAATGATTAGAAGGTCAACGAGGACTTCATGAATTTTCAAGTGAGCTTTATGACGTACCTCAGTTATGAATGCCCCAAAAGCATTCTTGATCGAACCTGTCATAGTAGAGTGACCGTGCGTCTTCACTGTTGGTAGATGAAGAATATTCTTTCCAATAAGTAGCCTGGGAATTCTAACCTCTTCGAATATATCTTGAAAAATGATGAGATCTCTTTTAGGCCTCACCGAGACCCACTCAACCTCGGCCATTGACGTGAAGCTCAGACCGTATTTGCTAAGGACCCTATTCCATTTGTTCAATCGAGAACCTTCGTTAGGATCTGTGACGACCGTCTTATTCTCGACCACCAGCATCCTGTCCCTGCTGTGACCGCAGCTTAACAAAGCTCTCAGGGCACCATCGAGCACCCAAACCGTAGTTGAACAAGCTGGATAGAACTTGGTCCAAGAAAGATTCAACTTGAGAACTAGATCATCTGTCGGCAGCAATGTTTTCTTGTAGTCAGCCAGATCCATCACCCTTTCGACGTCGAAGAAGATCGTCTCGGGAGCCGTTTTGACTACCGCGACTTTCACCAAGACTTCATCATCACGGGATGGTTTTTCAGTGACATGCAGACTTATTTATGTAACATCGCCAATAAGAAAATGACGTTATTAGAAGGATCACCATGTGATGAAACTGAGTTCTTTTTTTCAGTTGCTGCGTCCGCAACAGTGGTACAAGAATCTCCTTGTCTTTGTTGGCGCAGTCTTCGCATTGAGGCTCCTAGATTTCGTCTTATGGCCTAGCATGCTGTTAGGATTCCTATCTCTGTGTCTCATTTCCGGTGCAAATTATTTGGTAAATGACATAATAGACATCGAAAGAGATAGAATCCATCCAGAAAAGAAGAAAAGACCACTAGCGAGCGGAGCTATTTCTGTCAATAAGGCCGTTGCCTTCTATATCTTGGTTGCCGCACTATCTTTTTACGGTGCCTTCCAACTGAGTTTAGGCTTTTTCTTAACCGCATTTGCGCTTTTCTTGACAAACCTTTTGTACACATTCATCTTGAAGAATGTGGTTTTTGTCGACGTAGTAACGATTTCACTTGATTATGTCTGGAGAGCACTTGCTGGTTGTTATCTAATATCTGTCAATGTGTCTTCGTGGCTTGTCATCTGCGTTTTTCTATTGGCTCTGCTCTTAGCGCTAGGAAAGAGAAAGGTTGAAATCGAAACTTTGGAAGAGCCCTCGCGGCATAGGGATGCCCTGAAGTTCTACTCGCCTGACATTCTAAATCGGTTGGTTTCTATGACTTCTGCGGCATTGCTAGTCTCCTATACATTATATTCCTCTATGTCTGAAACAGGTCATGGCCGGCTTCTTTGGACTCTTCCGATTGCCACATACGCAATTCTTAGGTATAACTACCTACTGGAGTCAAACAAATCTATGGCCGAGAACCCAGAAAAGATATTCAGAGATGCCCCCATGATGATTGCATTAATAGTTTGGATCACTATGACTGTCGCGCTGCTATACATTAGGCAAATTCCTTCCTTAGTGATGTAAAACGCAGAAATCCGAGATCCGCCCAATTAGCGTATTGTTATTTCTGAGAGACTTCTTGAACTAGACTGAAAAGACAATCATAATAGCAAGTCGCTAAAAGATTGTTCGGACCGGAAAGGATTGATTAGCGCAAGTAAGGCAGCAATGAGCGATACGAGTCGTCGCCGAAGTACAAGAGGCAGTTTCTAAGGCTGAGCATCCACCAGCTAGAGTGATCAAGAGGTATGGAGATGCGGAGAGATTTGTAAAGAAACTACTGAAAGGGTTCTCCAAACGAGAGGAACTCATGAATGGCGTGCTGAAGCTATAGAAGGCTATTTGAAAATGCGGGGCATCCAGGTCAGCCATGGAAGCATCTACACAATCCTCAAGCAGAACCGTTTGATCATGAAGCCATACAAGCCTAGAAGACAGCGGACCCATAAAAGATGGCAGCGAAGGCTTCCAGACAGCCTATGGCAGACAGATATACTTCCAATAACCGCCTTTGCAAGATGTCCCCGGCTGTTACAAAGAAATGATCATCATGGCCAGTGGATTAAGAAGGGACCAGATGAAGCCCAAGACAGAGTTCCGGTATCTTAACTTGAGCTCTTTGATCGTAAGATTCCTCACAAGCTTATTATACTGAAAGTGGCGGTTGGCTGTCGGAAGTCCGTGAGTTGTTATGAATTGAGCTTTCGGCTGGTCAAGTTTTCAGGAGCACGATAGGCAGTCAACAATCGAACATAAGAGAATTCAAACAGTAACCATAATTACGTTTGGAGATCCTTTACGGACATACGTAATTTTATCTAGAGCTTGTACGAACATATGCAAGAAAGGGCTAGATGAATTTGATGACGATACTGAGCATTCATACGTGAACTACGCTGAAGTTTTGGAGATGAGTGGTGGAATTGAGTTCTTTGAGAGATATGAAAATCCTAGTGACTGGAGCCACTGGTTTCATAGGGTCATGGCTAGCTGAAAGGTTGACGAAGGAAAGCAACTCTGTGACGATCCTTGTTAGGCCAAATTCCCCGCGGAGATCTTGTCTACAATCTTTTGAAGACAAGGTTGACATAGTCTATGGAGACATACGAGACACGAATGTAGTTGAACAGATCGTGAAGGATAAGGATTTGATTTTTCATCTTGCAGCGATAACGCAAGTGGCTTCATCCTTGAAAGATCCCGTCGAGACTTTCTCAGTTAATCTTCAGGGCACAATCAACTTACTCGAGGCTATAAGAAGAAGTGACCAAGGTCAAGCGCTCGTATACGCCAGCACGGACAAGGTGTACGGAGACCCCATCAGTCTTCCCATAGCTGAAGGGCACCCACTATTAGGGAAATCTCCTTATGACGCAAGCAAGATTGCAGCAGAAAGAGCAACATACGCATATTTCAAAACGTATGGGCTGTCTATATCGATCTCCCGGTCGTCAAACGTCTATGGTGGACGTGACGTGAATTTTCTGAGGGCAATCCCAGATTTTGTTTCTTCAGCGATTCTAGGCAAGAAGATAACAGTCAGAGGATCGGGTAAGCATGTTCGCGATTATATGTTTGTAGATGATGCTGTCGAAGCATTTCTCAAGATGGCAACAAACATTACGGCCTTTAAGGGGGAGGTTTTCAATTTTGGAACGGGAAGACCGACAAGTGTGGCTGAGCTTGCCGTCTTGATATCGAGGCTCACCGGAAATATTGGGTATAATGTCTTGGGAAGACAAACTCCAGGAGAAATAGATGCGCAATTTCTTGATTGTACGAAAGCTAAGGAGAAGCTGGGCTGGCAACCGAAAGTAGAACTAAGCGAAGGCGTCCGTCGTACTTTGGACTGGTACTCGGCGAATAAGGAATTGTGGATCAAATTCGTTTAACAGAATATCTTAAGATGGCTATGTTTTCAGCTCTAACAATGCGAAGAACCAGTCAAATGTTTTCGACAAGATTGATTCGTTTCAAATTTTATCCTAGTAGACGTCTACGAAGAAGGTGATGACGATCATATCTAGGAATAGCCAATCAGTCAATTGCACCTAAACGGCAATGCGTGGACCTCGGCCTAAAAATTTGCTCGCTCTTAATCCTAAATGTTGTTGCTGCTATTCATGTTGTGTGGAAGTATCTGTTAAGGTATACCTTTGATTATGAAGTGGGGCTGGCTGCATGCTCCACATAGCACATAGGCAACTCACTGCTTGAAAACCTTCTCAGTCAGCCGTGACTGAGCCTATATGGCATGTAAGGAAACTTTCAGACCATATCACGAACCCAAGGAGGTTTCCCTCTGAAGCTGACATGGGGCATGTAACCCTTCTCCCAAAGCATGTTCAACCTTTCCCAGTCTTTGAAAGTGTCCATGCAGGCCCAGAATCCTTCATGTCGATATCCTGCCAATTGTCCCTCAGCAACCAACCTACGCAACGGTTCTTCTTCCAAGACGCTACCCTCGTCTAAGTAGTCGAAGAAATCCCTCTTGAAAACTAGGAATCCTCCGTTGATGTAACCAGGAAGAACAGGCTTCTCTTTAAAGGAGATAGCATTCCCTTTCTCATCAATCTCTACGATCCCGAAGGGCGACATAGCGTGGACAGCGGTAACTGTTCCTATTTTCCCCATTTTTTTGTGAAATCTCACCAGCTCAGAAATATTGATATCAGATAATCCGTCGCTATAAGCAACTAGGAAATCCTCGGTTTCAACATATTTCTCAATCTTCTTTACTCTTCCACCTGTAGGAGTGTCAAGTCCCGTATCTGCAAAGGTTATCTCAAAATCGAGGAAGGATAAAGATCGATTCGTCACTTCTTTTGTTTGCGTAGACCCCATCTTTAACGTGAAATCTTGAGTCATCCAATCGTAGTGCATGAAGTACTCCTTTATCGCGTCGAGCTTATAGCCCAAGCAAAGGATGAATCTTTTGTATCTGAATGCAGAGAATATCTTCATCACGTGTAAAATGACTGGATAAGGTCCTATTGGGACGAGGGCCTTCGGTATAGCGTCCGTGTACTCCCTCATCCGCATGCCTTTGCCACCGGCCAGTATCACGACAGGTTCTTTATGAATTTGGGAAGTAGAGGTTACCACATTGATCCCGGCTTGGAAGCATCTGAAAGAGTAGTTCTCCCAGCGCCTACCGAGTTCATTTTCTCGCCAGAGATTTATAACAGTTGCTTTGCTTCTTTGTTGCGCTTGCGTTAGAGAGAATCGTTGGAGAAAATAAGACCAAGAATTAAGACGAAAACTCGAGTTCGTTGAGGATAGCGTGCAGGCAGATAGTTGGAAGCGACAGCTGAGTTCATGTTCATACCTAGCTCACTCCTATAGAAAAGCTATAGAAATCGATAACAAATATTAGAGATGAGAAAGGCTCAAATTTGGTCTCCATCCGAACTGGCCGGACAAGGTGCTAGACGTGAAGAACCTGAAACCTTCGAGTCTATCAAGTATCCATTCAAGGGAGGTCCCTAACCTTGAGGCTAGGCGTATCCACGACAGGCCACTCCCTAAAAATCTTACGTAAACTCAGGTAGTGGCGTATACCCGACTTCTTCGAGCTTGGAATCTGCAGCTCGGATATGGCTGAGAGGATCATAGCGGAGCTCCGCGGTGAGATCGCAACTATCCACGGCCTCCCCTTTCTGGGCAGGGGGGAGGAGGATTTCATGTTTAACCCATGCGCTGACCCGGCGAGTGCTGCTGAAGTGACTAAACAGATGGCTGAGGGGGCTGTGAAGCGTGGATTAAACTATGAAGTGTATGGGGTGCACGCTGGGCTATTAGGAGACCTCTTGACGCCTGGAGTATTCAAGGTTTCAAACAGGATAAGTTTTGAGGAAGGCTTAAAGAATGTAAATACCTTCAAAAGATTCCTGGAGGGGGATAGGATAATCCTAGAGAATATCTATGGTTGGGATGAAGACTCTCCAGCTATGGGCATGACCCCAACTGAGCTAGCTGACATGTCCTCGGTTATGCCTCTACTTCTAGATCTAGGCCACGCAGCCGTCAATATGGAACACTACCGAAGATTAAGTCTAGACGAGCTCAACCCAGAAAACCTAGACATAAAAGAGGTTCACATAAGCTTCGTCAAGTTCGACGGACCACCGCCTTGGGATCACCTAGAATACGTTAGGACCCCAGTCAACGATAGGATTCTCTCAAAGCTAGCTGAACTTGCAGCCTCAAAGCCGGATCTACCAGTAGTCATGGAGATCAAGGGAGGCCTCGAAACCATTCGGAGAAACCTAGAACTGATAAGAAATAGAATCGAACGCCCTCAAACTCCTTTGTCCTAAGGCCAACCTTCCCGATCGATTGCCATCACGCTTTTCGAGCTCAAACGGTAGAAAAGATTCATAGCCCTCAACTTATCCCAATGGCCGTCCAAAATCCGTCGAACGTTGTCTGGCTAACTGGGTACTTGTTGTATATGTATACCCACTTTTACCCATCCGGCGCCTTACAAATATTCTTGACCTTATCGCCTCTCTTCCATCGCCTGAACTCACTCCCAAATCTGAATCTAATGAGATCCCAAAACAATTCCAATATCGTTGACAGCCTTACCTTCGACCTACCCAGCGCTCTCTTTTTAGACTCAACTGGGACTTCAAACACTTTGCACCCGAGACAGGTCAACTTGATCAGAAGTTCGGCATCAAAAAATGATCGCTTTGATTGCAAATCGAGGGATTTCAAAAACTCGGCTCCGAATATCTTTGGAGTGCCATTGACATCTCTCACGTCAATTTGATACAGAATGCGAAAGAGACCGTTGTAGAGGTAGGAAAGAACCTTTCGACTGATCCCATCATGTCTAATGTACCTAAATGCTTTGATGATGTTCGAAGAGTTGTTCTTAGCTATGTCGTAAATCCTAATGGTTTCCCGTGCTTCCACTTGAAGATCCCCTCCCATAAATCCAACAAATCTTCCTCTACAAACTTTCAATCCGTTTATAACGCCCCAACCAAAGCCTCTGTTCACCGGAACGACTGCCTTGACGATCGTGTTCCCGTAGATCTGCGTCATCCTGTCTATTTCCCTGTCTGTATTGTCACGCGATCCATTATTCACGAGGACAATTTCAAAATTGATCCCATTTGAACGCAGAAGTTTTACTAGTTCGTCAGTTACTCTTTGAACATTGCTTTCCTCATCGTACAAGGGGATCACTAATGAAAGATCTATGGAAACGCCCATCTGTTGCCCCATGTCCTGTGTGAATTCGCTTTTCCAGCGACTATCTCACTTGTTATCTTTTCAACCTATCTGACTTATGAGGGATTTCGTGTAGCATGCCCGTACTAGTGCGCTACCGAATCGAAATAGCGTTCAAGATTGTTTCTGCTACTTGATCGACCGACAAACCGCAGGTCCTTCGCAGAAATTCTTGCCCACCAACCTCCTTGATATAGCGATCTGGTAGCGCGATCCTTTTGAAAAGAACCTTTTCCGCCGACTCACCAAGAATCTCGGCTACAGCCGATCCAAGCCCGCCAATTAGGCTATGTTCCTCAAGAGTGAATATTGCTCCAGTCTCAGCGGCCGCCTTTCTTATTAGGGCTTGATCGATAGGTTTTATCGTGTGCATGCTTATTAGGAGCGGTTTGACACCTGAACCTTGAAGTCTCTCAGCAACTTGTTTTGCGGCGTGAAGCATGTTGCCGGTCGCCATAATTGTTAGGTCGCATCCATCCTCCAGTATTATGCCCTTGCCAATTTCGAAAAACGGCTTTTCAGCGTGGACCTCGGGATCTCTCCCTACGCTGAGTCTAATGTAGATTGGATGGCTCCAAACAACGGATTCCTGCGTGGTTAACTCACTTT
>Ga0315308_1002615_pt1 | contig 10184 bp, 9 predicted proteins | sample TDP3_MG_FD_203078 | JGI IMG/M metagenome (GOLD analysis project Ga0315308, IMG submission 203078) | Freshwater sediment microbial communities from Lake Towuti, South Sulawesi, Indonesia - TDP3 | ecosystem: Environmental > Aquatic > Freshwater > Lake > Sediment | place: Indonesia: South Sulawesi...
GCCGGTCCTGGTGGCACAACCGCAGCGCTTCAGTCGCGGAAGCTTGACAAAAGCGCCAAGATCACTCTTTTGACTGAAGAGCCTCATCCGGAGTACTCACGATGCGGACTCCCTTATGTGGTTTCGGGGGCAGTATCAAGTTTAGAGTCTCTGATCTCTCATCCTCCTGAATTCTATGAACGCACAAGTAGAATCAAACTTATGCTGAACACAAGAGCTTACAAGATAGATCCCAATGGGAAGAGCGTTTCAGTTAAAACCCTCAAGACCGGCGATGAAGAGTCTCTCCACTACGACTCGCTGATCCTAGCATGCGGAGGAAGACCAGTTCTACCGCCTATAAGAGGCGTCGATAAGGAAGGCGTCTTCACGGTTCGAACAATAGAAGACATCAGATCTCTTCTCGACCATCTAAAGGCAGTTACAGCCAAGTCGGCTGTGATAATAGGCGGAGGACTTATCGGAATGGAGATGTCTGAAGCTCTACTCAAGAAGGGATTTAGAGTAACAGTAGTTGAGATTCTTCCAGAGATTCTTCAAGGGCTCCTCGATCCAGATATGGCTGCTGTCATTCGTGAAAGAGCTGAACAAGCTGGAGTCAAGATTTTAACAGATACTGCTGTCGAAGAGATACTGGGCGACAAGAGAGTAAAAGGAGTGAAAGTCCCTGCTGGAGAAATTGAAACTGAGACCGTTGTCATAGCAACCAAGGTTAAACCTAACGTAGATTTAGCCGAAAAGAGCGGGATCAGAGTAGGAAACAATGGCGCGATCGATGTGGACGAACATATGAGAACATCGGTCGAGGGCATCTACGCTGCCGGAGACTGCGTTGAGACACGTGATGTTGTCTCGGGAAGAAAGACTCTTATCCAACTGGCAACCACGGCTGTTAGGCAAGGATTTGTCGCTGGAGCTAACGCTGTAGGCGGACATGAGAGATACCCAGGGTCCACAGGTGTATGCACAACTGAACTTTTCGGAATTGAAGTTGCTTCCGCAGGGATAACAACTAGATTAGCCAGCGATGTCGGAATGTTCCCAATTTCGGTGAGAATCTCCGCTCCTACCAGGCCAACGTACTTTCCATCTCGTGGGAACTGTATCGTGAAGCTGCTATCGAATCGAAGAGACGAACGGCTAATCGGGGCGCAGATAATAGGCGAAGACGGAGTTTCAGAAAGGGCAAATCTTGCAGCACATGCCATGCACATGCAACAAGATGTTAGCGAGTTCGCTAAGATGGAAACCTGCTATGCTCCACCCGTTGCGTCTGTATGGGATCCACTCTTTGTCGCAACTCAGGCCCTTACGCGAAAGCTCGAAGCCGAGTTTGATAAACGATTAGAAAGACTTGCTCTGGAGATACCAGTGCATTTTAGATCGGTCGCTGCCGAGAAACTTGTCGATATACTGGTCAATTCACCGAATATTAAACGAATGTCAGATGAAGTTATGAAGCGTATACTCTTCAACTGGCAGAGAGGTGCACTGGCTACAGAATATGGTCTTCAAGTGCTTCTCGAAGCCGCTTTATCACTAGAGCCGGAACGGACTATGAGCCTGCTCTCAGAGAGACTACGATTGTATGGTCCGGTGCTTGAGTTAAAGGAAACAAAGATTCCGATGCAACCGCGGCTATTGTACAGTTTCTAGGTTGCGCAACTGCACACATTGCAAGATCTTTCTCCGTGCTAACGGAGATACTCGATATTCAATCAGTCAACCTTAACGAACTGAAGTTAATATTCGTGTAATTGGATATCCATAGCTCAAGGGATCCATCTCAAGAATGATGGGTTTGAGCTTGAAGAGGCACGGAGAATGAACTATCGAGCTAAGATCGATGAAGTCGAGATAAGGGCTATAGATGATGAAGTCTGGTTTATGCAGGATGAGAGGGTTTGCTGGATCAGTAGAAGAGAGGTTTGGGAATCTCTCTCGAAGGTTGCTCCTGCACTGAAATCTCGGGGCTACAGTCTCGATATTCACAGTTTCTCGAAGAAGCTTAGAGAGTTCGTCATCAATCCTTCGAAGATCGGTGAAGAGATGTTCTAGCTAGGATCTATCGATGAACCTGCTGCGCAAGACGATTCTTCTGCGGGAGATAGTCGGCTAACGCAAGATGAAGAATAGTGCTAGCAGTAGAAATGGAAAAATTGTAATCGCGCCCAGTAATTTCCATACGATGCTATCTGTCTTCCAGTACTCTTTAACACTTCCACAGGTAGGGCAGTTCCAAGCGATCGGCCTGTCCATCTTATCACGCTCGAGAACCATCTTGACCCCACATCTAGCGCATTGCAGAGACATAATTATCCTCATTGAGTTAGATGTATTTACTGTCTATTTATGCATTTACTATGCGCACCCACCCTCAGCCGAAGAGGGAACTTAGCTTTAAATACGGTCTTCCATTAACTGTGTGTCGAAATGGTTCCGTCGATGGGGAAATGCAGCTGAATGCTCCTTGCTAGGCGTATGGTTAGGTTAAGGTTCTACATTCACGAGAACTATATAGACGATGTTCTATTCAGAATAGGCCAAGCTGGAGTTTTGCATCAAACAGATATTAGGGAAAGCTTAAAGGATTTTGACGGGCAAGTCCACCCGGTAGAACCTTCGGAGAGGCTCTTTAGGCTATCTTCAGTGCTATCGCGGATTCAAATGCTCATCTCGACGCTTAAGGTCGAAGAGGGAGAGGCGGTAGAGAAGGTTAAGGTCCAGTACATCCTCGCGGATAAAGATATCGATAGGATTGAGGAGAATCTAGGCCGAGTCGAGGAGGAGTATGCAGGGACGGCTGCGCGGCTAGCTGAACTGAGGAAACAAGAAAAATCCACAGAGTTGAACGAGGTCAAGGAGCAGGGGAAGCTTAGCAAGCTCGTGGGCGAGATTGGTACAAAGCTACTGGTCGATAGGGAAAGGCTTGAGATTGCGAGACAAATGGAGGAAGCGAAGACTAAGATTGGAAAGACCAAGAGGACGTATGTATTGGAGGGATGGGCTCCACAGGATGAAAGCGAGAGTTTGACGAAGATCGTTAAGGAGGCTTCTTCCGGATACTTTTCAACGGTAGTGTTGGAAGAGGATGTTCGAGGCGGACATGAAGTTGAAACTAAAGCTACACCGCCGACTAATTTGAAGAATCCTAGAATCGCCTACGTATACGAGAAGATCGCAACTGCATTTGGCATTCCAAACTATCAAGAAGTAGACCCATCTATATTCATGTTGTTTTCATTTCCAGCAATATTCGGACTCATGTTCGGGGATGTAGGGCACGGCTCGATACTGCTGGCGTTCTCTTTGATGCTGTATGTAGCAAAGATGAAGAATCTGAAGACGAATGAACTGTTCAACTACCTAATTCAAGGATCACCTCTTCTAATAATGTGCTCCATTGCTGCTATCATCGTAGGCTTTCTCTACGGTGAGGTCTTAGGATCCCATCACTTTTATGAGATGGTGGAAGAAGCGATACACGGCGTTACTGGCGTCTGGATCCATGAAGTTGTGAAGGGGGCTTCGCTTTCCCTTGAAAGTTTGCTATCTACCATAGCTGGATTCAGAATAAGGATTCCTTTCCCATTCAGTCCATTTCAAGATACCAGGTCTATGCTCCTTGTCTCGATATATGTTGCTATTGTTCACATATCTTTCGGACTGGTGCTCGGATTAATCAATGAGATCAGGGGCAGACGATATAAAGAGGCTATTTTAGGACCCGGACTCTGGATCTGGTTCTACTTTAGCTTCGCCTATCTGTTTCTAAGGTACAAGTCGCAAATACTTGCTATGATTTTCCAGCGGTTAGATATTCTAGGCTTGTATATAATTCTTCCAGCAATAGTGATGATCGTTGCCAGAAGCGCTTTCCATGGTATGGATGGCTTTGGCCATGCATTAGAGTCGCTCATAGCCTCTCTAAGCAATACGATATCTTACGGCCGAATTCTCGCGCTCGCATTGGCTCACTCAGCTTTCAGCAGCCTCCTGTTAAGCTTCACCGAGCTCAGTGGAACCTTAATGTTGGTGCTTGGATGGGTTATGTGGGCCGTTTTCACGTTCTTGCTGATTCTATGCTTTGAGTGCTTACTATCATTCATTCATACACTTAGGCTTCATTGGGTGGAATGGTTCCTGAAGTTCTATTCTGGAACTGGACTTGCGTATAGGCCGTTCACTATCCATAGAAGATTCACAGCCGTCTAAACGATTCGTTTGCTATTTAAGACAATCTTAGAATGCTTTTCTAGTCAGGGGCAGGACAAAGAGTTGTAAGAAATATTAGTCCTGCGCTTCAAAACCATGGAGTTGAAAACCGCCCGTTTTTGAATTTTGGAAATCCCGGTTTTCAAATAACAGTGAAGAGTTAAGCTCCCATCAAGATCATGAAGGCGATAACCAGTCCGTAGATAGCTATAGCCTCTATGAAGACGATGAATATCAAAGTCTTGGTGAAAACTTCGGGCTTCTCAGCGATCGCACCTATAGCGGCAGCGCTGGCTGTACCCATACCTATACCAGCGCCCAGACCTGCCAAGCCAATGGCTAAACCAGCTCCAACCATAGGATCGCCACCCGGGGCTCCTGCTTGCGTAGCTTGAGCCAAAACAGATTGAACAAGACTTGTAAGAACTCCCAACACTGAGGTAATGAATGCGAGAGCTAAGATCTTCCTCATCCTCTCATCCCGGCATTAGCTTAGAAGAACGCTACTATAGGCTTAAAACGATTTTGGTCAAAGCGATACGACTCTCGGTAGGGAAGTCCTTATCCTTTCCGCGAAGTAAAATGCCTAGGGCATATTAGTCGCTCTCGACATCCTCGTCATCACTCAATTCGCTCTACAGGCGCTGGATCATCATCCAAGCGATCAGAGACGCTAATTACGAACGCTGTAACGTCCAAAGTCATAAAAGAATGAGTCCCTATGCTCGTCCATCTTGGCAATATCCTGATTAAGGAAGTGCAGCTGACTCTCGCGAACGGTCAAAGAGAGATATGCTGGTTCAAAAGCGCTGCCTGTTAGCTCGTCACTTTTTCAGAGAGGGCAACTTTCAAAGTTTTCAACCAAGATCTTTCGATAGCGACCATCATTCCGGGTCTAAAGCCCCCTTCTCTCATCTTGTCGGCGGCTATTCTTATGATGCCAACTCCCTCATCCTTCGGTAAGGCTCTCTCAACTTTAGACCTGATCTGAGCTGAGTTAAGTATGATACCATGAACATCAACTTCGTCGCTTGGCTTCACATCAAGATACTTCATCGTAGCCCTATCTATTCTAACAACTCCAAAATCTCCTTTGACAGGTTCAGCAACAACCAGTTCCGCTCTCCCACCCATTTAATGTCCCATCCTTAATCAACTGGCGGTCTAACGATTAGGGCCAACTCAATGAGCAGAAAGATTATGTTTTCAAGGTCATCGATTTGACAGTTCCAATGTTAACGTTTGGATTTCTTGAAGACGCCCTCTGTCGCCAGTATTGAGATCCACAAGAGAAATGTCCCGAACAAAGTGCCTACTAGAGCTCCAATAGCGGGTTGCCCCCCCATGGAGCTGAATAAGAAGTATCCGAGGAAAGCCATAATCGGGATATCAAAGCTTTGACCCATTATCCAGACCGATTTCCTGAAATCACTCATCCAACTCCACCTCCCTACAAGCTCATCAGTATCATGAAGGCGAGAGTCATCGCATAGATCGCGATAGCCTCTACGAAGACTATGAACAATACGACCTTACTGAAGACCTCCGGTTTCTCGGCGACAGCGCCCGCGCCTGCAGCGCCTAAAGTTCCCAAGCCAATCCCAACTCCTAATCCGGCGAGGCCGAGAACCACGCCAGCTCCGAGAACAGCGAGACCATATCCGATGGAGAAGTCTTCTGGATTAGCGGCGTAGACTGGGCTTATCCCAGCGACAATAAATCCTAGCGTCAATACTACAAGGTTCCTAAACAGTCTTAATCGTTCCATATTCGACTACCGAGTGTAAGTAAAGGAACCTTGCATAAATATCTGGTGCATGTATCCTACCCTATGTATTTACACGATCTCGACCCGCGGGGACGCCTCTTTGCACATATTGTATTTACACAAGCTCTTAGGCTTCTTCGCAGAGTTGACTTGACCTAATTAGACTACGGTTGATCGCGAGCTCAGCTATCTCGGCTCCCAACTCAGCTATCCTTCTAATCCCCCAAGCAATCCTAGTCAAACAAGCCACTGCATGCGAATTCGGTACCTCAACAGGTAGCCGGTTCATCAACTCATCCTCCTCAGCCTCGATTGTCTTCTTGAAGGTCTCTATAGCACCGTTTGCGAGCTCGACATTCCCAGTATAAACACATTCCATTGCGCTATAACATACATTGTAAGCCGTCTCGCTGATTTGTGATAGCCGGTTGACCGTTTGTTTTCCGAGCTCAAGCCCGCGATCCTCAAGGATAATAACATTTCTTGCAATACTTTCTGCCCAATCAGCCATTCTCTCCAACATTCCTGCAAGCACTCGGCTTGCCGCTATCTCGGAAAGGTCTTCCATACCCATTTGGTCAGCTATCGCTCTTTCACGTTGCGCCATGAAGAGAAGCCTAACTATCAACCAGTAGATCATGTCAGCATCGTCCTCACGGCGGGCCGCTCCTTCCGCCAACTCCCGATCAGAGTCTAGTAGAGCCTGTACAGCTTCTTTGTGCATCGTTGAAGCTATTATGTAGAGCCTTCTCATGACCAGAGGTACCGGAAACTTTGCTGGGTCTATTGAGCATTGAAGAATGATTTGAGTCGGCGTCTCTTCGATTATTCCCATACCCATAAGCTTTCGAACAATCTTTTGAACCTCCGCTACGTGAGCTGGCTTTATACGTTTGGCAGAAACCACTCTAATAGTATCGCGTCCCAACACATAGTTCCCAACAATTATTCTCTCAAGAATTCCAGTTTCACCACACAGATCTGAATTCACAACGTACTCCACAGCCTCGGCTTTACGCTCTGCAAGGGTGCTCAACATTACATTCAGAGACCCATCCTTCTGTGGAATGCAGAAGACCAGATCGCCTTGCTTGATCCCGACCTCTTTCACCCAAGATCTAGGCAGAGAGACGGCCAGCGTAGCTCTGCCTACACGTTGAATCTTACGTCCTTCCATTCTCGGCACACCAGTAATTACTATACTTACAGACGCTTGGAAATAAAAGGATTTGAGCCCAGCGATACCGAGCATCGGTTACAGAGCGACATACAGGCGCGTCATGTTCAAGCCATACGAATAGAGTTCATTCCTGTCCTGCTCCGCACCTCAAGCAGAATTCAACCTCAAGAGGAAGCTCCGCTCCACAATTCGTGCAGTACTTCTTCGGGTATGCGGGTACTTGAGGTTGAACCGGCACTTTCGCCAGAGCTCGCCTACGGCTCTTCCTCAGGAAGACGAAGACGACTATCACGACCACGGCGACCAAAGCTATCGCTATCAGCCAGTAGAATTCGCTGAATCGCATCGGCAACTGAGCTGACTGTACAGTGGCGAAGGCTTTCTGAGCTGAGGCGAATGCGTTCAAGGCTTCTTGAAGCGCGCCCAAGTAGTCCGGAGAAAGTTGTTTGAAGAGCTCGAGAGATCTATCGATACTTTGTGCGGCTGAGCTTAGGTCGTCAGTAGCTTCTGAAGGGACATTTTCGAATCCTCGTTCCTCAAGGTTTTCTCTCGCGTTCTTCAGGACTGTGAACGTTTCATTTAGAAGCGTCGACGCTATTCCGCGGTACATTGTATCCTTATCAAGTTGGTCGAACTTCGGATTGCTCATCGCATAGGTCATTGGTGTGTCTGAGAAGTCCCATAGCCAGAAGGCATACTCCCCCGGAAAGTCTTCTGGAATACCCGCTTCGTAGAACTTCCAACTGAAACCGTCGTGTGGATGAGACAGTCCGAGCGAGTGGCCGCCTTCATGTATAGTGGTCCAAGTCAAACCGTAGGCAAGTGTTCTAGTGGTGAAGATATCGCCTGAGAATATTGCGTTTCCTTTCCCGAAATTGGAGACGACCAGATAATATTTCCCTTGCGGGGCTGATGGGCTTATAGTTTTCTCGTAACTTCCTTTCCTCCAGACCTCGGGCTCCATTGTGAAGCTTATCTTATCAATATCTTCAGTCTGAGTGTAGAGCCAGAGATTGTATGCGTCAACGACGAATACGAGGAGTTCGCCGGATTCTACATTTAATCTGATCGTCATCCTCATGTTATAGTTCATTAGAACTGCCTCGTACGCCCATTTATCCGGTGCGAGTCCTCCCTCACCGCTGAATATTGGAACGTTCATCGGGCTTATTCCCAAAGTTGTATGGTCAGTCACATCGGCAACGAAGGCGAAGTCGCCATTCTCATCGCCGGCGGCTATGCCCAAGATTTCTGATTGATAGCCTCCGAAGACGAAAACTGGAATAACGTAGTCATCTCCATGTGAAGAAACGTATTTTCCTCTGTTCGCTAGTATGTAGTCTACGACTATGCTGTGATTCATTATTCCATACTGGTCTGTAGCTTGATCGATAACTTGGAAGAGCTCTTCGTCGTCTTTCGCCGGAACTTCCCCCACTTCTCCAGAAAAGGTTGAGAATGGAAGCAGTTCATGAAATTCGTCAAGCATTAGTCGCTTATTGAAGTATTTGGCGTAACTGAAAGAAGGGTCTTTCGAGAATATCGTTACATTCACGAAGTAGGACGGTCTATAAACAGGAGTGTACAGGTACGACGGCACGAACCGAAGCTCAACTGCGGATTGAACATAAAAAGCCAGATCCTCATTCAATTGAGCTGCCTCGTTCTCTGCATAGTCGACGATCAGCTTGATGTTCGGCGTGTCACGATAATTTGACGGTCCAGCTGTTAAGTCGAGCACGAGATACCGACTGGATCCGCCGAAGGCTATGCTGAACATGTTCCTCTCCGGCGCTGGATCCCTGCCCATATCCAAGTCCGGTCGGCTTGCATTGTAGAAGTAGTAGTCCTTTATCTTCGGGTTCGTGTGGAAAGTATCAACGATGATCATAGTGTATCCAACATCAAGCTTGAAAGGCGCATTACTAGTCACCCAAGACTCAGCCTCAGCGACATCAATATACCATGATTTGGCGACGCCTTTCTCCTGAAGCCACCAAGGCGCAATATCCTCTCTATGATTATCCTGAATGAAGATCGCGTAGCTGTTAGCGAAGTTGGCTGGAGAAAATGAGAAGCGGTATTCTATGTCAAATTCGTTGAATATGACGAACTGGTCGAGCGCGAGGTGTTTATCCCTTTGAATTGGGCTGTAGGTCTTGGGTAGCTCCTCGGTGATCGTGTTGATATCTATCAAGCCCTCGGGTATTCCCATGAATATCACGTTCACTTGTAGCGGGATGTCTTCTAGAATCGGAGATCCCGGTTGCGGAAACTCCGGAAAATCTGACACCGAAGTTCCTAAAACCGTTTGGGAGCCTTGAGAAACTGTTAGAAAACTTGATGAAATTATAAAGAAGACGAAGAGAGCTGCGTAAGTTGAAATCTTTGAGCGGAACTTTGACAATCGCCTTCATCTCCGCTTGTTGGAACGCAGAAATTGCACTACATTGGTTATAAACATTGTGTAACTTTTGGGAAGCATGAACTTGAAATTATGAAGCGACATAATCTCTAATGGGAATCTGCATTTGGAAAACTCATCTCAATGGATAGATGATTTCTTCGTTCAGAGAGGAGAACTCTTTCTTCAAATTCTGAACCATATGTGGCATCAATCCGAGCCTATCGTCGATGGCATAGTCGAATTAGCGCGGGCCAACGGCGTCGCTTCCGGAAAGGTTCTGGATATTTGTTGCGGAAACGGTAGAATAGCAATACCATTAGCGAAGAGAGGCTTCGATGTTGCCGGAATCGATATCTCGAAGATCCTGATCGAGGACGCTAAAAGCAAGGCCCAAGAGTTTGGAGTAAAGAGTAGAACGAAGTTCATCGCTGCCGACGTGAGAGATCTAGAATCGGTACTGAAAGAGGAAGGCCGATTCGAGCTTATCATAAGTGTATGGACCTCAACAGGCTACTATGACGAGGACACGGACACAGAAATCCTTAGGCAAGCGCGGTCGCTCGCCAAGCCGAATGGGCTTCTGATCATCGATACTATTAACCGAGACGCCTTTA
>Ga0315308_1002616_pt1 | contig 10180 bp, 11 predicted proteins | sample TDP3_MG_FD_203078 | JGI IMG/M metagenome (GOLD analysis project Ga0315308, IMG submission 203078) | Freshwater sediment microbial communities from Lake Towuti, South Sulawesi, Indonesia - TDP3 | ecosystem: Environmental > Aquatic > Freshwater > Lake > Sediment | place: Indonesia: South Sulawesi...
ATGGAAAAGATTGAAGCGTATGAGAAGATTCTTCTCAGTAGAATGTATGAAGGCTTGACTGCTTTGTCGAATGTGGAGGTTTATGGTCCAGAACCGGAGCACAGAGTCGCTATAATACCCTTCAACGTAGGCGATCTGAATCCTCACGATGTTGCCTTGGCTTTGGATGTTTCAGCCAACGTTATGGTGCGCTCCGGACATCACTGCGCTCAGCCCTTGTCCAAGACCGTTATCTGCAAGCCTGGCACTGTGCGGGCTTCATGCTACTTCTATAATACACTCGGTGAAATTGACACAATGGTTTCTGCGGTGAAGGAAATCGCTGACACTGTGGCGAAATAACAGTTTTTTGACACTCATGTGGCTGTTGATTCTGGTCTAGAAAACGATGGGCGCAACAATGAAGGCACAGCCATTATAGTCTTTGCCCATCTCTGCGGCTCTGAATAGGAATGGATATGGTTTTTTCTTCACTGCAAAGGCATAGGCTTCTTTGAAGATGTTAGAGAGAAACTGATGGACGACTCCGAGCATCTGAGGAGAGATGTAATATTCGATGTCGGGATGACCGACTACGAGTTCGGTGCACTTCTGAGTTTCCTTTTCGCTTTCTTTTATGCTTAGATGGCATTCCTCGAGTTTGAGTTGCTCATATTCTCTGAAGAACTTTCGTCTACAGTCTTCTTGGGCAAGGAGACCTATTACCCTTCTTTCGTCAGATATGAGTTCAATGCCGTGGAATTCCAAAGTGGCTGTCTGCATTTTTGTGCCAGTCTCTTTTTCAAACTGTTCAGCCCAGCTCAGGATACTCATGCGCTCACCTCTCAGTGTTGGTTCAAGTTTGTTCCACAACTGGTCGACGTCTTTAAGGAACCCAGCTACTTCCCTACCCTTTTCTGTGAGTTTGTAAACAATTCCATCTTTGGCGATCAGGGAGTTTTCTAGAAGAGAGTTAAGATGATAGTTGAAGTTGCCTGTGCTGGTCAGATGCCTCACGTGTTCAGCGGAGTCGAGCAGATCTGAATAAGCGGCTTTTCCTGCCTCGTCTAAACGTCTAACGATTTCGTTTCTTGTAGGGTCAGCAACAATGGATAGTACGTCGCTTTTCCTCAAAGACGTCCCCGTGCTACGTCTCTTGAGAATTGCATATAGCGTTTTTTGACTAGGGTTTAGTCATAAACTCCACTCCCCGGGAGCCGAGCTAAAGATTCAAATTTAATATCACAAAAAGTTGTGTGCTTCTTAGATTATAGTTAAATCAAGATGTGCAACTTAAGATAATTATATGGTGTTCTCCTTGCCTAAGGCGGAGTCTATGAAGAAAATCGCCGACAAAGTCAGAGTGTGCGTCAATTGCCCGCTTTGGAAGACCCGCACGAAGGCGGTTCCGGGCGAAGGCAAAGTTAATGCCTCAGTGGTTTTCGTTGGTGAGGCTCCGGGTTATTGGGAAGACCTGAAGGGTTTGCCCTTCGTTGGTGCAGCTGGCAAGGTTTTAGCCACGCTATTGGAGGAGATAGGACTTCCACGTAAAGATGTTTTCATAACGAACGTGGTCAAGTGTAGGCCGCCTGGAAATCGTCCTCCAAGGCAGCTTGAGGTAGAGACTTGTACGTCGCTTTTTCTGAATCGACAGATTAGTCTGATCAAGCCTAAAATAATAGCTACATTAGGCCGCTACTCTACTGCGTATGTTCTTTCTAAGGCTGGTTTCCAGAAGGTCGAGAGCATTAGTCAGTTAAGGGGTAGGGCTTACGATGTGAATTTACTCAATCTCGCAGTGGCGGTCATTCCGATGTATCATCCGGCTTCTGTTTTGCACAATACCATGTACAAGGATGAGTTAGATCGCGACTTTCAACTGTTGAAGACGGAGCTCAAGAGACGTCGTATTATCTGATAATGATTTGTTTTGCCTCCGATACCCCAGGGAAAATGAGCGTCATCTGTTTTCAGGCGATGTCGGTCTCATCATCGGCAATAGTTATCTTTGGTCTGAAACTAATAAGCCTTGTCGAAGGACCAAGAAGAGTAGGCTAATCGCAGCAGCATGCGCTGCATGACCATTACCAATGTTCCAATGCTTCGGCTGTCAGATTCAAAACTTTTGAGTCTGCAGTTCAAATGCGCAAAGCATATAAAGTATGTCATAATATGACTCGTTATGTGTGGAGAAATTCGGGAAAATGGTAATTCCAAAAGAATCCAAAGAGTCTGTTAAGAGAACCACTATCATTTTAGATGATGAGGAGCGCAGGTACATTGATTCTTTAATCAAAGAGGGCAGAGAACCAGGCATCAAGCCGCTTATCTCAAAAATGCTGGACATCTACCGAAGCATGAGCATATACGACTGGAGATTCCCTGGAGAATACTACGTCGGAGTAAGCCGCGTTGCCTTCCTCAACGTGGAATTTCTCAACGTTCTACTTAACTACATTCCAGAAGACAAATGGAGAGAGGCGGGTCGCAAAATAGGAGAAGCCGCCCAAATCTCTCTGGAAGCAACATTGAACCTAGAAACCACTAAACGAGAAAAGTGGGAAGACGTATTCAAGCGGCTGCGTGTTCAGGGCTTCGGTGACTTCTTGTTGAGAGACAAGTATGTGCTCATCAAGGCGCCTTTCGTCAACAATGCTGAGATGCTGTGTGGGTTCTTGGAGAAACTGTTAGGCGTAGAACTGGACATAAGAACGGCAACTGCCCCATTTGTTTTTGAGGTCGTAGAGGCAGTTAGAGCTAACGCAGAAAAATGAGCGTCAAGGTCCTAGGGCTGATTCAGTGTTTGGAGCAACACTGAGGAATTTTGGATACGCACTCATCTCACTAAAAGATACTCGATGTCAAGATTCTGAGTTCATAATCATTATGAATCTTGCCGAACAACGCCAAGTGATGGCTAGGATGCACTGTCGGCGTACGTGGTGTGGCATTGTCAATTGATTTGCTGTGGATTTACTTAAGCGTGCCTGCAATCGTAGTTTCCGCTCTAGTTTTGATAAAACTCGCACAAAGAAAGGCAGGTCGGAGCGTTGCGGAGGGAAAACCTAGTATGGAGGTAGCAGAGGAAACGCGGGCCCTTCCAAAGAACGCTGACCGCCGTGACAATGCCTCCAAAGTCTTAGCTGACGAAATCAGGTCTGATTCCTTAAAGAATCCAAAGCCAGAGAACTGCGCGAATTATTTGGGGTATCTGTATTTTAAGAAGGCTCCAGATCAGACTCACATTCCCAGCGAGTGCTATAACTGCAAGCAGCTTCTAAAATGCCTGTATTCGCCGAACGTGATCGAAAAGGTCTATGGAAAATGAACGTGCAGTGTCAGGGTTTGGTGACTTCTGTTAGCAGACAAGCACTGCCAGTGGCGCACGCAAAAGAAAGAGCCAGTTTCTGGGCTTTTCTTTGGCAATGATTCAGATTCGGGATTCATACGTCTTAAATGGCATGATTTTGCTATTGCTGGAACGTAAGCTGGACTATAAATAATGCCGTCTGAGATATTGCCAGAGTTCTTTGCACTGCTCGGCATTGACCTATTCCTACTGCTTAGTCTCTTGACGTGTCTGTTGGACGAGCGCTTTCCCAAAGCCTTGCCTTACGTCTTTCAAGCAGCCGCTCTGATGGGATTTGGGCACCTGCTGATTAGCAGAGAGTTCATGGTTCTGTTCGGTGAATACATGCGGTTTTGGTACAGCTTCTTCTATCTAATTGTGGCTCTGATCAACATCGTTACTGTCAACATCTATATCGCCACGGCAAAGAGGATGTGGCTGCTTGCCAAAGCTTGGGCGGGGACTGTTACCTTTCCAACATTTGTCGTCACTGTTTTCTTTGTTTCGAACTATGGTTTCACAGCAAGCATTGAGTTTCCGTTGCTGCTGCTTCAGGTCAGTCTTGTGGTATCGACAATTGTCTTGGGCGTTAGCACTCTCATCTTCCTGAGTCCAGACATCCTGAACAAATTTAGAAGAAACAAGGAGGTGAACTGATGGAATTGAAGAGGATAGTGCTCAAAAAAGAGATGAAGTTTCTCGGATTGCTTTTGACTTCACTGCTTATAGCCAGTGCAAGCGCCGCCGTCTACTACAGCTTGACCATGCAACCTCGAGTGACTGTTTCTGCACCACTCATAAAGTTCAGCCAAGCGCCTGACAATCCCACGGGTTCAACAGTATACGATGCGTGGGTTCGCCTTAATGCCACATCGTATCCAAACGCCACATTGACATACGAGAAAGCGTTATACATAAACAACACCGACGGTTCAAGTGCTCATTCGTTCAGGTTGAAACACGTTAGCATCACGCCCGCCAATGGCACTTCGGATGTCGGAAACTGGACTAGCATAAAATTCCTAGTCTACAACAGCAGCGGCTACGTATTCTCATTGAACTACACTGTCACCAGTAATGCCTGGTACTTAGAGCCAGGCGTTGAAACGAACTACTACTCTATACCAGCAAGCACGGGCTGGTGGATTAGGCTAGAAACGCTTTCACCAGCAACTGCTACCACGGGCAAGGTCTGCGACATACAGATATCAGTAGACGTGCAACAATAATCTCTCATTCTTTCCCCTTTCTTTAATTCGCCCCAGATTAGAAGGGCAAACACGTGACAGCTTATGCCAAATCACAGACTGAACTTCCGAAAAGTTCCTCATTCGTTTTTGTTAGCGACAAGCATTTCGGTTTTGATTATTCTTATAAACAGCATATATGGGTCATCCTACTATTCTTTGGCTATCGAGTCACACACTACAGTTACGTCGCCACCAGTTTTTTTAGAAGGGGGCACCTCTGGCAACAGCGTGATTTACTCAAACAACACAAGTGCTAAGGTCACCACCGCTGCTGCAGCGCCAACACCAACCTATAATGCGAGCAGCTACAGTGTCGCGACTGGAACCTATGTTTCTGGCACTCTGCCTCCAAGTGTCCAAACCGTAGACACCAGCTATTTTATAGTTAGAAGCGCTGGAACTCAGGCCTCAACCACTGTATACAATCCTTCCAGTTACACCTTGCTCGGCAACACAACTCTTGTTTCTGGCGCCACTGCAGACTTGGTCTCGAATGATGGAGTTTACATGACTTTCAGGAGTTATGCTAGCACCACAACGAGTCGGACACTTTATGCGCATCAGGACACGACAACCATAGAAGGAAGTAATTACTATCTTCAGAATCTGACCAGTGCAGACGCTGCTGGAACAACTTTATCGGTGTCTATGGCTTCAACTGGAAGGCAACTCTTCGGAAAATCTGTCTACCAACTCACGGGCGTAAGTTCAATTCCTGCAAGCACATGGACAATGGATTACAGAGCATGGCGTGACAATGACCCTAGCATCGCCTATGATGCGGTCGGCTCGGGAAACAATGGTGAAGGTTCAACATCTGTTTCGTGGAGCCACACAACTAGTTCAGGTTCGAACAGAATCATGATTGTTGGAGTTTCAATCAGGAACACAGCAATTTCTGTTTCAAGTATCACTTATGGAGCTCAGAGTTTAACATTCATCCGAGCAGATACGAACGCAGGGTTAGTTCGCAGTGAACTATGGTATCTGACTACGCCAGCTTCAGGAACGGCTACCGTAACGGTGACTCTATCAGGGGCCTCAAGGGCGACTGGTGGTTCATGCACTTATACAGGCGTCGCCCAAGTGTCGCCACTTGACGCCAACGCTGGTGGCACTGGTAAATCAGGCACTCCTTCTCAAAGTGTAACAGTGAACACCCCAAATAGCTGGTTGCTTGGACACATTGCATTAACAGGTGCCAGCAAAACGGTTTCGTCAGAAGGAACTGGTCAAACTATGAGATGGGATCAGGTGACTACCGCGGCAAAAGACTCAGACAGAAACATAGGGCACGGCTGTGACAAAGGGCCTGTAGGAATAGGCACTCAAACAATTTCCTGGCGTCTATCTGGATCTCAGGATTATGCAATATCCGTCGTGGCGTTTAGACCTGCGCCCCCTGCCGTCGGTCACACAGATGTTGATATCCTGATTCGTCAATCAAACGGCGCAATCCGCACAACAATAGCAACACATGTTGCAAATTCAGGAGATTTGACCTCAACCGCTACAACACTTTCAGGAACCTACTCATGGAGCGACTACACCGTTACCAACCAAACCGACTACCTCGAAATCGATTATTATCTTGATGTTACCACAGCTCTAACTGGCATGTCAGGATACGTAAGAATAGACGACGATACATTAGCCATATCCGACCAGACTAGAGCCAACAACATATTTTTGCCGAGCGAATTTACGTCAGAGGTTGAGTTCACAGGTTCAAGCAACACACAATTATGGTATCAACTGGTAACGACAGTGGATTCAGCGTGGACCACGGGTTCGGTGACCGTCACCATTCAAATCTACAATTACACTCTAGGCGGATATCCCACCTCGGGAAACGGATATGAAAGCTACACGTCAAGCTCCACAGCCAGCACAGATGAAACAAACCCCTATATCATAACAACAAATCCTACAAGTTTCCGAAACGGAACAGGATACTGGAAAATAAAAGTAAAGGGGGTAAAATCCACCACAACTCAGTTTGATTTCAAAGCCGACTGGGTTGAGTCTAAGCCCTCACACTACACTGAATACACAGTTTCAACCGAATTCCTGTTCTCATCCATGACCTCAAACACACCGACTCAGCTAAACTTCACAGTGGTAAGTGAATACGATATAGCAAGCGTCTCAGTAACCATCCAAGTTTGGAACTATTCCTCCTCTGCCTTCGTGACAAGCGGCGGAGGATACTCCGCCTATGTGTCAGGCGGTTCAAACGAAACCACACTTCTGAATATCAACACGAGTCCGCAGTTCTATACGTCAAACGGGAACGCAAAGATTAAAATCACCGGAGTTTTAGCAACAACAACAGAGTACCAACAGGAGGTAAATCAGGTTAAACTCGTCTACAGCTACAATTCCTCTTCCAACTACGACTATGTCTTGAAAATTATCAACAATGTCACCGATCCCTGGAAAGTTAGGTTGACGGCCTACTCGGAATCCAATATAGGAAGGCTCAACAACTGCACAATATACTTCAGAAACACAACAGGCGGCGACATCTTACGTCAAGTCTACGTGGAGAACGGCTCGTACGTGAACCAAACCGGTGCATGGTATGACTTGCCACCATCACCAGCAGAAAGATACCTAGCGGTCACACTGGAGGCAAGCGATTCACAAGTCTCTTTCGTCAACGTTTATTTGGAGATACTTGTCCCAGACAAAACAACATACGCGCGATATATTCTGACTTTTGAAATCTCCTAGAATCATCAGTTTGCTCAATTCGAACTCTATACACGAACTCATTATGCTGAGTTCATCAAGTCTATATGCAGCCCGGTCGAATTTTCACTAAAGGGACGTTTGATGCTTACTGTGGAGCTGTCCATGTTTGATCTTGTCTTGACAATCATCGTCATCATTCTTGTACTTATGTTTGTGACCCTGCTTGTGAAATTGAACCCTTCAGGTGAGACAAAGCACGATTTTGACGAAGATCTTGTCCAAGAAACATCTAATCCCAAATCAATTGTGCAGTCGGAGACACAGCCGCATCAAACGGCGCCCACCTCGCTTTATGGTTACCAGTCGACCTCGCCAGAAATGCACACAGTCAACTCTTGGCAGAAGACAGAATCAGGCAAAAGCACCGTTAAGTCTCGTGAAGAGGCATCGCGAATAGTTGTCAGCGCATCGATGGGGGGCACATCTGAGGTTGAAGAAGAATCAGAGACGGCGTCAGCTAATAAGCCTCTAGAAAAACCTGAAGCATCTGAGCCTCCTTCTGTGCCTTTCATAGCGGCTCAAAAGTCTGGGGACAAGTGTCCCCACAAGTTTGGTTATCTGGGAGGTCTTCCCAAGAACAGAGCAATTCCAGACGAGTGTTTCGGCTGTCCCAAAATTGTGGAATGTTTAGTCAGTAAGAAAGAAAGCTAAGAGTATGATGAAACCCATGTCGCTACAAGTTAAAGACGTGATGGTGACAAACATCATCACGATTGAAGCGTGGGCTTCGGTGAAGAAAGCAGCTGAGCTCATGAATCGCCATGATATTGGCTGCATCATCGTTGTTGACGGTGCCCGACCTATAGGCATCGTGACTGAACGGGACATGCTTAAGCGTGTTCTGCTTCAGATGCGTGACCCTCACAAGGTTCGTGTGAGTCGCATCATGTCAAAGCCACTCATAACGTCGAAACCTGAAACTGAAATTCGGAAAGCAGTCAGGACTATGAATGAACGCAGGATCAAAAAGCTGCCAGTTGTTGAGGGTGGGCATCTTTTGGGATTGGTTTCATTGACCGATGTCGTTCGTTCTTTAGCCTATTTTGAGCATGTTATTTCTTCGCTTTGTGCTCGATGCAAATGGGGAAAACCGCAGCAGGAAAACTTGATTGAGATTGCACCTGAGCAAATACAATAAAAGCCAAAATCGTGTTATTTCGAATCATTATTGTTTCTTCATACTTGTTAAATATTGTCTTGGCTTAAGGTTTTGGCAGTAGAGGTGAATTTGCTGTTGAACAAAATGTTAAGGTCTAAGAAAGGAATCTCGCCGATTCTAGCTACGCTTCTGCTTATAGTGATCGCTGTTGCTGCCGTGATAGTCACCTACGCATGGGTTATGACGTTCACTACTACTCAAACGCAGCAGGCGGGTGCGGTGCTTTCTGAGGCAAACACACGCTTTTACACTGAAAACAGCACAAAGAAGATTGAAGTTACTATCTTGAACTCAGGCTCAGCTGACGCCAAGATAGCCAAAGTCTACCTTGGTACATCGTCTGGAAGTCTCGCAGAGATCACGGATGCAAACTTTGACCCGTCCAACAAGATCGTTACGGCAAACGGAGGCACGATAAGGATAATACTCACGTATGGTTGGATTGGGGGAAGCAGATACTACTTCAAGTTCGTCACCGAAGCTGGCCAAAGCCTCCCCTATGACAAGGTAGCTCCTGCTGCCTGACAACCCTCAAAGCCCTCTCGAATCTGTTTCACCTGTTAATTCTCCGCAGAATTCTTTAATCTTCTCAGCACATCATATGCTTTCGAGCAGGGCTCTGAGAGCGCATGGCATTGAGTGAAACTCAAGTCAATCAAATCTTCGACGCTGCACGGGTTCTGCTGAGCTTGTCCTTCATGTTTTATGCATCTTGGAGCGACTGGAAATCTCGAGAGGTAAGCAACTGGGTGTGGGTTTTTCTTGCTCCCCTAGCCTTCGGGTTGACCACTATTCAATACGTGTTTTTTGCTCGGCACCTCCTGTTCTACTATGCTTTTTCTTTTGCGATAACATCAATTCTAGCCGTGGCGCTCTTCTATGCCGGAGCATTTGGTGGAGCAGATGCAAAAGCATTGATGTGCTTGGCCTTGGCTATGCCTTACTATCCAATCTATCTTTCATTCGGTTTAGCATTTTATTCGCCTATATTTCCTATCTCCGTCTTCGGCAACGCTGTTCTAATGGCCACGTTTACGGTTTTCTACGCTCTCTTTCGTAACCTTCTTTGGAAACTCACGAACAGGGAGAGGCTGTTCGCGGGGTTCGAGAACGAGTCTTTTTGGAGAAAAATCGTGGCAGTTATTACAGGCTACAAGGTTGCTCTCAAGTCGTTTGAAAAGAACACGCACACTTATCCACTTGAGGACATTGTGACGAAAGAAACGGGCGAAAATGAACGACGACTAGTTGCATTTCCTAAAGACGAGTCACGGGAGGCAATCGTTGGAAGAATCCTATCAGCCCGCCGTGAAGGGAAAATTCAGGACGGCGTCTGGGTCACGCCTGGTTTACCCTTGTTGATTTTCATCACGGCAGGGTTGATAATTGCGCTTGTGTTCGGCGACATTATTTGGCTGGTCTTGCGGGCGCTTTTGAGGCCCCAAATCTGATTCCGCTCTTTTTTGTGTGATTAATCCTTTAAGCCTATCCGCGAATAGATAGCAGTCTGGAGTGAGATATTATGGAGTTGTTGGAAGCAATCAAGACAAGACGAAGCATAAGAGAATTCACAGGTCAACGCATCCCAGACGAGCATGTTGAGATGATTTTGGATGCGGGTCGCTATGCGCCGTCCCCTGAAAACTTGCAGATGTGGCGCTACGTGGTGATCAGAGAAGACCAGGA
>Ga0315308_1002617_pt1 | contig 10179 bp, 9 predicted proteins | sample TDP3_MG_FD_203078 | JGI IMG/M metagenome (GOLD analysis project Ga0315308, IMG submission 203078) | Freshwater sediment microbial communities from Lake Towuti, South Sulawesi, Indonesia - TDP3 | ecosystem: Environmental > Aquatic > Freshwater > Lake > Sediment | place: Indonesia: South Sulawesi...
GGCTATAGTTTTGGTCAATGTCCTTGTTGGATTTGCTCAAGAGTACAAATCAGAGAAGTCTCTGCAGAAACTGATTCAGTACATCAGGTATAGAGCAAAGGTCTTGAGAAGTAGTAGGCTAACAGAGGTGGATACAAGGAACATTGTGCCTGGAGACATTGTCCACTTGGAGACCGGCGATAGAGTTCCGGCCGACCTCCGCATAATAGAAACAGACGACCTCGATATTGATGAGTCAATTGTCACCGGAGAGTCATACCCATCCCACAAGAGTACAGCCCCAATCCAAGCTGAGAAGATAGAGCCTCAGAAGATGGAGAACATGGCCTTCATGGGGACGCTGGTCGTGAACGGCCATGGCAATGGAGTGGTAGTCGCTACCGGAATGAAAAGCACCTTCGGAAAGGTAGTAGGGTTTCTGAAATCTGAGGAGCCGGAAACAAACTATCAGAAGAACATAAAGGGATTCAGCAAATTTCTGGTGAAAATAATAGCAGTGGGCGTAGTCTCCATATTCGTCATAAATTCCATCACGGGGAAGAGCGTATTTGATTCTGCTCTCTTCTCATTGGCATTGGCGGTTGGCATCATACCCGAAACATTGCCAATAATCATCACAATCGGGCTTTCCAGAGGCGCCATTCGGATGAGCAAGGAAGGCGTCATAGTCAAGAAATTGAGCGCGATCGAAGACCTAGGGAACATGGACGTCTTCTGCGCCGACAAGACTGGAACGATCACCAAGAACAGGACAACCTTGGTTGATTACCTCGATCTTGAGGGCAATAGAGACGAAGAATTGATAGAACTCGCATCGCTTTGCGTCTCGGTCGGGGAGATATCTGGTAGAGCGACAGGCAGCCCTATTGACGTCGCAATAGCCGAGTACGCCAAGAAAGAAGGTTTGGCTAAGCTGGAGTTTGAGGTTGTGGATCTAATCCCGTTCAATTATTCTAGGAGAAGAATGAGCGTAGTGGTCAAGGATGGAGATAGACTTCTTCTAGTTTGCAAAGGTGCACCCGAAAACACGCTACGCGCATGCTCAGAGATGAAGATCGGCGAGAAAATAGTAGAACTCGATGCTGACAAGGTCCGTGCGGTCTCCGAGGGGCTCTTCAAGAAGGGATACATGGTCATTAGTGTTGCGATTAAAGAAGTCGAAAAGAAAGAGAACTACCATGAAAATGAAGAGAATGCATTGACTCTGATCGGTTTTCTATGTTTCAAAGATCCGTTGAAAACTGGAGCTAAGGATTCCATTCTGCAACTCAAAAAGCTCGGCGTAGAAGTGAAGATATTGACCGGGGATAACCCGATCGCAACGAGAACCGTGATGAATGAGGTGGGAATGGAAACATCGGAGATATTGACAGGAAGCGATGTCGACGCAATGGATGATGAAACGCTTCGCAAGACTGTGGAAAAACAGAGTGTGTTTGCAAGGCTTACACCTGAACACAAGGCGAGGATAGTCTCTGCCCTTAGCAAGAATGGGCATGTAACTGGTTTCTTGGGAGACGGCGTAAATGACGCGCCTGCATTGAGGTATGCTGACGTGGGAATATCGGTTGACGGTGGCGTGGACATCGCCAAAGAAGCTGCTGATGTCATCCTAACGCAAGAGAGCTTGGAAATCATATCGGAAGGCATAGTCGAAGGCAGAACCACCTTCAGTAATACGACGAAATACATTCTCAACACGATCTCTGCGAACATGGGCAACGTGACAACACTCGCCATAGTCTCATTGGTGCTGAACTTTCTTCCAATGCTGCCTTTCCAAGTGCTGATGACAAACCTGATCAGCGACGGACCCCTGCTGGCGATCTCGACCGATAGTGTTGATCAAGAGGAGTTGCTCAAGCCCAAGAACTGGAACATAAGGCTGATAGGCAGATTCGCGACGTTCTTTGGTGGCATAAGCTCCGTCTTCGACTTCATGACTATGGGCTTGATACTGTTTCTAGCTGGAGCCAACGTTGCCCTGTTCAGGACAGGCTGGTTCATTGAATCGACGCTATCGGAGATCGTGGTAACGTTTGCGATTAGGACGCCGAGGCGGTTCTACGAAAGCAAGCCAAGCAGAATACTGATCTTCTCCTCAGTAGTATTTGGTCTTTTTACGATTCTCCTGCCATTTTCTCAGGTCGGCTCATTTTTTGAGTTCTATCCACTGCCTTCAATACTGCTAACGACTGTCTTGGGTATACTTCTGCTATACTTCATAGTGGTTGAAACGGCAAAACATCGGTTCAATAGGAAGGTCTCTTCGACCCACTCTTCATAAAGGCATGGTTGGAATAGGCTAAGGACACTACAATTGGCTCGTTGGAGTCTTGTCGAGTTACTCTCCTTGGGAGATGCGCTCCTTAAGGCTAATCCAGAAGAGCCATTCCAGAGCCTCTCAAAAGGGTTCGGGATGTCAAATGATGTCCATGAGTCGTTTGACTAGCTTTATCTTATCTAGGCAGATGCGCTGGTCTGTATCGCTGCCCGGAACCTCGACGATCATACGGCCACCGTAGTGACAGCGGTCGATTGCGTCAAGGAAGTCGTCCCAATCGATGTTGCCCACGAACGGAAGAAGGTGCTGATCTGACTGCCCGTCGTTGTCATGGATATGTGTTGCGATAAGATGCTCGCCCAGATCTATCGCGAACCGGCCGCAAGCGAAACCATTGATGTTCGCGTGGCCCGTGTCCAAGCAGACCCCCAGATTGTCCGGATCCATTTCAACGATATCTAGGAGGTCCTCAAGACGTGATCCGAACACTGGATCGTCTCGGTTCTCCAGTGCAACTTTGACTCCGACCTCTCCGCCAAACCTACCTATCTTTGGGAAGACTTCTCTGTTCCATGTTTTGCTCTGCTGTGTATCCTCTTTTGAGGAAGGCCGGATTTCCCTCTTGTTCCAGGCTGGGTGAAACACCAAAACCTTGACACCCAGTATGCCTGCGTATTCCAGCCACTCCTTTGCTTTTTTGATTCCCTTCGACCTAGTGGTTTCGTCTGGAGATGCCAGTTGGCTGTCTAGCTCACCGTAGGGTGCATGCATCTGTGAAGGCTCAATGCTGAGCGTTGAGACTTCGCCGGACAGTTTCCTGATCCTAGAACTGACCGTTCCTCTTAAGTCATCCTCCTTGAAGTGCTCGTAGGCATATTCGAAGCACTCAAACCCTTCCTCCTCCAAGATGTGAACGGCCTTCTCGATGGGGAAGGCCTCTAAGACCCATGTATCGACTCCCCATCTACCGATGAAGTTATTCGAGTTCAGCATGACTTTCGGCCTGTCGCGTTCTCACGACTGGCGAACGCGGACTTCATTCTGGTCTTGAGATGCAAGAGCTTGCTGAAGCTCTATATATATGGCGTATCCGCATTTTCATCAAGGGTTGGGAATTGAGTTTTTGTTCGCCGGGTGAGTTTTATGACCTTTTCAGAAACGATCCTGGCGCGGCGAAGAGAAAGGCCTTTCAGGCGGGTCAAGATATGGGTCGAGGGTTCCTGCGAAAGCTTGACGTCAAGGGAGGCAACCTTGCCGATGTCGCTGCAGTACTCAACGAGTTCCAAAGGTCTGTGCAGGGTGAACCCTCTGCCAAGGTTGAAGGTAACAAGGTGACTATGCGCTGCGCAGGATTCTGTCCGATTATGAGGGCGGCTCTGACCCTCAACATTCCTTGGATATGGCTCGACACCAACTATGCTTTGCCTGTCATTGAGGGAGTGGCATCGATTGTGATGCCCGGGATAAAAATGAGATTGGCCTCGATGAAGAGCAGAGGAGACTCTGCCTGCGTGTACATATTCGAACTGTAATGAGGTCAAAGCCGATGCAGGGCTCTGAGACGCATCCGCCTTTGAGTATCGTCAAGATGCAGGTCTTCCAATGTGACGGGAAGGCTAAGGATGCTGTCGCCGATGAGATAGCCGAAGCACTCACAAGAAGATTTGAAAAGGTGGCGGTTTCCGGAGATTCTCTGGAAGTCTCTTTCGGAAAAATCCGACACAGGCTTACAGTTGATGAGTCGAGCGGTTTCTTCGTGTTGAGATCGAATACGGACTACGGTCGTGACTACGAGCTTGACGCTGTGATAAAGAACGATTTACGGCTGTTTGATATAACCGATCTCGGGCCATCGCTTCCTGCGTTGAATCCTCTCTCAACTTTCACGGTATTCATGCCTGTTGCCGAGGATGAACACGTGGCTGTATCCTTGGCCGAGGAGTATTCGAGACACCTGTCAAGGCCCAAACCCGGAATTGGCATAGTAAGGGAGTCGGTCCTCTCAATACTTGAGCCTGAGAACGAGGAAAAAGAGTCGTTTGACAGATACTACTTCCTTTCGCCTATTCACGTTGTCGGCGAGGAAGCTGAGAAGAGAGTAGAATCAGTTCTTAGCGAGATCAGACATCTGGCGATCCACACTGCGGAACTCTCAAAGCTCTACAACAGCTGCCAGAGCTTCTTCTCCGCCCTTGAAACTGGAGAGATGGAGGTCAAAGAGAAGACGGAGGACTTCCTCTTCAAACTCATAGGGCCAGAGCCAGCGGGATTGGAGTCACTGGAGTCTTGGCTACGCTATATAATGGAGAGAGAGGCGACCATAACCACCATGATCGGAACCATGCAGGGAAACCGTCTCGAGGCGAAGTTGATAGTCTCCAAACTGGATAGCCTGTTCAGGAGGTTGAATGAAGTGAGATTCGAGGGCTATCCGACGAACACAGAGTTGGAGTTGGACGGTTACAGAGGGAGCATAGAACCCTTCGAGAGGTACATTGTGAGAAGCGAAGCGATGAAGACGCGTCTGGAGACGATCATGGACGAGGTCAGGACCTATCTCAGCCTTCAACAGCAGAAGACTAGCATCGAGGAGCAGAAGGCTTCGAAGGAACAGCTGATAAGGCTTGTCAACCTCCAAGAGATCCTCCACAAACTGGAGATCCTGATTGTCGCTTTCTATCTCACCGAGATGGCTAGAATCGTCTTCGAGCCCGTGTTTCACGATGCAGCAGGCCTTCTAACGGCGGCCTTCATTCCGTTTGCTCTGATCATCTCAGTCGGCGTAGGTCGGTTGCTACACAGGGAGCACTGATCTAGAATGGGGATGAGGGTACGAGCCCCGCCTACTCGGGCGGAGCATCCCTTCTGTAGAATCTCTACGTTCTTTTTCGGGCCTTATCCAGAGCCATCATTGCACCGTGTGTCAAGAACGTGTCGTCATCATCTACTGTGTTGAACTTGAAACCCTTCTCGACTGCCCAGCCGATGTTATCGATGCTCGCGAACATACCCGCTGGCTTCCCGTGCTCCTTGGCTGCCTTAAGCACCTTGTCAAAGGCTTCCATGTACCTTGGTTCGCTCCATCTTGGGGGCACGCCGAATCCCAGGCTGCAGGACAGGTCCCAAGGGCCGATGTAGCAGGCGTCGACTCCTTCCACGGATAGTATCTCGTCGAGGTTATTCAGCGCCTTTTCCGTTTCTATCTGGACGGCTACAAGGATCTCATTATTCGCGGTTGCGTAGTAGTCGGGGTCGAACATCGCGGCCCTTCTAGGGCCCCATCCTCTGATCCCGCTCGACGGATACCTGCATGCCCTGACTGTAGCTTCAGCTTCTTCCTTTGAGTTGACCCAAGGGATCAGGACGCCGTAGGCGCCGATGTCCAGTACTCGTTTGATGATGACTGGGTCGTTCCACTGCGGCCTCACTATGGGGACGCAGTTGGATCCGTTCATTGCCTGCATCATGACTTGAAGCGTCTCGAAGCCCATGGGCCCGTGCTCGGCATCGAGCAGGAGCCAGTCGAATCCCAGACGAGACAGCCACTCGGTCACGTCCGCGTGGCCAATACCGACGAAGGTCCCGATGACCGCGTCACCCCTCTTTAACCTCTCCTTGAGCAGATTCTTCAATCGTCACGCCACCGATCGATTAGCTCCATTCTGTAAGGAAAAGGGTTTCGTGCCTTCCGGACTTGTGGCCATCAGAAGAGAGATGATGGCGCGATTATCTTGCTTTCCGAAAGAGTGGAATAAACATGGGAGTTCTCTTTCGATAGATTTGATATTCTTCCCCGAATTCTCTGACCAGCTCATCCTCTTCTTTCTTCGAGATAAGGTAGACAAGTCCCGCTAGAACTGGGGTAAAGAGCATGGAATACCAAGCGGAGAGGAGAACTGAGAATCCAAGATGAGCTAGAACCCAGCCGAGATACTGTGGATGCCTTACGACCGAATACATCCCTTTGGTCTCCAGTCTCATTGGTGTGGAATGCGTTTCGGCTACCTCCAGACCAACACCCCTTACACCTCCGACACCAGACCACATTCCGGCCAATATGAGAGGTATAGAAATCGCTAGATGTGTGAGGGGAATTGTGAAGCCGACAACTGCGACGGCAGCGTCTGGAAATCTCGGAATGGTGAAGCTTGGCTGCGGCGAGATCCACAGCCCTACCAGAAGAATCGATTCCATCGTTCCAGAGACTGTTCCATAGATCTTGCCGATCTTGACTCCCTTCTCTACCCCGTGTTTCTCCTGTAGTCTGACATGTTCCACTGACCTCAGGTGGATGTATGCCGCTACAAACATGCAGAGAGCACAGACGGTGAACCAGATGTACATTGGAGTCGCACTTTTCTCGTGATTTGTAAACAACATCGTGGTTTCGACTTTTGAAGCTTGATCCTCTTGAGCACGGGTGGAGTACGGACACCAGAGCAGCTATCTTCAAGGCGAACCTCGCCCATGGCACCGTCACGCAAGGCCAACGAGACTAACTAGCAAGGTCGAAGTTTCTGCACGACTGATCTTATTTACTCTTGGAGCAGGATTGGGCAGGAAAACGGACTGTCATGGTGAAAGGATGGCAGAGAAGGTGGATCTGGTCTGGGAGAATCTCAATGTCGGAGTTGAGATACCACCTAGCAATGTCGTAGTTACCCCACAGCTGATGAAGCGTTATGCGTATGCTGTGGATGACTGGGATCCGGAGAGTGTACCGGTTCGGGAGAGTAGCATCGGCCAAGCCCTGTTGCTCGGCCAGGCCGTACTCAATGCGTACAGGGCGAAGTACAGAGTAGATAGAGTGGTCTCTGGACTCCATGCGAGGAGCGAAGTGGAGATTCTCAATCCACCTAGGCTAGGCGAGAGGGTCACCATCACTGCAAGACACTGTGACAGATACGAGAAACGAGGCCACAGGTATCGGGTCTTGGAGTCCGAGGCGATAGGCAAGGATAGCGTAGTGTACCTTCGTGCCCGAAACCACGAGACCTTGGCAGCAAGCGTCGGAGCGGCTAAGGGTGTATCTGGCGAAGAGACCGCCGCAAAGGTTCCTACCACAGTCTCGGATATACTAGTGCCCTGTGGCTACAGGACAGTACCTGTGGGAGCCCAAGTCACACCGCTGTGCAAGCAGGTTACCTTTGAACAGATGATCGCGTTCACAGGGATGGCCTACGATCTTTCGGCAGGGGAGAAGACGTACCACACCGACATAGACTTCGCCAAGAGCTTCGGCCTGCCAACCGCGATTGCTCAGGGGCAGATGTCTGCCTGCTATGTCTCGGAGTTGATGACGAGGTTCTTCGGATGGGGTTGGAGGAGAGGGGGAAAGATGCTCGTCAAGTTCATCAACGCTGTCTTCGCTGGAGATACGCTCTACGTCTCCGGAGCGGTCAGGGAAAAGGTGCCCGAAGGAGGCTCCACAAGAATCATCCTCGACGTATGGTGTGAGAACCAAGCTGGCAAGAAGGTCACCGTCGGAGAGGCCAGCGGCCTCATACAGTAGGCTTATGGTTTCGACTTCAGGAGTCACTCTGCCTGAAATTCAGCGACGACATCGTTGTCGAGAGGTCTTTTCGCTCCACGTCTCAGCTCAAGGAGTTCTCTGATAGGACGCATGTTCGCGAAGAGCTCCCTATGCTCTTCGACATACGACCAGTCCAGCCCTTTCGGCCTGTTCACAGGATGTCTAACCCTAATCACCGAGGTCGGGGTCAGAATCCAGTCGGTCGAGACATCCTTTGGCTGGTATGAAAAGACTTGATCGAACACTTGCAGGTCATGGACAAGAGTTACGATGGGTGTCTTTTCGTCGACGCTTCCAACCTCGGACAAGATTCCATACTCTAGGTCACCATACCCAGTACCCTTTCCTATTCGCGCTCCATTCTCCGCACTCGCAGCAACCGCCCCTGTGAGTATCATGTCAACCTTGCCTCGACCCACTTCGTCAATGGCTGTGAGCTTTCTTCCGCACTTGTGAACCTCGTGAGATCTGACCGCTTTCGGCCACAGTTCTCTCCTGATCGTGTGCGGCAACTCGTAGAATCCATCCCTAATGCGGGGAGTTGCCATAACGAGTTGCTTCCTGTCTTTGAGAACCTTCAATCTGGCATCATACAGTGCTTGGTCAGGGGGAGCGAATACCCTCTCCGCCCTTAGATAGCAGTCAAGCCTGTCCAGCTGCCTAGCCGCCAGCCCTTGTCCATAAAACGGAGGGGTCCTATTCCAGTGGCCGAGTTTCCTCCATACGTCGACTCTTATCTGCTTCTTGAACTCCTCTTCGCCCAAACAAGAGCCCTCCCGGTGGGCATAGAGCCTGAGTGCCCCAGAAAAAGCATGCTGCCCCTACTCTTCAAGCCTGTTTATCGAAGAGTTTGGTAGATGCTCGCTGCTACGAAGAGGAATCCGGCTACCGTCCAAGTGTCGATGGCCTCTCCAAGGATGGCTGTGTCGAGTAACATCGTCACCAGTGGAACTGTGAACTGGAAAGATCCTACGCTTGAAGCGCCTGCAAGTGTCAATGCTTTGATCCATAGGAGATAAGCGGCCGCAGCAGTGAATGCACCGAGATAGAGGAGCAGGGTGAGTTCATAGGCTGAGAGTGGTAGCTCAAGCGAGCTGGTTACAAGGTTCAGAGGAGACATGAGCACTACTCCCAGAAAGATGACTAGTGACGTAGAAACGCTTGGTTCATGATTCCTCGTCCAATTCTTCCCTGCGACGGAGAATGCGGCCCATGAGACTCCAGCTCCGAGGGATAGTAGATCGCCCAGAAAGTTTCCGCCAAGAAGCGTTTGAAGATCTCCGATGAGGACCAGGAATACTCCGAGAAAGCCTAGGAGTGTCCACGAGATCATTCTTGCATTCGTTCTTTCTCCGAGGAATATGTGGGCTAGGACGACGGTTATGATTGGGTTGGCTGAGACCAGCAGGCTGGCCTTGCCCGCTGTTGTGAATTGGACTCCTATGAAGAACAGGGCTGTGAAGGCCAACGCGCCAAGTAGACTCAGTACCGCGTAGTGTATGAGTCCTCGGCCTGATAATGCCGCTCGGATCGTTCGTGCACGGCCGGTGAGAATCAAGAGGACCGCGAGTATCAGGGAGGCTATGAGGAAGCGGTGAAAGGCTATTGCCATGGGCGTCATGAACGGTAGGAGAAGTTTGACTGCTATCGGAGTTGTGCCCCAAGCGAAGCATGCGAGGAGAGCGTAGAAAGCCCAAGTTCTCAATGCCCAGCAGACCCTTCATCGAATAGTGATGATGCGGCTATTATGTACGAGGAGGGCTGCTTCCCTCTAGATGCCGTCGTGTCTAAGTGGTCTGTTGAACTTCTTGCGCGGACGAAGGCCTCGCTGATGAAGCCCCCATATGACTGTACCTGATCGTGAATTCGGCCGATCCGTTTGGATACACAAGGCACGACCCGTGCCCGTAGATTTGCGTGGTATCCGACGCCTTCGGTGTTCCAGTCGCGTCCATGCACTTGAGTCCTTTGAAATGTGACCCATTCTTACATTGGTTTGGCTAGAATCCCATCAACTCTCGGATCATGCCCATATTCTTCCGCGAAGTCAACATCTCCAGTAGTGCTAAAGCGACGTCCACAGCTGTGGCAGGCGACGTTGAAGTTATGACGTTGCCGTCATAGACAATTGGCGCGTCCACCACTTCGGAGCCCATCTCAGCCAGCTGCTTTTGACGTTTACCACCAAGCAGGTGATACGTCGTCGCCCGCCGCTTGGCGAGTATGCCGCTCTTGGCCAGCGGCAACGCTCCCACACAGATGGATGCAATCGGCTTCCCGGCGCCGTGAAACTCGCGGATGACAGCCAGAAACTCGGCAGAATAGGCGTCTTCGTAAAACCCCGCTGTCTCGAAGCCGCCGG
>Ga0315308_1002618_pt1 | contig 10177 bp, 9 predicted proteins | sample TDP3_MG_FD_203078 | JGI IMG/M metagenome (GOLD analysis project Ga0315308, IMG submission 203078) | Freshwater sediment microbial communities from Lake Towuti, South Sulawesi, Indonesia - TDP3 | ecosystem: Environmental > Aquatic > Freshwater > Lake > Sediment | place: Indonesia: South Sulawesi...
AGAGGCTCTTCGAGGTTGAAAACGCCTCCTGAGGGAGCCACGTCGAACCCTCCTTCGAGCCCGAGCCTGCGTATGACAGATGAAACCGCGAGGCCGAGCTCCACACCGGCCTCCTGAAGGATCTTGAACGCCATCCTGTCGCCCTCGTGGGCCGCATCGGCAACGACGGTCGCAAGGCCTGCGACCTCGGCGCTCCCCATCCCATCTCCGTAGACTCGGTCGACCAGTTCGCATGGGTCTTTGAGGCTCAGGGCTGACATCACCTTCTGGGAAAGCCTCGTGTCTGGCCCCCGGCCGTCGTAAGCCCTCAGGACAGCCGTCATCGCCCTCCTGCCGATGTCGTACCCGCTCCCCTCGTCCCCAATCCTCCAGCCCCAGCCCCCGGCCCTCACCAACCCTCCACCCTCATCCATTCCCAGAGCTATGGAGCCGGTCCCAGCGATGACGACAACACCCGGCCCGCAGCCCATCGCCCCATAAAGCGCTGCGACGGCATCAGAAACTATGCTGAGCCTGTCTGTGATGATCCCCTTTAGCCTGATTATAACGGCCTCACGTCCGGATGGCCTGTCGGTGCCGGCGATGCCCATGCATGCGGCCGCGAAATGTCTGATCCCGCATCGCCGCGAGGCCTCTTCAACGGCCTCCATGATCGCCCTTGCAGCGTTATCGGCGCCCGCGGTCAGCGGATTAGATGGGCCTCCTATCCCCCTTGCCAAGAGTCGGCCGGAGACCTCCGCGATCACGCACCTCGTCCCCGATCCGCCGCCGTCCAGTCCAAGGACGTGCCCCTCGCCCTCGACCAAACGTAAACCCCAGCCCTGAATTAGGGCTGGCGCCGCTTAAAACATGCGGGAGATTTCTCCATCGGCCTGGATGATCTCCGGCCCCGATCCGAGCGCCCATATAGAGACTAGGTCTATGTTCTCTGCATACCTTCTGTCAAGGAGCCAGTAGTGACACCAGTCGTCTCTCCCCCTTATGCCCCTTCCCATCGCCTGGTTCGCGGCCCTGAAGGCGTCCATCGTGTACCACCTCCGGCCCAGACCCTCGTCGAGCCTGTCGTAATAACCGATTTGCGCACGGACGAGGGGGTCGCCGTAGTTGGCGTACGGGACGCCGACGAGGAAGATGCCCCGAGCCTGCCGCCCTGGGAAATTGGACCCCTCCGAGTTCCTCCCCCGGAAGACGCAGCAGAGAACCGCCCCGCCAGGAGTCACGGCAAATCGCTTGTACCTTGCCACCGTCTCCCTATTCGACCGGGCGTCGGCCCCCTCGATGAAGATGGGCTTCCCCCCGATGTTGAGCCTCCCCCTCCTGGCCTCGATTACGCCGTTACTACCCCATGCGTCGAGGCAGGAGCTCATGAACCCCCTCTGCGGAAAGAATATCAGCGCGCCGTTGTCCACGCCTTCGAGCTGGGAGGCGATGCTCCTGCCGATGCTCAGGATCATCTCCCCATTCCTCTCCCTGTACGTCGTCGTGACACGGGGGTCGACGACGGTCCTGATCTTCGCCGAGTTCTGTATAGGCCGATAAGCCCTTTTCTCTGCGTCTCTCAGGCCGAGGACATCGGCGAAGAGATCGAGGGGGGAGAGGGTCCCGGACATGATGAGGGCGCCGCCCGCCTCCTCAACAACGGGCCCGACGGCGAGGGCCGGGTCCATGCAGCGGTAATCCAACCCGTTCGACCCCCGCTGGTCCCTACGGTAGAGGGCGACGTATTTCTCCTTGCTGCTCCCGGAGACGAGGGCCAGGAAATTGACGACCCCGTTCAAATGGCTAACCGGTGTGTCGCCGAGCTGCAGCTTCAGGGCCCTGACCTTCTCCACGGCCTCTGCGTAGCGTTCGATGACGCTTGGGAGGTCGGCGCCGATGGCGAGCTCGAGGTCACGCTGCAGGGTCTCCGCCGGACGGAGGGTCGGAACCTCAGACGTGTGCTCCCTTATATGCCGGGCCAAACTCTTCAAGGGCTTCGTCGGAGTTCGGACCGCCTTCAGCTCCTCTGCGGCGGAGTCAAGGGTTGGCTCGGACAGCGTGTCGCTCATCGTCTCCTGCCCGACCTTGTCGAGGTTGTGCCCCTCGTCCAAGACGAGGACCCTCCCAGAAAGCTCAAGGTCTACGCTTGCCCTTACCTGACCGTCGAAGACATATGCGTAGGGGACCACAACTACCGTGCAATGCTTTGAGATCGCTCTGGCCAGGTAGTAGGGGCAGACGCCCATCCGCCGGCCGGTCGAGATCAGGTCCTTGTGGGTCATCACCGGGGGCAGGCCCCTCGGACTGGAAGTCGCCTCAGAGCCCCATTTGCAACTGTCGGACTCCCTGAGCATCCTGCAGAGCTCCTGGGCCTCCCTGTTAGGCAGCCCACGGCATTCGGCGTTTAGGCAGAGGTGCTGCCGGCTCGCCAGGTTGACTGCGTTGAACCGTTCCCCGGATTTATCGTTTATCGTGGAAACCTCGTCGAGGACCTGTCTCACCTGCTCGTGGGTCCGGGTCGCGTATACGATTGGCCTCCCAGTGGGGAGCAGGGCGGAGAGGGCTGAGGCCGTCTTCCCAAACCCGTTGCACGCCTCGGCCACCAATACGCCGCCGCCTCCCACGATCCGCTCAACATCATCCATGAACTCTACCTGGGGTGCGTAGGGCTCATATGGAAACAGTTTTCTCCAGCCACCGTTGGTGCTCGTCGCGCGCCTTTCCAACACGAGGAGGGCCCCGCAAGAGCGGCAGAACCGGTCTTCCTCGTACTCCTCCGGCATGTGGGTGCGTTCGCAGGCTTTGCACCTGATTACAATGGGCATGGGGCGCTCACTCGGAACAGACGAGGATCTTCAAATATAACAGGGTGTTAACGACTATTAATCCCTCTGAGTAAGAGGCTTATCCTGTACCTCAACCACTGGACTTGCCTGGAGTTGTATGTCAGGGCTCCTGCTATGCCGTTAGGCATCAGCATCTGAACGACTACTATGACAGTTATCGGCATGAGGAGGACATACCCTGCCACCCAGAGACCAAATGCCGAAATGAAAAACCCGGGCAATATCTTCTGGGTGAATGAGAGGAAGACGCCGCCTAGGATGGCGCCGTAGATGTTTTCCAGGCCACCTAAGATGCTCCCCGCCATGACGCTTACCATGAGCTCGTCAAATCCCCTTATGCTCGTGGCGTACCAGAGGGGGAGGGCCGCCCCGGCCAGCCCCGCCATGGCCCCGGTCAGGAACCAGGATGCAAGGTGGGTATGGAAGACGTTGACACCGAGGCTAGAGGCCAGCTTCGGGTCCTCGGTGGTCGCCCTTATGGCAATGCCGAACCTTGTCTTGGTGAGGAAGAAATGGAGCGTGGTCACGAGGGTCATACATGTTACCGGCGCCACGTATAGGATGCCTGGGAGACCCATAAAGGTGAAGTCATAGCCCTTCAACAAGAAGCTGTACGTCCTGAGGCGCATGTTGAGCAAAATCCAGTACGAGTAGACGGCGATGAGGGTGTTGATCAGGTAGGAGAAGGCGAACATCGCGAAGGTTATGTGGATGCTGCTCGTCCCCGCCTTCCTCATCGGCTGCACCACGAGGACGTACAAGACGATGCCCACTAAGCCGTTCAGCAGCGCGGCGAAGGGCCATGCGAGGTAGGGGTTGAAGCCCCAGAAGCGGACGAATGTGTAGGCCAACACGGTGCCTATGCTGGCGTATGAGATGTGGGCGAAGTTGGGGAATTTCTCAAGCATGTGGGTGAACGTGAAGCCGATGCAGAGGAGGATAAGCATGCTCGCGTACATGATGAAGCCGATGAGGATTGGCGATAGCATCTTCAACGAGTCCGCGGATGCTCCTTATAAAACAATCAGATGAGGGGAGCAAACCAACTCAAGCGGTTAAACCATCGAAGACCATTGGAGTGGGCCACGAGAAATGATGGCGAGGATTCCCCAATTGTAGGGCTAAATTGGGGACGGTAAACCCCTGAGTGAACGTCACCGAATGAATCGGGCTTACGCCTGGGGTCTTGTTCCCAGCCTCAGGATTTCCCGTACCTACCGAAAAGGAGGATGCCGACTAGCAGGACAACCACTCCGAAGATGGAAACGACGACGGCGTCGAGCAATATGGCGGGGCTTGTCACTGGGGCACCCCTAAGCAGAAGGGAGGTCAGGGCGTCCGTCACGTAGTGGCTGGGCATTAATTGGGCCGCGATTCTCCCGAGTTGTGTTCCCCCCATAGGAACAAAGGTGCCGAGGAGCATCTGGGGCATGATGAAAAGAAAGGAAATGCCCGTGGCCACACCCTCGGATTTGGCGATGGTCGCCGTTATCAGTCCGAAGCCGATGCAGCAAAGGGAGAACGTCGAGACGATGAGGAACGAGAAGGCCATCACCGAGGGGTCCACGTAGGGCCTATACCCTACTAGGAAGGCCCCAACGAAGACGAGGGCGACCTGGGCAAGGGCGACGACCATGTTCGAGAGGACCTGGGCCAGCATGAACTCCGCCGAGGTCGTCGGCGTCACGAGGATCCTCCTCAGGAGCCCGGTCTGCCGCTCGTAGACGAAGGACTGGGCGACGATCATCGTTAGAAATATCGCTGCGAAGGGGAAGAGCCCCGGGGCCATGTAGTCGAAGGAGGAAAGGTTCCTCGCCTCGACCAGCGAGGGGCTCTCCACATGGATAGGGCTGGGCACAGCCTGAGGCAGCTCGCCGTGGATCGTTACCGATAGAGCGTTGTTCACTGTGGGCGGTATCGTATACGCAGCCATCATCGAGCCACTGTCAAGGTACAGCCGGATGGAGGTGTTCATCCAGAGGGAGGGCTCCGAGGGGAACGCGCTGTAGGAGTCGCACCCCTCTCCAAAGTCCCCTGGAATCACAATGACCGCGCTCAACCTGCCTTGGGATAGGTCCCTCTGGGCCGTCTCGTTACTGTCATAGCCCTTCACCCACAGGACCTTGGTCGCCTCGATCACCTCCACGAACTTGATCGCCCAGGGGTCCTGGGGGTCCTCGAGGCTCACGACCCCGATGTCCAATCCCGATACCTCCCCGCTGCCGATCCCTCTGAAAGCTACGCCAAATGCCAGAGCCATAACGAGAGGGAAGAGGAGGGTCATGAAGAGGGCTCCCGTCTCTCGGATGGTCTTCTTCAGATCCTTCTTCGCAAGCGCCAGTACCCGCCCGAGCTCCATCTAGGCACCCTCCCTTATTCTCCTGCCGGTGAGGCGTATGAACACCTCCTCGAGGTCCACTGCGCCGTGCCTCTCCTTCAACTCGGCGGGGGTGCCGAGGGCGATTAGCCTTCCATGGTCAATGACTCCGACGCGGTCGCAGAGCTCCTCGGCCTCCTCCATGTAGTGGGTCGTGAGGATGACCGTCTTACCCGCCGCCTTCAGCTCAAGGATGAAGTCCCAGACGGCCCTCCTGGACTGGGGATCCATTCCGACCGTCGGTTCGTCGAGGAAGGCTATCTCTGGGTCGTGGACCAGCCCCATGACGAGGTTTATCCTCCTCCTCATGCCGCCGCTGTACTTTCCTGCCTGCCTGTTCGCGTCCTCTGCAAGCCCCATCTTCTCCAGCAGCTCGTCGGCCTTCCTCCTCAAGCTCTCCCTCGGCACGGCGTGGAGGTCCCCGAAGAGCTCCACGTTCTCCCTCCCGGTGAGGAAGGGGTAGACGGCCGTGTCCTGAGGGCAGACCCCGATCAGCCCCTTCACACTTTCTGGTTCCTTACTCACTTCGAAGCCGCCGACGACCGCCCTCCCCTCCGTGGGTTCCAACAGCCCGCACAGTATGTTGATCGTCGTGGTCTTCCCAGCCCCATTCGGGCCGAGCAGCCCGAAGAGCTCCCCCTTCTCGACTTCGAGGCTCAGACCGTCTATGGCCGTGACGTCCTCGAACCTCTTGACGAGGTTCTCGATCAGTATGGCCGTCTCCGCCATGGCGATTTCCCTATCTCATCCGATTTTGCCCTCTTAAAGCATGTGGCGGAACGTTCTTTTTCCCCGGTTCCATCATTCAAGTGTTGGACCCAAGCGAGGGAACACGTTTGAAAATCGGCATATTGGGCGGCACGGGCAACATGGGCGGCGGTCTCGCCGTCCGCCTTGCACGCAGGCACGAGGTAGTCGTTGGGTCTAGGACCCTCGAGAAGGCACTGGGAACAGCGAAAAGGCTGGGGGGCCTCGCCAGGGGATTCTACCAGGCCGAGGCAGATGGCAGCATCACCGGAGCCCTCAACGATGACGCCGTTAGGGCGTCTGAGGTGGTGATCGTCGCGCTGCCGCCGGAAGCCGCCGTTCCCGTCATCGGAGAGCTTCGCGTCGTTCTCAGCCCTGAAAAGATCGTGGTGTCCACGGTCGTGCCGATGACGAGGAGGAAGAGGCTCTTCTATTGGACGCCCCTTGAGGAGGGTGGCCCCTTCGGTGGGAGGTCGGCGGCCGAGGCGATCCAGGACGTTGTGAGGCCGACGCCCGTCGTCTCTGCGTTCCAGACGGTGCCCGCTGCATACCTGAACAACATCGACGCTGTCCTCAACGTGGATGTCCTCATAGCCGGTGACGACGATCTCGCCCTGGCCAAGATCTCGAGCCTCGTGAGGGACATCCCGAACCTCCGCCCCTTGAGGGTCGGTCCCCTTGAGAACTCCAAATGGGTCGAGTCCATAACCCCCCTCCTCCTCAACGCTGCGATCCTCAACGGCCTGCACGACCCGACCATCAGGGTGGTCCCCTGGATGCCCACGCTGTCAGAGGCGTAGCCCAAGTCGACTGGATAGGAGCCCATGACCGGGCGCTTCGACGTCCTTGGATCAAAGGGTGCCAACAGCTGTGTTTGGAGATTGAAAGTGAGGCCCTATTAGGATAAGTAGGCGAGGCTCTCATTTTGATAACGTTTATCTTGAGCCGAACGGTTTCTCATCCTGAAATTCTGGAGGAAAGGAAATGAAGGAGTACACGTTACCGAATCTGCCGTACGCCTACGACGCCCTCGAACCCTACATCGACAAGCAGACAGTGACGCTCCACCACGACAAACACCACCAGGCCTACGTCAACGGGCTTAACGCCACCTTGAAGGGCCTATCCGACGCCAGGGCGAAGGGAGATTACTCCGCTATCAAGGCCCTGACCCGGGACCTAGCCTTCCACGGCTCGGGGGTGGTGCTACACAACCTGTACTGGGAGGGGCTTTGTCCGGCTACCCAGAGCAAGAAGCCAGCCAAAGGACCGTTCATCGATCAGGTTAATGGGGACTTCGGCTCCCTGAAGGCCATGAAGGCCGAGCTGTCAGCTATGGCCAAGGCCGTCGAGGGCTCGGGCTGGGCCGTGCTGGCGTGGGAACCTCTCGGCGAAAGGCTGCTCGTGATGCAGGCGGAGAACCATCAGAAGCTGACGATCTGGGGGGTGAGGCCCCTTTTCGTGATCGACGTCTGGGAGCACGCCTACTACCTGAAGTACCAGAACCGCCGGGCCGAGTACGTCGACAACATCTGGAACGTCGTCAACTGGGCCGAGGTTGAGAGGAAATTTGGGAGATCACTGTGAAAGTCTTACGAAATTCATTTTTTTCTCAAATTTTTCAGTCGAAAGATTAAGGATTCACTACCAGATGAACAATTATGTAAAGAGATTCAATTCATGCAGAATGCGATATGAATCTCTTGATATTTGACATGCGAATCATTACGTTAGCCATCACTAGATTCTCTCACTCCTCAACCAACGATTCCGGTAACCACTCAAACTCGAGTTCTATCTCAAGTTTTCCATCTTCCCAAGCGTACAAAAACTTCACCTGGAGGGGGTCTGTCGGCTCTACCAACGAGGCCTCGAGCCCTGGAAAAACCTCTGAAACGTCGAACCGCCCTATCTTCAGACCCTCGCCCATCCCTGTGAGGAGCCTCCCGACCTCTCCTCTCGTCATGTTGCCCCTGAACCGCCTGATAGATCTGTGGGCCTCACCATATGCCTCCACATGCTCCATCAAGCCGCTCCACCGCTTCACGGCTGACGCTAAAGCTTCTGTCCCTGTCTCCGTGATCGTGTAGTAGCGCCTATCTGGGGCATCCTCCCTGTGCTCGACGATGCTTGAAACTAACCCAGCTTCGCCCAACTTCTCGAGGGCGGGGTATATCGTCCCAGCCTTTGGCTTCCAGTAGCCCCCAAACATCCTGCTCAACCTGTTTATGATATGATAACCATAATTGGGACCCATTGAGAGTACCAGCAAGATCCAGAATTGAACAGGACTTATCCCGCCCCCCCTCGGCATGAAACTCCGAATCATCGAATAAACATTGTATAAGTATATTAAATATCTTTATATATAGATAATCTATATATTGAAAACGATTATCATGAAGTGGGTCACAAGAGAGCATCCACATGTCGACAGGATCGCATGCCCTTGGCTCATAAGCAAGTTCATCGACAAGGATGCCGAATTCGTGTTCATACCATGGCCTGGACCGAAGCCGACCCAGGAGATGGGAACACCGTTCGATTTCTATGGAACCAACTTTGAACTAGAACACCATAATGGGAAATGCACCTTCGAGGTAATCATCGACAAATATAAGGTCAAGGATCCTTGGCTCATAGAGATGGCCAAGATCATTCACACGGCTGATCTGAACCCCGAAACAGATAAAGACCCGAGAGGCGTTGGCCTTGAGGCCATATCGGCGGGAGCCATGTATATCGTGAAGGATGATTATGAGGCTCTTGAGAAGGGGTTCTACATCTACGATGCCCTATACGTGTCCGTTCAACTGGGGAAGCTACAAGAAGTACATCATGACGAGCTGTCGAAGATAGAACGCAGCAAGCGCTTCGATTTCATCAAGTCTCACGTTAAGAAGGCACCCGATGCCAAGGTGAAGAGACCTTCGAGTTGAGACCCTTGTAAACGGTATAACACCGTTAAGGATTTTTAGATTGGTTATCAGGACACAGAACCCTTATGTCAAGCCGTTTCACAATTCTCCAGTTGATATCAAGGGATGCGAAGATTATCATCGTTTCCAACTCTTTCCGTAGTTTCAGTGCAGCGGTCCTCGCTGTGAGCTTCCCTATCTACCTGAGTAAGATGGGCGCCTCAACAGTATTGATCGGTCTCACCTTTACGGGCATCAGCCTCTTCTCTGCCATCCGGAGTCTAATCGAAGGAATCGTCGCGGATAGAATTGGCAGGAAGCCGATTCTCCTCTTCGTCGCCATGACGCTCGTGGTGGGCGGCGTTGTTTACGTCATTACAAGCAACCTCGTGATACTGCTGGTCTCGGCCGTCCTCTTCACCATCGGTGGAACCATCACCTACACGCCGGCGGAGTTAGCGCTGCTCAGCGAAAAAGTTGGCGCCAAAGATCGTACAATGGCTTTCAGCGTCAATGCTACATTAGGCACGGTCGCCGGCATACTCGGAAGCTTCGCCGCCGCCATTCCGGAGCTGCTTCAGAGACTGGGCTATCCAGAACTCCAAACCTACCAGACAATATTCATAATATTCACAGTGGTGGGGGCAATCTGCCTAGTCCTATTCTCCCTCATAAAAGAGACTAGAACCGAAGCAGATCCCAAAGGACCTGTGGAGCCAACAGTACAAGACGTTGATGAGAGAAGGCTTCTGTTGAAGTGGTCGGGGGTCGTCGCCCTCGACCAGATAGGCGGCTCTTTCAACAACCTCCTTAACTACTGGTATTATCTGAGATTCGGGGTGGGGCCCGCCGAGATAGGGGCGTTGAACGGCGTTATGCATCTCATCAACAGCCTCTCGTATGCCCTTGGTCTCAAGATGGCCGAGCGCTTCGGAACGATAAGGGCGACGGTTCTCAGCAGGGTTCCCGTCTTCACGATAAACTGCTTGACGCCGTTCATGCCCAGCTTCGCAATAGTCTCTGCCGCCCGTATGTTCATGAGCCTCTTCAGTAACATCGACGTCCCACTCAGGCAGAGCTACATCATGGGCGTGACGCGGAGCAGGATCAGGGCCTCGGCTTACGGGTTTGTACAGGTCGTAGGCAGGTTCACGTCGTCTGGAGCCCCGGCCATAACGGGATATCTATACGAGTACGTGAGCCTTGCCGTCCCCTTCTTCGGTGCAGCTTCGTTTCAATTCGCATCCGCCGCCTCGATGTACCTACTCTTCAAGGACATCAAACCTCCAGAGGAGAGGGTTACCTAACTA
>Ga0315308_1002619_pt1 | contig 10176 bp, 9 predicted proteins | sample TDP3_MG_FD_203078 | JGI IMG/M metagenome (GOLD analysis project Ga0315308, IMG submission 203078) | Freshwater sediment microbial communities from Lake Towuti, South Sulawesi, Indonesia - TDP3 | ecosystem: Environmental > Aquatic > Freshwater > Lake > Sediment | place: Indonesia: South Sulawesi...
TAGACCGTTAACGCCATCTGTAACTACGCTTGGAATTCCACCCACATTTGATGCCACTACAGGTTTCCCTGTTGCGTTCGCTTCCAAGAGCGTTAAGCCTAAACCTCCTGACCTGTCTATGCTTGGGAGAACTGAGAGGTCTGATACCGCGGCATGTCGGCGTTAATCTTATTCACAATTGGGCTATTATTTAGAGTAGGGGATTCTGGGATTTTCGGTTGAAGATAATGGTTTGTAGCGACCTCGCGCCACCTTATACTGGCGGTGGTGAATCTTACATGACCAGTCTAAGTCATAGCCTGGTTAGGCTGGGTCATGAAGTGTACTGGTTTACCTCGAGGCTGCCGGGTACCAAAGATTATGAATATCTTGAAGGGATCCATGTTTGCCGCGTCCCTATTTTTCTTTCTACTTTCTACAAGTTTCCGGGGAGGCAGAGTTTTCCTTTGACGGGGCTGCTTCCTGCTATACGTTTGGCCATGAGGATGAATGTTCTGCAATTTAACACTTTCGTCGCAGGGACTTTCGGTTGGCTTGTTGCGAAGGCTTCGAGGAAGCCTTGCCTTCTATATTGTCATGAGATGTTCGGGGACCTTTGGCGTAGGATCGGACAGAACTCTATTGAGAAGCACTTGTATCCGAAAGTTGAGAAGTTCATAGCTACTTCACCATACGATTATTTCGCCTGCCCCTCGGAGTACTCGAAGAAAACGTTGATTCAAGCTGGAGCTGCAAGCCGGAATATATCTGTGATCCCGCATGGGGTAGATTTCAGCCTCTTCAACCCTGAAGCGAGAGGTGACGCTCTGAGGAAGAGCCTAGGCCTGGAAGGGTTTAGGCTCCTGGGTTTCACAGGCAGGCTGGCCGTGAAGCGTACCGGGCAGTCTAAGAACTTGGTGGCTTTGATTGAAGCGGTTAAATACGTAGTGAATGAGCTTCCTGACGCGAAGTTGGTCTTGGGAGGCTTTGGCTTCGAGGATATTTCGCCGATTATCAGGCGGTTAGGTGTCGAAGAGCATGTGGTTTGCGCGGGCGCGAGGAGTTTCATAGATGTTCCAAGCTTCATCTCGATGTGTGATGTTGTTGTCTGCCCGGCTTTGGCTGATGGCTTCTGTTTCTTGTTGGCTGAGGCTTCGGCTTGTGGGAAACCAGTTGTTGCGACTAGGGAGGGGGCACATCCTGAGAGGGTTGTAGACGGCGTGACGGGGGTCTTGACGGATGGTTCGTCTGAAGGGTTGGCTGAAGGAGTGGTGAAGGTTCTTTCGGATCAAGATTTCTCGGAAAAACTTGGGAGGAATGGAGCTGAATATGCAAGGGACCAGTATAGTTGGGAGAGGTCTGCTAAGAGGCATTTGGAGATTTATGAGGAGATCATCAAGAAGTATGCTAGTTAGACTTCATGTCGCCTCATATTCATAGATTGCGATAATTCCGTGCCTGTAGACTTCTTTGAAGCCCTCTATGTTCACGTCAATGTACCAGATTAGGTAGATGTGCTGGAATCTGTAGGAGTCCAGCTCTTTCACGACTAAGCTTACTGGATAGAAAGCCATGTATGTGACCAGTGTTATGTTTTCACTCGTGTAGATTCTAGCCCATCCTTGAAATCTCTCCTCGGTAAGCAGGCATGAGTTTTCACGGGTGTGCTCGCTCAACCATTTTAAGGCGGTGATGCAGTCGTCTATGCCTTGAGTGACATCGCCGACGCTGATCGGTGAGGCTATCATGCTACTTGGAATGTATGTGGCTACTGATTCTACTGCATTGAAGCTGGTGTTGTTCGGGCTCAAATATTTCGGGGTCCCCCCTTTCAACTGGTAGTACATGCTCCTTAGCGGTAGATTCCCGCTCGCGTATCCTAGGGCTAGGCTAAGGAATATGAGAAGTATTAGGATCAGCCCAATGCCATGTCGCCGCCAGAGCTTCCTGAATTTCATGAAGCCGTTAGCTGAGTAAGCTGCGAAAGGTATGATTAAGAGGAGTAGCCATCGCCAATAGGTTACAGGCAACGATACCCATGGTATGACTAAAGGGCTGAACGACCCTACTGAGAGAATTATGAGGAATGGGTTTAGAAGCCTATTCTTTTCGAATCCTTTTATGATGAAGGGGGAGAGAAGACCGTAGCAGAATAGGAGGAGCACTCCTATATTCCTAGCTATTAATAGGTATGAGCCTTCGAGGAATCTTGGGTCGACTTGAAAATAGCTTAGGAAAGCTGTTTTCGGACCGACGCCGATAATTCTTGGGTCTTGAGCGACCGGAACGAAAAAAGTAATGTATAGGATGACTGCGAAGAGGAAGCCGCTAGGAGTTAGCGGAAGTAGGTCCTTGAGTTTCCTCTTGCCTAACCCTTTTTTGAAGAGTTCGATCCAAACCATTGTGAAGAACAGGATTATCGAGGCTATTTGATGAGCTAGCACAGTTAAGATTGAAAGCACGGCAATCATGTAGCCTCTTCTAGCGGACTCTTTCGATGTCAAGGTTAGCGTTAGAAACATGAAGATCAATCCAAACTCGAGGCGGTACATGTCCCAAGATATTCTTAAGGTGACGAGTTGGAGAATGAAGGTTACAGTTCCTATCGAGCTCTTCTTGAAGCTCCATCCAAGCCCATTCTCTAGGAAGAAGTAGAAGGATACGCCTAGCAGACCGTATAGAATGGGGCCAGAGATTTTCAGTAGCATCAGCACATCCGACCCAGCATGTTCGGTCAAGAACCAGATAATTGAGTAGAAGAGCGGGGCTTCCCTCAACTTCTCTATTAGGCTTAGTTCATTGAAGTTCAAGATGTTGGCCACATAATGTGCTGTTGTATCGTATCCTACCGGATACTTCTCTACTATGATCTCCGGGATTCCGCGTAAGAGGACCCCTAAGGAGAAGATCAGCAAGCAGACCCACTTGCGAAGCAGTTCCATATTCGGCTTCATTTTCTAAACGCTTCACTTCAGATGAACTGGCTACTTGAGATGTGACAAAACGTCATTGTACAATCTCTCAGTCTCCTCAGCTACGTGCTGCCAGTCTTTAAGCTTGATCCTATTGAAAGCTTCTATGCCCATTCTTCGTTTGAGTTTGTCATCTTTCAGCAGCCTCACAGTCGCTTCAGCTAAGCCTTCGACGTCGCCACGCTTAACTAGTAGGCCATTCTCTCCTTGTTCGATCAGTTCTCGAATCACGGGCATATCGGTTGCTATGACCGGCCTCTTGGAGGCCATGGCTTCGAGGACAACTAGACCTGTTGCTTCTCCGAGGGAGGGTAGGGCTAGAAGATCGCATAGATTGTATGCCATGAGTAGTTCTTCAGCTGGGATAGCGCCTGTGAAGATTATGTTCTCCGCTATACCTTCACGAATCGACATGTCCTTCAACATGCGTAGCGCTCCCCAATCCGGACCTACGATCAAGTATTTACATCTCGGAACTTCTGAGAGCACTAGCTTCGCGCTTCGAATCAAGTATTGGATGCCCTTCTTCTCATCGATTCTCCCGACGTATAGTACTACTTGATCTTCCTTCAAGCCATATCTTTCAATCAATGGCTTTGGCTCCGGAGGGCTTAGAAAGGCTTCCAAGTCTACTCCGTTGGGGATGACTGAGATTTTGGACAGATCCACTCTGAACTCCCTGTTCAGGAACCTTTTCTCATGTTCAGTTAGAGCGATGACCCTATCCGCCATATTCAATGTAGGGATGCCGATGAAATTGTCGTAGAGGGTTCTGAACGTCTTTATAATCTTGGAAGATGCTGGGCTTCTATCGTAATGTGCTGTGAGCAGTATCGGTTTCTTTTGAATCCTTCTAATTCTAGCTGCCATGTCTACATGAGTAAAACCATAGCTGTGAGCATGAATAATTTCAGCTCCCGTTCGAGCTAATTCAGCTGCCATTTTAATGCTGAGGCGTGTGAACCCTGTTCTCCAGTTGATTTCAACAAATGGGAAGCGCACGACATCGACGCTATCGAATCGACCTGTAGAAGTTTCACGTCCAAATGTGAAGACGGTTACTTTATGCCTTTCACTTAGCTTTCTGGCGAGATTAAAGACGTGATTCTCAACGCCTCCGATGTCTGGTGGGAAGCGTTGAACAAGGTGGATTATCTGCATATCTATGTGCACTTCGCCGAAGCGATATTTCAGTGGGATCCTTTCACTTATTGGATTAGGTGTCATAAACTAGCCATATATGGATTATTCAACCCCGCTGAGTCGAGGAATCGAAGTTCTAAAAAGTGTTAAATTTGGAGGGGCCTGAAGATTCATATCTATTGTCGTGAGGAACTTGGTAAGACGGCTTCTATTGATGTTTCTGCTGGTTGCTTCCTTCGTTTTCGTTCAAAATGGAGCTGTTGTTTCAGCTGAAGACGGAGAGCTGAAGATCGTCTCGATTATAAGTGACTCTGAAACTCCATACGATGTTCCTCTGACGGCGGACATAGTTGTAGCTCATAATTCGACCAGAATCCCTGTGGTTGCTGTTTATTATACTGTCTTCTTGAATCGAACTGTTCAGTCGGGAGGTTGGAGGTTTGTTGGAGCCGATTTGTCTTATCGTGTCACAGGTTACAATGTTAGCGTATTTACTGCACTTATTCCTAGTCCAGTCTATAGTGAAGCTCTACCCTATAATACGAAGATCGTGTTTTATGTTGAAGCGGTTGATGGCGGCAACTTGGTTTTGAGTTGCCGTGAGGAGGATAGGTGGAATGCGAATATTCAAGATGATAAGCTGATCTTCGTGTTGACAGATCCTTATCCTCCTGAGATATTGGGTACTGAGTTTCTTCCCTTGAGACCTCGTTCTGACGAGGATGTTATCGTTATGGCCAATATTACTGATGGGAGATTGGGTTCAGGTGTGGATATGGTTGATGTATTCTATTCATCTGATAAGGGGAGGTCTTGGTCGAGTACTAGAATGGAGTTTATCGAAGGGGTCCTCTACGAGGGGACTCTGCCCATGTACGCGAAGGACACTGAGGTTCTATTCTATGTAAAGGCTTGGGATAGTCTTGGGAATAGCGCTAAGGGAAATCAGACTAGGTATACGGTTCAACCGAGTTTGGCTGAGGAGCAGCTATCTGAACAGATCTTGCTGATCGCCTTCTGCACCCCTATAGTTGTGTTTGGAGTGGTCGCGGTCAAATATCGCGTAAGCATTAGGCGGTATACTCGCGTTCGAGCTGCGATGCTCTGGACCCTAGCGGCTACGCTTGTTATCGTTGGATGGCTTTTGTACGTGTTCGCTGCTAGCGGTAGATGGTTGTGGCCGTTATTCTTAGGGTTAGTGATGATAGAGGTTTGGAGTATCGTCGATCCTAGAGTTAGAGGCATCATAATTGGTTTGATAAAGCCGATCTCAGAATATTTGACTAAAGTCTTTGAAGAGAATCCGCCTACTGTTCTAATCGCTACATGCTACGCGTTAGGATTTGCAGGAGCCTTGGCGATCGCAATTTTATCCTACACTAGAAGATACACTATAATGCAGGCTTATAACACAGCGAACCTGATAGCTAGCTACATATTCTTCTTGCTTGCGGCTGGTGTCGTCGGCCAGTTGATCTGGATTATCTACAAGAAGGAGGATCAGAAGGACAGCGCCTCTGTGTCTCAGTAGATGCCTATGATCTGCAAAAGGTATCGATCGGTGTGAATCGTGGTTAAGCTTTCGGTCATAGTGCCTGCGCATAACGAGGAGGAGCATATCGCAAAGTTTCTTCAGGACGCAATGTCGACCCTGGATGGCCTTGGATTTGATTATGAGGTCGTGGTCGTCGATGATGGGAGCACGGACAGGACTAGAGAGAGAGCTCTTGCAGCAACCAATAATCCTCATTTGAAGGTCGTCGGGTATGATGATAACGTTGGGAAAGGTTTTGCGCTTAAGTATGGCTTTGAACATACGAGTGGAGATATTGTCGTTTTCATAGATTCGGACAGAGATGTATCTCCTAAACAGATTGTGAGATATGTCGGAGGCGCGGAGCAAGCTGACATCGTGATAGCTTCCAAGTGGCATCCTAAGTCGCGTACTGAGATGCCTTTGATCCGTAGGTTTCTCAGTCATGGGTTTCATTTGATGGTTATGTTGTTGACCGGCCTTAGAGTTAGCGATACGCAGTCGGGTATGAAAGCATTCAGAAGACCGGTTTTGGAGAGAGTGCTTCCGAGGCTGGCTATGAAGAGGTTCGCGTTCGATGTTGAGCTTTTGACTGTGGCGAACCTGAAGGGCTTCAGGATCGTCGAGTACCCGATCGACATTAAGATGAGGGGTCCTGCTAAGTTGGGGCCTCTTGTTAAGATGCTTTGGTCTATGTTTGTAGAGATCCTTGGGATCACTTACAGGCTTAGGTTTCTGAAATCGTACAATAGGGAATGATCGTTCTCAGATCGGGACCGAGAATTAACGAAACACATTGAGGAGAAGGGCAACACGACGCTTGGCCGCGGATCCCGGATCTAGAGATGCAGCCGCAACGTCTTTTGACCTTATGGAAAAACCACTAGTCGATTCAGCCAAGACTTATAATCGTCATCGGCGACCTATTCTATGTGAAGAGCCTTGGGGCATGTATACGTGGATGCGAAGGTACGTGGACTGCAGCGCGAGGTTAATCTGAAACATATTCTAGTGGATACTGGCGCATCGTTTACTGTGATCGAACCCGATGTTCTAAAGGATGCCGGAGCTATGGAGACGCCTTGGACGATGGACCTAATGCTCGGCAATAAAACTAAGGTGAAGGCGAAGATCCAGATGGCTGAGATTGAGATAGAAGGGAGAAAGGGGCCGATGAGGATTGCGACATTCGACGATGCGATTCCCGTAGTAGGGGTCGACACCCTCGAAACTCTCGGGTTGAAGGTCAATCCAGCCACCGCGAAGCTCGAACAGGTTCGAGGAGAATTCCTCCTCTACATCGTAAATCTATGGGAGACACGCATGCGGTAGACCATTCGGTCGAGAAGATTTATCTTTGGATTGATCTAACATCTTTCAATGGAGCGAAAAGCATGTTCTCTCGAAGCGAGCTTATGGCGTTGAGGCGCAAAGCGGTTAGGAGAGGAATCTGGTTCCGAGTACTGAGCAAGATAGACCGAGCAACAATAGACTTGAGCATCAGATGTGTAAAGACGATTCGAAGCCCTACGCTGACTCGAATTGTGGCCGACATAGTAGAGAAGATAAAATATGCGACAACTGGATTTCTCTCTAGAGCTGAAGTCGTTGGTCGAGAGCTCGCGGAGAGAGCTGTGAAATTTGCTCTGTCGTGGGGCAATGTAGAAGCTTCGAAATGGAAGGATGACATCGGTTTCATTAGGTATTTCGGAGTGATGAGTCTCTTCAGATAGAGTTTCGGTTTTTAGGATATTTATGTCAAGTCAAGCTCCAAGAGTCAGCATAATCATCCCTTGCAGGAATATTGACAGCTACGTTCAGGAATGTATTCAAAACTGTTTGGCTCTGGATTATCCGTCTTTCGAGATTTTGCTCCTTCCAGATTCACTGTCGAGCTTGGAAATCAGAGGCGTAGAGATTGTCCCGACAGGTCCCGTTAAGCCAGCTGCGAAACGTAATATTGGCACGAAAAAAGCAACGGGGGAGTTCTATGGTTTCATTGACAGCGATGCTTATCCGAGTAGGGATTGGTTGAAGAACGCCTTGACATACTTTCAAGATCCGGATGTCGCTGGTGTTGGGGGCGCAAGTATTACGCCTGAACGTGATAGTTTGATGCAGAAAGCGAGTGGGGCGGTTTACTCCAGCATGATGGGTGGCTTCAGATTTGCTTTCAGATACTCGTCGAAGCAACTGCAGGAGACGGATGACTTGCCCTCATGCAATCTCATAGTTAGGGCTTCGGTTTTTAATGAGACCGGCGGTTTCGATGAGAATTTTCTTACAGGTGAGGATACCAAAGCCTGCATGGATATTGTATACCGCCAACGGAAGAGGCTGGTCTACGCACCTGATGTGGTTGCCTATCATCATCGTAGACCTTTGTTCAGGCCGCATCTTAAGCAGGTCTGGACTTACGCTAGGCATAGAGGGCTCTTCGCAAGAATCTTCCCCAAAACTTCTAGGCGGTTGACTTACTTTATTCCTTCGATGCTCGTTATAGGGCTTGTTGCCGGTCTTCTGCTATCTTCCATTCCCGTCGTCAGGTTATTGTTCACGATTACATACGGAGCATACCTGGTCGGCATGGTAGTAGGCGGTGCCGCTACGAAGAACCTTAAACTATTTTTCATAGTTCCGGTCGGAATCTTTCTTACGCATGCCACCTATGGGATCGGTTTCATATCTGGATTATTGGCTCATAGGGTTGATTGAGGAATAGTTTTGCAGTCTGCTGTTCGGGACGAGGCTATAAACGAGTTCGTTGATCGCTTGAAAGATAGAATCCCTACTAAGATGGTCAATGTATACCTGTTCGGCAGTGTGGCTAAAGGGACGGCTAAACCTGAGAGCGATGTAGATATTCTAGTCGTATATAGGGATGCTTCAAGCGACCTCATCTTAGACGTTGTTTGCGAGATAGCTTTTGACATAGCCCTTGAAAGAGGTATCCTCATACAGCCAATCTTGATGACGGCGTATGAGTTTGATCAGCAAGTTGGAAGTTCCCCATTCCTTTGGGAGGTCCTGACTACAGGACATCCAATATATTCTTCAGATGAATCTACTGAATGGAAACTCGATTTTAAGCAATATTTGAGGCTGGCCGAAGAGTACTTCTCCTATGCAATAGATGCCTACCGCGAAGGAAGAATCCGACTGGCTATAGACACAGGCTACAACGCTATCGAGCTACTCGTCAAGGCCTTGATCATAAAGAAAGGCGTGAGCCTAGCCTCATCGCATAGTGGAGTCGTACAGCAATTCGGAGAGCTATACGTCAAGACTGGAGAAATAGAGAAAGACCTCGGAAAGACTATTCACAAGTCCTTAGCGTTAAGAGGGCAGGCGAGGTATGTTCCATCGGCACAACTGAAAAAAGAGGACGCTGAACTGGTGATCGATACAGCGAGGAAGATGATCGAAATCGGAAGGAAAGAACTCTAGGATTTCTCAAGCTATGCAGCGAATAGAGATCGAAGCTTCGATTCGATAGGTGACGGGTAGGATGAAGATACAAATCAGTTACCCTCCTTTGCCAAATAGTAAAGGTGTCCCAATGCTTTCTCAAAACAGACAGTTTCAGTGGTTCTCTGAGAGTACGTATATCTATCCTGTCGTTCCTGCTTATGCGGCTACCTTGTTAAAGAATGCTGGTTATGAGGTTGGTTGGGATGATGGGATCGCTGAGGAGAAGACCTACGAGCGGTGGCTAGCTGACTTAGAGGGGGTTAGCCCTGATGTTATGATGATTGAGACGAAGACTCCTGTTGTGAAGAGCCATTGGAAGATTATAGGCGATGTGAAGAGGATTCTTCCAGATGTCAAGATAGTTCTTGTGGGTGATCATGTCACGGCTCTTCCCCGCGAATCTATGGAGTGCTCGCAGGTTGACTTCGTTTTGACCGGCGGAGACTTTGACTTTCTATTGCTTAATCTTGTTGAATACCTTGATGGTAGGCATAGAGATCTGGAGCCTGGAATCTGGCTGAGGGGGAACGGAGGGATTAAGAATACTGGAAGTTTCGAGCTTAAACATGATCTGAATAGTTTACCCTTCGTCGACAGAGATTTGACGAGATGGCAGCTCTATGCATACAAGAATGGAAATTACAAGAGAACACCTGGAACTTACACAATGGTCGGCCGCGACTGTTGGTATAGAAGGAATGGAGGTTGCACCTTCTGCTCTTGGCCTACATTGTATCCTAGCTTTAGAGTTAGGAAGCCAGAGCTACTGATTGAAGAGATTGGGGCTTTATTAGAGAATTATGGAGTGCAAACTGTATTTGATGACACCGGGACTTTCCCAATCGGGAATTATCTCAGAAAATTTTGTAGATTGATGATAGAGAAAGGGTATAACAAGGAAATTGATTTTAGCTGCAACATGCGTTTTGGATGTTGTAGTTTAGAAGATTACAGACTGATGAAGAGGGCTGGCTTCAGGATGCTCTTGTTCGGCTTAGAGTCTGCAAGTCAGAGGATTTTGGATGAGATCAACAAGGGTTTGACTGTCGAGGAGATGGTTGAATCTTGTAGGAAGGA
>Ga0315308_1002620_pt1 | contig 10174 bp, 9 predicted proteins | sample TDP3_MG_FD_203078 | JGI IMG/M metagenome (GOLD analysis project Ga0315308, IMG submission 203078) | Freshwater sediment microbial communities from Lake Towuti, South Sulawesi, Indonesia - TDP3 | ecosystem: Environmental > Aquatic > Freshwater > Lake > Sediment | place: Indonesia: South Sulawesi...
CATAGAGAACCGCTTTCTGAGGCATGTTAAAGTAAATTATTTTCTCAGCTATTAAATTGGATGGTTATTATTGACCAAAAAACTTGCACGGGCACAGCAATTTAGTCGATTACGGGTTATAACTCCCCTAAGGAGTTTTGCATGGACTTTTTTATGATTGGAGTGTGTCAAGGCTTTAGTAATTATGAGTTTCATGATAAAATCTTCAGAAAGTTATTTAAGTCATTTCCCATGAATCTAACAGAGACTGTAGAGGAGAACCAAATGAGAACAGATTACAGCATATACATTGTCGCTCTGATATGTTTTATAATCGCAGGCGTGTTTTTTTCATACGCCAGTCAACTTGACTTGGGCATAGTAGCTGGGAGCATCTTCTTGATACTAGGAATACTATTCGCCATAGGAGGTTACTCTTTAAGACCTAAGGTTGCCGTTCCCGCTCCTAAAACGCCACCAACATTACCCGTCGAACCTTCTTCAATTTCAATGCCTCCCCCAGTTGAGGAAAAAGCAGAGGTAGCCCCAGTCGCCCCTCAGCCACCAACAGAAGAGCAAGTTCCATCTGTTTCACCCACACCTTCACCAGCAGAGGAAGCCCCGCCTTCAGTCCCAACTTTGGAAGAGCCTGCGAAGGTTGAAGAGGAGAAGCCAGTCAGAAGACGGAGAAGGAAGAAGACAGCCTAACGGATTTTCTCCTTTAAACTCTGACACGTTTGAATAGTAATAGTGCCAAGCATCTCAAGTTTTTTTCTTGCTTTTTTTCAACGTGTCCTCTAGACAAAAGCATTTTTGGGGTTTATACTCCCACTGGTCGCAGTGGTCAAGAGCAGAAACAACAGGGTTATCCAGTCTCTGAAACTTCACAAAACAGAAAACTTGGTCCGGATAATCATACGTGTTGTGATAGCGGCAATTTCCACAAAGATGCTTTTTCGAGTTGACAACATTTTTCAAGAGTTTCATCGGCCTCCTTTTTTCACGGGTTTCCTTTTCGTTGAAAATCTTTTCCGAGACGCTCCATGACCGCTGCAACCATCAAGGGAAAAGCGATTAACGAGTCGCTGATAACCATGGTTTTGTCGGCTTTTTGCTTCGTCTTTCCCCAACTGATTGTTTCCTCTATCGTAGAGCCAGAAAGTCCACCTGGTTCGGGCCTGTCTGTTGTGATGATGACAACGTAGTCTAAACCTTTCCCCGTCATCAAGGCTGCGTGTTGAACAGAATTGCGAGGCACACCGCCTCCGAGGACAACCATGCCGAGGCGTTCCGACTGATCCATTATTTTGAGCATTTCGGGCACTTCTTGAAAAGCGCTTATTGTCAACGCCTTTCTCTCTTTGCTGCGAACTGTGTGCACACGATGTATGTACGCGAATTCGGAGTCACGCATAGCTGGCAAAAAAATTGGAACATTGGACTCGTACGCAGCTCTGACAATTGATTTGGGGTCTTTAAGCCGCATTCCAACGTCTCGCATGATTTCGCTTGTGGAGACTGTTCCTTTCTTTTTTGCAGCGATTTCATCGAACATTTCAACAAGGGTTTTGTCAGCTTTCACGAAGTCTTCTTCAGGAACAAAGACGTCGTAGATACGGTAGATGTGATACTTGTAGAGCAAGTAGTCGTCGACGAACCAGTGTCCTTTATAATGATGCCCGCCCAAAGCCTCGATGAGGTCGTGCACCATGTTTGCCCCAGTGCTCACAAGCGCGTCAACAAGCCTTCTCCTAATCAAATCTGCTATGGTCGTGCGCAGACCAGCTGGCACCACTGCTCCTGCCACGGCGAGAAAGACTGTGCATTCTTTATCTCTGACCATATTTTCAAAGATGTCACACGCGGATGCAAGTCTGCCTGCTCCGAAGGAGCCTGAGTTGTCAAACTGCTGTATGAGTTGGTTCACAGTCATTTTGGGTTGAATCTCCATGTGTACTACGGGCGTGCCCAGAAAATCTTCACGTTTCATCTCGTCTCATTTTGCTCCTGATTATTGAAGCATAGAGTAATGTTGTTTGAGAATGAAAAGTTTTCTAGTGCTTTATTCTCTGGTGATAGAAGAATCTAGTGTCTAACGACAAATGAGCCCCTAGTCTCTCGAGTCTCAACTGAAAAGTTGCGAGTCTCACAAAGTCTTTCGAATGATGGTTGTGCGTCAAAACTTGGGAAATTGCTCACGTTGGTGGAAGTTGCTGAGTTGTAAACTTTTATATTGTTTGTTTGGGTTTTGTTTGTTTTGGCGGTGGGTCTAGGCGGGGGGCTAGGGGTCCCCTGAAAGGGCGCCAAAAGCGCTCTGACCGTAAACCCTCTTTAAGACGGGCCGAGAGGCTATGGCACGGCGTCAAAGAGCGCCTCTGCCTCGCGGTCTCTGGCTGTGAGTGTCGGTCCCTTGGGGCTGGCGGTCGTGAGGCGGCTTTCGTAGGGAAGCCGTCATCTACGCCTACCAGGTGAATCTGGCTAGGCCCGGGAGGGAGCAACCTAAGCTTGGACGCTTAGCGCTCAGGGGAGAGCCGACATGAGACTAGAGGCTGAATGAGGTTGGACGCAAACTGGGCGTCAAACCAAAGCGGCCCACCGCTTTTTTGTAAAAGTATTTTTGTTGAAGAAAGTTGAAGAATAAACTGTGATGAAGTTTCAGCTCCAAAACCTAACAAAAATTCTAAGAAAAATTGAAGCCTCAATACGCTGGAAATATGCTTTATATGAAGTGTGCAGTTTTTGGAAGAGGACTCATTCCACAAGTTCGTTCAGTGAAACGTTTTTTGTCCAGAGTCTGTTCACAGTTTCAAGGTTTTCTATGAATTGAAGCCCTTTTGAAGTTGTGCGGTAAACCGTTGAGCGCTGTCTGCTGCTCGCTTCTTTTGTGTTCTCTAAGAAGCCTTTTTCAACCAACATCGGTAAATACTCGTTTATCTGCGAATAACTCAACTTTGCCTTGTACATTATGTGTGTCTTTATCTTGCCGTTTACTGCGGTCTTTAGAATTTCGGCAACTATGTCGTGACGGTCCCTTCGCCTGTCTAAATCCTTCATCCCTTTCATCTCTCTTCATCCATAAAAGGGAGTTAAACCTCCTATTATTCATATGAGGAAAAATATTATAGAACAATTTTCTTGCTTAAAAATGTCATAAATATGAAAAATTAAGTTCCTGCAGCATGCGACACAGCTTGCAGACGTCGCCGATAGTGGGTTCTCCGCAAAACTTGCATTCACTTAATTTGGCTTCTTCAACCATTTTCTCCAACGCTGGTCTAATCCTCTCCGCAGACTTTAGTAGAGTGAACTTTATGCCGGCATGGTTCTCTTCCATGCGATTGAGCATGAAGCGAATGTCGTTTCTGAGGGCTGTGGATGCGTAGGGACATGGAACGCCTTGGAACTCGATTTGGCGCAGGTAGGCGTAGAAGGCGATTTCTTTCTCCGGCACCTCGCATAGAGGCTTCACTCTCGGAACGAATTTTCGATGTTTGTTGTTCAGGAGGGGTTTGACACGTGCGTTTCGAAGAGGGTCACCGTGAACCATATTCAACAATATTGTTTGAGTCTCATCGTCTAAGTTGTGCGCCGTGACGAGTTTGTCAACGCCTGCCTTGCGAGCCGCAACGTTTAGTGCTCGTCTTCTGAGAACGCCACAGTAGGCGCATGGGGTCATTCCCTCTATTGCATCTTTCTTTTCTTTAATCAATTTTACTAGTTCGTCGAGTTTGAAGCCGAACAAATCCTTGAAAGAAGTGACCGCATGTTCTACGCCCAACTTTTGGCAGTTCTTAACCGCAAACTTTAGGGCTTCATCTCTGTATCCTCTTATCCCCTCGTCAACCGTGACCGCTTGGAGCGAAGCCTTTGGATAATGTTTTTCAATTTCAGCCAAAATATGGAGCAGCGTGACGCTGTCTTTTCCACCAGAAACTGCCACCATAATTTTTTCGTTTGGCTGGAGCATTTCATACTTGGCGATTGTTGCACGAATCTTATCCTCAATGGAGCCAATGAAACATTTGGCGCACAATTTTTCGCCTGAGTAAGGTCGCATATAGACGGCGTCAAGCCGTTTGCAGAGCGTACACTTAAGCATATATGAGTCGCCACAAAACTACAATTTGAACCAGCCGTACCGCCAGAAACTCAAAGCGAGGTTGAGCACAAGCAATCCCCAAGCAAAGGTGCTCAAAGTCCACCTCAACTCACGTTTTCGTTTTTTCACCAAACTGGCTAAAGGATAGTAAAGTACTCTCTCGCCGTCGAAGGGAAAGGCTGGCAGCATATTAAAAATTGCCACGCCGAGACCTAAAAGCTGGGTCCAGAACAATGCCCAGTACAGGTTGATGCTGGTGTACTGATCAAGTCCAAGTCTGTTTTGTTGGTAACTGACCCCTAGATGAATGCCGAGTATTGCTCGACTGCTGTTGTCGGGATCGGGTTCGGTTGTAATATCTTTGGTTATCTCTTTGTTATCGTGCAACACCGTGAGAACTATTGTAGTGCCGGGTGTCACTTTACTCATGTAATCGGAATAATTTTGAGGAACGTAGATTGATGTTCCGTTTATGGCTTTTATGACATCCCACTGCCGAAGCTTTGCCCTGTCTGCTGGACCATCTGGCGCAACTTCTTGAATTAAGACACCGGCTGGTGTTGGAATAAACAGACCACTCATCAATAAAATGACAAGTAAAGCAGCAACTAGGTTGGTTGAAGAACCTGCCGCAAGCATTCTCAACCTGTTTAGAATCGAAGCCTTCTCAAACTCTTTTTCGTCTGGTTCCACGAAGGCTCCAAAAAACAACAAGAAAGCCAAAACTCCAGACGATAAAATTGGAATTCCTTCTAAGCGGGCTATTATGCCGTGTGCCAACTCATGAGAGAGAAATATGATTACAACCGCCAAGAAGAAGTAGGGCAGCCAGTACAAGCGTATGGTCAAGACTGGAATGAGAAGAACAACTGGTCTCAATTGGCTTATAACTGGAAAACTGAGTTGTAGCAGATTATCTGACAGAAGATAGATACTGAGTATCATGAGACCGATTGAAAAAGCCAAGCCAATGTCAGACAAAACGAGCCATAAAAAGCGCCTCTTGTTGGCTACTCTATCCAAAAAAGAGTTCAACGCCTTCGACTTGTACATGAAATAAGCGGGTTTGACGTCTAACCCGTGCTTGTCCAAATGAAACACGTAGGCTAACACGTAAAGGACTACCCAAAAAACCGCCACTCCGAGAAGAAAGGTCAGTTCGGGTGTCAAAGTGAAATCCATGGCTGTCTAAGGTCCTCAAACGTTTCATAGAAAACTAACTAAAATAATACTTAAGCATAGTGTTTGCAGGGAAACCCAATATGGCAGATATTATCGTGCTTATGACTACCGCCACAAAACAAGAAGCACAAAAAATCGTTAATTCACTACTAAATGAACACCTTATAGCGTGCGCCAACATCATAGGTCCAGTTTATTCTGAGTTCATGTGGCAAGGAAAAATTGAAAAAGCCAAAGAATTCTTAGTCATGATGAAGTCAGACGAAAAACTCTTTGAAAAACTCTCCAAGACCACAAAAAAGATGCACAGCTATGAGACTCCTGAAATCTTGGCGCTTCCCATCGTTAAGGGCTGGCCTCCATATGTGGAATGGTTGAATGCCACGCTGCATTCAGCCGAAGCGGTGAGGCATTGAAATGGCGAAGAAGCCAGTGAAGCGTGCTGAACGAGTCGAGGTTGTTTACAATGCTAAACACTGGAAACTCTTAGGTGAACTGCGAGCTCAGGCAGTGGAAATTATGGAAGCACTTGAACAAGGCAGCATCCATTCAATGGTGCACGGCAGCATCGCCCGAGGCGATGTCTCATTACACAGCGACATTGACGTGTTTATCTCTGAACCGCCCAGCTCGTTTGCTATAGAAACCATTCTAGGACGCTCTGGACTATCCATCAACAGACGTTTTTTGGTTCAAGCGACGCCGTCGTATGCAGTTAAGGGCTACATTGAACTAGACCCGAAACGAGTTGTTTCCTTTCCTCTGCTGAAACTGCGACCTACAGAACGGGAGTTCTATCGATTTAGCGGTGAAGCAACGTTAAAGATGCTGAAAGGCGCTGTGCGAGCGGCAGGCGTGGACAAGAGACTGCTGCTGATAGAGCCTACGCCTAAAGGACACGTAGAAAGTACTATTGTAGGCAGAGAGGAAACAGTCGCTCACCTGCTCCACATCTCAGTTGACACAGTTCTCGACCGCGTGCACGCCCTACTGCGACGCGACAAGGTGGGCAGAACAGGTGTCTTCATCAAGCGCGAACTCAACTCAGACGAAACCTTTGAAATGGTCCTCAAACAAATCGCAGATGAAAACCCTGCTGTGAGGCGCCGCCTAAGACTCTTCGGAAAATAGTTCGTCGCTATCCTATTGGAAAACGCAGTAATGCAGCAACGCCGCCTAAGCTCTGCAGTTTGGCTCCAGCTTCGTGTTCGGTGCTGATGACCGTGACTTGCCCGCCTTTTGCTTCCACGTTTCTCATGAAGTTTTCAATAGTTGTTCTGTCTTGGTCGGAGGCTTCTCTCAGCATTGTGTCGGCTACGAGTAGTCTTTCCACGGCTCCGAATTCGGTTGCTTGCGCAACATCAGTCACTCCGTAGGTTACGTCAGTTGTGCTTCTTCCCAGCCTTGCGAGCACCTCTTCAACCAACCTTGTCTCTTCGGCGATGCGAATGTTTTGCAATGTCTTCGTCAGCACTCCAGAACGCAATGCCTCTTGAATCCCAGTCACACCTGCACTGTTGACGCCTTTAACATCTACAATAGCTTTGGCTACGTCTGAGGCTTTTTCACGAACGTACTTAAAAAAGTCGTTTTTAACGAATCCGGGTCCCAAAATCACTATGGAGCTGCGTGTTGTAGTCCAAGCTTCTTGCAACGCCTGAAGCGCTGACTTAAAGAAGCTTTTGAAGGCTTCGTCTCGTTTCTCCGCTTCGAGTTTGCCCGGGAGGTGTGTGCTTTTTTCACTCTTCACTTCCACGCCGTACTGTCGTATAATGGCTACGCAGTATTCTTCATCGTCTATTGACATCACTGTTACTAAGGGTGCTTCAACATGACTTGCTCTGTCTAATCGATCTAATTGATGTTTCAACCATTGAGCCTTGACAATTGTTAAGGGTTTGTCAACGACCACGTTTAAGGTGTGATGAGTGCCCTTTCCACCTATGTCTTCAGGTATGTCGAAGATGACCCCATGTACTCGCAGTCGGTTGAGGCTCTTGTCCCAGAAAACCTTCTCAACTCCGACTCCTAGAAAAACTGAGACCCGTCTGCCCTCCTTTGGACGGGCGTACTCTTGCTCTATTTTGACTTCTCGTGTGGTTTGGGCGTAAACTTGGTCTCCTGAGTAAATTATGTTGTAAAGATGCCACAAATCGTCTAGGCTCTCGGGCACAACTTTGACGAAACCCTTCTTCAAGCGTTTCTCAAGAATCTTCAAGCCTTACTGTTGCTCTCCATTATTGAAGTTTAACTTTTGCGTCTTACAGTCACTCTGTGATTGTTGAAAAGCGTTAAAAACGTATTGGGTCTTCTTTTCTTTCAGTGTGAGGCGCTAGGGTGATATGAAGACTATTTTCTGGTTGTTAGACGTGAACTACGAAGTGAGAGAGAATAAGCCCGAAGTGTGGTTGTGGGGCATAGATGATAATGGACAGCGAATCCTCATAATTGATTCAAACTTTCTCTCCTACTTCTACTTAGTCGTGAAGGAAGGACAGCGCCCACAAGACATTATTCAAAACATAGAATCTCGAAAAACATCAGAGTTCCCTTCAATTGTCAAGTTGGAAGCCGTGAAACGGAAATACTTTGGCAAGCCCGCTGACGCCGTCAAGGTTGTGTGTCAAGACCCCGATGTGATTTCAAAATACGCTAAGGCTATGGCTAAAATCGATGGTGTAAAAGAGAGCCTAGAAGACGACATCCGCTATTCCATGCGCTACCTCATCGACAACGACATGTCACCATGTGGCTGGCACGAAATAGAAGTCGAACAAGCAAAGAACACGTTAGGAGTGCAGACTGACCAACTTTACACAGCTAAGTCTCTTCCTAAGAGCATCGAGAAAACTGAACCGCCACAACTGAGGGTTCTAGGCTTCTCAACCCTAGCTTACAGCCCAAAGGGTGCGCCCAAACCAGAAAAAGACCCAGTCGCAATCACTTCAGTTGCAACCAACACTGGCAAAAAGGCACAGTTTACCGCGCAGAAGTCTGATGACAAACCTGTGTTAGAAGAATTCTTGAAATACGTGAGCGACTTTGACCCAGACATCATTGTGGGTTATGGAACCAACCGTCAAGACTGGCCTTACCTAACGGCTCGTGCTAAGAAATTAGGCATCAACCTGTATGTGGACAGAGCCAACACCGAGCCTCACATGAGCGTTTATGGACACATTTCAATCACAGGGCGAGCCAACATTGACTTTTTCGATTTCTCAGATGAACTGCCCGAGGTTAAAGTCAAAACCTTGGAAAACGTAGCCGACTTCTTGAATGTGATGCCCTTAGAAAAGCGCATCTTAATTGAAGACGTGGACTACGCAGCTTATTGGGAAGACCCAAAAAAGCGCTTAACTCTGCTCAAGTTTTCCAAGGAAAACGCTCAATCCGTGTTAGGTGTAGCCGACACCTTGCTCAGCTTTGCCATACAACTCTCCAGCCTGGTTGGTTTGCCCCTAGACCACGTTGGAACAGCCGCCGTCGGCTTCAGAGTTGAATGGTATCTGATGCGTGAAGCATACAAAATAGGCGAACTGATTCCGAAACGTATAGAACGCCCATACATACCCTACGTTGGCGCTGTTGTATTAGCACCCAAACCCGGCTTGCACGAAAACATCGCAGTGCTCGACTTTAAGGCGATGTACCCGAACATCATGATCACCCACAACGTTTCACCCGACACGTACGTTCAACCCACTGAACCAGAGCCTCCAAGCGGAGTCAGCGTTGCTCCAGAGGTTAAGCATCATTTTCGCAAGGAACCCCATGGCTTTTATAAGCAGATTCTGTCCAGACTCATAGAATATAGAGATCAAATTCGCCCCAAGCTGAGCAGATTAGACCCAAAGAGTCCCGAGTATCGGGTTTTAGATGCGCGTCAGAAGGCTGTGAAGGTCATAACAAACGCTGCTTATGGCTATACTGGTTGGATTGGAGCCCGCTGGTACATAAAACCCGTGGCAGAGGCTGCAACTGCTTGGGGTCGACATACAATAATGAACACAATAAAATTAGCGAAAAAAGCCAAATTGGAAGTGGTCTACAGCGACACAGACAGCGTATTCGTCAAAAACGAGCCTAACAAAATCCAAAAGATATCGGCTGAAGTTGAAAAAACACTGGGTTTAGAGATAAAACCCGACGAAATCTACACGCGAATCTTGTTCACTGAAGCCAAAAAGAAGTACTGCGGCTTGCTACCCAACGGGCAATTAGATATAGTAGGCTTAGAAGTTGTCCGCGGAGACTGGGCAGCGTGTGCTAAAGGCGTGCAAGAAAAGGTGCTAGAAATTATTCTTAAGAAGCAGGCGCCTCAAGAAGCAGTGGAGTTCGTGAGAGCGTACATCTCTGATTTGCGTGGGAAAAAAGTGCCATACAAAGACCTTGTTATTTGGAAGACTCTGACGAAGAAGGTTGAAGAATACGAGGTTAAGGCGCCACATGTGGAAGCAGCTAAGAAGTTGTTGAAAGAGGGGTATGAACTCTCAATGGGCGACAAGATTGGCTACGTGATAACGGTTGGCGCTGGAAAACTCTACGAGAAGGCTAAGCCATTCGCTTTAGCGTCCTACGATGAGGTGGACACCGAATACTACGTGACAAATCAAGTGTTGCCAGCAGCCTCACGCATACTAACCATGTTCAACATAACAGAAGACAAACTGTTATCTGCTCCAGAGGCAAAACCCAAAAGGCTAGACCAATTTTAAAAATAAAAAAGGGGAGGAAGAGAGTGAGTTTCTGGATGGTTTATGGCACAACTTTGTACGGGCGCATCATCTCGTTGTCTTCGTGCTCTATGATGTGGCAGTGCCAGACGTATCCCGGTCCTTGAGTAGCATCGAACGTGTAGGGGGTGCCGTCTTGAGCTGCGAAGCGGACTCTGATAACTGTGACTTCGCCAGG
>Ga0315308_1002623_pt1 | contig 10166 bp, 8 predicted proteins | sample TDP3_MG_FD_203078 | JGI IMG/M metagenome (GOLD analysis project Ga0315308, IMG submission 203078) | Freshwater sediment microbial communities from Lake Towuti, South Sulawesi, Indonesia - TDP3 | ecosystem: Environmental > Aquatic > Freshwater > Lake > Sediment | place: Indonesia: South Sulawesi...
TTCTGGACCACTGGCATTATGCAACTTTTCCAGGCCTCGCAATCTTCGCGACAGTGCTGGCCTTTAACCTTGTGAGCGATGGGTTGAGAGAAGCGCTAAGCCCCAGGCTCAGAAGATTATAGGAGGCAATGAACCATGGCGGATCTACAAAGCCCTCTGCTGGAGATAAAGAATCTGAAGATTAATTTTTACACATACCAGGGGGTTGTCCACGCAGTTGACATAGACAGGTTCTCCATAGATAGAAAAGAAAATGTTGGGTTGGTCGGTGAAACCGGCTGCGGAAAAACGGTGACCTCACTTGCCATTCTCAGATTGGTTCCAAGTCCGGGAAGAGTGGTGAGCGGCAATATCATCTTCAAAGGCGAGGACCTGCTGAGGAAGAGTAAGCGAGACATGGGGGACATAGTTGGGAAGCAGATATCGACCATCTTTCAGAACCCAACCTCTTCCTTAAACCCGGTGTTCACTGTGGGAGAACAGGTTACGCGCGTGATAAGGCTGCATCAGAATGTCGGGAAAAAGGAGGCTGGAAGAAGAGCCGTCGAAATGTTTCAGTTGGTTCAGCTTCCAGACCCTGAGAAGATGCTGAACAGCTACCCTCACGAGCTAAGCGGGGGCATGTGCCAACGCGTGATGATCGCGATGGCCCTTTCATGCAATCCTGACCTGTTGATCGCGGATGAGCCGACAACCGCGCTGGATGTCACGGTGCAAGCTCAGATATTGAAATTGATGGAGGAGCTGAAGGAGAAGATCGAAGCGTCAATTCTGTTGATAACCCATGATTTGTCTGTTGTTGCTCAACTCTGCGACAGGGTCGCTGTGATGTACGCTGGGTCCGTAGTAGAGGATGGCAGGGTGAAAGACGTTTTCAAGGATCCACGGCATCCATACACGAGCGGGCTCCTCGACGCCATTCCGAGACCTGGCAGGAGGGAAAGAAGACTTAGAGGAATTGGGGGTTTTGTCCCAGATCTGTTGAACCCGCCACCGGGTTGCAGGTTCCACCCTAGATGCTCCCATGTGATGGATGTCTGCAGAGAGCAACGCCCCGAGGCGACAGAATCGACGAACGAACACTTTGTTTCATGCTTTTTATACGATGGAAAAGGAGAGGAGCGGGCATAGGCGCCGAAGAACTGTTACGAGTTGAGGGATTAAGAAAGTACTTCTCGGTTAGAGGCGGCATATTCGCGAGGACCAAGGGCTGGGTTCGGGCGGTGGATGGCGTAGACCTCCGTATCCGTGAGGGAGAAACCCTGGGGGTGGTGGGGGAATCGGGGTGCGGCAAAACAACCCTTGGTAGAACCATTTTGAGGCTTGTGGAACCTACCGATGGTAAGATCATCTTCAACGGAAGAGACATAGTCACGCTTAGCGGAGAGGAAATGAGAAGCCTGAGAAAGGACATGCAAATAGTGTTTCAAGATCCATACTGGTCTCTAAACCCAAGGATGCTCGTCAAAGACACCGTCTCCGAGCCTCTCCAAACTCATCTGAGCCTCGGAAGAGCCGAGATCGATGAACGGGTGTCAGAACTGCTTGAACTTGTCGGCTTGAGCGGAGACGCTATGTGGAGATATCCTCACGAGTTCAGCGGAGGCCAGAAACAAAGAATCGGGATCGCGAGAGCCCTCGCCACAAACCCCAAATTTGTTGTTCTAGACGAGCCGACGTCTTTCCTCGACGTGTCGGTTCAGGCTCACATCATCAACCTCATAAGAGAACTTCAAGACAGGCTCGATCTGACCTACATGTTCATTTCACATAACCTAGGAGTTGTTCAACATGTCAGCGACATGATCGCGGTCATGTACGTTGGAAAGATCGTTGAGGTAGGCTCCGTGGATCAGATATTCAACGAACCACTTCACCCATACACCCGAGCCTTGCTTGAAGCCATACCGTCACCCGACCCTGAAGCTAGGATGGGAGAAGTCGTCTTGAAGGGAACCGTTCCAAGCCCTGAGAATCCCCCTCCCGGATGTAGATTCAACACGAGATGCCCCTACATGGCTTCCATCTGCAAGGAGAAGGAGCCACTGATCGTCGAGGTTGGAAGCGGGCATGCGGTGGCTTGCCACCTTATTCGTGAAGAGAATGCAGTGAAAGGAATGGCGGTGTGATGGATGAGAATTCTTGTCGTGAACCCAGTCGGCACAAAAATATGGGACAAGAAAGATGAGAAGTATCTCCGTAGGTTCGCAAGAAAACACACATCCATCAAGGTTCTCAGCCTGAAGTACGGCCCCAGCTCGCTTGAGACGTTCGAGAGCATGGTGTCCGTTTGTCCAGGCATCATGCAGCTCGTGAAAAGCGTTGAAAACAACTATGACGCCATAGTAGTCAACTGCTTTGGGGATCCTTGCATCGAAGCAATTCGGGAGGTCGTTAATGTTCCTGTGCTTGGACCCGGCGAAACCTCAATGATGATCGCATCTTTGCTGGGCAACAAGTTCTCGGTCATATCTCCTACAAGAAAGACAGCCGTTCAAGTGGAACTGCACGCGAGAGCGTTGGGAATCGAACACCGGCTTAGCTCGGTGGTGGGGCTGGATATAGCTGTCCTTGACTTGGAGAGGGACGTGGAGAAGACGCTGAAGGCGGTTGTCAAGGCCTCTAAGAAGGCGGTCCAGGATGGGGCCGAGGTGATCGTGCTTGGATGCACAGGGCTAGCGTATATGGCGGATGAAATCCGGAAACGCTTGAACGTTCCGCTCATAGAGCCGGCGTCCTTGGCGCTGAAGATGGCGGAGAGTCTTGTTGACCTGCGACTGAAGCACAGCAAAGTAGCTTTGTACGGGAGCTGACTCCTCCTCGACCGGATCGCCCCGACATTTCTGACTTAAACCCTTCCGATTCTCAGAAAGGTACTGGCCTTTTGAATGCACCCTGTAGACCAGCATGATCAGCGCAAGGACAACTGTTCATGCTGGCACTGCTTGAAGTGAACTCTTATTTACACTCGAAGCGCCCGAATCCATAGGTTCGAAGGCAAGAAACACCGCACATACACTGATCGATCGACCGAAACCAATCGAGGAGCGAGACAAGTGGGACCTCGCAGTGAATCTTTTTAAGTGAAATGAGTTGGTCTTCGACAGTAAAGTTGGGGGGAACAGTTATGCCTTTTTGCCCTGTGTGTGGAGCTGAGGTCTCAGAGGCAGATGAGTTCTGCGCCAAGTGTGGGACGGCGCTGAGAGAGGGGAGAGCGAGATATGCTCGCGAAGAGAAGCGTGAAAAGCAAGAGAAGGGGGAAAGGAGGGAGAAGGGCGAGAAGGCGGAGAAACATGAGAAAGAAGCGAGGGGTATAGCTCCGATAACAGGTGGGATGATTCTCATATACTTGGGAATAACCTTCTACCTGGTGGCTAGTAATGTGGTATCATGGGAGGATTGGTGGTCCTACTTTTTGCTTGGGCTAGGAGGAATACTGATAGTCCAAGCGCTTCTGATATCTGTTCTCACTAGGATGAGGGCGTATGGGTTTCTTATTGGCGGCGGCGTGCTCTGCCTCATTGGTGCAAGTGGGATATTGGGCATTAGGGATTGGTGGTGGCTAATACTCGTCGCAATCGGCTTGGCCATGATACTGTCGACGCTGAGGGAAAGAAGGAGAACGCCAAGGCCCTAGATAAACCATCTGAAGAGAGCTCTGTAGATCGCGTGCTCGACGATTGTCCTGCGGGTTGCTCTACCGAACACCCTGAAGTAATTCTTCCCCATGCTCTCAATCATGTCTCCTATTCTGTATCTGGGCAGCATGGATGTTGAAACTATCAAGCGGCCCCACTCTCCCCGCTCCAGTTCATGAAGCATCTTCACTCGCCCGCCTTTCTCAACCTCAAACAGATACGTATCGTAGTTCGGCACAACGTACGGCAGACTGTCCCTCTGCTGAGCGAACGCGCCTTCCGTGGCGGTGTACATCTCCACAACCGGGACCTCTCCATAAAGGGACTTCAAGGCCGGAGCATATCTTGTCTGTATCTTGGCAACGCTCGTGGTGAAGATAGCGCCAAGCTCCCACAAGTGTTTGGGGTATACTCCATGTTTGCGCTTGACATACCTTCCGAAGGCGGTTTGAACGGGAGCGACTCCAATTATGAACACCACTCTTTCATCTCTGCTCTTCTGATAGATCAACTCGAACCGTCGCTCCCAATCCCTCCGGCTTAGACCGGTTTCAAGATCGTCTATCTCCTCCTGCCTCGGGATTAGTGCAAACCCCCTGAGCACGGGGTTCAACTTTGCATACGTGCCTGAGCTGTAGCCGTAGATCACCCTTCTTCCAGCCACATCGAGCATCTCAACGTTCGACGGGAAATTGAGGTTCAACACCCGACCCCCGAGCATATCCGGGCCACCGCTCTTCAAGGCATAGTTCATGACGGCACGCGATCCACAGTCAAAGATCTCACGCAGATGGCTTCTCGTGACTGGGAAGACCTTGGACTCCCCTGTTGATCCACGAGTCAAAACCCAGCTCAAAGGCTCTTCATAGAGGAACGCTCTACAGTTTCCGCCCCTAACCTCGTCCACGTACGGCTTGATGTCGGCGTAGCCGACCCTAGGAAAACTCTTCCTATAATCCTCGATCGATTCAACTTCCGCAGCCCCAACCCGCTCCCCATACTCAGTCTTGGCATACCCGTCCAGCAAGCTGTTGAGAACCTTCACCTGGTAGTTGCGGGGATCCTTGATCGAGTCCTCCCAAGATTCCAGGGATCGCCAAATATCATCGAGACTCTGACCCTCCACCCCTGGAAGACCACATCCGCCGCCTTTCACCGTCATTCACACAGCCGATTGATCGATGCGTTGTTGTTTGCATCGAATGGTGAAAGGTTTGTTGCATCTGCTGCGGCGTTGGACGAGAATTGGACGGCCTGCTCAATGATAGCTGTGACAACCTTCGGCATCGCTACGAGACAACCCCACTAATCTAGTCGACCGACCGATCAACTTGATTTGACGGGCATACTTATGCTTATCCATGGATCTTTGCACTTGCTTTCCATGTCATCGATCGATTCGAAGGGCGTCTACTCATATTCTCCGTGTCTTCTAACCAGCTCCATCACTCGTTGGTATTGTTGGAAGCTTACGTCCTTTGGGATCGAGTGGTCGGAGTGGTAGATGTAGCCGCCACCTTTCTTGGCCACCTGAAACTTGCTTTCGATCTCTTCCTCAATCAGGCCTGGGTTGTCCATGCTCATGAGTCGCACATCTATGCCTCCCATGAGCGCGAGTTTGCCGGCGTACTCTCTCTTCAGCTCCCCCACATCCATGCCGGCCTTGACCTCGAGGGGCTGCAGGCAGGAGAACCCCGCTTCGATCAGATCAGGGATCAGCTCCTTCACGCGGCCACAGCTGTGGAGGATGATGGGCATGTTCTTTTCCCTGAAGTATCTGCAGAGCATCTTGAAAACGGGGTGAAGCTGCTCTCGATAGTGTCGAGGGGAGAAGAACAAACCCTTTCGGTAGGCGAGGTCGCAGAAGAGGTAGGCTCCATCGAACCTGAAGCCCTTGTCCATCATGTTGTCGCACATCGCCATCACCAAGTGGGCATCCGTGAGGTACATGTCCTTCACCCACTCCGGCTCCAAGATGATCGCTCTGAGTAGCCTGGGCGAGGCCACGTAGTTCTGAATCTTGTCATAGCCTACAGCAGCGTTGTATGTTATGAATCTGCCGGAGTCTCTTTCCTTCTCGAACCGTGCCAGCTCAACATCCCAGCTGCCCTGCACGTTCTTGCCCTCCCTGGAGCTCGCCTCGGAGTCGATCACCCTCGAGTCGCTAGGCTGCAGCCTCGGCTTGATCCTCTCCCAGTCTTCGCGGCTCTTGCAGGGGTAATCGATTACCTCGGGTGTGGTAGATCGGTCTTTGTGGTTTCTTCTCACGCCGCCGAAGGAGTCCCTCTCAACGACATACTCTGCATCTTCGCCAAGCACCTGCACGGGGAAAAGAGGAGAGGTGTCAGCCGAGAACCCGCACATGTCGTACCCGAAGAAATCCTCCACGGAGACATCGGTAGGAAGCCCCTCTCGCCTCCATCGATTTATGGTCGCTTGCCAGACGCTGTCAAATATGGGCACTCGATCCGGCTCGACGTGGGATAAAGCCCGATTCAATCTTTCACGCGAGTTCATAACCCACCCATCACCCAAACACAAGATAAACTTGCATCTTCCATGCCATGATCGATCGTGGTTGGATCTGTTTCGGTGGGCTCTGTTATGCCTTTTTATGTTTATCGTTTGGTTGGGCTTCCATTTATCGGTCGAACATCTCCCCAAGCCAGATGGGGGTTCGCTGTCACCTTCATTCCCGCTCGTCTTTTCCTCACCAACCAGTAGGCACCTGCAAGTACGAGTGGAGCGAGAAGCACGATCAGTATGGAAGCCACCAAGGTATCGACTCCGGATGTGGGGGCGGTGTCGTCTATCGCGGCCGGCAGGATGAAGCGTTGCATGATTTCTAGTTCTGGGTTGGAGCCTGTCCTGATGGTGGCGGTGAAGACGACTACCATGTCATAATCGGGAGCAACAAGTATTTGCTGCCCGTAAAGTCCGCTCGCCTCATACACTCCGATTGTCGGTGAAGTCCACCACTGGTATCCGTAACCTGTGTCTTTCCAAGGACGGGAGTGAGTTTCAGTTGACTTAGCCACCCATTCGGGAGATACAATCTGTTTACCGTCCCAGGTCCCGTTCTTAAGGTATAGGTAGCCGAGCTTTGCCATGTCACGTGGTTTCAGATACAATCCGTGGCCTCCATAATATGGGCCTTGAGGATGCTGATTCCATGTCACTTCCCCTATTCCGAGTGGCTTGAAGAGGAACTCGCGTGCGAAATCGAGGGTTGTGTGCTGGGTTGTTCGTTCTATGATGGCAGATAAGAGATGTGATGCACCGCTGTTGTAGGCCCAGTGTGTGCCAGGATCATGGGCCATGGGTCGGTCGAGAACGAACTGAATGCTATCGAGGCTGAGTATCATCTGTATGTAGGTGTTACGATAATCAGGGTTTCCCTGGGGATCCATGTATGGGTATGTCCACTCGTCCCACTCTAGGCCTGCGGTCATCGTCAGTAGGTGTTCGAGCGCCATGCTCTGTTTTCTGGCATCCAAGTTGGCGATGGTCTTTTCGGGGAAGAAATCTAGGACCTTTTGGTTTGTGCTTTCGATAAAGCCTTGCTGAATGGAGATGCCGATGAGTGTGGAGGTGAAGCTCTTTGTGACGGAGTAGAGTTCGTGCAGCGTACCCTGATTGTATCTGGGGTTGGGGTATTCCTCCAGAACAATGTAACCATTGCGGATTATGATCACGGAGTCGATGGCGAAGCCTCTTTCATCGATATATTCCATCATTTGCTTCAGCAGGGTTGAGTTCATCCCTTGCTCTTCCGGGGTAGAGGTCCGCCAGCCCTCTGTCGGCCAGTAGTCGGCTGTCGATTCAATCGATCGATGAGTTCCAAAAGTTTGCGCTGAAGCCTTCGATGCATGTCCAAGTGCCAGCAGCAGCGCGAGTGCAAGTGCTATTGAGAGTGAGGCTTTCCACGTTTTCGGGCAATTGTTTGCCATCAAGATTGAAGCATCACGCCCCGATTTCTGCGTGTGAGGTGTCTTATTCTTGAGGAGCTTTGCTTGCTCTTCCAGCCAGCCTCGATCGGCGCCTGCCGATCTCTTCGATCGATCTGTTTAAATCTTTTTATGTTTACGGCGGGCCGACTATGCGTTATGGATGTAGAGTGTTACGATTTATTTCTCGACCTAGACTTCAAGGATCTTAGGTTCAAAGGAAGAGTGCTGATAGAAATTGAGTCGAAGGAGGATGTAGTGCTAGACTCTATAGGCCTTAGCGTCTTGAACGTGAGGGCGGATGGGCAGCCTTTACCGTTTGAGCAGAGCGAAGAGAACCTGGTGGTCAAGACCGGGCCTTTTAAGGGTGCGCTAGAAGTCGAATACAGTGGATCGATTTCGGACGCATTGGTTGGGATCTACAGGGCTCCCTACAACAACACGTACATGGTAACCACTCAATTTGAGGCCGCGCACGCGAGGAGGATGTTTCCCTGTGTAGACCATCCAGGGTACAAAGCTGAGTTCAAGCTCAATTTGAGGATCGACCGTGAGTTGGACGCAATATCGAACATGCCCGTGGAGTCGGTAAAGATTGAGGGGGATAAGAAACTGGTCTCGTTTCAAAGCACGCCGAGGATGTCGACCTACCTGCTCTATTTGGGTGTAGGGAAGTTCGAGGAGATTAAGAGCAGGGTTGGCGATGTCGATATGATTATGGCTGCTACTCCTGGTGAGGCAAACAAAGGGGGATTTGCGCTAGAGGTGACTAAGGGGTCAATGGAGTTCTATGAATCCTATTTTGGCATGCCGTACATGCTTCCGAAGGTTCACTTGGTAATGGTACCAGAGTTTGCAGAGGGAGCGATGGAGAACTGGGGCGCCATAACTTTTAGAGAAACGGCACTTTATGTTGATGAAAACAGCAGCGTTAGGGCAAGAAAGAGAGTGGCTACGGTTGTAGCTCACGAGCTGTCGCACTTGTGGTTTGGGGACCTCGTCACCATGAAGTGGTGGGATGATCTTTGGTTGAACGAGAGCTTCGCCACCCTGATGGGCCACAAAGCCGTGGATACACTGTATCCGCAGTGGAAGGTGTGGAAGGACTTCTTGAGAACCGAGACTTCGAGGGCTATGGTTAGAGACTCCCTAAGGAACACACACCCGATAGAGACCGCTGTTAGGTCCCCGACTGAGATAGAGCAGATATTTGATGAAATAAGTTACGGCAAGGGTGCAAGTGTGCTCAGGATGATCGAGGCGTATCTGGGGGCCGACGAGTTCAGAGAGGGGATAAGGAACTATCTCACCCGTTACAAGTTCTCCAACGCAACTGGAGAGGATCTCTGGAGCTCGCTGGAGGAATCGTCTGGAAAGCGTGTAAGGATGATCCTGGGCGAATGGATGGGGAAACCAGGGTATCCGGTGGTGACGGCAATGATGAGTGGAGGGAAGCTGGTGCTGAGGCAGGAGAGATTCCTTCTATCAGGCGCACCCGAAAAGGATGTCTGGCCAATACCTGTTACCATGAAGTTGGATGGCGAGTGTAAGACTCTGCTCTTGAACAAGGAAGAAGAAGTCATCGATATCAGAGGAGCAAGGTCTCTTCGGTTGAACGCTGATCACACCGGTTTCTACAGGGTGTGCTACAGGGGACTTCACGACCTAGTGTGGAGGGGCGAGTTATCGGCGTTTGATAGGTGGGGGATAATCTTTGACGCTCTGGCTTTCTTGATAGCTGGGAACCTGTCCTTCAACGAGTATTTGAGCCTCGTGGGAAGATACTACAGCGAACAGGACTACCTGCCCGCCTATGAGGTTTCGGAGCAGCTGGCACTCCTGTACTCGATCATGCCATCAAGGGTCGCCGAGATTTCAAGGACGTTTCACCTGTCGCAGCTCAAGATCCTTGGGGAGAAGGCTGATGAGAATAGCTCCATGTTGCGGGGTATCATGGCGGCCAGGCTGGCCATGGTTGACGAGGGTTACGCCAAGGAGTTGGGGTCTAGGTTCCATGACTACGATGAAATCGAACCGGATATGAAGGAGGCGGTTGCAATAGCGTATGCCCGGGCGTGCGGCAACTTCGATGAGATCGTAAAGAAGTACAGGGAGAGCCGTTCGGATGAAGAGAGAATTAGGCTACTAAGCTCGATGATGAGTTTCAAGGAAACGTCGCAAGTTGCCTTGTCGCTTGGGTTGGCCCTGAGCGGTCGGGTGAAGAGGCAGGATATAGGGACCATGCTCCTAGCGGCTATAGGAAACCCTGACGCGAGGGATACGGCTTGGATGTGGGTAAAAACCAACATGGGGAGGCTGAGGGAGCTCTATGAGGGTACAGGAAGGCTTTCGCGAATCTTGTTATCGATTATTCCTGTTCTCGGAATCGGCAGGGTTGAGGAAGTGAAAAACTATTTTGAAGAAAACAGAATACCGGAGGCCGAAAATGGGATTGTGGCAGCGCTCGAGAAGCTCGAAATCTACGATAGGGCAGTGAAAAACATGTAGACCTTCGATCGATCGATCGGCTGCTTAAGTCACTTGATATTCTTCGCCTTCCCTCAACAGCAGGACCTTTATG
>Ga0315308_1002624_pt1 | contig 10165 bp, 7 predicted proteins | sample TDP3_MG_FD_203078 | JGI IMG/M metagenome (GOLD analysis project Ga0315308, IMG submission 203078) | Freshwater sediment microbial communities from Lake Towuti, South Sulawesi, Indonesia - TDP3 | ecosystem: Environmental > Aquatic > Freshwater > Lake > Sediment | place: Indonesia: South Sulawesi...
TCAGGCCCAGTATCAGTACGGGCATCCCGGCGGCAACGGTGGCGAGCCGCGCCAGGACTACGGCGAAGGCGAAGACGTGGTCGAAGGCGAGTTCCACGCCGTGTAGTTGAGTCACATAGGAGAAAACAGAGGCCAGGACGACTTGTCCTGGCCTCTTTGTTAGGTCCGCTGAGCGGCTACAAGATTGTTTCGGACTAACGCCCTTGTGGTGACATGCTCCCAGAGCTATGGTGTTGGACTTTTGCATGATTAGTGAAAAAGGGGTAAAATAGGCATACCTTTCGTTCGATGACCGGAGTATATGAGCAGACACATCCTTATCGTTGACGATGATGCACTGTTGCGCCGCAGCCTGGCTTTCAACCTGGAGAAGGCCGGCTACCACGCGAGCACGGCAGCCACGGCGGAGGATGCCCTGGCCCAGGTCCGCCTCGATCCGCCGGACCTGGTGCTGCTGGACATTGGCCTGCCGGGGATGGATGGGCTGGACGCGCTGCGCAACCTGCGACAGCAAATAGATGTGCCGGTGATCTTTCTCACCGCGCGCCGCCGCGAATTGGACCAGGTGCTCGGGCTGGAGTTGGGTGCCGACGACTATGTCACCAAGCCCTTTGATATAGATGTGCTGCTGGCCCGCATCAAGGCCGTGCTGCGACGGGCCGCGCCGGCACCGGCGCCTGCGCCAAGGCCTGCATTGGCAGTGGGCGACTTGGTGATTGACCCGGTGGCACACACTGTGACCGTGGGCGGGCGGACCGTAGAGCTAGCCCCCCGTGAATTTGATTTGCTCTACGCACTGGCGCTGGAGGCTGGGCGCGTCGTCTCGGTGGACGACTTGTTGGCCCGTGTCTGGGGCGCAGAGTACGCCGGCGAGCCCCAGGTGGTTTATGTCCACATCCGCTGGCTGCGCGAAAAGCTGGAGGACGACCCCCAACACCCACGTCGCATCTTGACCATCCGCGGCGTCGGCTACAAGCTAGTGCATGATGCGTGAGGCACTCTCCACGTTTTACTGAGGTGCGTTGATGCGTTCGCTGCGTACTCGTTTGATCCTGAGTCACATTCTGCCTTTGCTGGTCGTGATCCCATTAGTGGGCATCGCCTTGACATATCTGTTGGAGACGCAGGTGCTCCTGGCGGGGCTTTCCAACGAACTGGAACGACAGGCCACGTTGGTCGCTGCTGTTGCTACCGACTATCCCCAAATCTGGTACGACCCGGCCCAGGCCCAAGCTTTCACCGCCCGGATCGGGGCACGCCTCACTGCCCGGGTGATGTTGTTGGATGCCAGGGGGGTGCTACTAGCATCCACCGATACCGACGACCAGGCTTTGTTGGGCCAACAGTTGACAATCCCTGGCTTCCGTGAGGCGCTGTTCAGCGGAGCTGTGGTGCGTGTGGACTATGGGGAGGAGCCGGGGACAGGAGCTGCCGTGGTGCTGCTGCCCGTCATGATCAACGATCGGATCGTCGGAGTGATCCGTCTGACTGACCCCCTCTCCAGTGTTTACGAGCGATTCCCCCGCACGCGCACCTTTATCAAATGGGTGCTGGTGAGTGGTCTGATAGTAGGCATCGGCATAGGTTGGTTCCTCGCCGTTGACCTGGAGCGCCCGCTCCGGCGAGCCACGAAGGCGATCTCGCAAATGGCAGACGGACAGCCGCTGGTGACGCTGCCTGAGCAGGGGCCGGAGGATGTCCGGTTGTTGCTGCGCGCCTTCAATACGCTGACAAAACAGTTACAGAGCCTGGAGAAAGCCCGCCAGCGGTTGCTGGCCAACCTGGTGCATGAACTGGGCCGTCCGCTGGGTGCGCTGCTCTCGGCGATCCAGGCGCTTGCCGGTGGCGCAGAGGAAGACCCGGCCATGCGGCAGGAGCTGTTTGAAGGGATGGAGGCAGAGATACGGCGGATGCGACACCTCCTGGATGACCTGACCCGCCTGTACGACCAAACCCTGGGGCCATTAGAGTTGGACCGCAAGCCTACCGCCCTGCACCCGTGGTTGGTGCAAGTCCTGAGCCCCTGGCGAGAGACAGCTCAGAACAAAGGGCTACATTGGAAGGCCGACTTGCCTGCTGACCTGCCAGCGCTGGAGATTGACCCTGACCGGTTGGCGCAGGCACTGGGAAACGTGGTGAGCAATGCCATCAAGTACACGCCGCCGGGCGGAGAAGTCGGCCTGAGCGCGGGCATGAATGGGACAGAAACCTGGATCCGCGTGCACGACTCGGGGCCGGGCATCGCGCCGGAGGAGCAGAAGCGCATCTTTGTGCCCTTCTATCGCGGCTCGGTAGGCCGCCGTTTCCCGCAGGGGATGGGGCTGGGCCTCAGCATCGCTCGCGATTTAGTCGCCGCTCACGGTGGTCGCATCGAAGTGCAAAGCGCCCCAGGCGCGGGGAGCACCTTCACGATTTGGCTGCCCCGGCCATAACCCCGAAAAGCCCCTGGTCTATCACTTTTCATCTCTTCTTAATGTTCCCTTAAGGTTCTCTGTAACTTATCTTAAGGACAAAACAACCTATCTGTGGTATGCTAAGGAACGAGCGAGGGTTCGCATGACACCCTCGCCATTGTAACTTCAAAGCAAGGAGGAGATATACCATGAAGCGACGAATCTGGATAATGGTCTTGCTCGTAACACTAGCCTTGTTTACCGTCACTGTAAGTGCCCCCGTCCTGGCCCAAGAAGGCCAACCCCAGCAATCCCCCCAGGGCCTGACTCTCTTCACTCGTTATCCAGCCCAAGAGACAGCCATCGGTGAGAATGTCACCTTTGGCCTCACGCTGCGGACTGGGACATCTCCGCAAATCGTGCGTCTCGAGGTACAGAATCTGCCCCAGGGCTGGACGGCCACCTTTAGAGGAGGTGGCGAGGTCATCCGGGCGGCTTACGTTGAACCTGGGAATGACACTTCGGTTGATCTCAGAGTCGAACCGCCGGCCGACGTCCCGCCCGACACTTATCACTTTTCGGTTATCGCCCAGAGTGAAGTTGAAAAGGCCGAACTTCCTATCGAGTTGATTGTCAAAGAGAAGCTGCCCCCCAGCCTGAAGTTTGAGGTAGAGTTGCCCACGCTCAGAGGGACACCGAGCACAACTTTCCGCTACGATGTCACCTTGAAGAATACAGGCGCCGAGGATTTGTCGGTCAATTTGATGTCCGAGGCGCCAGCCGAGTTCCAGGTTAGCTTCAAACTGACTGGCCAGGATGTAACCAACATTCCCATTGCCGCCAACGAGTCGAAGCGGCTGAGCGTTGAAGCGCGGGCATTCACCGAAGTACAGGCCGGTTCCTATCAGATTAACGTGCTGGCTCAGGGCGGTGTAGCCCAAGCGACGACGACGCTGACGGCCGAGGTGACCGGGCAGCCGGAATTGACCATCACCGCCCCAGATGGGCGGCTTTCTGGGCAGGCGTACGTCGGAAGCAAAACGCCGCTCAAGCTTATCGTGCAAAACACTGGCAGCGCGCCAGCCCGCAACATCGAACTGAGCGCGTCTCAGCCAACCGGCTGGACGGTCGAGTTTGAGCCAAAACAGATTGCTGAGATACCCAATGGTCAGCAGGTCGAGGTAACGGCCAACGTTCAGCCCGCCGAGCAAGCCGTGACCGGCGACTATGTCGTCACCTTCCGCGCCAGCCCAGAAGATGGCGCGTCCAAGTCGGCCGAGTTTCGCATTACCGTCCTCACGTCCACTTTCTGGGGAGTCGTCGGCGTTGCCCTCATTGCCGTCGCTGTAGCCGTTGTAGGCCTGGCCGTCATGCGCTTCGGCCGCCGCTAACGGCAAAGGAGGTGAGCCATGAGTGAGGTGGTGCTTGAAAGCCAAGACCTCACCAAACGTTACGATGACTTTGTCGCCGTTGACAACCTGAATCTGACCATACGGCGGGGTGAGGTCTTTGGGCTACTCGGTCCTAATGGGTCCGGCAAGACGACGACCATCCTGATGGTGCTGGGACTCACCGAACCAACAGCGGGCAGTGTACAGGTGCTGGGCTTTGATCCGGCGCGTCAGCCCCTGAGCGTTAAAGCACGTGTGGGGTATTTGCCCGAGCAGATTGGTTTTTACGATGGGTTAACTGCCCGCGAAAATTTGATTTACATCGCCAAGCTGAATGGCCTGCGGCGAGATGACGCCTATAAACGCATTGATGCGGCGCTGGCGCAGATGGGGTTGAGCGAGGTCGCTGACCGGCGCGTGGCTACCTTCTCGCGGGGTATGCGCCAACGGCTCGGCGTGGGCGACGTGTTGCTTAAGCAACCTCAGTTCATCATTATGGACGAGCCCACCCTCGGGCTTGACCCCGAGGCTGCCCGTGAGTTTCTGGAGATCATCCGCCGCCTCAAGACAGAGGGCATCACCATGCTGCTCTCCTCGCACCTGCTTTATCAAGTGCAGGCCGTCTGTGACCGGGTGGGTCTCTTCCATCAGGGACGGATGGTTTTAGAGGGCACAGTCAAAGAGTTAGCCCAGCAGGTGCTGGGCCGCGCTTACCGGATTCGTCTGGAAGCCGAAGGTTCAGCCGCGCTTGAAGAAGCGTTCCGTCGTCTTGCTGGCGTGGTGAATGTCAAACGCCCCGAGGCCAATACCTATGAACTGGAAGCGACAGGCGATTTGCGCGCCGAAGCCGCTCGAACCGTAGTTGAGGTAGGTGGCAGGCTATTGTCGCTGAGCATCGAAGCACCGAGCCTCGATGAAATCTACGCGCGTTACTTCCAGCAGGAGGTGGAGCATGGTATCGCAGCTTAAGCAGACAAGCAGCGAGCAGCCGCGCGAAGGTTCGCCGTGGACTGGCCTGTGGGCCGTAGTCGCCAAAGAGATGGCCGACTACCTGACCAGCGTGCGGATGCTGATTCTGGAACTCCTCACCGTGCTGACAGCAGCCGGCACGGTGTATGCAGCCACGCAAAACCTGCGCGAAACTGCCAGTCAGGGCCAGTTCCTTTTCCTGAAACTGTTCACTACAGCACAGGAGCCATTACCGGCGTTTGTAGGCTTTTTGGGGTTCCTCGTCCCGTTGATTGCCATTGCCTTGGCCTTTGACGCAGTCAACGGTGAGTTTAATCAGCGGACCATGTCGAGGGTGCTGGCCCAGCCCATCTATCGAGACGCGCTCCTCCTTGGCAAATTCCTGGCCGGACTGTTTACCCTGGCCTTGGTTTTCACGACCATCTGGCTGCTGATCATAGGCCTGGGCATCGTGGGACTGGGGGTACCGCCCGGCGGCGAAGAAGTGGCCCGCAGCCTCTGGTTCCTGCTGATGACCATCTTTTATGGCGGTATCTGGTTGGCCCTGGCTATGGTGTTCTCCATTACTTTGCGCCAACCGGCAGCGGCTGCTCTGGCCTCTATTGCCACATGGCTCTTTTTCACCGTATTTTGGGGGATCATTGCCAGTCTGCTGGCCCAGGTGCTGCGGCCTATACAGTTCGGGTTTCTTGAAGAAGTGTTGGCGCGAGCTCAACTGGAGATGGCGTTGGCACGCCTGTCGCCCAACACGCTCTATGCGGAAGCCATGGTGGCCATGCTCAACCCGGCGGTGCGTTCTTTGGGGCTGGTGTTGCCTATCCAGCTTTATGGGGCGGTGCTGGGCGCGCCGCTGCCGCTAAGTCAAAGCCTATTGCTCATCTGGCCGCACTTGACTGGGCTGGTTGCCGCCACGATTCTGCTGTTCGCGCTGGGCTACGTGCTCTTCCAACGGCAGGAAATTCGCGCCTGAGCACCCCAAGTTTAGCCTGAGAGCGATGCCTGAATCTGAAAATGGAGGATAGGTGATCAGATTGCGGTTGGGATACTGGCTGTGGATGGCCTTGCTGGCTCTGGCGTTGACTCTCACCTGGGGGGCAGGCACAGCCCGCGCTGAGGGTGACCCGGTGGTGCGGATCGTCTATTTCACTGCCGCTGATTGCCCTCACTGCAAGGTCGTCGTTAATGAGGTGTTGACACCGCTGCAGGCTGAATACGGCAATCAAATGCAGATCAAGGTGGTCGAGATCTCCGATCCGGCCCACTACGAGATGTTGATCCGCGCCGAGGAGATGTTTGGTGTGTCTCCCGAGAAGCGTGGGCTGCCGACGCTGGTCATTGACGGGCAGATACTCATTGGCGAGGACGCCATCCGCAAGCAGTTGCCTTGCCTGCTCGGTACCTGCCTGGGAGCGGGGGGCACGTCCTGGCCCGATATCCCTGGTCTACAGGAAATCGCCGTCGAAGGCCAAAAGGAGCCGATTATCGGTTTCAGCCTGGGACAGGAGGAATCCGCAACTTGTGGCCCAGAGGATACGGCAGCCTGTGAGGCTCCACCGCCAATCTGGGCAGCTTACTTTTATGATGTGGGCTGCCAGGAGTGCAGCCGCGCCGAGTACGACATCCGGTACGTGCAAAGCAAATACCCCCAGTTGATGGTCGAGGAGCATAACGCTCAGGACGATGCCGCTTTGGCGGAATGGCTGGGTGCTCGCGTGGGGGTCCCGGAGAAGCAGCGTCTGGCGACCCCAGCTCTCTTTATTGGCGATGATTACCTGATTGGCACCGACATCACGCCCGAGGCGATACTGGCCTTGGCTGGCAAGTACGCGCCCACCGGTGTAGAACGGGTATGGGCTAACTTTAACCCCGAGGAAGCTGGTCAAAGCATTATCGAGCGCTTCAAATCCTTCGGCGTTCTCACTGTCACCTTCGCCGGCCTAGTGGATGGCCTCAATCCCTGTGCCTTTGTCACGTTGGCTTTTTTCGTTTCTTACCTGACGCTGAGCGGACGCAAGGGGCGGGAGGTTCTGGCTGTGGGTGTAGCTTTCACCTTGGGCGTGTTCCTGGCCTACCTGGTAGTGGGGTTGGGCTTTTACAAGGCACTCGATCTGCTGGGCAGCCTGCTGACGACTCTGGGACGCTGGGTGTATGGCCTGACTGCCCTCTTGTGCATCATGCTGGCGGTGTTGAGCTTCCTTGATTTCCTTAAGGCCCGGCGCGGTGAAATCGGTGGCATGACGCTGAGCCTACCTCGCGGGTTGCGAAAGCGCATCAACGCAGTCATCCGCGGTGGGTATCAATCGCGGGCATTTGTCGTGGGGACCTTTGTCACCGGTGTGATGGTATCGCTTCTTGAACTGGCCTGTACGGGCCAGGTCTATCTGCCAACCATCATTTTCGTGGTGAGCCAGCCGGCGATGCGAGTGCGCGCGCTTTTCTTCCTCGTGTTCTACAATCTGCTATTCATTCTGCCGCTGGTGGTGGTTTTTATCCTGGTCTATTACGGCACTGGTTCAGAACAGTTGACTCGCTCCCTCCAGCAGCGGATAGTGATAGTCAAACTGGGGGTGACGCTGCTCTTCGCCGTGCTGGCGACGTGGCTGATTGTCTCTGTAGTGGCATAGCTTCGGGTGTTTCGCCATTTGTATCCTGGCGTTAGCCCACATTTGTCGTCTATTGTTGTTAGTCAGTTTTGTGAGGAGGAGCTTATGATTAAAGTCACTGATTTAAGCAAGTCATATGGCCCCATCGAAGCGCTGAGTGGGGTCACCTTTCACATCGCACCGGGTGAGATTGTCGGGTTGCTCGGACCCAACGGTGCTGGCAAGACCACTATCATGAAAATTCTGACCGGCTACCTGCAACCCGATGGCGGCACTGTCTACGTAAACGGCCTGGATGTGCTGACGCACACCCGCCAGGTGCAGGCGCACATCGGCTACCTGCCGGAGAACGCGCCCCTCTATCCGGAGCTGTCGGTCCAGGCGTATCTCAGGATGATGGCCGTGTTACGCCAAATTCCAGAGGACGAGCAAGTGGCCCGGCTCTCGGAAGCCATCTACGCCACTGGCCTGGAGAACCACCTGATCCGTCCCATCGGTGAACTGAGCAAGGGCTTCCGCCAGCGCGTGGGACTGGCCCAGGCCATTCTCCACCAACCACGACTTCTGATCCTGGACGAGCCTACCCTGGGGCTAGACCCGACGCAGGTCGTCGAGATTCGCCGCCTGATCCGTCGTCTGGCCGAGCACAGCACCGTCCTCTTCTCTACGCACATCCTCTCCGAGGTCGAGGCACTCTGCGACCGGGTTATCATCCTGATGAACGGCCAGATCAAGGCCGATGCCCGGCTATCGGAATTGGCCGCCACGCCGAACGCGGTCCTGGTACTGGAAGATGCGCCAGTCGGTGTGGATCGCGCACTTCGCAACCTGGGCGGCGTGAGGGGCATTGAGCGAACCCAGACGCCCGACGGCTACCCGGCCTATCGCGTCCTGGGTCAGCAGGACACCGCCGGGGCCGACCTCTGCCCGGCGATCTACAATCTGGCGCGGGAAGAGGGCTGGCGGCTCCGCGAACTGCGACGGGATGTCCGCACGCTGGAAACGGTCTTCAACGAATTGGCTATGGCTGCCTAGGACAAGATGGCATCTTGTGAGGTGATACGATGAAACAGACACTCGCGATCACGCGCAAAGAATTAGAGGGATATTTCGGCTCGCCGATGGCGCTCATCTTCGTGGGCGCGTTCCTGGCGGTCACCTTATTTTCTTTCTTCTGGGTGGATACTTTCTTCGCCCGGGGCATCGCCGACGTCCGGCCCCTCTTCCGTTGGATGCCAGTGTTGCTGATTTTCCTGGTCGCGGCACTGACGATGCGCCAGTGGAGCGAGGAACAACGCTCTGGCACGCTGGAGGTGCTGCTCACGCTGCCCGTCTCCCCAATCCAGTTGGTCGTCGGAAAGTTCCTAGCGGTGATGACGCTGGTCGCCGTCGCCTTGGCGCTGACCATCTTCCTGCCCATCACCGTCTCGCTGCTGGGGAACCTGGACTGGGGGCCGGTCTTTGGCGGCTATCTGGCCGCCATCTTGCTGGCGGCAGCTTATGTGGCCATCGGGCTCTTCGTCTCCTCCCGCACCGATAACCAGATCGTCGCTCTCATCTCAACTGTGCTGCTGGGTGGCCTCTTCTATCTGGCCGGATCCGGCGGTGTGACCGACTTTGTCGGCGAGCACCTGGGCGAAATCCTGCGTGCTATCGGGTCGGGCAGCCGCTTCGAGAGCATCCAGCGTGGCGTGGTGGATCTGCGCGACCTGCTCTACTATCTCTCGCTAACCGGGATCTTCCTGGCATTCAATGTCGTTTCACTTAACAGCAAACGGTGGAGCACTGGGGAGTGCACACTGCCTCACCGCCGCAGTGTCATCCTCACCACGGTCCTGGTGGCGCTGAACCTGGTGCTGCTCAACGTTTGGGTCTTTCCTCTGGGAGGATTACGTCTGGACCTCACGGCACAACGGGAGTACAGCCTCTCCCAAACCACCCGTGATCTGCTGAATAACTTGCAGGAACCGTTGCTGATCCGCGGTTACTTCAGCGAAAAGACCCACCCACTGCTCGCTCCACTGGTCCCACTTATCCGTGACATGCTGCAAGAGTACAAGGTCGCCTCGGGCGGTAAGCTGCAGTTGGAGGTGATAGACCCGGCCAAAGAGCCGGATAAAGAAGCCGAGGCCAATCAAACTTACGGCATCCGGCCGACGCCATTCCAGGTCGCCGGGCGCTACGAGACCTCGATTATCAACTCCTACTTTGATATCCTGATTCGCTACGGCGACCAGAACGTGGTGCTCAACTTCCGTGACCTCATCGAGATCGAGCCCCGCCGCGATGGCATAGATGTGCGCCTGCGCAACCCGGAATACGACCTGACCAGCTCCATTAAGAAAGTGGTTTATGGCTTTCAGAGCGTAGATGCAGTGTTGGCGGCGCTGGACAAGCCTGCCAAGTTGACGGTTTATGTCACTCCTAAAACGCTGCCGGAATGGCTAGCTGATGTTCCAGAGACGATCAAGAAGGTGGCTCAAGACATCACCGATGGATCCAACGGCAAGTTCACCTACACTGTGGTAGACCCCGACGCACCCGATAGCCCCATCAAACGCCAGGAGTTGTATGATCTCTATGGAGTGCAGCCCTTCACCGTCTCTCTCTTTTCTAACGAGAGCTACTACCTTCACATGGTCCTGCAGATCGGCGACCAGGCACAGGTGGTCTATCCTTCTGGTGAGCTAAGCGAGGCCGATGTGCGCACGGCCATCGAGTCGGCCCTCAAGCGAGCCTCTCCTGGTTTTCTCCAGGTGGTGGGCCTGTGGACACCCCCGGCGCAGCCGACGCAGGACATGTTTGGGCA
>Ga0315308_1002625_pt1 | contig 10165 bp, 13 predicted proteins | sample TDP3_MG_FD_203078 | JGI IMG/M metagenome (GOLD analysis project Ga0315308, IMG submission 203078) | Freshwater sediment microbial communities from Lake Towuti, South Sulawesi, Indonesia - TDP3 | ecosystem: Environmental > Aquatic > Freshwater > Lake > Sediment | place: Indonesia: South Sulawesi...
CATCCGAGAAAACGACGTACTCATGCTACGAGAAACAGAACGCGAAGCCAAAAAGATCAGATAACTAGCATCGCCAAATGAGGGATTAACCTGTGCCTAAACTTCGCCGCTGCTCTTTCTGTGGCAAAGACTTCCCGCAAGGGACAGGCATCATGTACGTTCGAGGCGACGGCGCACTGTTCTGGTTCTGTTCCAGCAAATGCCGCAAGAACAGCCTAGACCTTGGACGAGACGCACGGAAACTCCGATGGACGAAATATTACGGAAGGGAAGAGAAAGGACGCGCCTAGCCGCATGGTCAGATATGACACTCTTTGCCATATCATAGACGATGGAAAACTGCTTTTGCTGAAAAAATCTGCGGGGTTGTTCGGCGCAGGAAAATGGAACGGTTTAGGAGGAAAAATGCGCCCAGGCGAAAGCCCAGAGCAGGCTTGTATCCGAGAAGTCTATGAAGAGTCTGGGTTGCGCGTGAGCGATCTCAAATGCCACGGTGCTCTCAAGTTCTGGTTCGGCGACACGTATGAGCCGGTCATTGTATGTCATATTTTCTCAACCAAGTCGTTTAATGGGCAGCTTCTAGAAGGACAAGAAGGACTTCTGCGTTGGATGAGTTTTGACGACTTACTCTATGAAGAAATGTGGGAAGACGATAGATACTGGCTCCCACTGCTGATTGAAGGAAAAAGCTTCAATGGAGAATTCCGGTTCGATAAAGAAGGTAGCAAACTAATAAACTACAAGATTGAGACTCCTGAGTAGTTGGGTGACGCTGTTGAACTTCATAATTTTTGGTCCCCCAGGCGCAGGTAAGGGCACCTATGCCACAAAGATAGCAGATAAGTTCAACATCGCTGTCATCGCCACTGGCGACATTTTTCGCGCCGAGGTCAGAAGTGGCTCAGCCCTAGGCAAAAAAGTAGGGGGCTATCTTCAGAGTGGCAGACTTGTCCCAGACGAAGTAGTCAATGAGGTGTTAAAAAACTGGTTGAATAAACCTGAAAGCCGTCGAGGCGTTGTTTTTGATGGTTATCCGCGGACGGTTGAGCAGGCAAAAGCCTTGGATAAAATGACCAAAATTGACGCCATTATCAATTTGAATGTGCCTGAATGGGTCGTGGTTGAACGGTTATCCAATCGCAGAATTTGCCGAAGCTGCGGCGCCATTTACAACATCAAGTATTCACCTAAACCAAAAGCTGAGTCAAAATGTGACAAGTGCGGTGGCGAACTCTACCAGCGTGAAGACGATAAACCCGAAGTGATTAGAGAACGCCTCAGAGTCTATGAGAAACAGACCCAACCACTAATCGAGTACTACAGAAGGAAAAAAGCCAAGTTCGTCACAATCGGAAACATTCAGGTTGATTCGCCTATTGAGATGGTTTTCCAAAGAATACTAAATGGGCTTGAAAAAGCCAAAGTGTACTAGGTACCTAGCCCACGTGTCTCTACGAACAGTCAAACTATTTATACGTTGAAGCACACCTTCTGATGAAAGCAACTTTACTTGAATTGGTTGTTGCGTTTTAAGGGAGACGAAAGATGCCTGTTCGGCAACCTATCGTGTGTGTTCTCGGTCACATAGACAGCGGCAAGACCAGTCTCCTGGACAAGATTCGGAAAAGCAGCGTGCAAGCTAGAGAAGTCGGAGGCATGACTCAGCATATCGGTGCCAGTTTCTTTCCGGTAGCGACCCTCAGAGAACTTGTTCGTCCCTTGCTGAAGCAGTGGAAGGCAAGAATCACCATACCAGGTTTGCTTGTGATCGACACCCCGGGTCATGAAGCATTTGCGAACCTTCGCAAGCGAGGTGGCGCCGCAGCCGACATCGCAGTACTTGTGATCGACGTCTTACGTGGCTTTGAGGCTCAAACCTACGAGTGTGTAGATATCTTGAAGACGAGGAAGACTCCTTTTTTGGTTGCCGCCAACAAAGTTGACCGCTTGCCAGGATGGGTGTCCAAGCCCGATGAGCCTTTTCTTAAATCCTATGAAGACCAAGACACTTACGTGAGGCAGGACCTTGACGAGCACATGTATAATATTATGGGCGCTTTTTCGCAGCTGGGTTTCAGAGCTGACCGCTTTGAAAAGATTACAGATTTCACCAAGAACATCGCTATCGTGCCTATCAGCGCCAAGACTGGTGAAGGCATTCCAGAGCTTTTAGCTGTCTTAGTAGGCTTGACGCAGCAGTTTCTGCGAAAGCAGCTGCGAACCACCAAGGGAGTCGCCCGTGGCACGGTGCTTGAAGTTAAGGAGGAACCAGGCTTGGGCATAACAGTTAATGCCATAGTTTATGACGGCGTACTCAAAAGAGGCGACACGGTTGTCGTAGGCGGCAGAGAGAAACCCATTGTGACCAAGGTTAGAGCGATTCTGTTGCCTAAGCCTTTAGATGAGATTCGCGACCCGAGAGACAAGTTTTCTTCGGTTGATGAGGTCGCAGCTGCCAGCGGGGTCAAAATAGCCGCGCCTGAATTGGAGGCGGCAATCGCTGGTGCCCCTCTTTATGCTGTGCCATCTGAAGACCGTGTTGACGAGTTTGTGCGAATGGTTGCTGAAGAGGTGGAGCGGCTGCGCATCGCCACGGACATTGAAGGCATAGTTCTCAAGACTGATACTTTGGGCTCGCTTGAAGCCATAGCTGACATTCTGAAACGGAATGAGGTCCCCATCAGGCTGGCAGATGTAGGTGACGTTTCTAAGCGAGACGTTACCGAAGCAGCTGTGGTTAAGGAGCATGAGCCGTTATATGGAGCGGTCTTGGCGTTCAACTCCAAAATCTTGCCAGACGCACAGGATGAAGCCAGAAGCAAGGGCGTGCCCGTCTTTGAGCACAACATCATCTATCATCTTGTCGACAACTACCTAGACTGGATGAAGAAGGAGCAAGAAGCCCGCTTGTCCAAGGAGTTTGAGAGGTTCATCATGCCAGCTAAACTGAGGGTTTTGCCGGGCTTCGTGTTTCGCAGGGCAAAGCCCGCCATATTCGGAGTTGAAGTTGTAGGGGGAACGATCAAGCCTAAGGTGCCTTTGGTAGGGGCAGATGGGGAGGATTTGGGTGAAATATTGCAGATTCAGGACAAGGGCAAGGCTGTTTCAGAAGCTAGGACTGGCATGCAAGTGGCGGTTTCATTGGAGAAACCTGTTTTTGGACGCCAGATTAACGAAGGCGACACATTGTACGTTAAGGTGCCGGAATCGCATGCCAGAATCATGTTGGCGAAGTTTCAAACTCGCCTAGCACCAGAGGAACTCGACGTTCTGAATGAGTACGCAAACCTTATGAGAAAGAAGATTCCGTTCTGGGCAGCTTCTTAGTACGTTAAACGAAACCAGAAAGGCGAGTAATCAATCCTCCAATAGAGTTCAAAACTTGGGAGCAGCAACGCGTACTCAACAGAGGGTTAAGTCGCCAAGGCGAAAAGTGATCGAAGCTTCAACACATAAGGCTATGGTTTAACCTCATCCACCTCAATTGGCACATCGCTTCGCTGCTTGTCTTGGGTTTTTCTTATGAACGTCACTGCTTCACCGAGTCCGTGAGGAAGATAGATGGGCCTCATTCCTTGTCCATACAGGTTGAAACCGATTCCTGACTGAAGCACAAATACGGCTAGACCAACCACGCACGGGACTAGTCCGAAGAGAACAAGTATGGTCTGCTGCGAGACCATTGGGGAAAAATGCGCAGCAAATGCATTCAGCAACTGCTCGATCGATGAAATGAACGACGATTTCAGAATGGTTCTCCAAAGAGGTTCAAGCAGCAAGATCACTGCTGGAACGAAACTGGCCATTAGAATCTTCCATGGGAAACGTCTTGTGTGCTCAATGTATGAGATGCTCGGGTAAGGGATTTCCGTGACCTTTCTTGATATGCGCCCATGCTTAATGAAAAGTCTCCTGTCTGTAGCTACAGCTGCCCAACTGCCTGTCGACCAAGTTTTCAGGACATGCTCGGGCTCAGCCAATGTGAGGAGGGCTTCGGGCGGTATGCGATTCATACCGCTTTCCACAATCATCTCCTCGGTTATCGCGTCGTCAAGTTCTTTTATGATTCTGTAAGAAGTCAGATTTCGCGCTTTTTCTCTGGCGTTTGTTGAAAGTCTGGTCCACAAGTCTCGGTCGTCAACCAAGCTTTGTATCGCCTTCGCGGCACCCTCGGCGTCTTCTGGTCCGGCAAGGTGCACGCCTTCGCGACCATTCTTGATCAGCCACGACTGCCCTCCAACTCCTGAGGTTATGACGGGAACACCAACGTACATAAATTCCAGTTGGCTCAACCCAAGGGCTTCAAGTCGACTCATGAGTATATTGATGAATGAGGATTTGATGAGTGCAATTTTGTCCTTATCATCCACCTCACCCAGATATGTGACGTTTTGCAGACGGCTTGCCTCAGCTTGAACCTTGTCTGCATAACGCGAGTTACCTCTTCCCGCTATCACAAAATGTATGTCCCGCCTCTCGCCAAGAAGATCAGCCACCTTCAAAATAGCCATCGCGTTCTTTCTTTCTTCAACGGTTCCAAGATAAGACACGAGTTTGACACCTAGCGAAAGCTTGTGCCTTTTCAAGAAAGCTTTGGTGTCTAAAGCAGCATACTTCAGGTATAATTCTTCGTTGACGCCGCCCGGGAATAGCAGGCATTTTTCTGAGCTTGCACCCATTCTGATCTTCGCATCTTTCTCGTATGGTGTGACAACGAGCACTAGATTTGCCGTTCTTAGAATCTCAGACAATGACAGTCTGTTCCATGCCATTCGGAAGGTTCGCTCAACAAGGGAATAGCGTTTCGGCGACGGCTCTTGGAAATGTGACATGTGGCAGAATACGATTGGGTCTTTGTAGCCGCCGAGGTCTCTCATGTATCGTCTCCAAGCAACGAATTTGGCGACTTCTTCTGGACCATTCCAGAGAGTGCTGTGAGTAATGAGCACGTTCAGCTTGAATTCGTCAACTATCTTCTCCAACACGTGCACGAAATCTCTGAAGTTGATGCGGCGGCGAGGCCACTTCACAAAGTAGCTGTCCACACGAATTATGGGAATGCCCAAGCCTTCGTCGTCCACGAAAACGTAGCCTCTTTTTTTGGTGAGGCTTTTCGACGGGATAACTTCGACTCCGTCGTGATAAACGCTGGTGATTAGGTAAGCTTCATGCCCAAGAGCAATGAGGTCTCTAACCATTCGCTGGGCGAGTAACTCTTGACCCTTGCTCGTACTGGTTTGGTACATTAACACGCCGATTCTTTTCTTCAATCCTCACTCATCTTTCGCAGGCTAGTTGTTATCATGCGAAAAGCGGAACTAAAAAACAGATCGTTTGCCAGAAGCATGGTCAAGAAATCTGCAACTTCCCTAGATTTCACGAAATGGTCGCAGACAAGATTCTGCTTGATGGTGCCATCGTGCGTCACTCCAAAGGTAATGTCACATGCAGCAAATGCCAAGTTGTCTACTTCCGAGTCTCCCATGTACAGTGTGCCGTCTTCCAGTTTAAGTTCTTCGCGAATCTCTCTAACCGCGATGCCCTTGTCCGCCAAAACTGGATAAACATCATAAAAAAGTCGCCCAGAATACGTGATGACTTCCAAGTCTAGCTTCTCGCAGTAACCAGCGATCATATCAGCTTTCACTTGACTACCTCTCTATCAGAGGCTTCGCCAATCAAGGCAGAAAGCAACTGCTCGTCCACTTGAATCTCGCTTTTCTTCTACGAACAAGTCAGCATCTGTGGCGTTTGATTTCGCGTATTGCAGGCCAAGGGCAATGTGCTCAAGCGCAGTTTCGGGAAGAAAGTGTTCCTTAATGGCGTTGCCGATTCTCCTTTCAATTCCTGCAATTCCACGCCATGCGTGAGCAAACGGCGTTCTTGGAAGCAGACACGAGAGATCTTTTGTGCTTACAATGATGATTGAAATGTGACTGCTGATCCGCTGAAGCATCATGCGTGTCTCTTCTGGAACCTGTGCATGGCTTCTTGAAGAGTTCAATGAACTTATAATGCCATCATAATCTAAGAACAGGGATTTAACACGAGTTTTATGGTGCGAGGCTCTATTGCGCTTGCCTTTGTGAACCATAAAATCCACATTCCAGATTGAAACATACCAGAAGCTTGGACCGAATGTTGGTACGGTTCCCGTCCTTATAAGCCTAGTGAAAAAGTGTTCTACGGAAATAACAGTGAAGGACTCCAGCATGATTCTTCATATAGGCATTACCATTGTTTGCTTGCCAGTTCCATAAGTGACGGTTTTCCCCTCCAAGAAGAGTTTTCCTACGAGGGCGCAGGTTACGGCGTCTAGCTCGTGATCGTTCATCTTGTCGTTGAGCCCTTTTATTCCCTGCTTTTCCAGACCCTGTTTAAGCGCACCGAGTCCCTGTTGTTTTCTGCGGATACTCAGAATGTCTTGGGCACCGCCCGGATAGACCTCTATTACCATAAGGCCCTTGCTCTCGAATATTCCCCTTAGAATTATGCCTCTGCTCGTAAGTTTTCTCATAGGTCCGAGGGTGACCGGAAAGAATTTTATGCCTCTTTTCAGAAGTTCCTTGTCGCATTCCCTCAAATGCGCGCCAGTGCGTTGTTCTATGGACTTTCGCCCAGCTGGAAGACTCAATGGGGCATCGATGGCAACGATCTTGGGCTTGCTTTCCTCTGTTTTCCTCACTATCTCATTGTTCGTGTAGACTAGAAAAGTCTCTGCCATCCAGCCCTTAAGGACACAGAGACCAGTGGGTCTGCTCTCAACGCCTGCTAGGTCTAAACCGACTATCGACATTGAAATTCAACTCTCCAGTTTCGCAGCGACTGCCTCATATTCCTTCTCGCACGGATGAGAGTCGAACCCTGCCTACAGATGAGATATTTGCCGCACATCCTCTCTTTTTTCTATTCCATCTCCTCGACAAGAAATAATTTCTCCGTGAAGCTTGCGCACATACTTAAAAAGGGTCTGCAAAGAAAAGCTTGCCTATTTTAGGAAATGGGAAGCGTTCGAATTCTCGACTGAGTAACATAACATTAATCTTTGGTAAAGACCGTTAGAATGTCAGGGCACTTGGCGAATGCTTGTAGATATCGTGATCATTGTTTTTCTGACTTTTGCCATTTACGCATTAAGCTTTGCCGCTGGACATCTCCTGAATTTTTTTGACATTTTCAATCCTAAATCAATTCTGTCAATAAAGAAAAAATTCACCGTTCCGACCGCCCAAAAACTACACAGCTGCCGGGTGTTATTTTTCTTGCCTATATAATAATCGTGTATACAGGAGTTGCTCAGGGAGTTGTTTTCCGGTCAGTGCCTAAAACGAGACAAAGCATCATATTGCTTGTTTCAGAATTCGGAGCCTACCTAATAGCCGCATCCATCGCCGTAGAAATCAGTACAGCTTTGTTCCTCGGATACTACATTAACGACTTAAACAGGGTAATCATGAATTCTGTATACGCTTTCTCTATTGTCACTTGCCTGCTAGCAATTCAAGCAGCATACGAAGTTAGGACCATCGCCAACATCATCAACAGCATACCGTCTTTTGACAACTACAGTCTCTCATCACCAAAAGCCACGCTAACCAACATTAAACGTCACGCATGCCAACATTGAACGTCACGCTAAGCCACGAGCCATCAGCGTCCGAAACAACATCCAAAAACTCCAACAGCGCCCGAGAAACAAAAAGAAAAGCTTGACTTTCACCGCAAAAAATTTTTCTGCACTAGGATAACGGGGTCTAAACCCTAGTCTTTGATGGCTTCCAGTATGCTCATAACGTTCCACAATTTAACCCGCGTATAAGGTGGCATATTCGGATCCTGCAAAATCTCATCCAGCATCGAAATAGCGTTACTGGCACGAACCGCAGGCGAATACTGAGAACCCCTCAAAGTCTCAATACTATTCTTAGCTGCTCGTCTAATATTTCTAGGCGTAGTCGTATCTTCTGAAACCGCGTCGAGAACAGCCACAGCCTCCTCGACACGTTGCTCGTACTCCTTCACTTTCTTCTTTCCCACCATCCAGCAGAACCCCCATACTAACTGCTCCGAGCGATAGTCAAATAATCCACAACTCAATTAAACCTTTTCGCAAGGACGTATGCCGAAGTGTCAACAAAACAAAAAGACCTACAAAATATGGCAGACCTATTGAAACAAGGAGCCACACTCACCGAGCTCTCCTGCCCAGCCTGCTCCTCACCACTATTCAAACTCAAAAGCGGAGAACTATGGTGCGCCAAATGCCAAAAACGAGTCCTAGTAGTCAAAGAAGGAGAAACACCGGAAGAAGCAACAAGATCGATCATGCTAAGCGGAGTTGAATCAACAGTACTAGCGAAGATAAGAGAAGTGCAAGCAAAAATCAATGAAGAAAAAGACCCAGCGCAACTCGAAAAACTCAGCGCCACACTAGCATCTTTACTGGAAAACCTAGAAAAAATAAAAAAGATGAAATAGCAGGCAGAAACGATTGCTCGGACGCTACGACGAGTTTCCAACCAGCGCATCTCGTTTTGCACAATTCGTATACCTCGACTCAGTTCACAAACTACAAGCAGCAATAGCTCAAGCCATGTACAAACTTAACCAACAACCCATAAACTTAGCAAGCTTAACCACTGCTTCACCCCCAAACTGTTACGTCAACTTCGAATTCGGCATAGCTGACACAGACGCATTCTACTACCTCGATCAAGAACAACTCAACGCACTAGAAAAAGCACTCAAAGCGCAACCATTAGCTATCCTAGATGTATTCTGCGCCGCTCGATACTACGTCAGAAAAGAAAAGGGCAAAAACAGACCGCTACCGTTCGACTACAGCGTTCTCCGCTTCATATTCGAAAACGAAGACATCGAACTGCTTCTCCACTACATCAGAGGAAACCAGCGCATACCACGAAAAGACTTCATCCTCTTCCTAAAGAATCAAATCGACAAAGAACTCATTGAAAAGCAACTTGAAACATGGACATTGAAAAGCCTGTTCTAAGACATGCAGTAGGCATCTAGGTTTTCAACTTCTCAAGAACAGTCTTCAAGATGCCTTCGGAAACTCCCCCTACAGATCGGTTGCCATCTAAGGCAGTAAGACGCTGCTGCTGCACAAGCCTCAGATACACTTCTCTCACTTTTTTCAGATTCCGCACGGTTTCCATCACTGACTTCTTCCTTTTCAGCCTCTCAACAACCATTTCAGGCTCAACGTCAAGGAACAACGCTAGATCCAGCTTCAGGGCAAATCGGTTTATGCGGTCTATCCATTCCAAGTCGAGTCCAGCCGCTCCCTGATAGGCAAGGCTGGAATAGACATAACGGTCGCACACCACAATCTTGCCCTGCTTCAACAAAGGCTTGACCTCATTCTCCACGTGATCTACACGGTCAGCTGCAAACAAGAGGGCTTCAAGAGCGGTTGACACGCGCCTCTGACGGTCAAGCACAAAGCGTCTTATCAGCCTGCCCACTCTTCGGGCACTAGGCTCAGTTGTGTATACAGCATCGAAGCCCTTACGCCTGAGATTCTTGACCAGTATTTTGGCTTGAGTCGTTTTTCCGCAACCGTCTAATCCTTCAATGCAAATGAATGCCCCATTCTTCCTTTGTCCCGTCATCGATTCTCAGCACGCCTTAGTTCACACCATGTCAAAACAGCTGAGGATAAATGAGTTTCCGTTCCACCATTCAGCATGCAATCGATTGCTTTAATAGCTTTGACAAAACCATGGTTTTCACAATAGAGGCGCCCGCAACATGAGGCAGTATTGGGGCGAAATCAAAGATCCAGTTCATGGGTACGTTTACATTACTGAGGCGGAAAAGCAAATTATTGATTCTTTTCCCGTTCAACGGCTCAGACGACTTAGGCAGCTTGCTGGAGCCGAGTATGTTTATCCCGCCGCCAATCACACACGTTTTGAGCATTCTGTTGGCGTAATGCATTTGGCTGGGCTGATGGCTGAGAACCCTTACTTGTCTAAGCTCTTCAACGACGAAGAATACCAACTGATCCGTATTGCAGCCTTGTTACATGATGTTGGGCATGGTCCATTCTCACATATTTTTGAACATTTGCTCGTCAAATTCCTCAACAAGACGCATGAAGACATCAACATGTGGATTGTGCAGAAGTCAGAGCTGAAGG
>Ga0315308_1002627_pt1 | contig 10162 bp, 6 predicted proteins | sample TDP3_MG_FD_203078 | JGI IMG/M metagenome (GOLD analysis project Ga0315308, IMG submission 203078) | Freshwater sediment microbial communities from Lake Towuti, South Sulawesi, Indonesia - TDP3 | ecosystem: Environmental > Aquatic > Freshwater > Lake > Sediment | place: Indonesia: South Sulawesi...
TGATGCTCGGCTACACTGTCAAAGCCGAATGGTTGAGGCTCATCGTTCACTTCGCATACCTTGCTACAGCAATCCCACTAGTTATCCGGGCCTACAGGAAGAATCGTTGACAAAAAAGTGATTTGAATTAATGCCATGCAACCTACCAGCACTCAACGGATAGAGAATCCTGAGGGAATCCTGATGACGCGGTAGCTGATCAGTGGGGCAGGGTCTCCCCGCGCTTATGCCTGTCCTTCCAATCCGTGGACCGGTAAACCTTGGTTGGATGAAGCTTCTCCTATACGCCAGCGTCTTGCCGATTCTATCCGCTCCCGGAATCACTATGCATTGAACGCAGAGCGATATATTCTAGAAAGGATTGGCGAAAAAATTGAAAAGGACGTTGTGGCATTTACTTAGTTTGGCAATAACTGTCAAGTTGCGCAGCATTCTGAAGGGAATCTCTTGCAAGAGATGAACGCGGATAGAGTTCAAGTTGATTCAAGCTGTATTAGAGCTGGAGGCTGCCTCGATTACAAGAACAGTCTTCTATGTTGGCTTCACGTAAAGCGAAGGTGGATAACGAACATCCGTCTATGAATGCATCCTCTTTGGCATGAGGTATAGATGAGCCCTTGAGTCAAGTCAGTAGGCCCACCATTTCGATAGTGGTTCCAGTGCATAACGAGGAAGCGCGTTTGCCCCGATGTCTCGATGAGTTTGCTCGATATGCTTCGAAGGCTGAGCATGATATTGAGGTTATTGTAGCAGAAGACGGTAGCACGGATCGCACTTTGGACATAGCAAAAGAATATGGAAGAAAGTATCACTTCGTTAAAATCGTTAGCAGCAAAGTTCGACTGGGCAAGGGAGGTGGTATACTAAACGGAATAGATGCGTCTAGTGGCGACATAGTACTATATATGGATGTTGATATGGCAGTCACACTTGATCAGATACCTCGTTTTGTCGATGAGATTCTGAAAGGCGCTGATGTGGCAATCGGTTCCAGGACTCATCCCTATTCGATAGTTCACAAGCCTCCTTTTCACAGAATATTTTTGGGGCGCTTATTCAATATCTTAGTCCGATTCATGTTTCGTTTAGGCTATTTCGACACTCAAGTTGGATTCAAGGCCTTTAAAAGAAAAACGTTGGTCGATATTATCAGGCAGACCAACACCGATGGGTTTGCGTTTGACGTTGATGTGTTAATAAAGTCGGAGATAATGGGATATAAAGTAAGAGAAGTTCCGATAACTTGGGCCCATAAAAGAGGATCAAAGATATCCCCGATCAAAAACGCGTATGAAATGTTTTTCGATCTTATACGTATAAAACTGGAATTGCTTGCCAACAAACGTTTCACATTATTGGGAAGGAAGGAGTATAAGGAGTTCTACGATCGCATAGCGGGCGACGTGTATCACAGAGCTGAAAGGAGCTTTTTCTTACCTAGGCGAGCATGGCATGTAAGAAAGAATAGAGAGATTTTGCAGGAGATTCCCGGCGAGGCTGAGCACGTTCTCGATCTTGGGTCAGGATCAGGTAACTTGACGCTGAAAATCGCTCTAGCTCGTCCACGAGCTCTAGTAACTGGGATAGATATAGGAAAATCCTTCGTGAAGTATTCTGCGCAGTATTCGAAGAAGGTGGGAGCCACAAACATAGACTTTATTGAGGGCGATATCAATGCACTTCCTATCAGAGAAAAGTTCTCACCTGTGGTCGTTGTCTCGGAGGTTCTCGAGTATGTTCCTCACCAAAAATCAGCGCTTGCCGAAATAAACAGGGTAATGAAAAATCAGGGATTACTGATTCTGACAACGCCCAGAGTTGGCCTCCGTTGGGCAATTATTAGAGCTATTTGGACACTGGTTAGAAGAGAAAAACTGGAAATTCCATACTTTCCATTAAATCTCAGCCGACTCCGTTTCCTCATTTTGGGAACCGGTTTTTATCCGCTCAAACTGAAGGTTATGAACATGGGTTGCACACTTCTTATGACAGCAGTGAAAGTAGCATCAAGGATCACATAGGTTACTCAAGGACTACAGGAGATGACCGTGTTTGAACATCCTCCATATTTCTCCCTATTTTCCCCCCGATCATTGGGGAGGAATAGAGCTTCATGTCTTCGAGCTGAGTAAGTACTTAAGTAAACATCATCAGGTCACAGTTATTGCGTCTCTTCCAAAGAACAAGTCGACAGTAGAGGCGATAGGAAGAGTTAGAGTTGTGAAGTTAAGAGGTTTCGAGATCAGAGGTGTATCGCCACTCTTTACTCGAATAGAGAACCCGTTGATTCCTAATCTTAGTTCAATGATGCGGAAATTGAATAGTTTTGACCTTGTTCATGCCCATGGCCAGGAATATGCTATCAGCTATTTTGCAATTAGGGAGGCTGTGAGAAGTGGTACTCCTTGTGTCCTAACGATACATCACACCGGAGAGGCACTATCCCGATACCCAGCAATCCGACTGCTTAGAAGAATTCTAAAAAAAACTGCTTTCAAGTTCTCAATAGAGGCAGCGGATGCAACGATCGCGGTGTCGAAGGGAGCTGTAAGATACCTCAGCAGCTTCAGGCCGAGACGGACGTATCTGATTCCGAATGGCATTGACCTTGAGCGATTTAGCGGCGTCGAAACCTCTTCGGAGTATGTATTGTTCGTAGGCCGCCTTGACCCATTGAAAGGTCCTGAATACATTGTGCGTGCGATTCCATTAATTCTTAAGAAAGTGGATACTCGATTTCTTCTTGTGGGTGCTGGACCCCAACGGGATATGTTGGAAGAACTAGCACATCACTTGCAAGTAGACCAGTACGTCAGTTTTCAAAGCAACGTTTCTTATCAAGAACTTCCACGGATTATTTCAAAAGCGGCAGTGCTAGTTGCACCTTACAACGCGGGGTACTCTATGCTTGAGGCGGGAGCTGCTTCGAAGCCAGTGGTGTCAGCCGACATGGATTGGAACAGAGAAGCGTTGCATGATGCTGCTATTTACGTTGAGCCCAAGAACGTCAGACAACTTTCTGAAGCGGTGATAAGAGTCCTTACAGATAGGAGTTTAGCTCAAGAAATAGGGCGCAGGGCGAGGGACTTCATAGCGAAAAATCGTGCTTGGGAAATCGTTGGTCGCAAAGTCGAAGCTGTGTACGAGAGCATTCTAAGATAGATCTTCAGGACTGTCATATTTCCAATGATAGCGCTGTCAAGACCCGGCACTTGATACCCAGGCTGATTGGGAACTGTGATGCACAGAGGGTTCTCATATCTTTGTCTTCGCAGAATCAGGTATATCTGCAGTCAAAACCTGCTTCGGCAATCCCGCTAATAAGACGCTCCATACGGTGTAAGATGTCTATCATCGTAATGGTGTCAAGTGAGCGAGACTGAAAAGGAGGTATAGGCACTGCCGGGCAACTATGCAAGAATTGCACGCTTGCACAGCGCATATCGCACTCCAACTCATGATATTTCTACCTTCTCATTCTGAATGCTGTAACTCTTCTGAAGATCCTTGCCTTTTCACTTCTTGATCCGTGCGCCTTCACTCAGCCAAGCTTCGCAGATAAGAGAAAAAGCAAGAAAAGGTGCCAAGGGGAAAATATGCATGGTCACCTTGGTTACTTTATATAGTAGCGTCTCAAGCACTCCTCTATGCTTCACTTCTGTCACGGCATACTTTCGGAAGCCAACCCGATAGAGCAGTCTGTGAAGGCTTGCAGGTAAAGCCGGGAATAGGGGGTAGGGCTTGAATCTGACATTCATTGAGAATCGTTCAAGTAATTTGTAAAGGCTCCAATAGGTGAAGACATTTAGATGGCTCGGTGTTCCAACTCCAGTGGGGTTAGTCAATCTGTTAGGTGTTGAGATTAGAACATGCCCATTTTTCGCAAGATAGTCCATCATCCCGAATATGGCTTTGTCAGGTCTAGGAAGATGCTCTATCAATTCTGCCATTATAATGGTGTCGAACGTGGCGTTTCTGAAAGGCAAGGCTTCGACACAAGCCCTGACGTATGCGATCTTGAAGTCTTTCGATTTGTTTCGCATTCTTATCTCGTGAAGAAATGCAGTAACAAAATCTACTGCGACAACCTCAAGACCAGAGGAAGCGATTATCTCATCGAGATAAGAGTCCCCTGATCCAACATCCAACACCCTACCTTTGGCGATAGAAGCTAGAATACGGAGCCGCAGTAACTGTAAGCGTCCCATCAGATGCCTCCCTCTAACAGTCCTCGCATGGCTTACCTGAGATTCGTGGAAACCGGAATACCTCAGATATTCGAGGTTGGAAGGCATGGCGATTCACCAGCCTATCTTATTATAGGAAGCGCGTGCCTATGACTGTTGATTGGCAACTATCTTCACGGCGTGTGGAATTGGATTGAATATCTTTAGCCATCCATTCCTATACCGAGCCAAAAAGTACGTCTGGAAAAAGCTTTTCGGTAGCCACTTCGTTGGGCGATTTGAGGTGTTTCTACCGACTCGCAAGTCGATTCTTGACATAGGTTGCGGACTCGGTGATATAACGGTGACCATGAAGGATCACCGGCAGAATTTTGTTGTTGGAACGGACACATCGAAGCGTCTTTTGAAGTATGCAAACAAACACAACCAAGTAGACGGATATGTGTTAGGCGATGCTAATAAGCTTCCGTTCATGAACGACGCATTCGATTTAGTCACCTTGCTTGATGTCCTACATCACACGTTAAAACCCGAAGAGATAGTGCGTGAGGCAAAGAGAGTGAGCAATCGATATCTGGTGGTCGCTGAGATTGGGATATTTGAAAATAGGATCATTAGACCCATTGAGAGTTTGTGGCTAAAGATTACCGACGGAGGTTCCTCGTATCTTCCAAGACGAAGATGGAAAGCGATAGTAGGTACAAAAATTGTCAAGGAGGAGCGGTACGGGGCGTTGAAGAGGGCGTGCTTACTAGTTGCAGAATCGAAAGCATCAATCCAAGAGTCACATAGAGAGCTAGCTTGAGTGTTCGAACCACGTTTACGTGCAGCTTGCTCAGCATTAGTGTTTCCGAAGAACGCTACCCTTCTCTGTACCACCATCTTTTCACTTTTTTCAGAAGATAGCTGATCATATTAACTCTGCGTAGCTTTTCTATGCTTCTTGCCTTAGATTTAGACAAACCGTAAAGAACAAGAGCCAGAAGAGTGGCTAACGAAATATAATCGCCGAGGTATTCAATAGATGTTGTGCGGTACTTGAGTAGAACCATCAAAGGCTGGCTAAAACCTTTCGGTAAAGATACGTACATGAACCCCGGCCCAGCTTTGTAGATCTTCAGGTCAATTCTTTTTCCTGTCGCGTCTTCTAAAATTGCTTTCCAATTGGCGATATCAAACTCCTTGAACAATACGCCTCTAGCTTCTTCCTCCACGATGACGGCTACATTCTCCGGATTTTCACGATCCACTCTAAAACTCGTTAGAGCGATCGAAGAGTCTCGGGCAGTTCCCGAAGCCCACTCGATAAACTTTCCCAGCAACAACGACTCTTGGAAGTTTTGATACGTCAATATGTGCCAAGGAAGATTTAGTCCACACCAGACTACTCTCCCACGGCCATGCTCCCCGATTGCAACAACGGGATAGCCGTTATCCCACAAAACTGCTCTGGCCCAGTCGCGAACACTCTCATTCATAGCCGCGGAAACGCCCCAAGGTCCTCCTTCATAGATTGCTGGAGAAAACGAAGAGAAGTTAACGCCATTTGTTACATACGAACTGATCTGCGAGAAGCGCCATTCCTTGCCGAAATTCTTCTGAAGGGTTGAACTTACTGGGGATGGGAGAGGGATACGTGGCGCATTGATTTCAGGGGAGTATCCAGTGTCTATGATCAGTCCTCCTCCGTTCTCAACATAGTTACGGAGTAGCTCCCATGACTTTTCGAAGTCGTGATACTCATATCCATAAAGCAGTACCACGCCAAATTTCTGCAATTCGCTGATTGTGAAGTCGTCTATGAACTGCCCTCCGTATATTGGTATCACACGCCTACTATCATAGTCTGCATACGCAAATGAACGGAGAATCTGGTCGTAGGATCCGATCACAAGCACAGCAGGTACGTTGGTGGGGGCAATTATCGGGGTTGCGTACTTGTAAATAAACCCATGGAAGACTCCATCTTCACTTCTGGTCACTTCATCGTAGTAGTTAGGAGCGGATAGAAATTTCGTAAAGTTATGAGGCGGATACATGACGAACCATTTTACTGCGAACCAATCCAAGAGGAAGTTCGTCTCTGGGTATAGGCCTGTATAGAACTTATCGGCGCCCTTTCCTCCCCATACCATTAGACTGAACCAGAATACCATGTCTCTATTCAGTACACTCGTCGCCATGTAATCTCTTGTCTGAGGAATGTATGGATACTTGTAGTTGAACCATACTGCAACACTTGCATCCGGCACTCCGAACCTATAGTTCGCGATACTGTTACCTGTTTGATTAACCAGTAGTTCGTCAACTTCCTTCAAAGCAATGCCTCCTGACTCGTTCACTTTGAAGGAAATCGAGGTCACAGGATACTCCCAGGTGAGAGCGAATAACACTATGGCTACTAGCAGCATAACTCTGATCGAAAGGAGTAGGCGATGTATCCTTATGCCATGTCGTAGTTCTTGTTCGGATTTGGGACCTACAAGTCGATGTAGCAAGAACCCGGACAGAAGTGGAAGGTATATGACAAGAAAAAGTAGGAGTGAAGGGTCCGTCGGTTTAACAGCCGGGATCAATATCAGTATACATGAAATGAGTGCGTAGCTAATGGCGATCCTGCGTGCAAATTGATCCTGTTTCGACTTGTTGGTCCGACGAAGAACCCAAGATAGAATTAACAGAGAAACGAGCATCGGGACAATCAGCAGCGACATGCGATTCGGCCCTTTTCCAAGCCCCAATACAATGTCAAGAATCTCTGAATAAGAGAGGGTGTACGATGTCGGTGCAGGCTCGAAAGAGAAGGGGCTCAGTCCAAGAAGCGTTTCTGGCGTGTAGAAGAAGAAAGGAATGAGATAGTATGCAGACAGCAACAGTGATGGAAAAGATATTCCTAGGATGGCTCGTAATTTCGGTCTTATATTTCGTACGCAAAGTGCTGGCGTGATGATCGTAGATAGAGCAAGGAGAACCCATATCCACGGATGACTTAGCACGCTTAACATGAAGGTAAGAGTTAGCGCGATGAATAGCCTACTTCTAGAATTACTGCGATGGCTTAGGTACTTTACCAAGAAATACAGATAGAAGGAGAATATGGCAATGGCTACGATTCTATTATACATTCCCCCGGCAACTCCATAGTTCCAAAAAGATGGGGACGTTGTTGTTAACAGGGCAACGGCCACAGAAGTCAAATGATCTCCTTCGGTAAGAAACTGCGTAGTAAGATAGACCATAGCTCCGGTTGTAGCAATACTTGCCAAAAAGACAAGATTTAGCGCAAATTCTATTGAAACGCTCACGGCCTTGACAAGCAAAGCCACCGAGTAGTATGGTAGGGGCGGGTACCACCTGAAAAGCGGCATTCCACCGGCCCAGATGAATCCCCATTCAGAGTTAGGCCAAAATTCAAGAATGTATCGAATTTTCGTCAAATGACCATATGTGTCTACGCCTCCGGGATAGTTGAACCAAGTACCGTTGATCAGACTTATCAGGGAGACGAAAATGGCGATGAATGCTATGCTTGCAAATTTGTAGATCAAATTATGCACGCTTGCCGCGGTTGGATACCGGGCTTCGGATTCACATCGATCTTTCATTACTTTCTCCCTACGATCTGGCCAGACTCTTTACGCTAGTCCGAGTTGAGGTTTGTTTTCTACTCTGTAGTATAGCGGCCACGAAGATCAACAGTGTAATTATCGTCGTTGCAATCCCTGCCCATTCGCTCGTCACCCTCTTGCACTCGAGTTGTACTTCGTAGTCGCCGCTCCGCTTGGGCATGAGCACCATAAATTCAGGGCCAAGCACCATTATAGGCACCCTCTCTTGATGTAGACTGGGCATCCATCGTTCATCATATGTCATCTTGACCAAGATGGCTGTATCTGTAGTTGAATTTCTCACGTTGACAATAATTTTGTCTGGGCTCTCGACTCTGTAGCTCAATTCCGTGCCTACAACCTGCTGCTCAACCAATGTAACATATGCTAACAGGTTCGGTTCGTCAAAAATGCTCTCTATGGGCTTGAGGCTGCTGGCATCGCCCATGCTTACAACTTGTATAAGCCTTGCATCCGCCAGCGGCACTTCAAATATCCTGAAGGATTTGTAAGAATATCTCTCTAGAAGCAATCCTTCGAACTTTCGCGGATATAAGTAGTCCTTGTATGGTGTCGCTGCATCTGGATAGTCAACGACAACATATCGAATATTAAATGCTTTAAGCCAAAGAATTGCCAATGAGCCATTAGAACCTTTGTTTATCTGGTAGGTCAAATCCGCCCACCATGGATTCGTTCCTGCATGATCAGCGCCTCCTCGAAGCTGAGAAACGTCTGAGAAAACATCCAGCCAAAAAGATATAGAGCCAGTTGCATACACACGTTCATCTTTCACATGGCTTGCAAGCCAAGTCGCTATTTCTTTCTCCGGCGTCTCATTCATGTCAAGCGAGTCAGGGTCGGCCAGCGGGGATCCAAATCTGAACTGACGGTCACTCGGCAGAGTGGTTCGGATGAATGAAACGGAAGCGCCCAAAAGAAGGATGAGAAAAATCACGATCAGCGACAATCTAAACATCTTGCGCCTCCAACGGACTGCCGTGGCTTCGCCCGAACTTGCGAAACGCCAGTCAAGAAGGTTATCATAGGCATTCGTGAAGAGTGCGGCGAACAGTATCGCGGAGATCATATCAAGTTCCGGGATATACCTGATCGACTGCGGAGCTAAATTCAACCCGTAATAGTACCAACCTAACGGCAAGGTAAAGAACGTGGAAAACCAAAGCAAGCAAAGAAATGCTAACTGAAACTTAGGTTTTCTGTGGAAGAATCTCACAACGCTCATGAATACAAAGATCGACACTACAACCAAAAGGACCAACAATACTGAAGGAATTTCAGGTAATCGAATCTTGCTCTCTGGCTGAACGCTACCTGAGGCTAGCAGGACAGATATGAAGGAGACGTCGTACTGAAAGGCGGAAAGCCCGTAGGAGGATACGACGCAGAACAGCCCAGCTTTCAGCTTCCTCGTCGCGTCGGCCAGAATTGCTTCGGATAACCAGACCGCCGCTAAAATCATAGCCAAAGCATAAGCAGCTATGAGGTTTAGCAGCACGACTGCGGCGATAGCGAAAGAGGTCACTACATAGTTTCTTAGCCTCGGCCTCCTAAGAGTTTCTATAAATGATACGACAGCCAGCGGAATCAGAGCGAGCCCAAAAACATGAGGGCCCTCTCCATAGACTGTAAGTACTATGAGCCGCCAAGGTGCTGAATGGAAAGACGTCGCAGTGCGGTTTACTTCCGGTATAGAGTAGGAAATGGAAGGGGCTACGCTGTAGATTAAGGCAGCTGCCATAGCTGTAAGTTGCCGCTTGAATAGATATTTGACAAGAAAGTAGAGCGTTACAGGACCAAGCCCGTATGCGAGGGCAGTCACTATCCTGTACCATCTTGCAATTGAGATACTCGGCCACAGGAAGTTCAAGAGAGCAAGGAAATAGGGAAGAATTGGAGTATAGACATAATGAAAGGGAAATCCACCATACCAGAGAAGATTCCAGCTGAGATATGGCCAGTTCGCAACGATATGCTTGGAATGGGCAATGAACGCCCCTTCGATTGATTCATATCGATGGGTATATTCGCCTGAGAACAGTGGAGAGACTATGAAGAGGTTCAAGGCAAATATTGCCACGGGAACAAACGTCTTCTGAAACTTCTTTAGCAAAGATCTCATTAGACTACCCATTGCTAACCGATGCTCGAGTCCTATTGGTGTATTAATCTGCTCCTAGGTTCAATCAAGGCCAAAACAGTCAGATTAAGGATTCGATTGCTCCATAAGCGTAACCGTGTACAATAATCGAGTGGGTTTTGTCACCGTTTCAATTAGACTTTTAATCTTCATAATGCAGTTGACTAGGGCTTCACCCGTGCCGGGGTCAAAGGTTCTTGCTACGC
>Ga0315308_1002628_pt1 | contig 10161 bp, 9 predicted proteins | sample TDP3_MG_FD_203078 | JGI IMG/M metagenome (GOLD analysis project Ga0315308, IMG submission 203078) | Freshwater sediment microbial communities from Lake Towuti, South Sulawesi, Indonesia - TDP3 | ecosystem: Environmental > Aquatic > Freshwater > Lake > Sediment | place: Indonesia: South Sulawesi...
TCAGCGATTATGGACGCCGCAAAGATCGGAGATTACGCCCATGTGTCAGACAGCATTCTAGGCAGGAAAGTTATCGTAGAATCAACCCGTGAAAACCCCACATACATTGAATCAACTTCGGTGATAGGCAACGCTGTCCACATCAGTAAGGGCTGCAAACTCATAAGAACCAAAGTCAATCCAGGTTTAAGAATTCCACTAAGCATGATATACAATGATAAGTTCCTGCAAAACTACGAAGATGTTGTTAAATTGGCATCTTAACAGAGTTTGCCTTTATTTAGTTTGTTAAGTCATAAAACCCTTTCAATGCCTTAAGAGCGTTTAAGGTAATCCATTTGCTTGGTTTGCCCTTCTGCTCGATATTCACTTGAAAACGCTTTTTTAAAATGGTCTCCAGTTTCCACCTCCCTTTATCGTCTTGTTTCGAAACAACCAAATCAACGGCTTCTTGCATTCGTTCATCCTTGTAACCAAGCCTTGTCAGTATTCCCAAAATCTCCAGGGCGTCAGTGTTCCACATCAACGGAAAGCCGAACCGCAGCCAAGCTGGTTTCGCCACTCTATTCAGGTCGTGGCTTCTTTTATGGACATGGTGAATAAGCATGTGCTCAACGCCTCTTTCGATGGTGTTTCTCACTTCACGCGACCTCTTGTGAACAGGAATCTCTGCAAGCGCCTTCAACGCTTTAACAACTCCCATGTGACACGTGTGTCTTCCCCAACAGTCTTGGGGGTTATACGGCCATCCTCTAGGCGCCTCAGCGATTCCGTCATCGAATCGTTGGTGTTTGACAATCCAGTCGATTCCCCGCTGAGTTCGTGGGTCTTCTAGATAGCCGAATCTGATTAAGCTCCAAACCATGTTGCCCGTTAGGCAGGGCATCACTCCACCATGCGTGCCTCCGCCTGTTTTCGCCTTTTTGTCAGAAAAGCCACCGCTCTGGCGGTCTTGAGAGTTTTCGAGAATAAACTCACAGGCTCTCTGGATTCGTTGATCCTTTCCGTCTGCTCCGAGTTCAGCCAGAATAATAAGTTGCCACACTGTTCCCTTGTACTTGGCTTTGTAGAATTTTTTAGGGGTTTCCCAATAGCCTTCATCGCTCTGTTCAGCCAAAATCTTGGGAACTGCCCCCACTTCCATGATTTCATCTTTTGCTTCTCTCACTTCAGAATCATTTTCAGGCTTGCCCAAAATATCAGTTAACGTGAAGTATCGCACTGAAGGGTTATCCTTTTCCAACAGCCACTCAGTTGGATCACTTTTCAACAAGGATCTCCAATTACTCATATCTTTCAGCACTCCTTAAGAGATGACACAACTCCTCGGGCAATTCTACACGTTAATGGAACCATGGAGTCACACTCTTTTATTTGAACTTCTCTGTTCAGAGACTACAAAATAAGACAAACAACACAGAGACCCCAACCAAACATATATGGCTCCAAAATAGACAGGACAGACCCCCTCTACCCGTCTCTCAGTATCTCACCCAGTATCACTTTCTATTTGGATCATATTAGAGGGGGCCTAGCGCCTCTGCGCACACACAAACAAAACACAAATTTATCGACGAAGCCTAAACAACCTGTTTTTAAATAAACAAATATACAAGAGAAAATGCGCAAACATAGAATTTAAAAATCGATTAATTGATTACTAAGCACTATTGGTGAAATGAAAATGAACGACATTAGGAAATACGCGGCTGAACTGATTGGAACATCAGCGTTAGTTCTCGTAGGATGCGGAAGCGCGGTAATCGCTGGTCAATTTATAGGGTTCCTTGGCATATCCTTTGCATTCGGTTTGACACTGCTGGCCCTAGTCTACACAATCGGAAACATATCCGGGTGTCACATTAACCCAGCTGTAACAATTGCAATGCTCATTGCAGGTAAGATCAAGGCTAAAGATGCAGCGGCTTACATCATTGTCCAATGCGTTGGTGCAATAATCGCGGCAGGAATACTATACGCAATTGCAATAGGCAAAGCGGGTTATTCCCTGACAGTGAATGGTCTAGGTCAGAATGGTTATGGGCTCCAATCGCCAGGAGGTTATTCCCTTGTAGCTGGCTTTATTGCAGAGGTTGTGCTGACCGCACTGTTCCTTTTCGTGATTTTTGGCTCCACCAGCAAGAATGCACTTCCAGGATTTGCAGGTATATCGATTGGTCTTTCACTCGTGCTTATTCACTTGATGGGAATTCCAATAACAGGAACGTCGGTCAATCCCGCAAGGAGTTTGGGTCCGGCTGTCTTCATTAGAGGTGAGGCGCTTTCGCAACTCTGGCTCTTCTGGGTCGCTCCTATTATAGGCAGTGTCCTAGCAGCCCTTGTTTGGAAATACCTATTCGAGCAAAAATAATGCACGCGTCTATAGCAACTAACGCTTTTCAACAACAAGATGGGCGTCTAACAAGTTTCTGCAATATGCGGTGCCATCGCACAATGTAGTGTTATATTTTGAAAGCCCTTCTCGGCAAGAAGCGAAGGCTAACCCATGTTTCAGGATGATAGGTCGTATTGTTTCGATTATTCTTCGTCTCTTTTCCATGGGCAGATATTTGTATCCCACCGCCCATTTGCCATCAGCATATTCTTTTGTCAGTCTTTCGCAGGTTTTAGGGTCTGTTTGCCTTAGTGTTGTAAGGAATCCTCTTACATGTTTCATTGTAGCCACCGTGACTTGTTTCACGCCTATGTCCGCCAACGTCGACACTAAGTTTTCAAAGTCCTTCACATCGTCGTTAACCGTTGGCAAAATGGGGTCTATCCTCGCCACAGCAGTGATGCCTTCTTCAACAATTTTCTGCAAGGCTGAGAGTCTCTTCTCTGGAGGCGGAGCAAAGGGCTCGGTGAGTTTGGCGACCTCTTCATGAATTGTTGTAACAGTCATCGCCACAACAGTTGGGGTTCGCTTGAAAACATCAGTGTCTTTCGTAACCATGCTCGACTTAGTGACTATTAGCAGGGGAAAGCCATGTTTTGCCAAGACTTCGGCACACTTTCGAGTAATCCTGTGTTCTGCTTCGAGCGGTTGATACGGGTCGGTGCAGTCACTCATCATAACTGGAAGCTTATGCTTGGTGTTTTTCGCCATACTCTCGATCTGGTCAAGTAATTTATTGCGAGGCAGTGTTCGACCTACAAAACTCGGAAACTTGACGGCGTAACAGTAAATGCACTGGTGAGCGCACCTTCCGAGGTAGGTGTTCAAATTGTATTTAGGAAGACACGTGCAAAATCCTGCTCTAGGAGAATTGAACAATGGTAGGCGCATTTTTTAAGGCTCACGAAGACGTGGTTCTCTTTGATTGATTAATTTGAAGCCTATCCTAAATGCGTTGATGTTGCTTTCTTGTGCTTCCTTAGAAACACTGTTAAGAATTGCTTTTTCAACTGCGTCTTTGCTGACAAGGCCAGTGATTTTTGTCAAAGCCCCAAGCATAACAACGTTGGCATAGACCTTGGACTTGAGTTCAGCCTCCACAGTTTTAGTGGCTGGAACCTTGAAAACTTTGGCTTGGGCGTCAGGCGCAACAGTCACTATGTCTTCGTCTACAACGAGGATTCCATCTTCTTTCAAATCTTTCTTGTGTTTTTCCAGGGCTGTTTGACTCAGAGCCACTAGGATGTCGCATTTTCTGACAACGGGAAAACCGATTTTCTCATCTGAAATTATGACTTCGCTCTTGGCCGCGCTGCCTCTGGCTTCAGCACCATAACTTTGAGTCTGAACCACGTGCTTTTCGTCGTAAACAGCGGCTCTTCCCAATATTTGTCCAGCCAACACTACACCTTGTCCACCTAGCCCAGCGATTCGTATCTCTGTTCGTTCAGACACTTTTTTCCGCCTTCCTTACAATCTTATAGAGGTTTTCAGTTAACGTCGGAATCTCTCGACTCGCATACTCGCCCACAACGATTTTATTGACCAACTCCTTCTCCGTCATCTCAGTCGCCTGCTCCAGCGGCACAGAATTCTCTCTAAACCAGTGAATTATTTCAGCTACGTCTTTAAACCCTGCTCTTCTTCCGAACGCTGTGGGGCATGGGCTCGACGCCTCAATGAAAGCGAAACCCTTTGTTGTTACCGCCCTCTTCATGGCTTCTTTCAATTGTTCTCCGTGAGCTGTTGTCCAACGAGCAGCGTAACTGGCGCCTGCCGCAACCACCAAGCGAGTTACATCCAATGGATATTCAAAATTCCCATAAGGTGTGGTCGTGGTTTTTGCCCAAAGCGGAGTTGTTGGCGCAACTTGGCCGCCTGTCATGCCGTAAATCATGTTGTTCACCATGACCACAGTTATGTCTAAGTTTCTTCGAGCCGCATGAATAAGATGGCTAAGTCCGATTCCAGCTATATCTCCGTCTCCTCCGAACACGACCACATTCAAGTCGGGGCGCAACAGTTTCACACCAGTCGCAACGGGTATGCTACGACCATGAGTCGTGTGGAGAGAATCAGCCGCAAAGTAGGGAGACGGAATCCACGCCGAACAACCAATTCCACTGCAAAAAACAAACTTGCTCAAGTCTTTGTATCCTAGTCCCTGAACTGCTCTCAGAAAACTGCTCAGAACAGTAACGCAGCCGCAGCCCACGCAGAAGGGAAGGGTCAAGTCTGGGCGCAAGTATTTTCGAATGTTGAAGGCTTCAGTCAAATTCATTTCACGCTCCTCACAATCTCAGCCGTCAACTCTTCAGGTGTGATCATCTCTCCACCACCAACCTTGTTAACAGGCACAACAGGCGCTGCACCGTGCACTGCTCTCTCTACCTCGTAGAACACTTCCTTCAAGTTCATCTCAGGTACAATAATTGCTCTGCAGTTTTGAGCCATGTCACAAAGGGCTTGCTCGGGAAAAGGCCAAACAGTCTTCAATCGAATGAATCCCACCCTTATTCCATTTTCCTTAGCCAATTCCACACATTCATACACTGCCCTAGAAGTGCACCCAAACGAGACCACGCCGACATCGCAGTTTTCAAGGTTTTGGGCTTCATATTCCACGATTTTGTCTGCATTGTTTCGAATTTTTCCAACAAGCGTCTCAACCAGTCGTCGATGCACAACGGGGTCGGCTGTGAAGCGGCGACCCATTTCGTCGTGTGTTGAACCAGTGACTGCCACGTTGAACCCTTCACCTACAGGAGGCATGGGGGCGATCTCATCCATCATGAAGAACATATTGTCAGAGGCCTTCGGCTTTTTTCGATTAACAACTGTTATCTCATCTGAGGGGGGAATCTGGATCTGTTCTCTCATATGAGCCACTATCTCGTCCGCCAAAACTATCACTGGCGTTCGGTAGGTCTCAGCCAAATTGAAAGCCCGAATTGTCAAGTCAAACATTTCCTGCACCGAGTTGGGGGACAAGGCTATTGAAGCATAGTCTCCGTGGGCTCCCCAACGCGCCTGCATAACGTCGCCTTGACCACACTTGGTGGCCTGCCCTGTGCTTGGACCCGCGCGTTGAACATCAACAACAACGCAGGGGGTTTCAGTCATGAAAGCGTAGCCCATCAGTTCCTGCATGAGGCTGAAGCCAGGCCCGGAAGTGGCAGTCATCGCCTTGGCTCCTGTCCAACTGGCACCTATAACCGCGCCTAACGAAGCCATTTCATCCTCCATCTGAACAACTAGGCCGCAAGTCTGCGGAAGTCTAAGCGCCAAGTGTTCAGCGATTTCGCTGGCCGGAGTGATGGGATACCCAGCGAAGAAACGGCAACCAGCCATCATGGCTCCTTCAGCGCAGGCTTCGTTTCCCTGCCAAAAGTAGGTTCCAGGCAACACTTTTTTGTTCAAATTTCCTCTTCTCCTACAATGTTAGAGTGGACAGTCTTCACTTTTATTTACACAAGACTTTATAGGTATAACGTAGAGCACGGCGGCCTTAGGCTAGCCTAGTCTGAGATATCAGCCTCCAAGTTATCAATAATTGCTGATCTTGGGTGCTGAAGGGTTCGATGTCGAAGATTGTTTCATAATGCATAAATGTTGATTGTATCAATAGTTTTATCATGGGAAAAGGAGAATAGAAATGGAAGGGAAAGCAACATCAAGAGTAATCCTAATTCTACTTTTCATTAGTATATCGAATGTAGCTTTTCAAATTAAGGTGGGCATGGCCGAATCCGTTGGGTGTTATATTTCAGTGCCATATCACCGTCAGATCAAGTATTACTACTGTGGACCAGCCTCGCTTGAAATGCTCTTTGATTTCTATGGTCTCGATATACCTCAACTCGAAATAGCCGACGTAGCAAGAACGTCAGCGGCAGGGACGTATACCCCTGACATGGTAAGAGCGGCTCATTTCAGTAACCTCAGCACTTCTGTTGGTAGAGAAATGCCGGGAAACGTCACAGGATATACTGCCCGCGAATTAGGGTACGCAGCATTCGAGCATTCAGGCTTCACGTTTGACGAGCTTAAGTCTCTGATAGCTGCGGGTTATCCCATAGTCGTGTGTACTACTTGGCACTATAGAGTTGTGGCCGGTTACAATAGCACCCACGTGACCTTTCAAGACTCCTACTACGGCGAAATGCTCAATATGACATGGGAAGCCTTCGACAGAGACTGGGACTACTCAAACCATTGGGGTCTCTTCGTCAGTCCTTGGAACATTGATGTTTCTATCCCCCAAAACGTTTCGCCAGGGAGCGTTTTCAACATTACAGCAACTATAACCTATCCTGACCCCCCTCCTTTTCCCTCAGACCAATATCCCGCCTTAATGGCAAACACCACGATCACATTACCGGAAGGGCTGAGTCTCGTTTCAAGTGAGACGGCTAAGAAAACCATAGGCACGGGCGAATTAGCAGCTGGAGCCTCAGCCAATGTAAAATGGACTGTTCGGGCAGATAGTCTTGGATTCTACACCATATCGGTGGAGGCTGAAGGAAAAGTAGCGGGATTTGCACCCTCTCTTCCTTCTTATCCACCTTATCCGGAGTATAGCTACGAGGATAGAATCGGAGGATTCGCTGAAAGTAATATCACTGTTTTTCCGCCGGGAGTGTCAGGTGATTTGGTGGGACGTGGGGCTTGGCCTGAGCATCATCACTTTGTTCTCTCTAAAGATGGTGATTCTTCGATTGACGACAGACATGGAACTCCGGGATATCTAACTTTGTATGGCATGGTTAAGAATTTTGGAAACGTTACTATTCCAGCTGGAGTCTACAAGGTTGTTTGGAACTTCAGTGATTCAAAAGGGTCCATAAGAATTGTGGAAACAGTTGGAGCGTTTGATCTGGCACCAGGAGAAACTACAGTTTTGACATATAATGCTTCATCTAGGGACTTCGCCCTTGGCAGATACTATGTTAAAGTTAGATGCAATTATTATTATGCAATGGAAGGTGTGAAGACAAAGACGTTCGCCTTCAGTGTTGTCTTCTAATTGATGAACAAGCAGAATATGTAACATAGAAGGACAAAGAATCAGAGACTTCACTAAGGGATAATAATCCTCACTTTTCTAACGTTTCCCCGTCTTGAAACTTATTAGCTGAACAGAGACACTAACTGATAGCGGCCGTAGTCTAGCCTGGTCTAGGACATCGGCCTCCCAAGCCGGCGACCCGGGTCCGAATCCCGGCGGCCGCACCACCACAAACGCAAGTAACGCAGGCGCTTGAAAGCTGGGTTTCGTTCCTTTTCTTAGCCACTTTTTATCAAGCAAAAAATTCAGGTTTGAATCAACTTCTGTTCGTCTTTGCATGAAGAAGCCCCTATTTTAGGGCAAAAGTTAAAATTCAATTAAGTTTCTAGCCCATGGTCGCTTCGAAAAAATGGGGCTATTTGTTTAACTCTTCGTGTTCAAGTTGTTTGGCTCGCGTCTCGATGTATTCCACGATTTTCTCTTGAGTCATTTTCAAAGATTCACGCTGTTTTTCAAGCAAACTTTCAATAACCGAGAGAGCTTTGTCTATTTCTAGAGGTTTGATGATGTAGGCGTCTGCTCCCTTGTTGAGTGCATCAACAGCATTCTGTATGGATGGGTATCCAGTAATCATAACCTTTATCATCTTTGGCACAGTTTGCTTCATTTGGGTTAGAAGTTCTGTGCCTTCCATGTCAGGCAATCGGATGTCTATGAGAGCGAGGTTGTAGAATCTGATCTTTGACTTACTAATTGCTTTTTTCCCAGTGTCTACTGCCTCGACATTGTACCCTTTTTCCTCAAGTATGGCCGCCAAAACTTTCCTAATGCTCGGGTCATCGTCGACGACGAGTATACTTCCTTTACTCTCCATGCTTATTTCACCTCCACACCCTTCTCAGTCCATTGTCCTTTCTTCTCATTATCAACGGGCACTGTAACCGTTACAGAGGTTCCCACTTTCTCTTTGCTCTCTATGGAAATGGAGCCGCCGTGAGCCTCGATTAGGCGTTTGCAGATGGCTAAGCCCATGCCAACGCCCTTTGCCTTTGTGGTGAAAAGTGGGCTGCCAAGCTTGCTCATGTTCTTTTTAGATATGCCCTCACCAGTGTCTCGAAAAGTCACCTTCAACGAACTGTTCACCCTCTTAGATTTGATCTCGAGTTGGCCACCTCTAGGCATGGCTTCTATTGCGTTTTTTATGACGTTTTCAAACACTCGGTTCATTTGCCCAACATCAACAAAAATCTCAGGAGTGTCCTCTGTAAGGTCAAAGATTTTCACTTTTCTGCGAATTTTCATTTTAGCAAGTGTTTCCCTGACAATGGACTTAATGTTGGTTTTGGTTTGGACCAAGCGTATGTCTTTTGAGAAGTCCAGGAGGTCGTTTATAATTTTGTTCGAATATTGGATGTCCTTCTCAATAAGCTCCAGCATTTCCCTCTCTTTCTTGTCCATTTTTGAGCCTAACTTCATTTTCAAGTAGTACGCTGCGCCTGCGATGCCCGTTAATGGGTTGCGCAGATCATGTCCTACCATGGTGGCTAATTCCCCGATTGCAGCCAGTCTCTCAGACTTGAAAAGTTGTTGTTCCATCCGTTTGCGTTCCGTGATGTCCTCAACCAACTCTATCGCTGCTATGATTTTTCCATCTTTACCTTTGATGGGAGACGATATTATCCTATAATTCTTGATTTCATTTCCTGCAGGTGTATCGGTTATGGATTCATGAACTTGGCTGTCTTTTAGCGTCTTGTAGGTTGGGCAATAAGAACATACGCCATCTCTTGGAGGGTTGTTGAAAGTTCTGTAGCAGATAGGTCTTTTCGAAACATCAATATCCGGAAACCATTTTTTCATCTGATTGTTTAAGGTTAATATTTCCATATTTGGGCTTAAGAGCGATACTCCAATCCCGACGTTATCTACGACGCTTCTATACCTTTCCTCAGATTCTCTTAGCGCTTCCTCTGCCCGCTTGCGTTCGGCGATATTTTGGGTTACTGCTACAAAAGACGTGGGGTTGCCAGAAGCATCTCGTACAACACTTACAGAAAGTTCTGCTGGGAATTCCTGACCATCTTTAGTCAAGAAAGTATATTCAACATTTCTTACTGAACCTTGCTCCAGAGTCTTTTTCAGGTTTTCCATAGCTCTTTGACGATCTTTTTTTGCAATCAACTCAAAAGCACTTTTGCCCATTAATTCTGCTTTCGATGAATACCCATGCATATTCAATGTCTGTTCAGTGCATTCAATTATGTTTCCATTGAGGTCAGTAACTGTGATTGCATATGGGGAGGCGGCGAATATGCTTCGAATCTTTTCTTCGCTTTTCTTTAAATCTACAGTTCTTTGCTCAACCTTTTGTTCGAGTTGGTCGGCGTATTCTTTCACCTGATTTCTTGCTGCCTCTAAGTCTCTGATGAGATAAGCATTTTCGATGGCAACCGCGGCTTGATTCACGAAAAGTTCTAGAGGAGCTAGGGATTCCTTGGTTGGTCGTCTGCCATCTAACGGGTCGTCTATGCTTATTCGGCCTACTATGCGTCCTTCAGGCAGGCGAAGAGTAGCGTAGAGCAAGTCTTGCGGGTCCCAGTCAATCATCTCTTCTTTTGGAATTTTGCTTTCCACTGTTCCGGTTTTAAACTGATTACGAACAAAGGGGTCGCTCCATGGTAGATAGTAGAACTCACCCATTCTGAAGCGATCAAACATTGAACCGAGACGTTGGCGCCAAACATGTCCCGGTTGCCTA
>Ga0315308_1002629_pt1 | contig 10159 bp, 8 predicted proteins | sample TDP3_MG_FD_203078 | JGI IMG/M metagenome (GOLD analysis project Ga0315308, IMG submission 203078) | Freshwater sediment microbial communities from Lake Towuti, South Sulawesi, Indonesia - TDP3 | ecosystem: Environmental > Aquatic > Freshwater > Lake > Sediment | place: Indonesia: South Sulawesi...
CAGTAGACGTTTAACTACGCGGACTGCGGCTATGGCATCCGCGGCATAGGCTGCGCCTATTTGTTCAGCCCATTCCTTTGTGGTCACCGCCCCACCAACCATAAGGTATTTTGTCTTAATACCTGACTTGGCGATGGCGTCAGCCAGTTCCTTTTGGACGGTCATGGTGGTAGTCATAAGGGCTGAGGCTGCTATTACGTCTGCGTCCACTTCTTTAGCTTTCTCAATGAAGTTCTCAACGGGCACATTTTTCCCGAGGTCGTATATCTCAAATCCGGCGATTTCCAGCATTATGACGACGATGTTCTTGCCTATATCATGTATATCGCCCTCAACAGTTCCGATCACCACCTTTCCGAGCGTCCGTCTCTTCTCGTTACGGGCCTTCAACTCAGGCTTAAGAATCTCTAAACCCTTTGTCACAATATCCGCAGCCACCATTAATTCGGGCAAATAGGCCTCCTCTTTAGTCCATTTATCCTCTACAATTAGCAATCCCTTAACGAGACCTTGTTCAAAAATTTGGAGAGGATCCAACCCTTGAGCCAAGGCGTCTCGAGTAAGTTTCAGAACACGCTCTGCATCATATGTAGGTAGAGTCTCGCGAATCTCATCGATGATTTCTTGCGACATATTCATCACTTGTACAAATTGCATATTAACATTGAAAAACGAGCTTATCTATTTTTAAGCTTTATCATGTGTGTGCGCAGAAAATATCCGAACAGTGCAATTCAGGTTCTATGGGTTGCCGAAAAACTTAAGGTATTACGAGTTGTAATGTTGATGTTGCGCTGAATCGAGGCGAACCAGATGAAAATATCCATTATTGGGGCGGGTGTTCAAGGCTCAACCATCGCCTTCTTCTCAGCAAAAAGCCCAGAAGTCACTCAGATTGTTTGTTCTGACGTTAGTTCAGACAGGGCTCAACGCCTTGCAAAGAAATTGAGAAGTGATAAGATCTCTGTGGAAAAAGTTGACGCTGCCAACATTGATGAGCTGCTGAAAGTCACAAAAGGAGCTGACGTTGTAATAAATGCAACTCTGCCTAAATACAACTTAAAAATAATGGACGCTGCCTTAAAGAGCGGGGCTGACTATGTTGATTTTGCCGCAGACACGCCTGTGAGAATTTCCGTTTTGAGGGAATTAGAGCTCAGCCACAAATGGAAGGACGCGGGGTTAACCGCTGTGATAAATCAAGGAGGACCCTTCGTTATGGACGTTCTCGTTAGATACGCTGCGGACAGACTTGATAAAGTAGACTCGATACGTCTGCGATTTGGGTGGAAGAAAATACCTGAAGAAAAAGAAACTATACCTGTATGGGAGCCTAGATGGAGCCCCGACGTTGCATTAGAAGAATGGACACCAGAACCAATTGTCTATGAAAATGGCAAATTTAAAGAAGTTCCTCGATTTTCAGGAGTCGAAGAATACATGTTTCCAGATCCAGTGGGCCCGATAACCTTATCCTTTATAGAATACGAACCCGTATTTACGCTCCCTAGGTTCATAGGAAAAGGAGTAAAATACGTGGACTGCAAAATAACATTAGACTTCTTAGTGGCAACCCTAATCAAAATGGGCTTTGCCAACGACAAACCTATCGAGGTGAAAGGTGCAAAAGTCGTTCCAAAAGATGTTCTCCTGGCCATGGTTCCCCCTCCGGTAGAGACAAGGGATAAGGTAGAGACCGGTGAAATAGATTTTCTCGGATGCTACTTGGCAGAGGTTAATGGCAAAATAGCAGACGAAAAAATAACTTACACCATGTACCGTAGTCTTAAGGGCAGTGAGGTTTATAGAAAGTTTGGGGCAGTATGGTCAGATGTTGCCATTCCAGCCGTGGTCACGGCTGCGATGCTCGCAAAAGGAGAGATCAAAGTTAAAGGCGTCATACCTCCGGAAGGTTTAGAGCCAAAGCCCTTCTTAGCCAAGTTGGCTGAAAAAGGAATAACCTTTCAAGAAAGGGTCACTCGGGAAATAGGGTCAAAGTAGCACGCACAAATATTGTTAATCTCTTATAGCCACAAATGTTATTTCCAATTGTTTGTTAACTTTGTAAGAGGTTTCACTCTTGAAGAAGCTACCTAAAAATCTAGGCGTTTTAGGCAAAGATGAGTTGAAGAGCATTCATTCCTCAACGTTAAGGATCCTTGAAGAAACAGGGGTAAGAGTGGACGAAGAGAACGCGTTAAAACTGCTAAAGGACGCAGGGGTTACAGTGGATTTCAAAGAAAAGATCGCCAGAATTCCCCACGGTCTAATAGAAGAAATGATCAGGAAAGCAAAGAAACGTGTCACGCTGTGTGGCAGAAACCCCAGACATGATGTGACATTAGGAGAAGGCAAGGTTCATGTTATGACAGAGAGCACTGGCATAAAAGTCCTAGACATTGAAACAGGGAGGATTAGAATGTCTACCAAAAAAGACGTCGAAGACAGCTCGAGACTCGCAGATGCGTTGGACAACGTCCATTTGTATTCTATTATGGTGGATGCTCTGGACTACCCAGAAGAAATCATGGGACTCGAGGAATTAGATGCAATGTTCAACAACACGGAGAAGCACATTGACACTGGCGGTTTAGGCACAGACACTACCAGAGACATGATCCGTATGGCAGCAGCAGTATCTGGGGGTTTCGAAGAGCTTAGAAAGAGGCCGATATTAGACCTCATGCAGACTCCTGTTTCTCCACTCATTCATGAAAGGAAAAACACCGAAGGCATTCTAGAATGCGCTAAACACGAGGTCCCCATCATAATTTTGAACATGGCTCAGGCAGGCGGCACAGCGCCCGTTACACTTGCAGGCACTCTTTCCCTGAACAGTGCTGAAGTGCTCAGCGGAATGCTAATCGCCTACCTGGCGAATCCTGATGTGCCTCTTATCTACGGCACAACTTCAGTGGTTTTAAACCAGAAGTTTTCCTCAGGTCCATCAATATTTGGTCTCATAGAGGAGGGCCTGATAAGCGCGGCCAGTGCACAACTGGCCAAATATTACGGTTTCCCATGTGTAGTAGGAGCTTGTTTCGGAGCGCGCGCAACGACTGATAGCCGGGAGGTAGGCTTTCTTGCGACCTTAAGCCTTGTTTTTCCAGCTTTAGTTGGGGCTGATGTTCTGTACGGAGTGGGACTGATTGATGAGGCAAAAACCCTATCCTATGAGGAGATGGTTATAGGCAATGAAGTCGCAGGAATGGTACTTCGGGGCGTAAGAGGCGTCGAGGTTAACGCTGAGACATTGGCTGAAGAAGTTATTAGCAAGGTTGGGCCGGGTGGAAACTTCCTATTCGAAAAACACACACTGAAAAATCTGACAAATGAAGTATTCATTCCTGAAATATTGGATAGACCAAAACTACAAGACGCCCTGCGATCTGCAAGAGAGAAGGCAAAACAGATTCTTAAGACTCACAGGCCAGAGTCTTTAGATAAAGAGATCAAGGAAGAGCTTAGAAAGATCATCAAAGAGGCTTCGCGCAGAGAGAAAGAAACTTAGACCAAGCGCGCATGCGTCTCTATGTCTTTTATTTTGTTATCAGCCATGTTCCGATAAGGATAAGAATAATCGCCATTGCCTTGATCGCCACAACTTTCCTCTCAGTTTCTTCTTTCAATATTCTCGGCACGTATAGGCTAAGTGGAACGGTCAGCATGAAAACAAAGAAAGGCTCCAAGGATAATGCAGTGGATACTAAAGAAACCGGCCCACCTGCAATAGCAATGTAGTAGAAAACTACTGCAAAAAAGCTCAGAGAAGTGTTTATGATTCTCCAGAAATGAACAGTTTTGTTAACCCTTTGAATATCGGCTAGAAAACTTCCTCTCACCTTTGGTAAGCAAAACAATGAAAAAGCAATGATTGCAGTCCCAATGAAATTCCAAAATAGGTACGAGGGGTATTCAATTGCTTCAAGAACATATTTCGTTAACACCTCATATCCCGCCCATACAACATCTGATGCCAAAATTAGCACTAATGTGAGTGATAACACGACACTTTTGCCTTTCACTTTTCTATGAGAAATAAGTATGGCACCAAATACTAAAAAAGCAACACCAAAATAACTTGGCAAGCTCAGAATTTCATCCAGAAATATGTAAGCTAATGGAAGAACGAAGACTGGGCTTATGTACAGCAACGAAATAACTCTGGAAGCTTCTTCTATCGCCATGGCCCTGAAATACAAAGTAAGCCCAAGATAAGTGCCAAAACCACCAATTATGCCCAAGACAAACCAAGGGAAAACAAAAGAAATCGATGTGAACAGAGGGAGCAGCAATATCGGTGTCTCTGTCACAGCGTAAAGAAGTTGATATGAGAATGGATCTTGCATGTGCTCCGTCAGGATGTATTTATCTATGACTACTCCAACAGCCCAGAGCAGAGAAGCCATAAGAGCGAAGATGAACCAGTCCATGAATCGTTCATCCTTTTGAAGGGCACTCTATCCGCTTCGTCCTATAAAAAACATCTTGATGATAAACGCGACTGACCATTCTTTAAGAAACTGGTTTTGGTTCAAGAATTCCTTTGATTTCTTCTGCCTCCTCGACATCTTCATTATGTGTGGAGACAGAGGCTTGCACGCATTTCGCGAGTCTTTTCATTACCTAGGTTTTGTCATTGGAAAAAGAGTTATTAATAAGTCACTTTTCCTATAGGCGACGCTAGGTGATTGGCGTTGAGTGAAGAGGAGATTATTTGGAAACTATGTGAGGCTGTTGTTGCTTGTGATACGAATGCTGTGGTGAAGGCTGCTAAGGAGACCATTCAAAAAGGAGTGGATCCTGTTAAGGCAATCGAGAATGGATTATCGAAGGGAGCGAGAATAATAGGCGATAAGTTTGAAAAATTGGAGATTTTTTTGCCGGAGCTATTGATAGCTGCGGATGCCATGAAAGCAGGCTTAGACATCTTGCTCGCTAAAATACCGAAAGACAAGACTTTGAAAAAGGGGACAGTTGTCTGCGGCACTGTTAAAGGGGACATACATGAGATTGGGAAAAAAATCGTGGCAGCTCTGCTTAGAGCGAATGGCTTTGAAGTTTACGACCTAGGTGCAGATGTCCCCACTTCAAAGTTTATTGAGGAAGCGGGGAAAGTTGGAGCTGACATCATTGGGCTGTCAGCGCTCATGTCATCAACTTTAGCAGCACAAAAAGACGTCATAGATTACTTAAAGGCAGTTGGGGAGAGAGAAAGATATATTGTTATGGTGGGAGGTGGACCTACAACCCAAGAGTGGGCTAATCAGATTGGCGCAGACGGCTATGCAAAAACTGCCCCAGAAGCGGTGAAACTTGCTCTGAAAATGGCTAAAAAAAAGAGAGGATGAGTTAATTGGTTACTTTCTTGGACGTTATGGAAAATGCTTTGTCCGGAAAACCATGTTCAGAGCGAGATTACACGCTTAAGATATTTGCAACCAGACTGAGAGAGATAGTAAAGGAACATGACATTAAGTATAGCCCTGATGCTCCTGTACCCTCCGACAACAGCCTCGCCGACGATATCTTTAACGCAGCTTTTGACTTCTTCGTCGAAGTTGGCGGCTACTGCAAAGACACAGAGAGAATAATCAAGTTTGAAGAGGACGAGGTAAAGCAGGGGTTAAGAACTGCGCCTTCTAAAGTTGTTTTTGGAGAGGGACAAGACTCAAGGACTCTAATCCCAAGAAAACCAGAAGATAAGACTCCCCCTTGGTGCTTCCTCGGAGCGGGTGGAGGACCCGTATCATCCGAAGAGACTTTTCTAAGTTTGGTGGAAGGATATGCTTCAATTCCCGAAACTAACTCCATTACCACACCGGCTCTAACTTCCGTAAACGGTTTAAGAATACGCCCAAAATCTCCTCTGGAAGCGCTAGGGGCAATAAGAAACGCTGTCTTGGCCAGAGAGGCTATGAAAAAGGCTGGAAGACCAGGCTTGCCCATCATGAATACCCTAGCAACTGCAGAGTCTGCAACATCATTGGCTATAGCGCTTCATCCGAAACACGGTCTTCGAACTACTGACGGATACATGATTGCCATTATGGATCCAATGATAGTAGATTTTGATCGTCTCAATAAGGTCTTCGCGGTTCTGTCCCTTGACGCACCCGTGGGAGCTTGTTTCGACCCTTTAATGGGAGGTTACTCCGGTGGACCAGAAGGTACGGCTGTTGCGAATGTGGCTTATCATTTCTTAGCAACTCTTGTCTATCAAGCATCATGGCATCTCCCCTTTCCGCTTCATATCAAGTATGTGTGCAGTAGCACGCCGGAATTACTATGGGTAATTAGCACGAGTAGCCAAGCAATCAGCAGGAACACTCACCTATTATCATTGAACCTCAACTACACAGCTGCGGGGCCTCTTACAGAAATGTGCTTGTATGAAACGGCGGCTTCGGTCATGGCGGCCGTGGTTTCAGGTCTTTCAATAGAGGCCCTAGGGGTAGCGACAAACAAGTATGAGGATCGCATGACACCGATGGAACCAAAATTCTCCGCTGAAGTTGCCCACGCCGCAGTCGGGATGAAAAGAAAAGAAGCGAATCAAATAGTGAAAAACCTACTGGCGAAGTATATGAACAAGATCGCAGATCCTCCGCTAGGTAAGAAATATCAGGAATGTTTTGACAAGAAGAGCGGAAAACCGTCCGACAAGTATGTAGAGATATATAGCAAGGTCAAGGAAGAGCTTAAGGACCTAGGCGTAAAGTTCCAGCACTGATCCAAGAAATTAAGACGCTAACGTATAACGAGGTGTCTTTTTTCTCAGTTTCATTGTGCCCTGAATCTGCGTTAAGGCTCTAATATGCCCCGATAGCTTGTTCATTCATATTTGGATTCAAATATTAGTAACACATTGAAACCTAAGGGAAGCTATCTTTTAACCCGCCTGAGAGCTCCAAAAGAGTATGCACCGTGATGATGACACAAAGGCGTATTCATCATCAACACCCATACAGCTTCCAACCCTCAAACGCAGAAGCGCACTCAATCGTCAAATAAGCACACCTTAAATCCCGGTTGATTATCCTTTCATAGTTCTCACATAACGATAGGCAGGCGAATGCTACGGAGAAAATAGAAAAATACGTTCGAATGGCTCTTGAGATGCGTGCGCAGAACGCAAAGATTCTATCAACAGAAGACCTAGTATTTGACCCCAGAACGCTTCTGAAGTGCATGTATGGATGCGACGATTGGGGGAGGAACTGGACCTGCCCATCCGCCCCGAATGCCTTGAACCCTTGGGAAGCTGAAAGGCTACTGAAAAGGTATAAGCACGGTATACTAATACACGCGAAAGACTTCAAGCTTGCTCAAGACATATCCTTTCAAGTAGAAACCCAAGCCTTCTTTGACGGCTACCACTTCGCATTTTCCATGTCAAACTGCGTCCTTTGCAAAACGTGTTGTTTCCCCGCTCCCTGCAGGTTTCCACTCAAGGCCAGGCCCCCAATGGAGGCATTGGGCATAGATGTTTTCGCCACAGTAAAAAAATTCGGGTTGCCATTAAAGACTCTTAAAGCCAAAGACAAGATACCAGACTGTTATGCACTTGTTTTGCTAGAATAGTGTAGTCTTTAACCCTATTCTTTTAGAACTAATTTGGTAAGATCATAGAACACTGAGTAAACCATTTCAGATGCGCATGCATGCGCATCTAAGCGCGCGGTGTACAAGTATCAATTAGTATTCGCGCACGCGTTTGCACAGCTGGAGAATGCATAGAAAACTCATTTAAACCTAAAGATCACTTATCAACTTTACATCCAATCTGGGGTCAAGGGAACGACCATTGCGAATTTTGTTGTTAGGCGTTGGAGCCGTTGGAACAGTTACAGCCACACACCTCGTTAACAGCCCCGAGGTGTCTGAGCTTGTTCTCGGCGACATAGCCTTGGAAAGAGCAAAGAATGTCGCAACGAGGCTAAGTAGTGAGAAAGTGACTCCGAAGAAAGTTGACGCTAGCAGACGAGAAGACTTGCATGAGACCATGAAAAAGGTTGACGTAATTATTAACGCAGCTTTGCCAAAGTACAATCTGCTAGTCATGGACGTGGCTCTTAAAGACAAAGTGCATTACATCGACCTTGCTAGCGACATACCTTTTGACTCGGTTAAAAATCAACTGAAACTCAGCGATGCGTGGAAAAAAGCAGACTTGACAGCGATAATGGGTCTAGGCGAGGACCCGGGAATGTCGAACCTGTTTGCTCGATCTTTGGCAGATAAAATGGACCGCGTGGACGAGATTCTAGTGAGAGACGGCGACACAGGAGTTAGCAAGGAGTATGCCTTTACGTGTTTATTTTCGCCAGATGTACTTATTGACGAAGTCTTAAACCAGCCAGAGATATACAAAGACGGTTCTCTTCTAAGACTGGCTCCATTAAGCGGAGAAGAGGTTTACCAATTCCCAGACCCCGTTGGTTCATTGACTGTTTATTTTGTTGACCACGAAGAACCTGAAACCCTCTCAAAGTTCATCAACAAAGGAATAAGATACGCAGATTTCAAGTTGGCGCTTTCTCAACAAACTGTGGAAATGTTGAAGATTCTGAAGCAGCTTAATCTTACAAGCAAAGAACCTATCGATGTAAGAGGCCTTAAGATAGCCCCAAAAGACGTTCTACTTGCGCTTCTTCCTAAGCCTGCCGAACTAGCCGGGAAAGTTGAGGGATACTCATGCATTGCAGTAAATGTAACTGGACAGAAAGCGGGCAGAAATGTTCGAGCTCTAGCCTACACCTTCATGAGCCATCAAGAAGCTTATAGAAAGTATGGAGTGACAGCAACCTCATACCTAACAGGCACTCCACCAGCTATCGGCGCAGTAATGCTTGGAAAAGGAGGCATAAGAATCAGGGGAGTCATCCCTCCAGAATGTCTTGAGCCAAAACCACTACTCGCAGAGATCGAGAAAAAGGGAATAGAAGTGCACGAAAGAGTGCAGGAAATTTGAAACTAGAAACGTCCTATGTTCTGCGTTACTTCATGAAGCTTCTTTCTCGCTCTTGAAGTCAGTTCTTTGACTAGATAAGGACGAGAAGTCAATTTTTCCAAGGCTGTTATCCAAGCTCCTGAAGTGACCTCGGTGTGTAGAATCTGTGTTCTCTCGAGAAAAATCGCCCTTTCAGGACAAGCTTCTTGGCAGGCGCCGCAATAAATGCAGAATTCTTCAGTGCTTGAAGGTTTCTTGTCTTCGTTTAGTGAAATGGCCTTGCTTGGGCAAGCGTCTATGCAAACTTGACAGCCTTCTGGACAAGAGTTTGTGTTCAGTCTAAGTGACCCGTAAAAAGGTTTGGTGACGTGAATGGCGTTATAAGGGCAGAGGGATTCGCATCGTTTGCAGAAAATGCATAGTTTCTTGTCGACCTTAACGTCTTGAATCCTAAGAATTTCTCCGTTTTCTGTCCTTTTAACGATGACTTCTATAGATTTTGTCGGGCAACTTTCTTGACAAACAAGATTGCAGGCTTTTTCGCATTTCTCCACGTCCACATCAATTTCTTTCATGAGTGTGGGAAAAACATTCGCCTCAACCAAAGGAACAGTCTGTTTGCCGTTGATTTCGATTTGTATGGCGTTTGCTGGGCAAAGAACAACGCATCCACCACAAAATATGCATTTATACGCGTCGAGGTCTACTAAAGCCTTCTTGGTTAGCCTTCCATCTTTCATGGCTACTGAAGAAAGTCTCGAAGCTTCTTCAGGACATGATGCAGCGCAAATGCCACACCCGACACAAAGCTCCGAAGTCATCGAAAGAACTTGATGCACTCCCAACATTTTTCTTTCTAGAACTAGTCTCCCGTCAACGTTACGCTTTAAGACGACTCCTGGTTTCATAAAATCCCTACGAGCGACATGAGTTCAGTTTAGCCTGCTAAATGTTCTGAGCTAGCAAGTATAAATAACACCATATAAGTGTTATATTCTCTACACTCATTGAAAAGCGGGATGAAGCTTCAATGCTTGGTTATACTGGCAAACTTCTCTATGTTGACTTAACTCGCAAGAAAACCAAAACTGAGAACTTGCAAAACGGGTTTTGTGAGAAGTACATAGGTGGAAACGGCTTCGCAATACGATTACTTTACGATAACACCAAGCCCAAAATAAACCCGCTTGCGCCAGAAAACACATT
>Ga0315308_1002631_pt1 | contig 10154 bp, 11 predicted proteins | sample TDP3_MG_FD_203078 | JGI IMG/M metagenome (GOLD analysis project Ga0315308, IMG submission 203078) | Freshwater sediment microbial communities from Lake Towuti, South Sulawesi, Indonesia - TDP3 | ecosystem: Environmental > Aquatic > Freshwater > Lake > Sediment | place: Indonesia: South Sulawesi...
AGCTGAAGGAAATCAGTGACTATGTGGTTTACATCCCTTCAAATGATACGCCTCGTATCCAGGAAGCGCACATCACCGCGGGACACATTATTTGCTATCTTGTCGAGGAGGCTCTTTTCGGGAGTGGTCCCGCATAGAGAGTCACCTGCCTTGATTCAGTCGCTGTAGAAGGCAACTGGAGAACCGTAAAGTGGGGCAGCCATTGAAAGCACTGGTGTCGCTAACTACATACAATGAGAAGGAAAACATTGAAAATCTTGTCAACGAAATCTTAAGAATAGACGATGTGCGGATTGTAATCGTAGACGATACTTCCCCTGATGGGACAGGCGAAATAGCCTGTAGGCTAGCCAGAGAAAACCCTAATCGGATTCATGTAATTCAGCGCCAGGAGCGAGGCGCAGGAACAGCAAACATCGCTGCCTTCAAATATGCTTTAACCCAGGATGTTGACTATGTTATCAGAATGGATGCTGATTTCTCGCACGACCCTAAATACCTTCCCCAATTTCTGGAGAGGATGAGAGATTACGATGTAGTCGTCGGTTCGCGATTGGTAAAGGGGGGCAAGTCAGTCAGAAACCCAGCGAGAAAACTGATCAGCGATGTTGCCAATCTATACACTCGATTATTATTGGGGTGGCACATTAAGGATTGGTGTGGTGGATACAGGGGCTACAGCCGCGCGGCACTGGCTTCCTTAGATTTCGATAAATTCTATTCTACGGGGTACTCTATTGGTATGGAAACGCTTTACAGGCTAGTAAGTAAGGGTTTTAGCTATGTTGAAATGCCCATCGAATTTATTGATAAGAGAAAAGGCAAATCTAAGTTCTCAGCTAAAGAGATTATCTGGTATATGATTACGGTGCTGCGTCTAAGATTCAAGACCTAGGCGAGGCAGATTTTCCTCAGTACCTTAAAGATCAGGTTAGCAACTAGTTCAAATAATGGATTGGGCATTATCCATTTGATGAAATAGGCGGTCAGTACCCCCAGGATTGCCCCAGCCACTACATCCGAAGGCCAATAGACAGCGGCGTAGACTTTGGCGAAGGGCATTAGGATGGCCGGGATAAGCATCAGTGCTCCTATTTTGTGGCTCTTTTGCCATAAGCTGGCAGCCGCGGCAAAGGTGACTGCTGATGTATTGCTGGGAAAGGAGGGATCGACAATGGGATAGAAAATACTATTTACGGTATCCATGAGTTCAGGCATCGTTTTGAAGGGAGCGTCGTGGTGATAGAGATTATTGGCCGCCAGAACAAAGCCGCAGGCTGACCCCATGCTAATAGCGGCAACAATGATGGCCCGATGGTAACTCTCCCGCTGTGCCATGTCCCCGCCTACAAACCATAAAGCTAATAAGATGAGGGAAATAATCGCTAGGATAAAATAGTCATTGGCCAGCCAGATCATAATCCTGTCCAGTGCGGCAGATTTACCCACTAGGCTATTGATCCATAAGAGGACTTTCTCATCTACGTTAGTCATTTATCTCCCTTTGACCTGAAGCTATGTTTGACTGCTTCGAAGTAGCTCATTTCTTTCAAGGCATCCAGTCCTTGTCTATTCCCTTTAGGCTGTCCCTTCCCCCGGACTTTAAGCAGAGAGGAACCAATCAGGGTAAAGACCAATGCGGCGAAGGTTGCCATGCAGAAGTAGAGGAATTGCTGCGCCCCCTCTAAGCCTGTTTGTCGCATCACCGTATCAATGCGGTTATGCCATTGAAAGAACCAGTAAAAGGAACCTCCTATCGCCAGAAAGGAGAAGAGATAGTCTAAAGCTTTCCTTTTAAAGAAGAGTATTCCCTTAAGCCCGGTGCCAGCGGCTATTAGTTGCAAGACCCCTACAGAGGCTATGAACACGAATATAAAGTATTGAAAAGATGTTACTTTGTCCATGACCTAAGCCTATGCTACCAGCTTGCTGCGGTAGGCAGGGGTGCACCAATCGAGGTATTTAGAACTCTTACCCTTTATGACATCAAAATAAAGCTTCTGTAACTTCTTGGTGATTTCACCAGCCTTTCCATTACCCACCTTACGGCGGTCAATCTCGATAACTGGGGTTACATGGGCTGCCGTGCCGGTAAGGAAGCATTCTTCAGTGATGTAAAGCTCGCTGCGATCGACAGGTCTCTCAATAGTATCGACCCCCAACTCGTTCTTGGCTAGCTTGATTACTGTATCTCGGGTAATGCCCATAAGGATATTGTCAGAGGAGGGAGGGGTAACCAGGTTCCCTTGAAGAACAAGGAAGACGTTCTCCCCACTCCCCTCCGAGACATGCCCCTCCTGGGTGAGCAGGATAGCTTCATCAAAGCCATTTTCCCAGGCTTCTGTTTTAGCCAGGGCGCTGTTCACGTAGAGACCAGTGACCTTAGCCCGGGCAGGGATCATATTATCGTCGATACGACGCCAAGTCGACACACAGCATCTGGCACCTTTTCCTATATCAAGATAGGGACCGAAAGGGGTAACAAAAACAAAGAAGTCATCTTCTAAATCGTGAAGCCTCACCCCCACTGTCTGGGAGCTTTTGTAAGCCACAGGACGAACATAGATGTCTTCTTGATAGCCATTCTTTTCCACCAATTCCACGGTGAGCTGGCACAGTTTCTCTACACTGTAGGGGAGATTGATTTTGAGAATGCGGCAGCTTTTTTGTAGTCTTAGGTAGTGGTCTTTAAGGCGAAAGAGATATATTTGCCCCTCGTCACTGTTCCAGTTGCCGCGGATGCCTTCGAAGCAAGCCGTGCCGTAGTGGAGGGCATGGGTCATAATACCTACCTTGGCTTCAGAAAGAGGCATAAATTGTTTGTTAAAAAAAGCAAAACTTGGCATATGAATTACTCCTTTCTAAGCTAACTAAGGCTGGCTAATTATAAGACATTGCCTTGCTGAGATACAAGCTTTAAAGATATTATGTTGGTTCTCCCTCCCCTAGCCGCAGGCGGAAAATTCACCCTCACCCCAGCTGAGGATGTCCAAAAAACAACCGTAGTAGGGGATGAACTCTGTGGCGTCCCCTAAGGAGGGGCGGACACCCCGATTTATCGGGGCGCCCCTACAAGAATGCTTTTTTAGACAGCCTCGGAATAACCTGCCCCCTCTTTCTGTGGGAAAGCCTTTCCAGGCTTGATAAGAAAGCGGGAAGGGAGTGTTTAGCAGCTCAAACTGTCATTGCGAGCGAAGCGAAGCAATCTCACCATCGCTTTTAGAGATTGCTTCGGCACTTTGTGCCTCGCAACGACAACTAAACATCCTCGCGGAAAAAGGCTTGCACACTGAAGTTATTTGCGATAAAATAATTAACTAGCACTCTTGAGGTGAGAGTGCTAATTATTTAGATTGTTTGGGAGGTATAACTTTGCCCATCTATGAATATTGCTGTACCAGCTGCCTCCATCGATTTGAGGTGAGGCAACGCTTTGGCGAAAATTCTTCGGTCCCTTGCCCCAGGTGCCACGGGGAGGCACATCTTGTCTTCTCCCCGGTGCCCGTAATCTTTAAGGGTCCGGGCTTCTATACCACAGACAATAGGGGACGAGAAAAGAATAGTTCTAAAGAAGATAAGGCTAAGGAAGAGTCTAAAGAGGGTGAATAAAAGGGTTATGGCCAAGAGAGACTATTATGACATCCTGGGGATAGATAAAAGTGCTGGTGGAGCCGCCATCAAGAGGGCTTACCGGGGTTTGGCTATGAAGTACCATCCGGATAGAAATCCCGGGGATGCTCAGGCAATAGGGAAGATGAAGGAGATAAATGAGGCTTATGCTGTCCTGAGTGACCCAGAGAAGAGAAGGCTATATGACACCTATGGTCACGCTGGTCTCCAGGGTTTCACGCAGGAGGATATTTTTAGAGGGGTCGATTTTGGCAGCCTTTTTGAAGAGTTCTTTGGTGAGGGCTTTGGTTTTGGTGAAAGCATGTTCGATAGCTTTTTGGGTAGGCGGAGAGCAGGGGGGACTAGGCAGCCAAGAAGGGGCGCTGATTTAAGATATGATTTGACCGTTAATCTGGAAGATGTGGTGTTTGGGAAAGAGGAAAAGATAGAAATCTCCAAGGTGGAGACTTGCTTGGCTTGTAATGGAGTAGGGGCAAAGAAAGACGGTTTGAAGGAATGCGAAGCTTGCCATGGTGCAGGGCAATTAGTAACTGAGCAAAGGTCAGGTTTTACCGTATTTCGTCAGATCACTACCTGCGGCCACTGTAGGGGCAGGGGCAAGATTATAGTGCATCCCTGTGATGAGTGTGAAGGGAAGGGCTCGGTGGAGAAGAAGAAGGAGATCGACGTTTATATACCAAAAGGTGCCGATACAGGGTATAAGATAAGGATTGAGGGGGAGGGGGAGCCGGGGGAGGACAGGGCGGACAGTGGTGACCTGTATGTAGTGCTACAAGTGGAGAAGCATCCTGTCTTTGAGCGACATGGTGATGATATTTATGTGGTAAAAGAGATTGATCTTCCTCAAGCAGCCTTAGGTGGGGAACTGCACGATATACCCGGTTTGGAAGGTGGTTTGAAACTTGATATCCCGGAAGGGACGCAAAGTGGGTCAGTATTCAGGATAATAAACAAAGGAATCCCCCATTTGAACGATTATGGCAGAGGGGATGAATACGTGATAACAAAGGTAGTCACCCCTACAGATTTGAGCCAGGAAGAGAAAGAGCTACTGAGGAAGTTTGAGAAGTTGAGAAGACAACGCTTGCCATAGGTTATTGTCAGTATCTAGTCCAAAGTCAAACTGGATCTGGGTCATTCTGCCTAAGCCTCCATAGCCCTCCTCCCCAACTCACTGATCCTCTCTTTCTGAGGTTATCTCTTAGCTCCCCTCTCTCCCTTTCTATGTATTCCCTTGCCGTGTTAGCCAATTCGGGTGGATATCGAGCTATCAGATAATCCTCCTCTTGAAATTTATCATCCTTGTATCCCTGCTTAAAGCTGGCATACTTCTGGTGGTCAATAATCCCCAGGTGGTGAAGGCGATAAAAGTAATAGGGTGGTATGTATATGGGAATAATAGATAGTTCCTTCCCGATGTAGACAACTCTTATCCTCTTCAGGTAACCCTGGGCAATTTCTTGCTCTAGAAATCGGTCAAATTCCTCTCTCTCAACGCCCTCCCGTTGCAGTATCTCCAGCAGGGTATGAATATGAAATAGGTATTGGGGAGGAATTTGGCAGATCATGCCCCGGATCAGCATCTCCTTGGCTGGCTTTCTATTCACCTTCTCGTAAATTTCTACCAGTCGAGCAGAGAATTGGTCACTATCAGGGGTGGCATGATAAAGGTAACCATCTTCCTCCTGGGCTACTACATCTATAGCTATCAATCTTCCCAGGGCTTTGTTGACATACTCTAGCGGCTCATCGATAATAGTAGCAAGCTCTCCTTGAGTCTTTTTGGCTCCGGTATCTTTGAGGTACCTTACTAGCTTAACGATGGTTGGTGTAAACATTCAGAATCCTCGAATTTTAGTGGAAATTTTTAGCGTCAAGATTTGAGCTATATTAGCCTAGGCGAGGACAGATGTCAATATTCTCCAAGTCTTCTAAAACCAAGAATGGCTTAGAAGCCTATAAGCCAGTCCCAGTTGCCTACCAGCTAAGATATTCTGTGTTAAGAAAAATTTGGGCTGGGGAGGATGTGCTGTCTGACATTCAAGGCAGGGAGGAAACGAAGAAAGACGTTATTCGGGCCATATTATCCGGAGCGCACCCTTACTTGGTCTCAGAGGAAGGCATGGGAAAGACCAGGTTAGCTCGTTCACTCAGTGCTTTGCTTCCCCCAATACTGAGGATTAAGGGCTGTCCCTATAATGATGACCCCAAGTGGCCGCCAGAGCTACTCTGCCCCCGGTGTCGGGAAAGCAAAGACCCGGCAAGGAAGTATGGCATTGAGCTCGTCCCTGGGGGGAGACGATTTTCCCGCATCCAGGGTAACGAGTATACCAACGAAGCTAAGCTGTTGGGTTTAAAGGATATACAGGCCATTGCTCAAGGCAAAAGTCCCACAGACCCTAGGGTGTTTACCGGCACCGGGGTCTTCCGGGCAAATAGAGGCATATTATTTGTGGACGAGCTCCCTGCTATTAGAACCAACGTCCAAGTCCTATTACACCCCTTGTTGGAGGAGAAGAAGGTTATCCTTGAAGAATATAATTGGCAACACCCCTTAGACCTTATCTTGGTAGCTACTGGGAATCCCAGGGGGTTCTCTCACGTTTACGAGATTCCCAGACCACTTCTGGATAGATTGGAGCTCATTTATATGGATATGCCTGAAGAAGCGATAGAAAGGGAGATAATGCTTAGGGAAAGATTCAGCATTAAGGATAACTATGTGGAACTTGCCGCCTTCGAAGAAGAAAACCCTATTCCCTATGGCGAGCTGGAAGAGAAAATAAAAAGAACTGTGGCTGCCCCGTGGTGGATCATAGACGTTGTAAATCGAACAGTAAGGCACAGTCGAACTTGCCCCAAGCTGGAGAAAAAGGCGAGCATTAGGGCAAGCAATAGAGCCATCGACCATACCTATGCCAGTGTAGAGATGGAGAATAGAGAGGTAGCCAATCTAAAGGATGCCTACGATGGATTAAAGCTGGCCTTGCGGGGGAGGATTGGACTTAGTCCTGAGTATCTGGATTTAGATGAGCCCCGAAGGTCTTTTGTCCGCAGTGACAGACTTGTTGAGGACCTGATGTGGAATGCACTAGAGGATTTCGACACGGGCATCCTTGAGGGATGCGATAGAGGGAAGCTGGCTCAGGAGTTGAATTCGATCCTTTCTTTTGAAAGGGAGAGCATCGCTTCCAGACTCCGGGAGTATGAGCAGCTAGGAGAAGTGATAGGGAGAATGAAGAAGGCAGCCGTTGAGAAGGATAGTAGCTTGCTAAGGGAAACAGAGAGGAGGTTAGCTCTTAGTCCAGATAGCGTAGGGGAGAAAACTAAGCAGGAGTATACTTACTCTGCTTTAGAGGTGGTGGTCAATCTGGCTATCCATCGACGGATTATGCCTGAAACTGAAGCGAAGCAAATATTCATTCCGCAGAAAATTACCGAGATGAGGTCATGGTAGAAATAGAGTATTGCACTAGATGTAGTTTAGAGGAGCCTGAAGGGGTTAGCGTCTTGCGGGAGATTGCCCGCTCTCCCAGCCCTAGCGTGGAAGACATTAATCGGCAAATCTTCCGGTACGGGTCGATAAAAGACAAAGCCAAAGAGCAGGCAGAGCAGAGATTGGCAGAAGGGCGAAGGAAGCTGGAGAGCTATCGGCAACAGCTAAAGAAATATGAGGAGGGGCTTTCCTTTCAGGTAGTGGAGCAGCTTCTTCAAGGTGAAGAGGTGGATCAAATTGCGGAAAGAATAATGTCAGATAAGCTCAGGCGGGAGCTAGAGCAAGCTATAAATGCGCTGAAGTATCAGCCCGAGGATGTAGATTACACTGATGTTGAAGCTGCCTTAAAGGAGTATCAGAGGCAGGGTTACATAGATATAGAAAAAGGGAGAGTGAGAATAACCTCCAAAGGTGCTAGGTTGTTAGCTAAGCAAGCTTTAAGGAGGGTTCTGGAAAGCTTAGCCAAGAAAGAGATAGGTTCCCACCTTATAAAGGAAACTGGCTATGGGTCAGAGGTGTCTATCTGCTCAAGACCATACGAGCTAGGGGATGAGTATGAGTTTATTGATATCGAAAAAACCCTGCTTACTGCCTTGGAAAGGGGTGCTCCTATTCGCCGTAGACTTAAGCCAGAAGATTTCCGGATTTTTGAGGCTCAACATCAATCCAGGATGTGCGCCGGGGTGATAATTGATGGCAGTGGCTCTATGCAAAGTAATAGCAAAATGGAGGCTGCTATAGAAGCCTCCTTAGCTCTCTCTGAGTTAATCAGCCGAGAGCCAAAGGATTCACTGGAGGTATTTACCTTTGCTGAAAGGGTGAAGCACATTGCCCCTTGGGATGTTGTCAATGAGGCGATGGGTAAGGGCAGCACAGATATAAGGGCTGGGATGAGGGCTTTTAGGATTTCGGCTAGGCATGAGAGAGGAGATAAGCAGGCTTACTTAATAACTGACGCTGAACCAAATACCGAAGATGGTGTATACGTTGGCTTTCAGAGAGCGATAAGCGGTGTCTTACAAGAGGCCCTGCATTATCGAGAGGATGGCATTACCCTGAACATTATCATGTTAGACCAGAGGCCCTCTTTAAAGGAATTTGCTCGTGGCTTAGCTCGAAAGAACCTGGGCAGGGTCCTCTTCACCACTCCCTACGACCTGGGAACGGTGATAATCGAAGACTACCTCAAGGCTAAGGTTGCCTCGGGCAGCAGGGCAAAGAAGGGCATCTAGTGTGGAATCTCCTAAGGTTGACATAACCGTGGAGTTAAGCACCAATCTACCCCACGGCTATAGAGCCTTGCCAATCACTCAATATCCCACGCGTTAGGGCAAGGGCTCTGTCCCCTGCCAAGCTGTTTAAAAATGTAGTTGCCCCCCGATATATCGGGGGGCTGCTTCGCCTGATAAATCAGGCAACTACAAGAATTTGTTGGGGGTGAAGAGCTTCCAAAATACCTAAAATTGAAGCTAAAATCAAAATTAAACAGCTTCTCCTTCTTTTGTCCCTTGCTGCTTTCAGTAGTATGGCTTCATAATTCGACCGGTGAATGGAGAGCATTGTCACCAGTGCGTATTTGCTTTTACTAAATTATGTGGTTAAAATAGCAGCCTACGAAGCGAGTCTTAATTTGCAACGGATCACAGCGGTGGCAATGGCGTGAAATACCTTCGGAGAAAGTTGCCTCAAGCTAACATCAATCTCTACAAAGTAGTGGTAGGGATTGCCTTTTCCTTGCTCTGGGCAAGGGTGATGTATTTCATCTGGTCTCAGCCCTCCTTTGTGACTTTCATCTGGTTCTATCTTGGTATTGGGAGTGTGTTGTTGAAATGGGTGCTTTTCGAGATAGTTGATAGAATCAATCTTCGGGTGAGGATCAGGAGTATGGAAAGAGAACTGGATGAGGCGCAGCGACGCCGGCGTGCGGTTGAACCAAAGGAAGAGGATTAGCCTTACTAAAATGTAGGGACTCCGATAAATCGGAGTCCGAAGAGGCGGACAAACCTAAGGGTAACGGGGGCATATGAGGCAGGTCGGTGTTACCTCACTGGTTCCCTAGTGTAGGTGGAGCAGGAAATGGATGAGAAAACTCTCAGGAAGCGCTTGAAAGAGATTCAGGACAATGTTGTCGTGCTAGCCGACATGGTCAATGTGGCTATCAGGTGCTCGGTTGAAGCCTTGAAGAACCGAGATTTAACCTTGGCGCAGCAGATTGTGGCTGACGACCTGAAGATCAATCATAAGCGTTTCGAAATTGAGGAGGAGTGTATTCTATTGCTCCAGGCCGAGCGACTCACAGAAAGCGATCTCCGCTTTGTGGTTGCCGTGTTCAATATAATTGTTGACTTGGAGCGGATAGGTGACCACGCAGAAGGTATTGCCAAAATTGCCGTGATGCTCGGGGATAAGCCTCCCTTGAAGCCACTCATTGACATTCCACGGATGGCTGAGAAAGCATCAGACATGCTGCAGCGCAGTATACAGGCCTTCGTTAGTAGGAACGTTGAGGCAGCTAGAAGGATCCCATGCGAGGATGATGAGGTTGATGCCTTGTATGACCAGGTGTACCGCGAGTTGCTCATTATCATGCTGGGGAGAGCCACCGCTATCTCTCAAGCGACCTATCTCATCTGGGTGGCTCACAATCTGGAGCGCATCGCTGACAGGGTAACCAATATCTGTGAACGGGTGGTCTTCATGGTCACTGGTAGGATGGAGACGGTTGAGGTTTCAAAATATTAGTTTCTCCTGCGCTTCTTAAGCCCGGTCAATTTTCGCTAACCTTTGTCGGTTTGAGCAGTTTATATGCTATTGAAGAGATGATCCTGCCTACACGTCCGAAGCCAGGTTATTGCCGCTTTGGATAGGTTGTTGCACCAATCTAAGCGATGAAGCAAACACGGCGTTTGCACTGAGCATACCAAACCGTTATTCCATATCTTTGTCCTGGCCGATAAACAGCAGTATGCCTTAGAACTTGCAGGGGCTCTTTTACTTCCGTGATTCTCGTTTCCCTCGTTTCTGTTTC
>Ga0315308_1002633_pt1 | contig 10149 bp, 9 predicted proteins | sample TDP3_MG_FD_203078 | JGI IMG/M metagenome (GOLD analysis project Ga0315308, IMG submission 203078) | Freshwater sediment microbial communities from Lake Towuti, South Sulawesi, Indonesia - TDP3 | ecosystem: Environmental > Aquatic > Freshwater > Lake > Sediment | place: Indonesia: South Sulawesi...
CTAGCAGACATACACTCTACCACAGTGAGCTCTACCTCACACTTGACCGGAGAAACGCTATGAGCTTCCCTGCAAATCATCAAGTGCGGCAGCTTGAATCGATCGGACAATGTCCCTGTAATCTGTTAACCTTCACGGTGAGCCGCGGAGGCCTGCGCCTCACGACCCTGCAACCCCACCCTAACGTCAAGGCTCACATCCTCACTCCTCGCCAACAACGCAACATGATGTCGCCGCTCCTCCGCCACAGCAGCCTCCCGAGAAAGGAAAACACCCCCCGCCACCACATCCTCATCCGAGGGAAGCGCCCTCTGAAGCAGAGGAAACCGGACCAAGGAAGGCGTACGCACCGCCTCCAGCCAAGGAGTCTTCATAACAGCGTAGCCGGGAGGCGAGTGCAGCGCAATCTTCGCTAAAACCGTGTCAAGCCGAACAGCCATAGCATCCATCAACAGACGAACCTGCTCCCAAGACTCAATCCGATGAACAACCTTAGTCGCACAGTTCTCCAAAACATAGCGGCTCAACAAGCCAGGCAGCTGATCCAGGATAACGAAGCCGAAGCCGTACCGACGACCCTCAGCCACCGCCAGCTCCAGCAAGCTGCGCTCACCACGACGGGAGGGAGGACGAGCCTCCGAAAGGTAGCGATGAGCCTCCTCGACCACAACAAGCTGCCTCAACCCACCCACGGAAGAAGGAGCGTGATGCAAAGCCTCCCACAGCGCACCCAGCAGCATCTCAACCACAAAGGCTTGGTCACGCATCGAAGGCACCCTATCCAACTCCAAAACCACTATCCGACCCTCGAAATCCTTCAGCCCATAGCCCTGAGGAACATTCAACGCATCCCCCAGCAGCCCCGTGTTCAGGATGTGAAGACGGTTCTCAACCGCCCTCTTGCTGTTCGCCTCGTTCGGGCTCTCCGCCCTAAACCGCCCCACCTCAACCTCCAACTCCCGCAAAGTCGGAAACACACCCCGACCCTCCACCACACCATACCGACCATACAGCTCACGAAGACAGTCGAACAGGATGCGGCGCGACGGATCGCTCAAACCATAAGCGCGCGTGAAAACGTCGGCGAAAGCCTTCAACCAAAGACCAGCCGAAACACCCCCAGGAACCTCCAAAGGATTCCAAAGAAACGGAAACGGCTTCCCAACCCCAACTACAAGAACCTTCTCCGCAATACCAGGCACATTCAACAGCTGACGATACTCCGCCTTAGGATCCACAACCAAAACAGACCTACCATGACGCGCAGCATGCATCACCAAAGCCAAAGCATCATTCGTCTTACCCGCACCAGTGGCCCCAACCACAAGAACATGGTGGAGAAGCAACTCATCGCTGAACTCCATCAAAGGCACAGGCGCCGCATTCTCCACGAACGCCTCAAAAGCCCTGAAATCTTCACCCGACAACTAAGACCCAGCCTCCTTCAGCTCCAAACCCAAACCCAACTTCTCATTCAGAGAGCGGAGCCACGACTCCGTCTTCAAGAACTCCTCCTCCACCACAAACCCTCGAAGCAGACGCCACTCATTCCACCTCCAACACTCACCAACCAACCTTCGAAGATCATACACCCCCACCCCCAACAACTCCGTCTCCTCTCCACCAGCCTTCAAATCGAAGAACCAGCTGCAAGCCGCGAAGAACCTGTTGATCAAACCCCGCCCACGCTCCGTCAAAAGGTAGAGGAACCCCTCAGGACCCCCACGCCGATCAACAAGCCCACCCTCAGCCAAAGCCGCCGCATGCCGATACAACGTCGACAAGGAAACGCTCAGCTCCCCACTCAACTCCTCCGCCGTCGCCGGACCCCGCAACAAACGATTCAACACACCAAACTGACCGGGATGCGCAAACAGCTTCGCCAGCCGCTGGATCACCTGCAACCGCTCATCCACACCACTCACCAACGCTCGCTCAACTCCCCTTCCTACCCACGCCATTCTCACCCAATGCTATAAACACCGTCCCTCAAATGACGTCCAGCTGCAGCTAACTGCGCACAAACTGAGAAAAACGGCCATCCAACCGCGCCAAACCTGAGAATGTCCCCTCCCATATGACGCGAAACTGCAGTTATGCGCGCACAAGATGAGAAAGACAAACCCTAAAGTACCCTGCCCACCCAGTGAAATACAGCCTAAACGAGTTCCACGAACCCTCAACGCCCAGGAAAGGACGTACCCGCACCCGACGACCCCATCGTCAACAGCGGAACAACACATCTAGCAACGACCAGCGACAACCCTACTTCTCCACCACTCTCCAACCGACCAGCATAATCCATACAGAAGATCCACCTCATCTACAGCACCGTCTCTTCCGCCCACCTTTCCAGCGTTGACGAACGTGAACCTCGGCTAGGCCTCGGTCTCCAACCAGTTTTCCAAAAAGGAGGTGATCAAATTGGAAGGTGACCATCTGAACCCCCGTCTCAAGCAGACAACTCTAACTTTGGACACCCATTAACAGCTGGCGAAACGTACTACATCCATCCACCTACATCCAAGTCGGCGACCAAATTGTTCAACTCTTCACCCAAAATACCCTAGCACCAATCATACGCCTCCACAACCTCGAGATCCCCCTCCACAACCCACAAATCACCCACACCCCCCAAGGACCCGCAATCCAAGCCCACGTAGGAAAGTACCGAACCACAGAATTACGAATACAGAGAAAAATCCCGCACATCATCCAAACCTATCTCACCCAAAACAGCCAGGAGAAAGGACAACCCATAACCCACATAGAATACAGCCAACAGACAGACATCCTAACCCTCCACACCCAACAAGAGAAGAAGCGACTCATCCTCCACGGCGAACCCGCACAGGTGGACATAGACCTCGAGAACGCGTTCCTGACACCCTCAGCGACACTCTACAAACTCACACACCACGGAGTAGCCACCCGAGACAGCCACCTCATAGGAGCAGCAGGAGAACAACTGGCAGCCCACATCGCACACAAACTCGGATTCCACATACAAGCCATAGCGAACGGAGCATACCATCCACCTACAGCAGACCTAGACCTACACAAAAACGGCAAAACCACACCATGCGAAGTAAGAATACGCACACTACCCCACAAAGCGTATACACCCCAAAACATACAGGAAATCTTCGACACACAGCTCAACCCAGGCAGCGACCCCCAAAACCCCACAGCACACGACCGCATCAAACACACCTTCAACAAACCCAGATACAGCAATAGTAAATGGGGAATAATGATTCTGCAAACCCTAGAAATAGAAACAGGGCTGACCTACTTTCTCGTCGCAGACATGGACCGCCACAGAAACACCTACACCGCGTACACCCCAGCCTTCTACCAACACACCCCCCAACAACAGGAGGAAGCGCATCCATGGTAACTCCACAACACAGGAAATGTAGGCGAATAAATCCCCCAAAAACAGGAGAAAACAGGCACAAACACAATGGACCTCACAACCACCCTCCTCCTAACCGGCCTCGCAGCCCTCAACCTAACCACATTCATACTCATGGGCACAGACAAAGCGGCCGCAGCCCACAGACAACAAAGAATACCAGAAAAAATCTTCTACACACTCAGCATAGCAGGAGGCGTCTGGGGAACCATACTCGGCATAACAACATTCCACCACAAAACCAAGAAACCAGAATTCTACATACCCATAGGCCTCATAGCACTACTACACCTAGCACTACTACAACCACTCATCCCCCACATCATCCAACTCCTCAAAGAACTCATCAAACTGCCCAAACCATTCGAAGGATAACCCACCAACAGACCGAGGCCAAAGGGCACCTAGCATACAGCATCAACGACCAATCCAGACATCTACATCGACTTCGAGACCCCTCATCCCACACAGGGTCATAGGGTCTCAACGCCCACCGAGAGCTGCGCACGCCCAACTTTTTTCGAGGCATCAGACGCGGCACACACAACCACGCAAACACCCGAAACCAACCACAACAAAAAGGAGGTGAATATATGTCGTCTAAAAAGAATAGAATGAGCTTGAAGAAACAAAACAGATGCATCAAACTGCTAGCGAAAATGAATCGACGCAGACGAGAACTGACGCCTGAAGAAGCTAAGCTGGTCAGGCAGTTTCTCCACCTCAGACTGAACATCCAAGGCAAACCAATCAGACGCATCGAAAGAGAAACGGGCAAAGGCTGGGGCACCATCAGAAAACTGATCGAAGACCTAGACGTCAACTACTCCAACGTAATAGACCTCGGACCAGACACAAGCACACCCGACCTGCTCGAAGCACTTAGACGGATGAACCTGAAACAGCACCGCCTAACCCCCCGAGCTCTCAAAAGAATCAAAAAACTACTCAAAGAGCTTCACGTAGAGCAAGACCTCTGGATCACAGAAATGGCGAGACGAACCCACGTCAACGAAGCGCTTCTACGCGGACTGGTGAAGAAAACGCTTGGAACAACGAAGACGAGAATAGACATGAAAGGCAAAGAGACCACGCAGAAAGTGCTCCAAATCGTATCGAAACTCAACCTCCAACGACACACACTAACACCCAGAGCAAGGCGAACCCTACGCCACAAACTACACCAACTACACCTCAAACAAGGCATTTCCACACGAAAGATAGCTAAGATGACAGGCAAAGTCAAGACATCGATCGGCCGACTGTTCAGGAGATGGCACATCCCAATTCGTGAGAACCTGGAATCGCTGGCGTTGGCAAACCGAAAAGGGCCCAAGCTTCCGTTTATAGGAACCGTCGAAGAAGGGGCGCAACTGGCGGGACTCATTCTCGGCGATGTTACTGTTCGACAAGCTAACAGGCTGATCGCAGTCATGCTGTCCACAACACATCCAGCAATGATCAAGCTATTCATTGAAACGTTCGGCAAGTATGCCAGCATCCACAAACGTCCCTACTACGACCGACACACGCACACATACAAGTACAGTCTCTGGGCATCCCTACACCCATCCTTCACCTTCCTACTAAACAGCCGAAGAAACGTGTTCCAATACATTGCGACTAGCTCGCAAAGCTTTCTTCGCCTCCTGGCAAGCTTTACGGATGCGGACGGAAGCATAGAGATCAAGCGCGGCTGGAGAAACCATGTTACACTCCTGATTCGGTGGGGAAACACAGACAAGCAACTGCTCGACGCCATCAGAGCTCAATTGGAGAGGATGAACTTCAACCCATACATGTGCATCAGTAGGCGACGGGGAGCCAAGACAGCCTATGGCGTGATAAGAAAGGACTTTTGGGAGCTCGGGGTCCGCCGCAAACAAGAAGTTCCGAGATTGCTTCAAATCCTGCCGGTGAGGCACGCAGAAAAGGTTGCCAAAAAGCGGTTGTCTCTCAAGACACTAAGCAAGCATCTAACTTGGCCTGATGCAGAACAAGAGATTTTGGCTCTAAGGCGGAGAATACAAGGCGAAGTACTGAAATGCAAGGCGGAAGCTCAGCAAGAATACAAACAACGAACGGACAGAAATCAATCGACGATATCCGGGATTAAATCCTCCAGAAGCACGCCGTATGGCCGGAAGCCACAAACATAGGGAAATATTACGACAGAAACGAAGAAGGGACTAGCAACCGTCACCCACGAAAGAGAGAACAGGTTTATTCTTTTGTGAGGCTACCACTCGAACAGCGACCGATTCGTGGCAAGGAGAAAAAGAGGAATTGCTGCAACGGACAGGACAACCGATTGAAAGAATTCGGGATAAGGCTCCTTCTGACGCATTGAGGAGACGACCTTCGTCCGATCCATGATGGCTGGCGTTCTAGGCATGAGAACTATACTAACTCTCCTTAAGCTCAGCGAGACGCTCAGGCAAAAACTTGTTTACAAAGTATGAAAGTCCATATTTCGACATCGATTCGAGTTCTGCTTTGCGCTGATTCTTCTGGAAGACCTTCAGCTCTCGTGACCAGGGTTCGTCTTGGAAGCGGGGGTCCTTGATCAGCTCCTTGACACGGCGCTCATCCTCCTTGTTGAACTTCATAGCCGGCAAATTATACCGCTCAATATCACTGGCATAAAGACCCGCATACACCGCGTCAGGAACAGTCAACTCCCGAAGGTGAGCTGCTGCAGCAGAACCAAAGATCAAAACGCCCGCAATACTTAACCCCCAAGGATCACTATCCGTCAAAATTGACAGGGGAAGACCCAGCTCATCCATCAGCCGACGGAGAACTTTCCTTGTCGCGCGGGGAGCCATCCCAGCGGTGTGGACGATGATCGCCTTGAACTTCCGGTCCGCACCCTCCTCGATGAACCTGCTGAACATGGCGCCTTTCTCGACCGCGATCACCATTTTAGCCCCACACTTGACCCACTCCGCCTGGGCCAGCGCGGGTCCTACAGAGGCCCCGTCAGGCAGGGATGTGAGGTTGAGTTGTTTTCCTTCGTATCCTGGTGTTGTGTATTCGATTGTGAGGTCTCCGAAGATGCTTGAGCGTTCTTCTGGGTAGATGTTGAAGTCTTCTCTTGGGTGGTCTATGAGTGTTTCTAGTTCTACGATTGTTTGGTCTGATTCTTGTTGTGTTTGGAATTTTATGTCGTGGCTCATTGCGTTGTAGTATACGTCTCTTAGTGTGCTTGATTTTTTTGTTGTTAGGAGTTCTTGTGCGAATGAGGCTGTCCAGGTTGTTTGTGTGAATGGTCTTAGGTGTGCTATGTTTCTGCTGGATCTTTCTGTTGTTTTTTCGCCGAGGATGTATTGTCTTGTTTTTGGGTCGTAGACTATGTTTCCTGTTGATCTGCTGGGCATTTCGATGGTGGGGAATTTTTGGTTTTCTATGGCGGATACGAGTCTTTTTCCTAGGTTTGTTAGTTGGTTTTCTACTTCTGTTCTTAGTTTGTCTATTTTGTATTCTTTTCTTGGTTTCGCTGCTCTTCTCTCTCTTTTTCTTCTTGGCATTTTTGGGGTTCCTCTTCTTGTGTGGTTGGCTCTGTGTTTCGGGGTTTGTCCCGGCTTTTATGTTTGTCGGTTTGGGGTTTCTTGTGCGGCTAGTCGAGTTTCTTTTTGATGGTTAAGTCTTGTCGGTTAGGGCGTTGATGTTCTGTGTGTTGTGAGAAAGTGTTTTCTTGTTTGAAGTGATGGATTGGTCTAAGGGAACCATTTTTCCGGTCGGTCGCCAGATCATGAGGAGTAGTGCGTGTTTTTCTTCGGTGTTTTCGCTATCTCTTGGACTCTATTATTTTGGCGAGGTCGTTGGTGGCTGGATCGATGATGAGGTCGTCTTTGATGCAGTACCATCCGGCTGCTACGAGGCTCATCTTTCCGCCGCATCTAGGGCAGATCTTTCGTTCCGCGGCGAAGGTTATGGTCGAGGTTAGCCCAGGTTTAGTCAAGTAGGTGATCTTCAGCTTGGAAACCTTTCCCGTAGTTGCTGCGATCGATGGATCGATTGCGGCAACCATGTCCGGTGCGGCAAGAAATCGGATTTTTCCTCGTTCCATATTGGTAATGTCTTTTATCGGGATATCGATAACTGGTTCCCTGCGAGACTTGACGATGATTAGGTGGTCCTCGTGAAGGAATATTTCTCCTACGGAGTTCGCTTCTACTATCCAAGCCACGCTCTCAGGCCTCTTTTCCCTGACCATATTCGGTATTTGGTCGATCGAGACGGTGGGCTCAACCTCGGCTTTCTCTAGGGGCGCTGGTTTTGGCTTGATTTCTTCCTCGACCATAAGGGGCATCGGCTTTGCGTATCCTTCGGAGTCTATGTAGCTCCTTGTTTCCGGGTTGTTCAGGAACCTCCAGACAGCAAGGAACGCTACGGTGTTCCAAACGACCGGGATGACGTCCGTGATTAATATTTCCAGCTCCAAAGTCATGTACATGGCAATCGATAAGATAAGCATCGCTATGCTCATGATCAGTCCTAGTCCTACCGAGGTGATACCTGCCTTCCTTGCCCATCTTTTTGGCTTCCATAGGCCATAGGCAGCGGAATATTGCAGTATGATTATGATGAACCAAGCCGCTACGTCGATGGCGAAAAACGTGAAGAAGAATCTCAATAGCCCGAGAATAGACGGAACTCCTGGGGTTGGCACATATCCGGCGGTGCTTGCAAGTTCTTCGATTGCTAGGTTGAGATCGACCACAGCCGGAATGCTCTCGAGAGTGACGTAGAGGTTCCATGTGGCGAAGAGCGCCCACGCGATGATCGGGGTTTTTCCGTACGGGCTTTCCATCTTGCGGTCCTCTGCTGGAGGAGCTTCGCTCATTTAGTCATCTCCAACCCAGGAGGCTGGGTTTCAGCCGAGTTTCACGGCCTCGTCAGGGAGTTTCGTGGATCAATCATCATGCTTTTCCCTATTTTAGGGTTGGAAGTGAATATAAAACTAACTGTCGTGTCGGTGAGTAGCTTTTGGTCCTTCTTGTTGATTCATCGATGGGAATGGCCTTGAGGTTTTCGTGATCTGGTTGGTGATGTTGCTCAACGGGAATCGGATGTTATGATCGAATTGATTCTCCGGTCGATCGATGGGCTGAGTGTCCAGCTCTCTAGGCGGCGTGAACTATGTTGACGTCTCTATGTTTCCCCAGTCGGTCTCATCCAATACCTGTATGGGTTCTAGGCACCGGATCAGGCGGCGGTGGACGTAGAAACCGTTCGCTTCTCTCGGATTGAAGTCGGCGGGCAGAGTGTCTGGATGGTGATGCTTCCAGGTCGATGGGTCCAGCAATGAGAGGCGGAAGCTCAGTTCGGTCATGTCGAAGGCTGCGCTTCCGTGATACGGACGACTTCGAGAGCAAGATTTCGGTCTAGTAGCGATCGGCCATTTTTTTTCTAGCGGCAGAACGGGCGTCGGGATTCCTTCTTGCTAGTAGTAGTTTTTGTGGTGATGGCTTTTGTGTTTGTCGGTTGGGGTTTCTCAGTGTTCGATGCTCTTGGGTTGAAGTCTTTTGATGTTTGGGAGTCGGTCGAAGTGTTTGTCGTAGGAGACTATTTGGGTGATGCCCAGGCGTTTCATGGCTTGGTAGGTCGTTGAGTCGTCGAAGTCTAGGCGGTGGGCTTCCATAGTTTCGGTGGCTCGTATCTTGTCGGCTAGGCTGAGGTCGTAGATCTGGAGGCTTTTGTAGCCGAGGAGGGAGGCTAGAAATTTTAGTATGTCTTTGGGGTCTTTGTTCTTGTCTTCCATTATTAGGACGATGGAGTCGACGGTGAGGTTTGTTACGAAGCCGCTTATGTGTCCGTCTCTGACGAGTCGTAGGAAGTTTGCGCATTCTTCGGCACGGTGTTGATCTAGTTCAAGCTCGAGGAAGATGTTTGCGTCTACGATGTACATTTCGCTTCGCCAGCCGTTTTTGGGTCCTTATTCGTGGGGCCTCGTGTTGTAGTTGTACGCCGGACGCAGGGACATGGGAGAGCATGCCGCGGATTGCTTCGACCGGGTCTTCGGGGATGTCGATTCCTTCTAGGAGGATCTCGTGTTCGTGGACCCATCTTTCGATGGCGGCTGCGCCGGCTTTGCTGATGGATCCGCGGCCGTATCCGTAGACCTCCATGGCGGTCTTCCGAAGCCTCTTCTCAAGCTCTTCCGGCAAGTAGATCTTTGTTCCCATAGGTATATAGGTCTATAGGAACTAATAGATAAATCTTCCCTGGTCGCTGCGAGCTCACGCGTGTCTAGCATCGAGAGGTGCAATCCATTTCTTGCGGTTGCGGCGATCGATCGGCATTTGCGGTTTCCTTCTTGGTGGTTTGTTCCGGGTTGATGGTGACAGGGAATATCGTGGAAGCTTCGGGTGATAGGTAAGCGCGCAATCCTTGTACAGCGTGCATGTTCAGCTGATCGATCGACTTCGTCTGTCCACTTGAACTCACCTTGGCTGCCGGAGTCGGCTGAGCTTTGCCTTGAATGTTGGGGGAAGCTCGAAAATTTTCTTCACAGACTTAAGTGGTTCGCCGAGGATCTCTATCTCCTCGAGTTTTCCGGTTCCTAGCCCTCGTTCGTGCGCCAGCTTTATGTGCTCGACGTCCTCTGGGTCTATGCATATCACAGCGGCGCCAACAGCGTCCGTTGCTACGATGTCTGTTCCAGCTATTATGATGTTCATTCCTACCGGTCTGCCGTGTACTTCGTCGTGTTCGCATCCTACGAG
>Ga0315308_1002634_pt1 | contig 10144 bp, 9 predicted proteins | sample TDP3_MG_FD_203078 | JGI IMG/M metagenome (GOLD analysis project Ga0315308, IMG submission 203078) | Freshwater sediment microbial communities from Lake Towuti, South Sulawesi, Indonesia - TDP3 | ecosystem: Environmental > Aquatic > Freshwater > Lake > Sediment | place: Indonesia: South Sulawesi...
GCAGAAGGACACGCATGTTGGTTCAAATGCGCCATTCTCGCATGGGCTTTCGCAGCCTCCTCGTCGAATTCTTCAGCCTCTCGAACTTCAACGGTCAAAGCACCAAAAGGACACTGGCCGAGGCAGGCGCCCAAACCGTCGCAGAATCGGTCGCTTACAAGTCTCGCCTTGCCGTCTATTATCTGAAGTGCGCCCTCAACGCAGGCGGGCACACAGAGACCGCATCCAGTGCATTTTTCTTCATCAATTTTGATTACTGTTCTCTTCATTATTTCATCTCAATTTTTTCAATGATGCCTTATGTACGCAGAATCAAACTTGTCACGTCGGTTTCTCCAGTCTTTTAGGCAGGCACCCTTTGTGGGACAGAATTTCTGCGCGTGAAAGTTAAACACTTTGAACACGGGCTCCATTGTTTCTCTGTTCAGAGAATAGAGACGTTCCTTCCATTTCCTTTCTACAAACACAAATCTGCACTCAACTAACGGTTTCAGATTGTGAGAGATCAAGCTCTGCTCTTGTCCCAGAGACTCCGAAATCTGCTTGACGTTCTTGGGGCCTTGCCGCAAGTATTCAAGAATAGCTAATCGAGTCGGATTCGACAGCGTTGAAAAGAACCTGTAACAAGTCTTTGCCAAACTGGATTTCAATTTGATTCCCTTATGAAATAATCTTCATATGAGAAATTACTCATATCTGATATAAATTTTGTGGTGCGATAAAGTCTCTAACTGATCCACACCAAGTCTTCTGAACTGTATTTTTGTTGTGCGTTGGTACGAAAATGTTTATTGGTTTCTGATTGCAGATATTTATTAGTAATATTTAGGCATATTCAAGTAATATGTTGGTGGGTGGCACTGAAAGAACCACAAGACTCGGGAGCGCTCCATTGCCCCTACACTCAATGTGGGAAAAGATTTGAAAAGCCCATCGTGTTGACCGACACAACCAATCTTTTAAGGGAAACCTACTACGCATGTCCTCACTGCCACTGCAAACTAGAAGTGTCAGTTGACAAGACGAACGGCAGCGTGATTTCAATTGAGCCTACCAGCAAACCAGTTGACATCGCTCCTGCCCACTGCAAGCACTACTTTGGTTATCTCAAGTTTCTCGACGAGACCGCTCAAATTCCAGACGAGTGTGCTGTCTGTCCAAAGGTAATGCAGTGTTTCGTCAAGAAGTCTCAAGGAAGCCATGGATGTTTAGTTTGAATCGAGCCTAATTCCTCTCTGCACGTTCTCCACGATTTCACCGAATCTCGCTAGGTTTGTGACCAAGCCCGCAAATCGGTAAGAACTCCTAAACGTTCTCAAAAATTCTTTTGCCAACAGTTCACCTCGAAGGTAGAAGCTCTTGAAGTACTCGAAAACCATTCTGCGCAATTCTTCAAAGGGCACGGCGTGAGGCGAAATGGTGGCAACGTAGGCGCCTGTTTCCCACATTGTTTCTTCGTCAACCCAGCCCTTTGAGACCACTTCTCTCCAGAGGTCGGTTCCCGTGAACGCGCCCAGAATATTCAACTGGGGCACGTCTATATCCAATTCGTGAGCAAAACGCAGTGTGTTCTCAACTTCTTTCCTAGTTTCATCGGGCGCTCCCAGAATAAACGACCCAACGATCACGTCTAGGCCTGCTTTTCTTGCTTTGTTGACAGCGCTGCGAGATTGGTCTGGGGTTATTCCCTTCTTATAGTAGTTTAAGATTCTCTGGTTGGCGCTTTCAATTCCAAAATATAGGATTTTGCATCCAGCATTCACCATCTCCCTGAACATGTCGTAGCTGACGTGGTCAACTCTTGAGTCGCAGAACCACTCCATGTTCAACTTCTCTTTTCTCATCACTCGGCAGAGCCTTACAACTCGTTTGGTGTTCAGTGTAAAGTTGTCGTCCACGAAGAGGAACTGTTCATAGCCCTCGCTCTTCAGATACTCCAGTTCTTTGGTTATGTTTTCAACCGAGCGGGGTCTCCAGACTCCTCTGGCGAATTTTCTGCAACCGCAGAAGGTGCACTGGAAGGGACATCCCCGCGAAGAGACTACCGTGGTGAATCTTTTTGTGGCGGCTCTCACGCCGTGTATAAGCGAGGTGTATTCGGCTTCCATAAGGCTGCGGTTTGGAAAGGGGAGCTCATCTATGTTTTTGATTAGAGGTCTGTCAGGTGTGGAAACTATTTCTCCGTTGTTTCTGAACGTTATGCCGTCGACTTCTTTGAGTGGGCGTCTCTTCTCTAAGCATTTTACCAAGTCGAGGCTGGTGTATTCGCCTTCACCTCGAACGATGACATCGACTGAGGGATATTTTTTGAGAATTCTCTCAGCGTTGAAAGTGGCGTGGTAGTTGCCCAAGACAACTGTAACGTCTGGCATCTCGGTTTTCACGACTTCAGCCACCTTGAACGCCTCGCGTGCGGAGCTGCCGCAGACTGAGAAGCCCACGATGTCTGGGTCTTCTTTCTTCACCCAGTCGATAGCCTGTTCTATCGAGACATTTCTTATGGCTTGGTCGAGGATTGAAACCTCTATTCCTTCGCGCATTAGGATGCCAGCGATGTACAGCATGCCTAGGGGTGGCCAAGCCGAAGTGACCATGCTAGGAGTGTCAGCGGAAGGCGCTGGATTGACGAAAGAAAACTTCATGTTTGCCTAAGCACCCCAAACTCTTCTATGCCCGAGAAAAATAAGCTTTGCCGAAACAACTGAAGTTTTATTTAGATGATGAAGGTCTTTACTGGAAGGGATAGGTAAACATTGGGGCTGTCGGCTAGCATGGTCTAGGCTAGGAGACACAAACGCTCCAATTGGGCTCTCTTGACCCCGGTCCAAATCCGGGCAGCCCCACCACGCACTCAAATTTCCTCACATAGAGACTAGAGAGTTGTTTGTTCAGCACTGGAAAATCATTGTTCAACAAAGACCCTCCAGTTATGTGTCTGACACCAGAAATTCAGTGTCAGACGACACTGGATGCTCGTTAGTATTGTGGCGCACTAGAAATCTTTTGAGGCGCAATTGAGGCACGTTACTATACTTGCATTCTGTCTTCGTCTGTTTTGGGTCACGTTAGAAATCTTTTGGGTCCCAATAGTTAGCTTATAAATTATTGAAGGGTACAGGGATGGGGATTTGAACCCGTTTAGGCTTTTTCAAGTTGTAATTTATGATGGAACTACGTAGAGGGCGATGGTTCCTGCGAGGTCTCCGTTCACCATGAGGTCAAAGAATGCGTAACCAGTGCTTGTGGGTCTAATGTTGAGGATGTCGCTTCCTGTTCCGTAGGAGGCGAGTGTTACGGTGTAGGAACTGCTGGTTAACGTGCTGACTGTGGTGGTGTCGATTCCGCTGTTGCGGGCTAGCGCCAAGGAAACCACAACATAAACAGGGTCTCGCTTCAGGTTTGTCAATCCGATGGTTATTGAGGCGTCGCCTCCTGCCTTGGAAATAGTGACCGATGGAAAAGTCACACTGACCTCTCCAACCCTAACGGTTCTCGTTGCTTCCTTGGCTGTTGAAACAACCCCATAGTTGGCGGCTCCTGGGCTCCACATCAAATAGCCAACGCCTACGCCGATGAGTAATCCAGCCACAACGAAGACGAGTAGAGGCATCCAACGCATAACCTGTTTTATGGGTGCTTCCAAAAGAGTCACCTTTATACTTAATTCTGAATTGAACTCTAACAATGCTTTAACGGAAAAACATTATGAAACAACAATCAACAATCAGAATCATGATTAGAACTCGCAAGCCTTGCCCTTTAAACCACGCAAGAACCATGGCATTAATCCGTAGTTTTATATGAATAAATTCCTCATTAATATGGTGCAGAGGGAGGAGAACTTCATTTGAAGACGAGTAGGCAAATTGGAGTATACGTCTTGTGCTCACTGGTTTTGGCGATTCTCGCCATTCAAGGGTCACAAGCGGCTAGAATTGGAAGCACTGCCAGTTGGACCTTCATGGTCTACATAGACGCCGACAACAACCTTGACGCCTACGGGCCCTACAGTCTCGGGTTGATGGAAGAGATTGGGTCAACACAAAACGTAAACGTGATAGTTCTGTGGGACGGTCTCTACCAGCCAGCCTACATGTACAGAGTGATCAAAGGCGGTCTCGAAGAAGTCAAGGGGTTCGCGCTCAATGGGAAAGAAGTTAACATGGGCGATCCTTTCACCCTGCAGACCTTTGTAGATTTCACAGTGGGCAAATTTAGTGCGCAACACTATGTCCTGGTGCTCTGGGATCATGGAAACGACGTTTCTGGATGCTGCTGGGACGACACTTCAGATGACCATTTGACTCATCCAGAAGTGGCGACGGCTCTTTCGAAGTGGCACATCGACGTTTTGGCGTTTGACGCTTGCCTCATGGCTATGGTCGAGGTTGCGTACGAATACAATCAATACGGCTTGAGCACCGACTACCTTGTTGGGTGCGAAAACTATGTTCCAGTCTATGGCTATCCCTACAACACCATATTGGCTGGTTTGAACCAAAACCCTGCAATGTCAGAGCGTGATTTAGCTAAAATGATGACACAATATTACGCTGAGTTCTACCAGCCGAGGGCTCACTTCAACGGAGGCGTCATGGCAACCCTGTCAGCAATCGACATCGCCAAAGTTGACGAAGTGGTAGCAGACCTTAAGGTGATGACTCAGGTTCTCATGAAGGGCATGGAAGGAAACCACGAGATGATAAGCGACGCCCGAGGCGAAGGCATGCTCCCGTGGAGTGAGTACGGCTGGGATTTATACATTGATTTGCCAACTTTCGTTGAAAACATAACCTTTACCACTAATGATTCAACAATCAAAGGTGCAGGCAATGCCCTATTGTATTCGCTTTCTGAAGCCATTGTTGCGCTAGGAAACACTGAACCGATGGAGTCAGCAGGTGCTAAAGGAATGGGAATATGGTTCCCATCGTCTTACCACATGATGTGGGGCTTTGAACCTTACAATGCCACAAAGTTCGCAGCCCAAGGATGGCTTGACTTTCTCAAAGCTTACTGGAACGACTACCACGCCTAAATCAAAATCAACCTCTTCTCTTTTTTTCTCTTTCAAATAACACTCCGTTGTTCACCAAAAAACAGAAAAATCGTTTGGTGGTGCGGGGGGTGGGATTTACGCACAAGTTTACCAGTAAAAACTTAACGATTCAACACGCTTTGCTGCTCTAAGAATTGGTGAACAGCTTTCCCGAAGCTTCGCTTCTTAGCAACCGCTTTTTTATCCAGAAGCGATTTAACATGTGATTCTGTCTCGTTACACCACCGAAAGGCAACGAGCAAGATGTGCTCATAAACCGCCTCGTCGTAACCATAGGCAAGTACGTATGCTGTTCCCATCACTTTTTGTGGAATGCTTGTAATGTGGTCTATTAACTCATCGAAGAAGGTTTTGTCGGGCACCTTCCCCTTTTCCCAGTCATCAATGAACTTTTCCATCTCCTGCTTTTGCTGTGAGGCAACATAGGAAATGATCTCTATGCGACGTTCGATCTCTTCTAAGGCCTCAGTAGATTTGTAAAGTATTCTCTGCCCCCTCCTAGGTTTCTCAGGTGCCTTCTTTACCAACCCACCCTTCACCAGTTGCGATAGCCTGTCAGCCAATGTTTGCCGAGCCATCTTCTCCTTCAGCCGGTCGCAAAGATGGTTAAAGCTAAGCCCCTGGGGATGATCTCTCAACTCATCCAAAATGGCTTGAGTTTTCTCATCCATGTCTTGACACCAATCTAGTGGTCTAGTCTAGAAATCTACATATTCGACGTTAAGCCCTATAAGGATTGTGCAGATATTGCTGGTGTAATGCATGTCTGATAAGCAATTGAGGGGAAAGCTGCTAAAGTTAATTGAGGAGGCGAATAGGCCTCTTGACGTTACCTATATTGCCCAACAGTTGGGGATATCTTGGTGGTCGTCATATAAGCTTGTGACCGCTACGTTTTTGGAAGAATTACAGCAATGCCCTCAGGTTCTAAGGGATCTGCCCTTTGTTTGCATGAAGTCCACTAAAAGTTTGATCGTGGTCCCAAACCGGTTACTTACACGCGTCCAAAGTGGCTGAGAAATGGCTGCAAAGAAAGTTCACATGGACCAATGGGAAGAAATAATCGGTGAACTAGGCGGAATTTCAACCGACGACCTTTTCATACACATAAAAATTGGGAGCGAGGATTAAACGTTGCCAGCGAAGTCAACCAAGCATAGAGAAATACACCTCATACCGTGGAGCGACTGCGTTGGCAGGTTCGTCAGGCTTGAGATAGACGAGTTGCAAGTTTCTGCGGTGTTGCTTTGTGGTGTGGAGCACATTGTGCTATCTCTTCCAAAGAATAGTACGGAGTCAGAGGTACTGCAGACGAAATTGTCTTCGGTCAGACCCGGTGCTCGAGTAGGTTTGTTGAGGACAGACAAGGCGTTTCATGTCAGTCAATTGAAACCGCAGGGGGACGACACATATTGAACGCAAGTGAGGCTTCAAAATCATGATAACAATACAGCGCCGGGGGTCGGCGCAACCCCGACGGCGCCACGCTACGACAACCTCAAGCCATGGTGCTTTCAGCTTCGGGAGGCGCTATTAACTTTTGAGTCGTTCCGAAGCTGAAAGTTTTTCTCAAGTAGGGAGGTTGCTGCGGAGAACTACGATTTTTGAGGTTATTGAGCGGCCCTTCACAACCAAGCCTAGAACCTACGTTAGACGTGGTTGCCAAACTGTGCGACGCCGCTGCCTGCAATACTTAACCATTTTGAAGCACCAGTACGGCGTGACTCTTGCGTTTCCGCTTGAGGAAGCAAAACGAGTTTTCCAGGATGAGATGGGTATCTGGGATCGTACGAGCCTGAAGGCATATTTTGGAACACAACCAGACGTTTCGAAGAGAGTTATTCAAAGAACAGCACGCTATCAAACTGGGACGATAAGCCAAAAAACTATAGAGTTGAGGCAGGAAATTTCCAAGCGTGAAGGCTACTTGGAAAGGCTCGGTTTAGTGAACTACGAGAAACGCGGCAACACATGGTTTATGATATTCAACAATGAAGCCTCAGTGGTTCCAGAAATTTCGCGCATCAGAGTCCAACACAATGAAGGGCATGAGTCAAGGTTTTCCATAGATAATTTCTCTCTCACACCTAATCTCGTCGAGGTGGAAGAGCATGGAGAAGTTGCTTCACCATGTCAGCATAAGCAGAGAGACAAACAAACAACAACACATATAGGGTGCGAGAGAAATCGGTCGACTGAAAGTAATCAGAAACGGGTAACTCAGCAGTTCTCACCCTTGGAACAGGCGATTTTGAGGGTTGCAGCCGGTCCAACGGTTGCCTTCAATGGGCCAGGTCCTCCGCAACCAAGTTCCGTGAGCCCCTGCAACGCTCTCCGACCAGGTTCGCCGACGCCTCGTGGCACGTTAGGTTATGGGGGTGCCTCACTTGGCTAGACCAGTCACACGTGCGACAACACCAAACGTTTCCTGGGTTTGCGATTATGACCTCCCGGTCAACGACCCGAACCGTAGACGTGCATTTTACCGTGAGGTTGCTAAACTCAAGGAGAAACTTCACTTGCACGGACGAATGTCCTCAGCCTCGGTGGTGTTCACTTCCGACAGGCAAGTGGCTCAAGAAATCTACAAGATTGCGTGCAAGTATGCGAAGACGGCTAATCTCTACCGTGCGATTTTGGAAGAGTCGAAGGGTGATGGTCACACGTGAGACCAGTGACAACTTTGAATCATCACGGCCCTAAGTCAGGGTCACCCACACCCAGCATAGTTGGAACAGTCTCACGTGAGACCACGCCACCAACGATTGACCCACAGAGTCTCTATACACTACCTTTGAAAGTCGAATTTGGAATCCCCCGCGAGTTCCATCAGATCGTCAAATTCCAGACCTCAAAAACGCCTCAACAACCAACGACCGAATTCTCGATTTGAGAACGGTTTTTGGAGAATTGGAGAAGATGGGGAGACTTTTTCTTGAGCTGGTTTGATTTCTACAGCATTAGGCGCTGGATGGATAAACTTAAGGCCAAGCGTAAGGGTAGCCTATCGACTCAGCGCGTATTTCTTTACTATTTTGGGCGTTTCTGTCATTTCGCTAGGATGACGCCAGACCAGTTGATTGATGAGAGAAAGCGGCATTTGAAGAGCGATGACGAGTTTCTAAGGCGGAAGCATGAGGAGTTAGTGGAGAAGTTCTCGACTATGCTTAGGGAAAATGAGAAGGCTACGCCGAACACTATAGCAACGGCGGTTGCGGCTGTCAGAAGTTTCTACAAAAGCAATTACATGCCTCTCCTCGAGGTTTCCGTTCCAACCCCTTTTCCATTAAGGCAATCCAAAGTGCCGACGCCAAAAGAATTACGAGCCATGTGCGACATAGCTGATGACGAGAAAGACCATCTCATAAAAGCTTGGATTCTATGTCAAGCCGAATCTGGAATGAGCAACATTGACCTGCACAAACTTGAACTTGAAAGCAAGCGGTGTCACAGCATAGAATTCGGCTACATAGGAGAGCAGCTTAAAAATGGAACGGTTCCCTTGCACATCCATATTGTTAGGGAGAAAACGATGACGTCTGGATTAGGTTGGTATGACACATTCCTCGGTGAAAGAGCGTGCGAAGCGCTGAAGGGATATGTGGATTTCTGTAAACCATGCTTATTCGATGTTTCAGACCGAACCGTCCAGCTCAAGATTAGAAACATCTCGTTGAAAGCTGGAGTTGGCACTAAAGAAGTGCCTGTCCGCCCATACGACTTACGCAAGTATTTCAACACTCGCTTGAAGCTGGCAGGGATGAACGAAACACTTGTCGAATACATGATGGGTCACAGTTTAGGGCGTGTAAAGGGAGCCTATTTTGTTCCACCAGTTATAGAATTGAGAAAGGTCTACACACAGTATTATCCATACATAAGCATAGGCAATAGAAACTGAGCCCACTCGAAGGGCTCCGTGAGTTTACCTATTTCGCTTATTTCTCCTTAAACGAAAACCTCGGCATTTCTATCACTCTCGATTAACAGAAATTCTTGGCCTAGTGGACTGATTTAGAAGCGTCATACCAGATGAAAGAGTATAGCCGGATATAACCCAAGATGGTGCCACGTTAAACTGGTCTATATGAGTTGAGCAAGCTTCTCCGGATAATAATTCTTCATCATGCTGATCCACGCCTTCCTTTGCCTTTGCTCTTCCTCATCCAGCTCTTCGTCTGGTTTTGAGAGGTCAAGAATTCTGTCACCCAAAACCTCCATGTAGGGGTTTTCGTTGATGAGTTGCTTGGCATATTCGGGGTTTATCTCAGCTATCTTCTGCATGAGTTTCAACGCCATTTGGTCAGCTCCGTCAGCCACACAATTCTCGTCGAGCCAAGGCATGACGTTGATGTGGGCGAGCAACTCGAAAAGGGTCTTAGCCAGCTCATGAATCAACTTGGGAATGTGAGCTTCGGCTTCCCTCCCTCCCCCCTCAGGAGACTCCCCAACATATTTGGTGACACTGCTCCGGCTTACGTCTAGCTTTTCAGCTATCTCCTTCTTAGTATAGCCTTGCTCGTATAGCTGCTGAATTTGATCTACCTTCGCCTTAGTGAGCTTTCCCATAGTGAACGCCGTCATTTCAGCTTCATTCAACCGTGATTTAAAGTTTATTCAGTTCTATTTAAACCTGAGTAGGACAAGTTTAGCGTCAAATTGAGGCGTTTTAGACATGCTGACCGCATTTCTCACACGATTTCAGCGCCGCGTTTAAACTTGTCAGAGATTGGTTGCTTAGGTTCTATGTGGCACGTGAAGGCTCTCAGACGAACCTAAAACCTTGGTAGGTGTCAAAGATATCCCTGTATAACATCAAACAACGCGCATATCACCGCAATCTCGCATTTTTGTTTGATTCTTGTTTTGCTGTTAGACCTCTTTAAACGAATAAAGGCTTCCACATTCAGCGGGAAGTCTAAGTTTCAAACTATCCAAAGTGATTTGAAATCTCTTGAGTGCAGTTTCCAGATCGCATTATCTAGGCGCGCGCTAGGATAGATTACCACAGCCTTTGCATTGGGCATCATAGTCGAATGGTGGCCCAAGTTCTCGACGATCTCCTTAGTTATGTATGCCGTCCTC
>Ga0315308_1002635_pt1 | contig 10143 bp, 8 predicted proteins | sample TDP3_MG_FD_203078 | JGI IMG/M metagenome (GOLD analysis project Ga0315308, IMG submission 203078) | Freshwater sediment microbial communities from Lake Towuti, South Sulawesi, Indonesia - TDP3 | ecosystem: Environmental > Aquatic > Freshwater > Lake > Sediment | place: Indonesia: South Sulawesi...
CGTCAGTGATTTATGGGATCTGACTGAGAACTCGAAGTCTTCAGGGACTTTTTCTCTCCAAGATGAGACCTGCTTTAGTGATGGTGTCTCATAGAAGGTACAGTTTACTTCAACGAAGTTGAAGGCTCTTGCATATGTAGACAGTGGATCCATGCCTGGAACTTGGAAGTACGCCCAGCCACCGGCCCCGATCCTATATTCCGTCATTGATACCATCAGTGTACATTAACATAGAATTTCCTTTAAGAATTGACCTTTGGGCGCTGTCCTCTTCTATTCCCCAAATCGTTGCCATTCAGCAAAAATGAATCCTTTGAGAAAGACAAAGGAAAAACAGAAAGCCGAAGTAATTATCGGCTGCTAACAAAGGGGAAAAAGATTCAAAGAAAACTCAGCAAATTAACAAGGTACAACCTATTCTTCGAGTCGCACACGCTTGACTTCGATCTCGGCAATCTCCTCTTTCCTAGTTTCAAAATTCTTATTCTTTTCCAGTTCCTGAAGAGCTTTGAATTGATCATTCCCGCGCGACTGCGTCCGCGCATCTTTCGCGTTTACTCCTCAATCTTTAACGCCTCTGGGAAGAACGCCCTCATCAAGTCCACCATATGCCCGAACTCCTCGCGCCCGCGCATGGAGATCTCGATCTCCTTCCCCTGCTTCGGTTTTATCTTGATGTGCCCACTATGCATGGTTCCAGGCTTCTTGATCTCGATCTGCGCGATGTTCTCCCTGTACGTATCGAAGTCTTTGTTCTTCTCAAGGTCTTGAATCTGCTTCGCGCTCTCGTCCTTCGTGAATGCCTGAGCGAATGCCCCTCTAAGAATGTCGCCTTTAATGGTGCCAGCTTTCCCGCCGAGAGCGCTAGCGACAAAGAACCCTTTTAGAACTCCCTTCCGCTTCTTGGTGCCGATTATTCTTCTATTGGTGGCGTAGATCCCGTAACCAGACATGATCCCTTTCTTCAGATTGGCGCTGGTGAAACCGCCTATGTATTGCTCTTCTTCCAAGAAACTACCTCCTTTACACTCGTAATAAGTCTATGAATGATACGACGCTATTCAGAATTAAGGCTTGCTAGCACATTGTGAGTTCCTCAACGAAGAACCTATAGCGTTGCATCAAGGCAGAGCGGACTATCTCCTCCCTAAGTCTTGTTGCTTCCGCGTATTCGTGCGTTTTCCTCTTCACCTTGCAGCCTTTCTTGCAAGGAAGCAAGTTGCCCCGATTATCCCTGCAACAAATGGAGCGGCTGGAAGGTAGAGCGATGACAAGAGGCTGAACTCGGATGCCCCAGCAACTATGTAGATTATTCCGCCAGCCATCCAAAGCTCACTACTCGGCGAATATTCGCGGCAAAGCAGGAAGAACACTCCTAGCAATGCCATTGTTATCCCCACGAGCAAAGTATACGAGATCGCCAGTACGAGTCCGAGAATGTTAAGGCCGCCGGAGACACCGAAATACTGCACGGTCGTGACACCTAGGATCGTAAGTACATAGTACACTATACCAGTTAGGGCGGCGATCAATCCAAACAAGGAAGTAGCTGTGCCCACACCGCTGCTCCCAAGTTTCCACGCTATCTTCACAATAGAAACCCTGAGGAGTATAGCGAAGATAAGGAAAATTACGGAGCTGACGAGGCCCCACGGTGCAATAGCTTGGTAGTAGTTAAGCGTACCTCCGACCATGAGCGTGACGAAGTATGCAATGACGTTTATCGCCCCAGAAATTGCCAGAAGCAACTGGCCAACGCCACCTGATGTAAGTTCGTCCCTAGTTAACTCTTCAGCCTCGGGACCTCTTTTCATTTGCTTGACTTTTCTCTTGATTTCCTCCACGCTGAGCGATTCCTTAACTATCTTGAGCAAGTTCGCCCTAGTTGCACCACTCTTGATCGGGGACCCTGACACTGACTTAGCAAGCTCTAGAAGCGCACCGGAGTCAAGTCCTTGGAGAAGCTCGTCTTTCTTACTCACCAAGATCTCATCTCTCTCCCGATTACTGATTCAAGATATGTCTAACAGAGTACTATTTAAGCGTTCTCAAGTCCTCTCTACCTTGTCGTGGTGGAGCATCGATTGGGAGACATAATGCTGGGGACCTCGGGTTGGAGCTATGAAGAATGGGTCGAACCTTTCTACAGGTTCAAGAACGTCAGCAAGCTCCGCTTCTACAATAAGGTTTTCAGGACAGCTGAGGTTGACTCCACCTTTTACCGCTATCCTACGGAGGGCACGGTCTTCGGGTGGCTAAGGTACACCGATCCCGGCTTCGTCTTCACCGCAAAGCTTCCAAAACAGATAACCCACGAGAAAGTATTAGACCGGAATGAAGGAGTTGAGGAGGACATAAACAAGTTCTGTAAATTGATGCACCGACTACTCGACGGAGGAAAACTCGGGTGCCTCTTGATCCAGCTTCCTCCAAGCTTCAGCTACGATTATGTTGATCGGCTGGAGAGTTTCTTCGAAGTCCTCCCCAAGGAATTCTCCTACGCCGTTGAGTTCCGAGACCTTTCATGGATGAATGACGAAACTTGGAAACTCCTCTCAAAGCACGCAGTCGCCTACGCGAATGTTGACGAGCCACTCCTGCCACCTGATGTCAAAGTGACTTCAGACTTCGCGTACTTCAGGTGGCATGGGAGAGGAAGAAGACCTTGGTTCGACTACAGGTATAAGGAGGAGGAGCTGAAGCCATGGGTGCCAAAAGTCAAAGAAGCCGCGGCCAATGTCGAGAAGGTCTACGGCTACTTCAACAATCATTACCACGGCTATGCTGTGGAAAATTGTCTTCAAGTTCTTGAAATGCTAGGCGTCCTCACGCCTGAACAGACTGAAGCGAAAGCACACATACAGAAATACTTCCTTATGCCTCGCCGAAAAGAGAAAGTTGAGGTTGCAACACTCGACCAATGGACAGGAAAGAGTCTCGAAGACCTACTTCAGGAATTCACGGGCGTAGAAAGGCTGAAACGAGCAAGGAAGATCAAGGATGAAGAGATCACTGTGGAAGAACTCACCGATTCTATTATCAAAGCATCCATCCGTGACTACCACATCGTAATCGACATTTGGAACAAGGTTGTTCTTCATGACTGCGCTGACTGGGACAAGCTCATTCCCCAAAAGAAATTCTGCAAACATCTTGGGAAACTAATGTTGACCATAGACGAAGAAAAGGCTTTAAGGGCTGTCAGAAAAATCAGCGCAGAGATAGAGTCCTGGGAATTCAAGCCCTACACCGGACAACTAGATGAAGAGAACACATGACAATAAGTCTGCCCTCAAGCTCGCTCAAAGAAGGGGAAAGGCTAGGTCTTACTTTGTAGCCTTCTTGATCTGAGAGGCCACGTTTTCTAGGCCGAGTCTCTTCAGCGTTGATTCTGTTGGTATTCCGTTCTTGTCCCATCCTCTTTTCTGGTAGTATAGGTCAAGCATTTTTTCAAATAGTGTTTTATCGAGCTTCTGTCCTTTCTGTGGTCCCTTGGTTGCTGGTTCCTCGAACCACCGTGCTGGAGGCATGTCCATTGCTCTGCTCCACTTCTTACCATATTCCCTCACCCAGAAGGATCTCATGAGCGTGCATACTCTGTCCGCGATTTCGAAGATGTTCTCCATAGTGAAGTCTACACCTGTTATGGCTTTCAGATACTTGGGGTACCATGACAGGTCGAATCCTAGTTCGACCCATGGGAGTCTGCATGCTGTCAGGCATTCGAACATACCGGCTCGTAGCCTCTGTAGCTCGATTACCTTGTCAACTTTGTTTTCGCCGTATCCTGGTCCTGCTGTTGTCACTTCCCAAGCGATGACCCATGCGTCCTTGTGATGCGCTCCTATCGAACAGGTGCCGAATGATAGTGCCATTGCAGGCATCCCGTGACAGTTGTAGGCTGAGATCTCAAGTCCTTTGACGTGCATGGCCCACTTGTCTGATCCGTTCTTGAATTGCTGGGCTGCTGCCTTCACGCCCTGAGCCAGCGTCTTGCCAAGAGCAGTGCGTTGGAACACGACGTCTTCAAGCAGATTCATTGCTGCTTTGAAGTCACCCCATGAGATGCCCTCTTGGATGATCCTCTTCTCTGAGGCTTCCATCGCGAATCCTATTCCGTTCCCAACTGAGATTGTATCGATGCCGTAATCGTCGGCAGCTCTGTTGAGGGTCGCCACTTGCTTGAGATCACCCAGCCCTATGTTTGACCCGAGCATCGCGACATTTTCGTAGTCCAACTCTGAGGTCTCACCGTTCGAGTCTTTCACTACATTTCCACATGTCATGTTGCAATTAGGACACCCACGATTCTCCACGACCATCTTCTCCATGGTGTCTCCACTGATCCCATCCGCCTTATCGAATACTCCTTCCCTATAGTTCATTGTTGGCAGCACGCCGTGTGTTTGGCTCCACACTATTGTCGACATGGTTCCCTGGGCCTTCCAAGACTTGTAGCCTGTCTTCGAAAGAACATCTTTATAGCCGTCCGCGCCCAATTTCTTCGCCTCATCAGGGTTAGCCAGCTTTATCATGTGGTCACCAGCAACTACCACTGCTTTCAGCTTCTTCGACCCCATTACTGCCCCGATACCTGGTCGCCCGCCGCCTCTACCTTCTTGCGATATGACGTTGGCGTACCTTACAAGGTTCTCCCCTGCTTGGCCGATACTCAGGACCCCAGTTTTCTTACCATGCCTCTCACGCAGTTTTCGTTCCGTCTCAAATGTCCCACGCCCCCAGAGGTCCTCAGCGCTTTTGATCTCAGCCTTGTCATTTTCTACGTAGAGGTAGCATGGTTTCTTGCTTGACCCTTTGACTACTAATGCGTCGTAACCAGCTTTTCTTAGGTACACGGAAACCAGCGTCCCGATGTTCCCGTCTCCGTACCCACCCGTTAGCGGACTCTTCGCCGCAACCACGACTTTTCCTGGACTCGGCAGGGACAAGCCTGTAAGCGGCCCAGCTGCGATCACGACCTCATTCTCAAGAGAGAGAGGGTCCACTCCAGGCTTAAGATCGTCCCAGAGTATTTTCGCAGCGAAACCGCGTCCGCCCAGAAACCTTGAAGCGAAATTCAAGTCGTACTCTTGGATCGTGCTCTTCCCGCTAGTGAGATCAACTCGAAGAATTCGACCGTTCCATCCCTTCAACATCGATCCTCACTACTCCATTTGCCAAACAGAATCTATTCTTGAGCCATGTGCTTATAAAATTGCACCTAACCTTTCAGATAATTCTCGCCCTCGGAACTTCGCTTTAGCGGGCGAACCACTATTCCTGAAAGTTCTCACTGCTTTTCGAATCTGAAATCTGACTTTCTCCATCGTGTTCTAAGCAAACCCTGCTAGCTGGGCAGGGATTAAGCGCCTTTTTGGGAATGAGAACCTACTAGCGCACCAACAAGACGGGGCTGCTCTTGGCCCGACGAGGCAAGGAAAATGAAGGAAAGGGGAGGACTAGCTCGACCCCATGTATTCTAGTCTACTTTCTCCTGCTGAACATGAACGTTCCAAGGAGTATCATGGCCACATCGAAACCGCCAACGATCAATATGTCGATGTACAGAGGAAACAGTGGGGGCAGAGCGCCTCCGAGTATGATTGTCCTTAGGGCGTCGACCCCATAAGTCATAGGGTTGAAGTAGGTTACCGCTTGAAGCCAAGCCGGAGCGTTTGAAAGGGAGAATAGTGCGCCACTAGTGAAGAATATTGGTAGCGTTACGAAGCTCTGTATGACGCCGAAGCTCTCAAGGCTGGTCATTGAGCTGGCTATGGTCAGCCCTATGCAGACTAGCCCAAAAGTCACTATTATCATCACCGGCAAAGCGATTAAGAACACTAAGAGGTTTAGGGGAACCTGGATTATGAAGCCAAGCATGAAAGTAATGACTCCTTGGATTAGGGCGTCAGTACTGTTTCCCAGCATTTTCCCGATGAATATTGAGCTTCTTGATACGGGCGCCACAAGTATTTCCTTGAGAAAACCGAACTCCCTGTCCCAGATGACAGAAATGCCCATGAACATTGACGTGAAGAGCATGGTCTGCGCGATTATCCCAGGATAAATGAACTGCTGATATGGTATTTCCAATGTTGCTGAGGGAAACCGCATCGCTGACCCAAATATGAGCAACCAAAGTGCGGGTTGAACAAAGGAGCTAATAGGCCGTACTCTTTCTCGGAAGTACCGTTTGACTTCTCTTAGCCACAATGTGTAAATAGCTCGCGCTTCGGTCATCTTACGGCTCTCCTCCTGGCGGCTGCTACGCCGTGGTACTCCTTGCCTTCTTCTTCCCTTATTGCCCTCCCAGTATAATGAAGGAAGACGTCTCCTAGGTCGGGTTCGTGAAGCGATATGGAGCCTATGTGTATGCCTGCGTTCGCAGCAACCTCAACTATCCTCGGCAGAGTCTCATGCCCGTTCTTCACATGTACTGTGAGTTCATTTACGGATATGGCCATTTTGCTGACCAACCCGGTGTCCTTCAACCTTTGGGATAGTTCTCTAGCGTCTGATGTTTTTATCGCGATTGTTTCCTCCCCCAAACTTTCCTTCAGGTTGTTCGAGGTGTCTAGTGCGACTATTCTTCCGTAGTCGATGATGGCTATTCGGTCACACAGTCTATCTGCTTCATCCATATAGTGTGTTGTGAGAATAATCGAGATGTCTTCTTCCTTTGAAAGTTTCTTTATATAGGCCCATATGTGTTCGCGTGTTTGCGGATCAAGGCCAATTGTGGGCTCATCGAGAAACAGTACCCTTGGATAGTGTATGAGTCCTCGGGCTATCTCGAGCCTGCGACGCATCCCACCGGAATAGGTTCGAAGCAAGTTATCAGCCCTCTTGTCGAGCTCAACGAGCTTAAGAAGCGTCTTGATCCGTTTTTTCGCAACATTGGGTGGAACACCATAGAGGTTTGCGTGCATCTCCATGTTCTCCCGTCCAGTCAGCCTGTCGTCGACGCTCGGCTCTTGAAAGACAATTCCAATTGACTTTCTCACTTCGGCCGGCTGCTTGATGATGTCGAATCCGTTCACGGTAGCTGTCCCAGATGTGGGCTTCAATATTGTGCAGAGCATGGAGATCGATGTGGTCTTGCCAGCGCCATTCGGGCCTAGAAGACCGAATACCTCGCCATGTTTAACCTTAATATTGAGGTGGTCTACTGCAGTCAGAGTTCCGAACTTTCTGGTCAAATCCTTAGTCTCAATGATGTGGCTCATGACACCTTCTCCCGCCTAATTTGAGAACATCATGCGTCATTGAAGTATTTAACGCAATCTGCTTTTTCTCGACAAACTCTGCGTGGTATCTCGAAGCTATAAGCGAAGAACTTGGCATCTTAACTGACCTTCCCAATGTTCGTAACACTTCTCGGTAAAAGAAATGGCAAACCCGATTAGTTAAAAGGAAATGGAATAAGGAGACTTGGGATAGAGTCAGCAACATTGGCATCTTCCTTTTCTGAACTTTGCCCCTAGCAGTTGATTCGTTGGTGAGAAACCCAGCCAACGGCATTCGGGTTGTGAGATCCTCACTGTTAACTCGACCAGCACAAAGGTTGTCTCTTGTGTGAATGCACTAAGGGATTTGACATAAGACTTAAATATAGTTGATACAATAATAAGGAAACGAATGCGCTTGATTTGCCCTTGTGGGCAAGGAGAGAAGAATCGGTGGGAGAAGGAGACTCCTCCTCAGGTGATGAGGAGGGCTCAGATTCCGATTCGGATTCGGATTCTGGTCGCAACCGTGATGGGGCGAGATTCAACAGCCCGACGTTTGTTAATTACTTTGCGTGTTCGTCCATCGGGGGAGAGGCAACTTCCCAAGGAAGCGGTTTGAGAACTGGATCCTCGAACCTATTGGTTGTCTGCGACGCCAAGATCGAGCTAGCTGATGTTCCATCAATGCGTCCCGTGGATTTTCTCAGAACACCAGCTAATAACGGTTTCGTAGTCAACGTTAGCCATGATTATCGCTACATGAAGATGGGTTACTATGTGTCTCTCCACGCAGAACTCTTGGGCGACCCTGTGATTCCAAAGTGCTCTGATGCTCTTGATGTCTATAGGAGCCCCATCCTCCTCTTGAGAGCCTCGAAAGCAGGGATCCCCATTGTGCCCTACTTAGTGACTGATTCCGCTATGGACGCCATTTCGAGATTCGATTTGCCGCTGACAGTTTTCCCTCTGAAGCCGTTCCCAAGTTGTGGGTTCAACATAGTCTACTCCAAGAGTGGCTTGGAGATTGTGATGAAGAGGCTGACAATGAATAGGAGGTACACGGTTTGCGTGGAACCCCTGCGGGGACAACTAGTTTCGTTTAAATCAGTCTTCGGCACGCCGATGCCTATTGACGTCAATATCAACTGTGATGATAGCGTTCGAAACTTGGCAAGGAAACTGTTCCACGAATTCAAGGTTCCGCTTTTCAAGTTCTTTGTGCAACGAGAAGGCGATCACGTTTACCTCTGTGGAATAGATCCGCTGGAAAGAACTCGTAAGCGAGACCAAGTCGAGTCAAGGTTGATCGCAGAAGAAATGATGAAGGTGAGGGAGGAGCTTGTCTAACCACAACGGATACAAGAAGATCGCTTGCTTCGTTGAAAGCTACAACTTCTTGCGCAAGGACGAAGTCGATGCCCTACGCAACTTCAAGCAGACTGCAGAGATGAAAGGCCACACGTTCAACTTCATCTACAAGAGAGACATACCCACCATTCCAGAATATGACTCACTTTTCATCAGGGCCACAACTGACCCGACATACACAGCTTATATCGTGTCCAAACTCGGCTGGGAGAACGGGTTAAAGGTTGTGGACGCTCCTAAGTCAATCCAGATCTGCGCGAACAAAATAAGCATGTACGGAGTTCTGGAGAAACATGGCGTGCCGTACATACCAACGGTGATAATAACGAGGGAGGATCTGCGCAGTAAGAACATCCAATATCTGTTTGAATCATTTGGTTCGCCACTCGTTTTGAAAGCGCCGTACACCAGCTTCTCGAGGTATGTTGAGAAGGTGGCGAGTGAGTCAGGTTTCAGAACAATCGCAAAGAGGTACTTTAGGAGATCAGATGCGATCGTTGTTCAGAAGTTCATGCCAACGTCTTTCGACTGGAGAGTAGGTGTTCTTCAGGGGAAGGTCCTGTATGTCTGCAAGTATGCCATGATCAGGGGCAAGTGGAAGCACGGTGCCAAGCTCAGGGGCAAGCAGACTTTCATCTGGGGAGAGACCTATCATGTGAAGAAGGAGAACGCTCCTGAGAAACTTAAGGAAGTGGCTCTGAACGCGTGTAATGCTATTGGAGAAGGTTTGTTCGGGGTAGACATCAAAGAGATTGACGGAGACTACGTTACAGTTGAGGTCAACGATAACCCTAGCATCTACGCTGGATTTGAAGACTACCACGACAAAGATATCTATGAGAAGATAATAGACTACCTCGTGAATTGATAGCACGACTAAGTAATTCTTTGACTTTCTTGTTGATTTCTATTTCTATGGTGGAGGCTGAGCGATCACGTATAAGCCTCTAGAGGTTCTCGGTCCAGAACATGAGTTCTCGGTGGTCGATGAGAACCTACACGCGCTATCAATCGTGGATAAAATCATGAAGGGGTTCCACGGGAGAATAGTCAACGAAGTGAAGTTCCCCAAATTTTCAGTTGGCAAGGAGCTGCAAACCCATGTCCTTGAGTTCAGTTCAAAGAAACCCTTCTGTTCTCCTAAGGAATTCGAGGAAACCATGCAGGACGCGGTCTCATTTGTCTCGGAACACATCAAATCCAAGTATGGCGCATTTCTCCTTGGCTCAGGCATGCATCCGTTGCTCAATTTGTCAGATACGGGTGTCTGGCCTCATCGCCACAGGAGAATATACAAGGCTTACGAGACTGTATTCAACCTGAAGCAACATGGCTGGATTAACATCCAATCTTTTCAACTAAACCTGTCCTACGGAACCAAGAGAACTGCGCCAGCCTTGCACAACGTGCTCGCCGGCATGATACCCTACATCCCTGCGATTACAGCTTCATCTCCCATCTACGAAGGGAAACTGGGAGAATACATTGACAACAGACTTCACTTTTACAAGATCAATGAGATAGAGGTTCCGTCATTAACTGGAGA
>Ga0315308_1002636_pt1 | contig 10141 bp, 11 predicted proteins | sample TDP3_MG_FD_203078 | JGI IMG/M metagenome (GOLD analysis project Ga0315308, IMG submission 203078) | Freshwater sediment microbial communities from Lake Towuti, South Sulawesi, Indonesia - TDP3 | ecosystem: Environmental > Aquatic > Freshwater > Lake > Sediment | place: Indonesia: South Sulawesi...
CTATACTGCCTTTTCGCTTGGTTAGAGACAGCACCTCTGCTGGATTCGAGGAAGCTACCTTTGCAAGTGCTTGGTGAGGCCACCCCGTGAAGCTGAGGAAGCGTTTTCCAAGTTGGTTTAGCCCGAGGGCCGTCCCGATGAGCGTTCCGTCAGCGTACCGGCACACCCCGTTCTTCGACTCGAACTCCATTCCGTCGTACTGGTAGATGCCGTCCCGAATGCCAAGTGCGCGCGTGCCGTCGGAGATCAACACGCAACGGTTCTCACCAAGGAGCGAAGCAGCCAGCCGCACCATGCCCGGGTCGATGTGAACGCCATCGGAGATGATCTGAGCGGTGACCTTGGACTCAAGGGTGGCGAGGATCGGACCTGGCAAGCGGTGATGGAGTGGATTCATCGCGTTAAACAGATGGGTGACGTGGCTGATGCCTGCGTCAATTCCTCGCCGGGTCTCTTGATACGATGCGGATGAGTGGCCGAAGGAAGCGACGACACCGTGCACTCTCAGAGCCCCAATGATGTCGAGCGCACCTTCTAGCTCTGGGGCGATCGTCATCATACGTAGCACACCGCCACTCTTGGCCAGGATTCCGTCTAGCACTGCGCTGGACGACGTGCAGATCGCCTGTGGCTGGATCATCCCCCGCTTGGAGGGGGACAGGAAAGGTCCTTCCAGATGGATGCCCAGCAGTTGAGCTCCGCCTAGATGACAGCCACAACTCTTTGACATCAGTTCTACGTGATGATTCGTCCCACCCGGATGAAAAACCGTGGTGCCGAGGAAGCCGGTGACCCCATATCGCACACACGTTCGGGAAATTGTTTGAAGCGCTTCGATCGTTCCGTCAAGTATGTCGGCACCTCCGGCTCCCTGCACGTGCACGTCTATAAACCCCGGCATGAGCAAGCGCCCAAAGGCGTCAAGCACAACAATTTCGGAGCCGCCTCTCACCTTGGAGTCGATCTGCTTCACTATACCATCTTCAACCAAAACGTCGGCCTTGAACTTTGCATCGGGATTACACACTGTAGCATTCCGTATCAGCAGCCCCTCTCGCGACGTTGTTCTTCTCCTCCCCCGGGGGCATCCGCATGAGGATCAGACAATATCAAGATTCCGGTCGATCGACTCATCGACTTTATTCGTAGATCGATTGGCCTTGATTCATCAGAAGGTAGCCAACTCGCACGGTAAGCAAAACTAGCGGTAACTTTTCTGCTTAAAGCGCCTTGCGCTCCTGCGCCCGGGTTTTTTCGGTTCTGTTCTTCTCGCGTCGCCTGCTAGCAGGTTTCTGTCGTATTCAATTATCCTTTTCTTATTCTTGGCGCTCATGGCTGCAAGTGCCTTGGCTAGTGCCATCGCCGCCGCATCGGCGATCGCTATGTACCCTCCTCCACGTGCCTGGATGTGGAAGTCGTGTGCCTTCTGAGCTTCAGGTATGAGCGCGAGTGGTGCGAGGATTTTCGATCTTGTGGCATCCGTTCCGAATGTTTCTATGGGCTGGCTGTTTAGGTACACGTTTCCTTTTCCCAGTTTGACCGTGAGGGATGCTATGGCGGTCTTCCTTTTTCCAACGAAGGTCTTGCTTGTTTTCTTGCTCATCGCTTTGTCCACCCCATCTCCGCTGCCAGGTCCCCGAGCGTCATGCTCTTCAGAATCTTGCCGGATGAGCTTGTCGCTCCTCTCAGTTGTGCCTTTTCGATCGTCTGGAGCTTCTTGGCGGCGTATTGGTTTTGGACTCCAACGTAGACGCGTAGCCTGCTGGCTGCATCTCGTCCTTTTGGTTTCTTTTTGGGGAGCATCCTAGTTATGGAGTTCTTCAGGAGGGTATCGGGCCTACCGGGATACCAGACAGTTATCTTCTTGTGTGTGGTTCTCTGTTTTCTCCTAGCCAACATTAGGTAGTGTTCCTTGATGCTTCTCTTGTTGCCTGTGAAGACGGCTTTCTCCGCATTCACGATGGTTATCTTCTGTCCTTCGAGGAGTTTCTTCGCGACGACACTTGCCAGCCTTCCTACCACGTGGCCTGTGGCGTCGATCACAACCTCATCCGTCGTTGTCCTGTTCTCGATCATTCTGTTATCCAAGAATCTTCAACCCTTTGCCTGACGGGTTTCTCTTGGCCATCTCTTCTAGGGGCAGGACCTTGCCTCCGGCCTTCTCTATCTTATTCAGAGCGGCTTGGGAGCATGAGTACGTACCGAGGGTAATCGGATGCCCTATCGCTCCTGTTCCCAGAACCTTTCCCGGGACGACCACAGAGTCGTTGGGGCTGGTCAACTTGGAGAGGTGGATGACGTTGACCGTTCTCCTCCTTCTCCTTTGTTTCAGTATTTCCTCGGCCACGGCTTTCCAGAACCTTGACTCTCTTCCCGCCTTCGACAGAACTTGATATACTCGGATCCTCTGGGGGTCAGCTATCTTAGCTCGGCGTGGCAACTGCTTCACCTTCCTTGATGGCTTCTTCGAAGGAAGCCATGAAGTCCGCGACCTTCGCTCTGAGTATGTTCACCGCCTCCGCGAACATCCTTTTCGGCGTGAGGAACCCGAACGATTCGATGTAGAACACGAAGGAGTCCTTTGCGGGAGAGACCTTGACAGCCGGGGGCTGAACGGGGCAAGCCTTCACGCAGTCTCCGCATAGAGTGCACTGGTACAGCTTGGAGACAACGACCTTCCCGTCCTCAACTCTAAGCACGTCTCTAGCGCAGGCTTCGACGCATTTGCCGCAGGCCGTGCATTTCCCTTGGTTTATCTCGATGTTGGGGACGTGGACCACAGTTGCTATTCCTGACTGCCACTTGGCGTGCTTCTTGCCGCTTCCAACCCTCACATAGAGTTCAAGAGACAGCCTCTGCCCCTGCGCGAGCTTGATTATGGGTATCTTCGCACTGGCAGGCTTCACCTTTGTCGAGGGGTCCTCTGGAACGAGGTCCCCGGAGTACACGGTCACAAGGTCCTGTCCCGCCTCTTTCTTCAGTGTGTAGCGGACCACGCACTTCTCGCAGCCCAGGCTGCTTCCACAGCTACAGTCCTCGGGCGCTACGTAGTGGTCTATGTCAGAGATGAAGGGGATGAGGGATATCCTGTGAAGGAGCATCTCGTCCGCCATGGATGAGGAGTTCTCGATGAGGAGGCCCTCCTCCACCGCCATCGTGGGAACTTCCCTGATCACAGACCTACGGATGAAGTTCGCCACCGCCTGGGGAACGCCGTAGACCACGAATCTAGCGTGGTTCGGCCCCCTCTCCAACACCTCGAGCTTCAATGGAAGTTTCGACCTGTGCCCCGATCGATCGCTCGACCCGTCCTATATAAGCAAATTCAACGGATTGAGGCGTGAAAAACCCGCTGCTTCGAGCGGAAAAGATACTTACCTGTATAGATAAATTGACGATTTCTAACATAACTATTGAGACGAGACCCCTTCTGTACAAGGGGGAAATGTTTTTTCAATCAACCGACCGAGCAAAGCTTTCGCTATTCGGTGGTCGTAGTCCGCGATAGATTGATCTGCAGCCGAACTGCGCTTGCTCGTCCGCCTGCATTTCTTGCTCTGCGCCCTAGCTACGGTGTCTCTGGCAAACTAGCCGCACTTCACTGTGTCTATTTTTACCCTCAGAAAGTGCACAGAACATGAGATACAGGGATCGTATGCCCTTATCAGCATCTCGCACTTCAGCGTGATCTCCTTCAGCGGCAAGTCGATGATCTGCGGGAGGAAGCGCCAGAGATCGCTCTCCACGTTCTTAGCATTGTGGGCTGTCGGAGGAACTATGTCCGCCCTATCGACCAGGCCCGTTCTGTTGATTGTGTAGCTGTGATAGAGCATGCCCCTCGGTGCCTCCGTGACGGCGAAACCATCCCCTGGCCTAGGTACCACCGATCTGTCCTCTTCCCCGTACGGCAGCCTGTCGATTATGTCTATGCATTCATCTACGGCATGCACCAGTTCTATCGCTCTCGCAATGTGTGAGGCGAAGGGGTTGAAGGTGGGAACCTTGAAGCCGCTTGACCTCGCTGCCTTGCGTGCCGCAGGGGAGAGCTGGTCGAAGTTGATGTTGACTCTGGGAAGGGGGCCGACCATGAATGATTCGGAGCGAAGGGTCGAGTGTTTGGCCATGGAGTAGGGGACTTGCTCCTCGTCGAAGTGACTCCGATACTCGTCTTCTTTGATATCCAATCCATCTGTTGACCTGATCCTTCCCTCGTTGATGGCGTATTCATCTTGGCTCGAGAGGGCTACATGCTCACACCTTCTCTCGAACTTCGGTATCTCCAGCCCGGCGAAGAGATCTACGGTTTCCTGGGCCTCGGCTCTGCTGTCCTCAAGCCTCTTTCTAATCTCGTTCATCTTGGACCTGCTCGGCAGCGAGGTGAAGGCCTTGAGCTTCGCGGTGACAGGGTGGACCGCCCTCCCGCCGATCAGGTCTGTCAAGTCGTTGGCCAGCTTCTTGATCCTCAAGCCTCTCTTGACGATCTCCGGGTGATCATTGAGCATGGCGAGGGAGCTCTCGTATCCCATTAAATCCGGCAGCGAGAGGAAGTACATGCTGAGGGTGTGGCTCTGCATTATTGCGCTCAGCGCAAAGAGCTTTCTGAGGTCTCTGGTCTTTTGGCTGATCTGGACGCCCATCGCGTTCTCCACCGCCCTTAGGGCCGTCGTTTGGTGGGCCACAGGGCATATGCCGCAGATCCTCCCGGTGAGCTCCATGACCTCTTCGTAGCCCCTCCCGATCAGGAAGGCCTCGAAGAACTTGGGCGGTTCGAATATCCTGAGCCTGACTTCCTTCACTTCTCCACCCCTTGAGAGGACGACGTCGAGGGCCCCTTGCCCCTCGACCCTAGACACATAGTCCACTGTGAAGCTCTTGGCATTCATGCCTTGTCCGCCTCCGGACGGAACTCGGGTGAGGTACCGGCGTATTTCCTGAATCTTCTGCCGATCTCCTGGTCTGTTAGCCTCAGCTCCCTGAAGACGTCGGCGAGCGCAGCTGCGTTGGGGCTACTCATCGGGCCATAGCATCCCTCACACTCCCTGTCAAGGGATGGACACAGCGCGCCGCAGCCTGCGTTGGTAACCGGGCCCATGCACGGTCTATGCTTCTCGGTGATGAGACACGCGTTCTCGTTGAGTTTGCACTCCACGCAGACGCAGTGGCGACGCAGGGCTGGCCGCACTCCAAGCATCGCCGACTTCACGGTGTCGAGGAACATCTCTCTGTTGGGAGGACACCCCCTAAGGTAGATGTCGACGGGCACGTACTCGTCTAGACCGTGGATTTCGGTGGACAGGATGACTGACGGGTCCTCGTAGACCTTTCTCTCTGCCTCGATCTGTGGGATCCAGTTTCTAATCGTTGGCAGGCAGCCGCCGACAGCGCAGTCCCCGAGTGCCACCAGCACCTTTGATCTGGCCCGAACCTCCTTGATTTCCTTGATCTCTCTGGGGGTGGAGACGGAGCCCTCCACGAGTGCCATGTCCCACGGCCCCCATTGGTTCTCGCGCTTGACCATCATCCAGTAGGTTATGTCGACGGCGTTTGCGATCTGCGGCAACTCCGCCTCCAGGTGGAGGAGCTCCATCTGGCAGCCCGCGCATCCAGTGAACTTGAACACACCGACCTTGAGCTTGTCAGTCATAGCCGTTCACCTTACACTATCTTGTCGGGCAATCCCTCCAGGGACCTGTAGCTGAACACCGGCCCGTCCTTACATGCAAATGTGCCTCCCATCTGGCAGTGTCCGCATTTGCCGACGCCGCACTTCATCCTTCTCTCCATGGATACGTAGATCTGGTCCGAGGTGAAGCCTCTTGCCAATAGGCCACGAACAACAAACCTCATCATTATCTCTGGTCCGCAGGTCATGACTAGGCTGTTGCTCGAACTGGTTTTCATTTCGTCGAACAGGGTGGTCACGACACCCACCTTGTGCGGCCACCCGACACCCTCCGGAACGGCGTCCACGGTCTGGAGCAGTCGGCAGTCCGGTATCTTCTTCCATCTCTCATATTCATAGGTGAAGACTTGGTCGCTAGGGGTTCTCGCTCCGTAGAGTATCTCCAGGCCGCCATATTTCTCTCTGCGTGCAGCTATCTGCATTATAACGGGTCGCAGAGGCGGAAGGCCTATGCCGCCGGCGACTAGAAGCAAATCTCTTCCCTTGGCTTTGTCAATGGGCCACCCAACCCCGTACGGCCCTCTGGCTCCAAGAACGTCGCCTTCCTTCAGGGAGAAGATGGCGTCAGTAACTCTCCCCACCTTCCTGATCGTCGTTGCAGGATCTTCGTCTTCCGGGTCTGAGCAGAGCGAGAAGGCTGCCTCGCCCACTCCGAGGATTGAGAGCATCACGAACTGACCGGGTGAAAACCTGAGGGCGCCGCGTTCCTCTGGATCTCGGAAGGATAGTCGAAACGTTCTAGTGTCCTTCGTCTCCTGCTTGATGTCTTTGATCTCCACGCGCTGCGGGGCATACGGGTTGATCAACTCATCCACCTCTGATTCTCGCAGCCACCCGGGTGATGTCGATGTGCACCGTGCACGCCCCTATGCAGCGGCCGCAGCCAACGCAGCCCGAGAAGCCGTGCTCCTGCCCCGTATACCTGAGCTTACACAGCATCCACTGCCTCATGCGGTCCTTTCGCTCTCCCCTGAAGTTTCCGCCGAGGGCGACGGACGCGTACTCCAACAGCTGGCATGAGTCGAGTTCTCTCAGCCTCTCACCGTGCTGCAGCTGAAGGTCGATCCGATCGAGGACATCGTAGCAATAGCAGGTTGGGCACACGAGGCTGCAGGAGCCGCATGAGAGGTCTATCGCCCCGAGCTCTTTCCAGATGGGGTGGTCGAAGCTCCTTGCCGCCGCATCGGCCAGCCCCTCCTTGTCAATGGACTTCTTGAAACTCTCTTTGGCATGCGCGAGCCTGCTCCGCTTCTCCTCGAGGTCTCCCTCATTGGCCTTCGGGAGCCCCAATGAATGCAGCATCCGGCGGCCGACCTCGGTGCCGATCTCAACAAGATAACGGTCGCCTAGATCCGTCATTGATAGGTCGAAGCCTGCGCTGCACTCGGGGCCCGTTCCCATGGAGTGGCAGAAGCAGTTTTCTCCAATCTCCGTGCAGTTGAGAGCCACGACGGCGGAGCTCTCCCTCCTGCTCAGGTATTGGGGGTCTCTGAACTCTTCTGTGAAGAACTTGTCAAGCCTCAGTATGGCGTTCAGGTCGCAGGCGTGTACGCCCACAAGAAGTACCCTTCCGGATTTCTCTGTTTCTTGATTGGCTGAGAAACCGTTCTCACGCGAAAAGTGGAACAGGGTCTCCCTGGGAGGATGGAACATCTTCTTTGGGGGGAGAATCGTTGTACGGTACTTCAGATCAATTTCATGCGCCGACTTGATCTCGCCGAAGGCATAGGTTACGTCCTTCTTCTTGGGCCCGAAAACGCTATAGGCCTCGGAGGCAGAGCGGATGAAGCGGTCCAGGTCTTCCTGCGTCATAATTGCGGCTTCCACTTCATTCACCTGGGTAGCTGTTCTTCAGAAGCCTCGGGCGGAGCCCAACCGTTCCACTTTAAAAGGTTTCGATCTGTGCTCCATTTCTTCCGAATGGAAAAGCCGGCGTGAAAGCACTGGTGTCAGTCGATCTATGTCCTTGTCATTCTATTCCTTCCTCGCAAAGAATATAAGGACAGGCAAAGGCCGGTCGGTCGGCGGTGAGGCCTCCCTGGACAGATGGATCTGCAAGGTCTGCGGATACGTTTACGATCCGGCTGATGGGGACCCAGTGGCAGGTGTAGGCCCTGGCACACCCTTCGAGGATCTGCCTGAAGACTGGGTCTGCCCTGCTTGTGGGGCACCCAAGTCCGAATTCGAGAAGATCACAGAGTAACGGCAGGAGCAAGTTCCCCTCGGGCCGTCGCCTTCGGTGACCTCCGCTGGAAGAAGAAGCGAAGCGCCCTAAAAGGCAGCTGAAGACACTTCAGCTCGTCACAGTTGGGTCTAAGGCAGAGCAGATATCTTGTTCTCTCGAGGAGTCTCATGGAGACAAGGTGCTGCTCATAGGCTTCAAGAGTAACGCTGGTGCGTTGGAGAAGGCCAGAAAGACGCTCCAACTCTCTCTCCGAGTGCCCATCGAGAGACGCCTCGTCACAGACGATCATCCCGAAGAGTTGTCAACGATCTTCGATGAGATACTTAGGTCTGAGGCTCCTCAGTTCGACGAAGTGGTTCTCACAGCTACAGCGGGAGAGATGAGCCTAACGGAGAAAGCCGTGGCCGAAGCCGTGTCCAGAAAGATCCGTGTGGTCATTTGAGCAGCATCTCGATCGCTCTTCCAGAGAACCCGCAGCAGGCTCCTCACACGTTGATTCAGTGGTGGTGAAATGCAGCATGAGAATGGTGATCGCAGGGAACGGTGTAGCCGGCATCACCGCGGCCAGGGCTTTGGCTCAAGCGGGCAAGTTCGAGATAGAGGTCTACAGCGACGAGAGCTATCACTTCTACTACCGGCCTCGATTGCTTGAAGTCGTGTCAGGAGAATCTAGCCCTGACGAAGTGACGGCCTATCCTGGGAGTTGGTACTCTGAGAAGGGAATACACGTACATCTCTCGACCCGCGTAGTGGGTTTGGACACGCCCAGCAAGCGGATAATCCTTCAGAGGGGTGAGCTGGTGCCCTATGACAAGCTTCTGTTAGCCATCGGAGGCGAAGCCTCTGTCCCTCCAATAGACGGCTTCGGAAAGCCGGGAACCTTTGTCCTGCGAACCATGTCGGATGCGATTTCAATCAATGAATCGGCAAGGAGATCGACGAGCGCCACAGTGGTGGGAGGGGGGCTTCTTGGCTTGGAGACAGCCGCAGCGTTAAGAGCCCTGAATCTCAGAGTCACTGTGATCGAGATATTTCCCCGCCTCCTCCCCAAGCAGCTAGACGAGCAAGGATCAAAGATCCTAAGGAAGATCATAGAACAGAAAGGCATCAACATAGTTCTGGGCTCAAGCGTTCAATCCATCCTCGGGGACATGGCCGTGACAGGCGTGCGAACAGGCGATGGAAAGAACATAGAAGGAGAACTGGTCCTCGTCTCAACCGGGGTTAGAGCAAAAAAGGACATAGCAGAAGCAGCGGGAATCTCGGTTAACAAGGGAGTGATCATAGACAGCAACCTCAGAACCAGCGCACCCGGCGTCTATGCAGCGGGCGACGTAGCCGAATTCGACGGACGCGTTTTCGGAATAATACCTGCCGCCATGGAACAGGGACGCCTGGCGGCGCTGAACATGATGGAAGAAGGCGCCTCTGTCTACCGTGGAACCGTGCCCTACACGACCCTCAAAGTTGCGGGAATAGACCTCACCTCCATAGGGGAGGTGAACCCTCAGGAACCAGGCTACGAGGAGCTGCGGAAATCGGACCCAGAAGCCGGGGTCTACAAGAAGCTAGTCCTGAGTGATGACAGAGCCGTCGGAGCCATAGTCCTCGGAGAAAAGAGGTATGCCGTCAATGTCTCAGAAGCTGTGAAACGCCGGGCTAAAGTGGGAGAGTACCGGAGCAGAGTCCTCGACGAGGACTTCGATTTCGGAACACTCAGTTAGGTCCTGTGAGGCAACCACGATTCGATCGATCGAACATAGAAAGCAACAACAGCCTCGACGCTGCACTTACGGATTGATTCATGCTCGCGCCGTGGCCTAGATCCATCGATGTCTCTGACTGTAATGTCTCCAACTGTAGTTGACATGAATTGTCGTCGATCGAATCGATCGATCTTGCCTTCCTGTGATCCTTCATACACAAGGATGAGGGTATTGCCGTCTGACCGCTTACCCTTGTGATCATGGGTCGCCGCGGTGCTAGTGACAGAAAAGACATGAACGAGGCCTTCTCCGGGGGCGAAGCCTACAATGTCAACGTCGATCGAACAAACGAAAGATTTTACTGCCAAACATAGCCACACATGGAGGAGACCTTGGTTAGACGGGCTCGGTAAGGCGACGTTACGATGATGCGCAACGGTTACCCCCCGCTCCTCGGGGCGCACGTCTCCATCGCTGGCACGATCGAGAAGGCAGTCGACAGAGCCTCGGAACTCCAATGCACCACGTTCCAGATTTTCACCCGCAACCCTAGAGGGTGGAGATACA
>Ga0315308_1002638_pt1 | contig 10140 bp, 11 predicted proteins | sample TDP3_MG_FD_203078 | JGI IMG/M metagenome (GOLD analysis project Ga0315308, IMG submission 203078) | Freshwater sediment microbial communities from Lake Towuti, South Sulawesi, Indonesia - TDP3 | ecosystem: Environmental > Aquatic > Freshwater > Lake > Sediment | place: Indonesia: South Sulawesi...
TGGGTCTTGCGGGACATCGTTCGCTCCTCCTGTAGCTATTCTACTTCGGCATAAGTTGTACCACAAATGGAGCCAACGCGCAAGCCCGCACTCCGCCAAGGGAACTGCTTATATCATAATTTCAGGCCAATACTATTCGCGAGCATGGTACAACAATACGTTTCGGACTATTGGAGCCAGATACAGTCGCCCAATTCGACCGCCAAGCCAACGAGATCACTATCGGAAGGTCTCAAGGATGCTTCCCCCAACGTTCTGGCTGCCCACCTGGCTCACGAGGGAACACATGTCCAGTGGCTCAGGGATGGCAAAGGTTACAATACAGAAGACGAGATCGTCAATGCCGAATATGCCGCTCTCAAGAACCAGGCGGACGTTTGGAATGCGGTGAAAGGGGCCGAGATAGACGAGCAATGCGATGAGGTAGCTACCATAATGGCTTTGGGGAAAGATGAAGCCAAGGATCTAATCCGTTTGATGTACCGAGAGGAGGTTCGCCAGCGTCGTAAGGGATGGTAAGGCGTTGGGACTGGAGGAAGTTATCATGAGAGCTCTGAACGAATACCGACGCTTTGAAAGTACCAATCCAAAATTAAATTTCTCCTTCCTGTACCCGACTGATTGGCAGGTAAAGGAGATCGAGGAGAGAACCTACAGTGAAGCTTTTGTCCGAGGACCGCGAAACCAGGCAGACACCTTCAACACGGGGATAACAGTCACGGCCATGCCAACCCGAGAGACTGGAGGAGAATTCGCCACCGTGGAAGAAGCCCTGGCTGACTACATGACTAGGAGTCAGAGATTGGCTAGTTGGCGGGAGCTTTCTCGGACGAGTGGCCTTTTCCTATCTTCCCCAGCGATAGAAGTGACTATTTCCTATACCCTACGCCTGCCCTTGAATAGCCCTGTCGCTCAAGCCACCTCTATCGTAGAGCGGAAACTCATCGTCAAGCATGGCTCTCATATCTATAAAATCACCTACCGGGCCGTCGAGGAAGATTACTATGTCTTCTTGCCGGTCTTCAGGGATCTAGTGCGGACATTCGAGTTCCGGGACGGGCGCACAGAGGTTCAGGAGTTCTACCCCCTGATCACTCCGCTCCCGGCCCACGCCGTGCATGAGCAAGGGGCTGAATACAAAGCCCATGAGTCTGAGTAAAACAGAAAAAGGGGCTGTCTGTTTCATTTGCAGACCGCCTCTTCCTCCACCGGACAGGGACTTTTGGCCTATTGCACAAAATTGGATTATGTTGTATAATATTATGTAGTCTTGACAGCACCAGACAGGTATGGACGAGGGAGAGTGTCATGCAACGAGTGGTGAGAATCCTCGCCATTTGCGCCATCATTGGGGCGAATCTTTTGTTGCCCTGCTCTGTCCACGGGCAAACGCCCACCATCAGATATTTTCCAGAAACAGGCCACAGCGTGCGTGGGGAGTTTCTAGAGTTCTTTGAAGCCCATGGCGGTTTGGCGGTCTTTGGCTATCCCCTGACAGATGAATTCACCCAGGACGGCCGCCGCGCCCAATACTTTCAGAAGGTGCGCCTGGAATGGCATCCAGAATCCCCTGAGCCATACAATGTGCAATTAGGGCTTCTGGGCGATGAACTGGGATACCGCCAGCCCCCTATTTCGTCGGCGGAGATTCCTCCGGCCAATCACCCTCAGCGGCGCTACTATCCAGAGACGGGGCACACTGTCTCATTCGCTTTCCTGACTTATTTCGACGAACACGGGGGCCTGGACGTCTTCGGTTATCCCATCACAGAGTTTCTAATCGAGAGGGGGCGCATAGTCCAGTATTTCCAGCGAGCGTGCCTGGAATGGCATCCAGAGAACCCCCACCCTTACAAAGTGCAATTGGGACTGCTGGGGGAAATTGACGTCAACAGGAAGCTGGATGAGAAAAAGCTGGATCCAACTCTCCTCGATCCACAGCCCCCTCCGGCCATACTGGCCTCGCCGACTCCTTCCTCTATCCCGGCTATCAGTGCGCCCACCGCTACCCCGACTCCCCTACCCTCGGTCACGACTATTGACGTCTCCGCCTCGGTGAAATACGCCATCACAGGCCAGGAAGGCTACCAGACGGTGTACGTGTACGTTACCGACCAGCGAGGGCAGGGCCTGCCGGGAGCTCAAGTCAGCTTCGTGGCTCATTACACCACCGAGGATCGAGCTTTCTCCGCGCCGCCTACCGATACGACCGGCTATACCCACCACACCTTCAGTGTGGGCAACCCCTTGCCGGGCTATATCATCGTCATTGACGTGACCGTCACCTATGGCGGCCTCACCGCCACCACTCAGACATCCTTCCTGCCCTGGTGGTAGCAAACCAGCCTTAAGCCTCTCCATGCCGTAGCACGGGCTACGGCTTTTCTATTGCCGCCATCAGGCGGAGGGCACGGGAGATGGCCCCTTAACCAGGGCCACTATGATGTCTCCTCTTCCTCACCTTCTTCCCAGCCAATGATCCACACGCACAGCCCGGCCAGGATAATAGTGGTTACGATGAGAGCCGCCCACTGGTGCGGTAACAGCCCCACGTCTTTAGCCGCCCAGATGAGTATCAAGACCATACCCACGGCCAGGGCAAACCAGGCTGTCAACTGCGGATGCTTGCTGATGAATTGCCGGATGAAGGCCATGAGATCACCTCCTACTTTTGTTTTATCACCTCGCCAGTACTGGGCTCAGGTGCAAAACTGCCCAACTCACCCCTCAAAATCAGCCATCGAAGGGCTAAATCGGCCTCATGATGCGTTCCTCCCTCAGCTTTCTGAGCATCAGGAATCTGTCTTCGGTCATGAACTCTGAAGCCACCTCACGCCAGATTTTAAACAGATCTTCCAGTTCCTGGCGCTCGTAGCCACGGCTGGCAAAGAATTCGACGGCCTCTTGCGGATGATACTTGTCTACGAAGATGATGGAAACCTCGCACACGAGCTTATAGGCTTCTGCCTCAATGGTCTCCAGCAAAGGGCCGCCAATCTCCTCCCAGTAGCCAGGTGGGTAGACATAGAATTCGTCAATGCAGGCTACCAGATTCTCGGCCTGCCAGCCGGCCAAGCCTCCAGCCTTCTCTCCCACGGCTACCCAGTACGCCTTCTCAAAGATCTTCTGCCTCACATCGTCTTCGGTGAGGGTTCCCTCACCCAGCAGGCCGTTCATGATGACAGTGATGGCCGGAATGTCCCTGCGCCTGGCCCGCCGCACTATCACTTCTTTCCTTGCCTTGACCTTCTCCTTCTCCTCAATCTCTTCCTTCTCAACCTCCAGGAACATCTCCATGAAGACTTCGTCGTCGTATTCCCCGTCGATCTTGACCTGCTTCTCCAACGTGCCCTTGGGCACAAAACCCAGCTTCTGATAGAATTCCTGAGCGGCCTTGTTGCTGGCCCGCACGTAGATGACCGCTTTCTCGTAGCCCTTCTCCTGCGCGAATTTGAAGGAAGCCTCGGCCAGTTGACGGCCAATGCCCTGACCACGGAAGTCAGCGTGGACGAAGGTACCTATGATGCCCACATGATCCATAGCGGAGGTGTAGGTCGCAAAGGGCTCGATGGTCTGGAAGCCGATGATGTGACCATCGAGTTCGGCCACGAAGAAACCGCTCCTCTCCCCCAGCGAGGCGATGAACTGGCGCTCCTCCTCTACAGTCAATATCCTGTCGAAGGAGCTATACTTTCGCTCCTGGACCACTGAGTTGAGCACCTCAAGCACTCCCTTGGCGTCATCAAGGGTAACCGGCCGTATTTTGATGTCCATTACGAGCCTCCTCATCAATCAGAAACCAGGCGATTTCGGAGAAACTAATAGACGCAGCGGAAACCAATGTCAATACCCCTATTGGAAGGATCGAACCTAATGCGGAAGGCACAGCGCGCCACATCGCCATGGCCGTTCCAGGAACCCCCACGCAGCACCTTGTACTTCTCACCGAAGGCACTGTCCAGGTAATCACTGCCCGGGTAAGCCTTCAACCAGTCGGCCATCCACTCCCAGACGTTGCCCGCCATGTCCAGGCAACCGTAAGGGCTGGCCCCGGCGGGATAGCTGCCCACCGGGGTGACGGTATGAGGGCCTGCTTCGGCGGTATTGGCCTTCCTCTCGTCCCACTCGTTGCCCCAGGGCCACAGCCACCCTTGAGTGCCCCGCCCTGCCTTCTCCCACTCGACTTCCGTTGGCAGACGTTTGCCCGCCCAATCGGCATAGGCCGCTGCATCGTTCCAACTGACCATAACCACCGGGTGATCCATTCGATCCTCGATGGTGCTCCTGGGACCATTAGGATGTCGCCAGTCAGCCCCCTCGACTTTTTTGAGGCCCCGTCCCCAGACCCAGCCCCACCCTTCTACCTCGGCGTCAGTCACATAGCCTGTGACGTCCACAAACCGCTCGTACTCGGCGTTGGTCACCAGGTACTTGTCAATGTAGAAATCTTCCACGTAGACCCGGCGTTGGGGCGTCTCGCGCTGCATCCACTCGTGGTCCCAGCCATAGCGGCGCTTCAGTTCGGCCAGTTGCTCCTGGCCAGTGCCCATCGGGAACTCCCCCGCCGGCACCAGCACCATCTCCTTGCCGTCTCTTTCCCAGATAATGGACTCCGGCAACCGGGCGAATCTAGTTAAATCACTGGGAGAAGCGACGATTGGAAGAGGGAGGACAGGCCTTTTGCTTTCCAAGAGCCCCCTGGCCATCATGCTCAGATTTCGCTTCAGTTTCGGGATGCTGGCCGTCCCATCGTCATTCCCGTAGTGGATATAGAGCATAGCTCGCAGGTCAAAAGGTACATCTTCGGGCCGTTGGGTGATCAGGACGACCGGCTTGCCCAGGATGTGGGCGATGCCCAGTTCATAGAAGACGTTGGGGTTCTTGCCGGTCATGTCGGCCACGATGAACCGCGCCCGCTGGATGTTCTGGCAAATGGCCACGCACATGATCTCGCGGGTGTGGAATATCTCGTCCGAGCGCAGGCAACGCAGACCTAGCCTCTGCCAGACGCCTTTGATGGTCTGATACACATCGTCAAACTCTTCAGCGAAAGGCATCAGCACAAAGACCAGGTCGGACTCCTCATGGAATTCGTACCGGCACTCGTCGCCAGTTTTAAAGCAATATGGTTTGAACATCTGACCCTCCCCTCAGAGAGAGACACTTGGGGACCGCCCCAATCCCTCAGCAAAGGAACCCCCTTGTACTCCCAACCTCTCCCACTCCCTCTCCACCTGTTCCCTCATCTCTTTCAGACTACCTGAATTATCAATCACCACATCAGCCAGGGCAACCTTATCCTCCTGTGGGGGCTGGGCCTCAATGCGCAACAGGGCCTCTTCGCGGCTCAGCTTTCGCGTGCGCATCAGCCGCTCCAGTTGCTGCTCCCTGGGGCAGGTCACCACCCACAGAGCGTCGCAGGTGCGGTGCCAGCCGGCTTCGATGAGCTTGATGGCTTCCACCACGACCACGGGTTCCGTCGCCTGGCAGATCAGTTCGTCCACACAGGCGGTGACGGCCGGGTGAACGATGGCCTCCAGCTTCTTAAGGGCCTCTGCATCGGCGAAGACGATGGCCCCCAGTTTCCCCCGGTCTATCTCACCCTCTGGTCCGAGAATCCCCTCTCCAAACTCGTCCAGGATGGCCTGCCAGACAGGCGTCCCCTTAGCCATCAACTGATGAACCAGAGCGTCGGCGTCAATGACCCTGGCCCCTAACCGTCTGAGCATCCTGAGCACGGCGCTCTTGCCCGTGGCGATGTTGCCCGTCAGACCGATGAGGTATTTCTTAATTGACATCGTGAAACCATCTCTCATTATACCATATCCTTTACTTCTTCACCAACTTTGCATCGCAAAACCAAGATATCGGTTAAGCCGGAGTGGATGGGACTTCAGCGCTCTGAATCCGGGGCAAGAGGGTAAGCAAAAAGCCGCCTGGGAATGAAAAGCCCAGGCGGCCTGTGCTTTGTGAGTCTGATATTCACATCTCATCACGAAAGGGGTTAAGGGCCCCATCATCCCCCTCTATCCCCTCCCACGATAATCCTATATATCGCTTCCAACTCCTCCTCCGAGTAGAACTGGATCACCAGCTTGCCCCCCTTCTTGCTGCGTAAGAGCCTCACCTTGGTGCCCAGGGCATTCCTGAACTCATTCTCCAGAGCCTCGGTCTCCGGCGAAGGAGGTTCACCCCTACGCCCGGGTTGCGTCCCGGCTGCCACGCGCCTCACCATTTCTTCCGTCTGACGTACACTGAGACTCTTCTTGACGATGGCTTCCAGGACCTTCAACTGATCGGCTCGTTCGTTAAGGGCCAGCAGGGCCCGGGCGTGGCCCTCGCTTATCTGGCCCTCGGCCAGAGCCCTTTTGATTTCGACGGGCAGGCGTAGGAGTCGCACCGAGTTGGCCACCGTCACCCGGCTCTTGCCCACCTTCTCCGCCACCTGTTCCTGGGTCAGACCAAAATCGTCCATCAACTGGCGATAGGCAGCAGCCTCTTCCAGGGGGTTAAGATCGGCCCGCTGGATGTTCTCTACCAATGCCAATTCCAGCATCTCCTGGGGTGTGGCCTCCTTCACGATGACCGGCACCCTGGTCAGGCCGGCCATCTTGGCCGCTTCCCATCGCCGCTCTCCGGTGATGATCTGGTATTGAGCGTCGGAGGTTGGGTCTTGGATGCTGGTGACGATGAGGGGCTGAATGAGGCCGTGCTCGCGGATGGAATCAGCCAGCTCCTGTAGGGCCTCCATATCAAGGGCCTGGCGAGGCTGCATGGGATTGGGCACAATGAGGTCAACGGCAACCTCGCTCATGCCTGGGCCACTGACCTCGGCTGCAGGAATGAGGGCCCCCAGGCCTTTCCCCAGACCCCGTCTTTGTTGAGCCACGCTCTACTACCTCCAATGGCTGGGGATAGGGAGTAAGGGATGGGACGGGAGATAGACATCCCTTCTCCCCTGTCCCTTGTCCCCTATCCCCTGTCTTTGTTCAGAAACTCCTCCGTCAGGGCCTGATAAGCCAGAGCTCCGGCCGACCCGGGAGCATAGCTCAGGATGGTCTCACCATAGCTAGGAGCCTCACTCAGGCGGACGCTGCGCGGGATCACGGTAGAGAACACCTTGCTTCCAAAATGTTTCCGCACCTCGTCAACTACCTGCTGCGAGAGTTTGGTGCGGACATCGTACATGGTCATCAGGATGCCGGCAACAGTCAGCCAGGGATTCAGGTTCTCTCGCACCAGATTGATGGTGTGGATCAATTGGGTCAGGCCTTCCAAAGCTAGATACTCGCACTGGATGGGAATGATGACACCATCGGCGGCTGCGGTCAGGGCATTGACGGTCAGAAGGCCCAGGCTGGGTGGCGAGTCTATGAGCACATAGTCGTAACGGTCGAGAACAGGGATGAGTGATTTCCTCAGGAGATGCTCACGGCCTGGCAGGCGGATGATCTCCACCTGGGCCCCGGCCAGAGGAGGCGAGGAGGGTGCGATATCCAGGCGGAGCCTGTTGGTGAGAGTGATGATCTTAGCCAGGGGCACATTGTTCATCAGGACATCGTAGATGGACAGGGGCAGCCCGTTCTTGTCAATGCCCAGGCTGCTGGTAGCGTTGGCCTGAGGGTCAACATCAACAAGCAGGACCCGCTTGCCACTGGCTGCCAGATAGGCCCCCAGGTTCACGGCTGTGGTTGTTTTGCCCACTCCACCCTTTTGGTTGGCCAGAGCATAGACTTTGGTCATCATGGCAATATCGGACTATCCGTCTCCGTCATCAGACGTCCATCCGATAGGAGGTCAGCAAACACGCTTCGACCTGCTGTCTGCTGGGAATACCAGTCACGCCCGGCTTCTCGACAGAGAAGGAGGCCACACAATTGGCGAAATGGGCCGCCTCCCAGGGGTCACCGGTCTCCTCCAGCCTGACCAGATAGGCCGCCGCGTAGACATCGCCAGCTCCTGTCGGGTCAACCTCGATCACATCGCGGGCTGGGAAGTACCGCCTTTGGCCTCGATGATACACCGTTGACCCCTTCCACCCCGCCGTCACCACGACGATTTCGGTCAGCTCAACGTACTCTTGGACCAGGGCCATATCCCCACCCACATCCTCCTCACTCAAAACCAGGACCCTGGCAAAAGGGAGCACCCTCTCCGGTGCAGCCCAGACCACCGGTGAGACCCACCCCTCGTCATCCCACTGTCTCATCCACCCCTGCGGGGTGACCCCGATGAGGGAGCCTTTGAAGAGATGGATCACCTCTTCGTCGAGCTCCTGAGCCAAAGGTCCCAGTTGGACGATGGGGCTGTGGTGCCACTGCGGGGGTATTGCCTCGGCAGTGATCCTCTCGGCCACAGCCTTGATGAACTGCTGGCGTGTGCCATCGCGATAAATGTTCTGAAAGGCGGTCGTCACTGACGATGGCACTCTGACCACTTCGATACCCGGCAGGGCCTCTTCAAGATCGAGGTCGGGGGAGGCGCTGGTGACCACACCAACCCTACGCCCCAGGTTCCTGGCCGTCAGACCCGAATAGGCGACCGTGCCGCCGACAGTGAAGCCACCGTCCAGCAGGTCTTTGGTGATGTGACCGATGACGAGGTAATCTGGACAATTCATCTTGGTAAAAGAAGCCCACCTGGAAAGGTGGAGGCTGAAATGCTGGATGGTTTAGAAACCTCTGAAGCTCAGTGCTAGGTCTTGGGGATGATGGTCACCTTGCGTTGATCGCCCTCACCCACGCTCTTGGTGGTCACAGCGGGATGGTCACGCAGAGCCAGGTGGACGATACGGCGCTCGTAGGCTGGCATGGCTTCCAGGGCCACTGGTTGCCGGCTGAAAGAGACCCGCTCGGCCATTTGTTGAGCCAATCGTCTGAGAGACCTCTCCCGCCGAACCTTATACTGCTCCACATCCACAACGAGGGGGTACCAGCGGCACATCTTGCGGCTGACTATTAGACGAGTAATGTATTGCAGCGCCGCCAGGGTTTCGCCCCGCCGCCCAATGAGGATACCCAGGTCGTCTCCCACGATATCCAGGGCAACAGGGGCTAGTTCCCCCTCTTCCACATCAACCTTTTGGCGGATGACCACCTGGGCCCTGATCCCCATCTTCGCCAGTAATTCCTCCAGGGTCCCCTTGGCTATCTGCCGGAAGTCCTTCTCTAGAGGAGGCGGCGCTGGCTCTTTGACTTTTCTCTCTTCCTCCTCTGCTTCTATTTCCTCTACGACTTTCTCCACGACCTGGGGTTCAATGATACTGATCCGCACCCTGGCTTCTTCAGCGCCCAGCCCAAACAGACCACGGCTTCCTTCGCTCAGAACTTCTATCTCCACCTCGCCTCTGGTTTTCCCCAACTCAGCCAGGCCGTGGGCGATGGCCTCTTCGACGCTCTTACCACTAACGTCGACGCTTTTTCTTTTTTCCACGTTTCTTTCCTTTCTCCACAACCGTTTCAGCCGGTCCTGTCTTTACTGGCATCGCCGCTTTTTCCTCCATCCCGCCTTTCTCCGGTTCCCTCTGGAACAGAGTACCCCGGCCAGACATGAAGTACTGAACGACAATACCAACTATATTAGAGACCACGAAGTAAAGGGCCAACCCTGAGGCAAACTGCAGGCTGATGAAGCCAAACATCAAAGGCATGGTGACCTGCATGGTCTGATTCATCTGAGCCGTCTGAGGATCGCTGCTGGGGGGGGTCATCATCCTCTGTTGCAACCACATGGTAGCGACCACCAGAATGACCAGAGTGTACCCTAGGAGATTCCCAGACTGCTGTGGAGAGAGTGCCAGATCTAGCCCCAGGAAATAGGGATTCAAAGGCACCAGGTGCGAGAAAGCGGAATAAATGTTCTTCGACAGATTCAAGAGCTGAATAGGATTGTTAGAGAGAGCCTGGACGATAGACTGGTAGAGCCAGATCCAGATAGGGAGCTGAATCAACATAGGCAGGCATCCCGATAACATCATCCCACTATAGCCGATTTTGCTAAGCTCCTCCTGTAGCTTTTGCGGATCGTCTTTGTATTTTTTCTGCAACCGTTGGACTTCTGGCTGTAGTTCTTGCATACGCTGAGAGTTTTTCTGTTGTTTGATCGTCGTGGGAAGGGTCAGGAGACGCGCCAGGATGGTGA
>Ga0315308_1002639_pt1 | contig 10140 bp, 9 predicted proteins | sample TDP3_MG_FD_203078 | JGI IMG/M metagenome (GOLD analysis project Ga0315308, IMG submission 203078) | Freshwater sediment microbial communities from Lake Towuti, South Sulawesi, Indonesia - TDP3 | ecosystem: Environmental > Aquatic > Freshwater > Lake > Sediment | place: Indonesia: South Sulawesi...
GTCTGTTGCTGTCTCGACTTACAAAAATTCCACCAAAACTGGTGTCATTAAAGGTTATTTGTGAAAGTATTTTGGCTTCTTCTGCTGGATAAGCCCTCAAAATGAAAACGTTAGTACCTGACACGAGATAGATATATTCACCATCGGTTTTCACGATATCGGCCTCATCAACGCCAGTCACTTGAATATTTGTCGTTGAATATGTTGGTTCTGATGACAACCCCGGTGCGGTAAAGTATGCACTCTGTGAAGATTCCACCATGGATCGTACTGGACCCTGATTAATATCCAAAGGGCCAAGAAACAGAAATGGTCCTTGGGTTCGGGAATTTGTTGTTAAGAAGTTTTTAAGCTCTTCGTAGGATGAGAATGTGCTCAAGAACGCAGAAGATGGCGGCCCTGGAGGCTTAAATTCGACTGGGTAAATTCCAAAGTTATAGCATAATGCGCCCAACATTATGGCTAAAATGACAGCAGCAACTCCATAAATTTGCGAACGTTTTTTAATTTCCTTCAGCATTGGACAACCACCTACAAAATATCAAGCGCTCATCGTATTTTATCCTAATCTTTAGTACAGTTCAGTCCAGAAATTAGAACGGTTTCAAAGACCATACACGGATTGCTTCATACCAAAATATTGCTGAAACTATCGCGCCAAATAAAAGAATAAACAGGTTCTCTCGCGTAAAGCCCTGCATAAACATCAAAAGGTAAACAACATAAAAGGTTGTGGAGAAAACCGCATAAAAGAAATATCTTGGAAAAAGAAGTTTGCCCAGTTTAACAAAATGCCGAAGAACACCAATTTTGACCTCGCCAACCAAATAATAGTGACCACCTATATCCTGCTTCTGCACTAGGCCTAACTCGCGCAATTGTTCTAAATGGTGATTCGCCACGCTAGGGCTGGTAAAATGCAAGGATTTCTGAATTTCTCTGACACTCATAGGTCGGCCACTTTTCAAAAGAAGCCAGTAAACTTTCCAAGCTTTTCCGCGAAGTGCATATTCAAACTTGGTCTCATCTTCCACACTCAATAAACCGCACACTCTCTAGTAAAGTTCTAAAGTATGAGACTTATAAATCCAATTTTTAGAACACCACTGAACATTGAAATCGCAACTGTGAAAGGAAAAGCTTCGCTGACTACAGCAATTTCCTAATTTCCTTCTCAATGCCTTCTACTGGTCTATTTGCATCTATTACCGTCCATTTACCTACTAAAGCCAAAAAAAGAGCTTTACGCCTAATTCGCTTCAATTCTTCCAAACTTTCAAACATTTCTCGTCTTTTACGCTCTTGTCGTATTCTTCTGTGAGCTTCTTCTGGCTTAACGTCGAGAAAGAACATCAAATGTGATGTTGGTACAATGGAAGCGAAGAAGTGATAGGCAATTCTATGCGATGGTGACGGCAGATAAGCCGTTCCCATCAAGTAACGGACAAAAATAATGTAATCATATTTTCGCCATGAATAGAGCAGAATTGAACGGATAACATCCAACATGTAGAATAGGGCAGATGCGAAATGGGCGCTTTTTCCTTTCGAATATAGAAACTGTTTGGCTTTAACTCCTAAAAGGTTGTCATTTGAAGGGTGAAAACGCAGGTAAACGGTTTTCCCATTATTCTTAAGGAAATTATAGAGTTTAAATGCCTGTGTGCTTTTCCCCGAGGCGTCCAATCCATCTATAACTATGAAAACCAATCGTTCAAATGCCTCCACTCAACAACAGAAAGGTTAAGGCGCTGAAGAAAGGCACGGTCAAGTTGTCAAAACCCAGAGGCGAAAAACCTTCAACCAATGTTGCGACCGCAGCCACAGTAATCGCAATAAAAAATGTGCCAAAAATAGAAAATGAGTAAAGCAGAGAAAAGGAAGCTAGACTAAGAAAACTGCCCAAAAACATCGCTGCTGAACCTTCTAAACTTTTATTGGCAATAACCTTGTACTTTCTTTTGCCGTATCTTTCCCCGACCAAGGAAGCTGCAGCATCACCGTAAGCCATGGGCAAAATTCCAGCGGCTATAACGTAAGGTTTAGAAACGGCAAAAAATAATGCCAGAAAAGTGTAGGAAACAGCGTAAAAAACAAGTCCCAACTGATGCCCCTCCTCAGTTATGTCTGCAAGTCCCTTCATTTTTTTGTAAATGTTTTTAAATGGGGAGTAGGGCGACGCAAGAAATGTTAGCAATATGAATGGAGTTGCAACTAAGACTGGATAAATATTCGATGTGAAAAATGGGATGATGAACGGAAGGTTCCCAATCATTACATGTAAAAATTTACGAGAAGCCTTTCGCGATATATGTAAAAGTTTATCCATTCTGCTTGAAGCAAAAATTATGAACAATACATAAACGTAACAGAGAATCATCCAAAAAACGTTCACAAAAACTTCTCCAATAATCATCAACTCACCTTAGCCCCTATAAGAAAGGCTAACAATCCAATAATGGACCATAAAAGAACAAAATTCTTAATTTTCCTAGCATTTTCCCTCGAATAATCCTTAAGAAGCGCAATTGAAGATGCTGCAAGCCCAAAATCCGTTATAGCAACGAAAGGAATGAACCAAAAAGAAACAAGTTTTAGAAGCCAAGGCATTGGACTTAACAAAACTGCAGAAAAATAAAAAAAGGCGGCTGCCACGGCGGCTGTTTTCTCTCCATAACGCACAGCCAAAGTTTTCACATTTTGCGTTCTGTCTCCTTGAACATCGACAATACCCTTAGTTATTTCTCTACCAGTAATTGAAAGAAAGACCATGCTAGCGAAAACCAAAATGTTCGGTTTAATTGTGCCAGCAGCAAGATAACTACCATAAATGAGCGGCGTCGCCACACATGTGCTGACGAGAAAATTGCCGGGCAGTCCGCTGCGTTTTCCAAGAGTGGTGTAGGTTACAAAGATTATCCATGCGATTATGGCTATTACAAAACAGAGAATGTTCGTTAAATATGCGGCTGCGAAACCTATTGTTGTAAGAAAAAACGCAAAAGCTAAGGCCTCTTTTGGCTTAATTATGCCGCTTGGAATCGGGCGGTTTGGCTCGTTTATGGCGTCGATTTCCCTATCATAGTAGTCGTTTATAGCCATGGATGCAGCGGTTAGCATAAACCCAGTAATGAATCCATAGATGAGGCTCTGCCAAAGGATGCTTAATACATCAGGACTTGCGAGGGCTGCTCCGACTATAACAGCAAAACCCATCATTAAACAATTTACTGGGCGCATTAAACGCAAATAGCCGCCTAGTTTACCCATACGGCTCAAACCTTGCCATAACCATAAACAGCAATTAAGTTATAAAATTCACGATTGAATTCGAAAGTTTAATACGTTTAACGCGAATAAATCATTGTAAAGTTTGTTGGTGGCAAACTTTTGCATGACAACTATGCGCCAGAAAGATTAAGAGTGATAATTCCAGTTGGCGGAAAAGCTAAGCGTCTGCTTCCACTTACAGCGGAAACTAGTAAGGCATGCCTTCGCATATTAAACAGACCATTAATAGAATTTTCGCTATTGTCCCTTGCACGCCAGGGCATTCGAAACTTCATTTTCGGAGTGAAGGGCTACACAAACTATAGGGACATACATGACTATTTTGAGTCAGGTTACGGATTTTCCACCAGATATGGCATAAGCCCACGCGTCCATATAAAATATCAACCAAACGTAGACGACTTCGGCAGCGCAGATTCCGCAAGGATAAACATGGAATATTATAACGTTAGGGACCCTGTTTTCGCGGTGCAAGGCGACAACATTTTCGATGTGAACTTGAAGGAGCTTGTGAAATTTCACCAGAAAAAAAGAGCCGTCATGACCATAGCGTTAAGGGAAGTTGAAGACGTTGAAGGCTACGGAATAGCTGACATAAATAAGGACATGAGAATTTCAAGATTTGTTGAAAAACCAGCGCCTAAAGAGGCACCTTCAAACCTTGCCAACACAGGCCTATATATGGTTTCACCAGAAATAAGGAAAATATTCAAAGAAAAGGGAGTTAAACAGATAATTAAGGAGAGGCATCGCCTAGATTTTGGTTTCGATTTCATTCCTTACATAATAAAAACCGGAAGACCTGTGTACGGCTATACTTTGAAGGGAAGCTGGTATGATGTGGGCAGTCCAAAACGCTATTTAGAAGCCATGCAATACATGCTTAACGGCCGCTTCTCGTCGTTAACAGATTTTGGCGGAAGAATAAGCGAAGAAACAAAAATATGGGTTCAGGGAGAAAGCACAGAATCAATGAAACGGAGACAAGAAATCATAAAGAAAATTAAACAGGGAAAAATAGAGGTTGAAGGCGCTGTTCTCATTGGAAGACACTGCAAAATAAGCGACAGTGTAAGAATCGTGAATTCATGCATCGACAACTACACGAAAATTGACAAAGGCGTTGTGATAGAAAATTCAGCGGTTATGGATAGAGTTATAATCGAGGAAAAAGCGGAAATAAAAGAAAGCATAATAGGAAGACATGTAACAATCCTTTCAAGTCCGAGAAAACGGACAAAAATAGATTCAGTTTCAGTTATTGCCGATGACGTAACAATAGCAGAAGGTTGCAAACTAACAGCAACAAAAATCTATCCACACCAATTTGTAAGAGGAGAATTCATAAATCAAACGTTAATGCTAGGCTAAAATGTAGAAACGCATCGGTAGACTTGGTTATTCATTGTTTTTATGGATGAACCGTTTTTCGTTGTATTTTACCTTCTCCAGATAATCCTTTTCCAAGTCCATGTTTAAAGCCATGCAAGCCTGCATCAAATAAACGAAAATATCTATGAGCTCATGCTTTAATTCCAACAGAAAAGCCTCCTTGGCTGAACTACTTCTTTGTGGTATGGTTATTTAGGCTTTAAACCACTTAAATATTAAGTATCTTATCTTTTCTTTTTCTAGGTCTGGCACTGCTATGATGAACCTTTTTCGCACAGTTGTTGCGAGCCTTCCAGCCTTAACAATTTCTGTGGCTGTCATCTCGTACTTCGCACTCTTAACTGAAACCATGTATGGTGCATGTTCAACGCCTGGTCCGTGCTTGTAAACTGCAAAGTCGCATCCAAACTTTATTCCCGGCGTAACAACTAAACCGCTATCACGCAAATCGCTATAAACAGCATATTTCTCGTCGAATTCCTCAGACAATTGTCTGGCCCTTTGCCGTAGTTTCTTAAGGCTAACCTTTTTCTTTTCTGACCCTTCGTAAACGGTTATAATTCCTTTTTCAGCAAGATACAAGCCTTCCATTAAATCCAAAATTAGCGGAACGTTGAATTCTGGAATTTTTGGCTTGGGAATTCCGAGGGGCTTCCCGTAAAAACCCTTTTTATAAAGTTCTGAGCCAACTGCTGGATTCCATACGACCAAGAAGTTTTCAATAAATTCCACTTCGATTTTTTTGGGCATTTTGATTTTTTCCTTTTACATAATGAAAGACAATATTCGAGCAGCGTCAGCAGCGTCTTCAGCTTTGTCTGCTGAATCCTCCAAAAGTTGCAGAACATCCCTCAGAAGAATTAGGGCTGGAAAGTCAAGTTTACTGCTAAGGAGTTTTATTTCGAGTTCGCGGTAAAGTTCGTCAACAGCCCTTTCAGCAACCTCAACATCCTTAGCCTTTTCCATAGCCTTAGCTGACCCATAGCTGAGAACCATCATAGTCTCCCTAAGCCTAAGCACAGCCTCCAAAACAGCCTCTGAAAGCTTCAATAAATCTTTCTTTATATCCATAGAAACATTCCAGTTATGATCCATGATTTCAACTAAGCGGAAGGCGATGCCTTCAGAGAAATCTGCAATCTCACTTGTCAAATTTGTAAACCTCAAAAAGTCTTCTCTGCTTAACAGAATAGCCCCTATCTCGGCAAGCTCCTGTGAAACCAGCCGCCTAGCCTTGTCAACTTCGTCTTCACCGCCTCTGATTTCGATGAAAAGCTGTCTTGCTTTTTCCCTATCATTTCTTATGAAACAGTCTATCATTTGAGGAACCTTTCTAGTTAAGTCCAAGACCTTCCTAAGGTGGTCTTGACAAACACCCAAAGCTCTTCGTTTTACGCGTTCTTCGGTTTCTGCTGGAAGCACCAAACTTTTTCCCGCCCATAAAACAGGGCTAATTTTCTAACATTAAATATGCTGAAGTATTAAAAAAGATAACGTAAACTCAGCTTTCAAATGGTTTACCTAAATCCTCAAAATTGATTTTCCATCGAAAATAGTTGTGCAAAGGCATTGGTAAGCCTTCAATTGGGCTTCTGACTTGTTTCCATGAATCACGGTCGCGAATGGTGACCGTGTTATCGTTAAGAGTTTCATAATCCACTGTTATGCCTAAGGGTATGCCAATTTCGTCAGCGCGGGCGTATCGCCTCCCAATAGAGCCTGCATCATCATATTCAGCCACAAAGCCTTCATCAAGAAGCATCTTATGCAACTCCATTGCTTTTTCGGGCAGCCTGTCCTTGCTTACAAGTGGATAAACACCAACTTGTATGGGTGCGATATCTCGTGGAAAGCTTAGTAGTGCTCTATCGTCCTTAATACGGTAAGCACACTCAAGAGCCACATAAACAAGCCTGTCAGAGCCAAAACTCGGTTCAACAACGTGAGGAATGAAACGCTTTCCACGTTCAACAACCTTTTGACGCGCAATCTCTATATGCTCTGGCAGAATCTTGTGTTTTCCAAGCATGTAATAGCCACTTTTCCTAATAGAAGCCTCAACTTCCTTTGGGTCAACTCTAGAAAGCATCTCTGCCACCTCCGCAGCCTCCGCCTTAAAGGCTGGCCCAAGTTTGGGCATTACAGGTTTTATGACAGGCTGTTCCCTTTCAATGGGCTTTTCATATTCCTTGAAAACGCGCATGTCTTCACCGCTGAACTCCATGTGCCGCTTCAAATCATAATCCGTCCTGGAAGCGTGTCCAGAAACTTCCACCCAGCCCCAACGTTCAACATAAACCTCTTGGTCAAAGCTTTGAAGCGAGTAATGGGCTCTTTCCCATGGAAGCTTTTCAATGAAGCGCTGTCTTTCAGCGGGAACGCCCAACTCAATTAATAATTTTTTGGCTAGTGCCATGAAAACTGCTTGCCATTCAGCCTTGATGTGCCCTTTCTGTAACGCCTCTTTCACCGTAACTTCGATAATTTCCTCTGAACCCCTTAGTTTATTTTCGGCAAGAAGAAGCCGCAACTTTTCGTTTTCAACATTTTTTGAGAGAACGCAGTTTGGTTCTTCTGGGTCGAAGAAGAATTCCAAATCTATTATCGTAAATTCTCTTAATCTTATTGGGCCCTGCCTTGGTGAAACCTCGTTCCTTAAGGCATGACCTATTTGCAAAACACCGAAGGGAAGCCTCTCCCTCGCCATTTCATATAGACGCCTAAACTCCACAAATATTCCTTGTGCAGCCTCAGGCCTACCGTAACCGACTGCTTCTGAATACGGACCTATTGTGGTTTTAAACATCGTCAAGAATTGTTTTGGTTCACCGAAAGTGCCGCCGCATTCTGGACAGTGAATATCATGCTTTTCAATTGCTGCTTTTAATTCTTTTAGGCTTAGTTTTTCAGTTTCTGATTCGCTGATTTTCGCAAACTCTTGAAGCAAATGGTCTGCCCGGAATCTTTTCTTACATTTTAGGCATTCAACCATAGGCTCCTTAAAGTGGTCGACATGACCAGAGGCTTCGAAAACCTTGCCCGGGGCGATTATAGGCGATTCTATTTCTAAAATTCCAAGTTTGTTCACAAAAAGTTCTCTAAGTTTCTTTTCAACGTTCTGCTTTAGTTTTGCACCTAAGGGACCATAAGTCAAAAAGCCGCCTGCGCCGCCGTATATCTCATATGATTGCCAAAAGAAGCCTCGTCTACGTGCTAACTCGTTGATTATCGTCGACTTGTCAGGGGTTTTGATTTCGTCTGTCAATTTTGCTCAGCCTTTTTACAATTAATGCTTAAAGACTTTAAGGCTTACTAAAATAATAATTTGTTCCAAAATAACAAAGCTTGGTGAAGGAGTGTCCCATGCAAGACGTTATCTTAAGGATTATTAAATAAAATATCTGGTGCGTGAAAATATGAGGTTAGATATAGCTATTTTAAATGGATTAGTTATTGATGGTGCAGGAAATCCATGGTTCAGAGCTGACATCGGCATATTGGACAATAGAATGGTGAAGATTGGCAGGATAAGAAAAGAAGATGCAGATAAAGTGATCGATGCTGCCAGATGCTATGTTACACCAGGTTTTATAGATGCTCACTCCCATTCAGATCATGTTTATGTAATTCGTCCAGATGCTGACAGCATGGTTCGACAGGGCATAACAACCGAAGTTGTAGGCAATTGCGGCACCTCTGCTTATCCACTTAAGGGCGAGGCAGCTAAGAGATGGCGTTTAGCCCATGCCAACTTACTTCCTTCAGATGTTGCCGTGGACTGGTCTACTCTCTCAGAATATAGAGAAAGAGTGAATAAGCAAGGGCTTCCTGTAAACATTGTCCCCTTAGTTGGACATGGAACAGTTAGAACATGCGTTATCGGGATTGAAAATCGTCCTCCGTCAAGCCATGAACTGGATGAAATGAAGAAGCTTGTCAGCCTGGCGATGGAAGACGGTGCCTTTGGTATGTCTACGGGGCTAGTTTATCTGCCAGGATCTTGGGCTAAGACGGATGAGATAGTGGAACTTGCAAAAGTTGTGACAACGTATGGCGGAATATATGCCTCCCATGTTAGGGGAGAGAGAGAAACAATAGTTGAGGCTGATGCAGAGGCAATAGAGATCGGGCGCAGAGCTGGACTACCTGTTGAAATATCGCATAATGGTCCAAAATATGGAGGGTGGGGGAAATCTAAAGAGACATTGCCTCTCATGGAAAAGGCTAGAGAAGAGGGAATAGACGTAACTTTTGACAATGATACTCACACCTACCTTGAAACATCAGTTGGGGGAAGCACTCTTCCACAATGGCTTGTAGGTAAAAGCTTGGAGGACAAACTCAAAATCTTAAGCGATCCTGAAAAACGAAGGCAAGTAAAATATGAGATGATAAATGACCCATTTCCAAGGCAAGGACCAGCTGGGCCGCTTAAACACGAAGTTTTTGAGAGAATAATAGTTCTTCATGCCCAAAAGAATAAGGCTTTTGTTGGAAAAAGCATAAAGGAGATCGCTAAGCTCAGGAATGTTGATCCTTGGGATGCGTACTTCGATCTTTTTGTCGAGGAACAAGGGCGCGAAGCTTTAATAACTGATTATTTGGATGAAGAGGAGCTACAGACTATTTCTAAGCATCCATTGTTTATGTTTTGCACCGATGGCGCCGCCACATCCATGGGGCTTGATAAGAAAGGCCCACATATGCCTCTTGGAATGTGCTCATATGGTGAATACGCAAACATTCTAGGAAGATGGGTAAGAGGTAAGAAAGTTCTATCTCTTCAAGAAGCAATAAGAAAGTGCACATCTTATCCAGCGCAACGATTTGGGTTGCTGGACAGAGGCTTACTACGACCCGGAATGGTTGCCGACATAGTTATTTTCGACTTAAAAAAGATAAAGGATAAGGCAACTGGCTTCTGGCCGCACAAATATCCGTTCCAAAATTATCCGCCAGATTACCCCGAAGGAATAAGATATGTACTTGTAAATGGCAAAATAGCCGTGGAAGAAGAGCATTTCACCGGAACACTGGCAGGAAAGTGTCTAGACAAACGTGACTACCTTTAATGAATTGCCAATCCTCTGTCACAGATGAAATTCGCTGAATTCGCCCTTGCAGAGGCAAGAGCTGCAAAAGTGATAAGTGAATTGGAGCTAACAAGTTTCTATTTGGGTCAGACTTCCCAAAAACATGCTGGACACCGAACGACGACATGATAAGAACGAAAAGACTTCCCCTAGCAGAAGAAATAAAAAAGATACCGGGATTAAACGCAAAAATTATTAAATTTATAACATTGTTCCAAACTCTATTTTAGGTGTTCAGCAATCTTCACTTTCTGCATTTTTCCGTTTTCATCTATTTGGAATTCAAGCATTGCGCGGTCTTTTGCGTTTTTCTTGCTGTTAAATTCTGTTCCGCAACGTCCACATTCAATGTCTGATTCCATTT
>Ga0315308_1002641_pt1 | contig 10137 bp, 10 predicted proteins | sample TDP3_MG_FD_203078 | JGI IMG/M metagenome (GOLD analysis project Ga0315308, IMG submission 203078) | Freshwater sediment microbial communities from Lake Towuti, South Sulawesi, Indonesia - TDP3 | ecosystem: Environmental > Aquatic > Freshwater > Lake > Sediment | place: Indonesia: South Sulawesi...
ACTCCGCCCAGTGATCCCTCAGCTCCGCCACCGTATCATCGTAGGTCAGATCATGCCAAGCCTTTATCAAAAGGGCCAGGGCCTTGAGCTCGTAGCTGATCGGCTTTCGGCCGACGGGCTTCTCCTAGATGACTGGTGGGAGTCTTCTGATCAAGGGGACCGCCACCATCAGGAACTCAGAAACTAGGGCATCTTCCATCCAACGACATCACCGAGGAGGGCTGGGAGAACAGGCAAATATAATTATGAAATGGAGCCAGCAGGACCAGAAACTTTAAATCATTTATAGACATATATCATAATAGGACACTTTGTGTCTAGTTGTGATATAAATGCCAATGAGTCACTTGCTGAAAAAGCTCTGGATAGATGGGCAGGAATTCGTGACTACAGCTGAGCTCAGAGCCTACTGTAGGACGTTCAAGCTTGATTATGCGACAGTGGTCTCCTACTTTGTGAAACGGAAATATTTCATCAGAATCTTTAGAGGAGTGTTCTATGTGAAGTCGCTGGAAGAAGCGAAGCTTGGCAGAGCTAAATACAGCCATCTGGAGCTTGTGGCTAAAGGGCTTGAGCTGAAGAAAGTAAGCAACTGGTATTTCGGCCTGCATACAGCGCTAAAGTTGAACAACATGACTTACGAAACATTCTCGGTCGAAGATGTTGTCAATGACTTGCTTTTCCGTGCCAATCCAATGAACATAGCGGGGTACAAGTTCAAGTTCTACAGGTTGTCTTCCCTACTGTTGGATTTCGGCATCGAGAAACAAAATGGCTTGAGGTATTCCGATCCAGGGAAAACCGTTTTGGATTTCATCTACATCTGGAGGTACCACGGAACGCCGAGCGAAAAAATAATCGCTGACATCAGTGACTATGCAAAGAGCGTGTCGAAGGAGAAGATGAAGAGCTATGCAAAGAAGTATCCGAAGACCGTGATGGAAATCGCAGGGAGACTGATCGAATGAGAGCCGATTTTGTAAACGAGGTTGCGAGAATTCTTGACATCAAGAGAAGGGACTTAATCGAGAAGGACCTCATTCTCCACCAGATATTGTTGGATCTCTCAAAGGACGATTTCTTTAGCCAAAGTTTTCTGTTCAAAGGCGGCACATGCCTCATAAAGTGCTACTTCGGATATCTGCGATTCTCCGAGGACATCGATTTTACTTGGAAAGACCAGCATGTGTTCACCGGGATGTCGCAGAAGAAAATCAGATCATACCTGTCCAAAGTAATCGACAAGACAGGCGCTCTTTTTGAGAACATCGCCAAGAACAAAGGCTTGGATTTCACATGCGAGAAGGACAACGCTGATTACATGGAATTAGGCGGAGGAAACAAGACTTGCACGCTCAAGATCTGGTACGATTCTGAGATACTGAAGTTACGGAGCTTTCTAAAAGTGCAAATCAACTTTGTCGAGAGCATGTGTTTTCCGTACAAGAAAGGACAGCTTATCGGACTGCTTACAGGCAAACATGAGGAGCTTGATGCTTTATTTACGGGTGTGGGGGAAGAAAACCCCGGGGCTTGCCCCGGGCGATGAATTCCCCCACCTAGGTACTTGCTGTGAGTGGATGCAATACGAAGACAAGAGGATGCAGCGTAGAGCCCCGGAGCTTGCTCCGGGGTAGTTTCTACTTCCCGAGTATGCAGAATACGCCCAGAAGATACCTTTCAGCATCTACGACATACGCGAGATACTGAGCGAAAAAGTCAGAGCGCTGCTAACAAGGGAAGGGACCAAAGCAATGGATTTTCTCGATGTGTACCTGATCTGCACAAAGTTTGGCGTTAAGCTGGATGACGTCGAAAAGTGCATAGTGAATAAGACGAATTTTGCACTGAAGCTCTACGGCAAATACAGAACGAATCTGAAGGGGAAAATCGGCTTGATGCAATCGGGAAAACTGTTTGAGTGGGGCGAGGAGCGTGCCTTGCTGCTGGCGGAGATAGACGGGAAAGGCTTTTATTCATTCCTTGGAGAGTTACAGGAGTTTCTGAAAAAAATCGTCAGTAGCCTTAACTACAAGCTTTAGGCTGAAAGAAGTATTGAAGAAATATGACGATTCTGATTTGAGAAGTCTTGATCGTTCAAGGCAAATAGATTTGGTTTCTCTAAAGAAACGTTCAAGGAGGGGTTCGTGTATACGATCGTAAGCCCCGAGCTGATAAGGGAGGTGGTGGAGCAGGTAAGCCGGGAGTTCGGAGTCGTGATCAGGGTCTCTGATGATAAGCCGCTTATGAGTACGGGGTTCAAGACCTCTGGGCTGAAGCCCTATGGCAGGGTCTACGAGATCGAGAAGCACGCGAAGGCTCTCGCGGAGGCATGGAAGAGGGTCAGGGACGTGACTCAGGGGATATGAGTTGAATGGACATGACGCATGATTTATGATTATAAAGGTGGGCGGGTGCCCGGCCCAGCGAGAACATAAGGAGTTCACTATATGCGAGAGTGGCCCTCCTCGCGCACCCGCCGACATCAACTTGTGCTAACGTCGATAAATTAATACTTATGGAAGATTTTCCTAGAAAAAGTATCCCAATTCTTCCTAGATTCCGGTCCATCAGCCTTAATTAGACTGGAATGGGCAGCGGCACTCAAGAAATCAAAAGCCGCGCCTAAAATGGTGACTCGAAATTAGTTGAATGGAACCCATTTAGGATTGAAGCCCCAAGGCCTCAGTAATAGGGCGTCATGAAGATGACGAAGATAGACGAGGTGTGGGCGTTGCTGGAAGATGGTAAGGGCCAATCAGCCCACCACATAGCCAGACGGGTATCGCTGCCGACCGAGTACGTCAGCGACATCCTGTTCTTCTTCGTGAAATACGGATTCGCTGAGATCGAGATCGACGATGGTGGCGCAATCCTCGTCAAGTCCCGCGAAGGGGCTCCACCCATCTCCGCCGCGGTCAGGATAGTCAACGAGTTGGCCCATTGCCCGAGCAGGATATCGACGATCCTGGCATCGGATCTCTGATCCCACAAGGATCTCGCGACCTAGGCACCTCGCGCACACTCACTCAATGGATTAGAGCAATCATCAGCCTCGCCCTATAGAGTAGGGGCGATGGCTTCCCCTCGGGCCTCGTTCTGCCGTCCCTTATCGCCTGCAAGATGTCGCTCAACTTCCTGGAGTCCGCATCGATTACGGTATACGAATCCCCAACGCATCTCCCGTCATGGGAGTCGCTCCCACCGGTCTGCGGGAGGCGCAGGCTCTCTGCGAGCCTCGCGTTCTTCTTCGAGATCCACCCATAGAAGGGCATCGCGGAATTCCGGGTCTCGATCGCGTCCGGCCCGAGATCCTTGAGGCCCTCCATCCCGAAACCTATCAGGGGGATGTTGGGGTGCGGGACTATCACGAGGGCGCCGCACCCGTGGAGGTGCCTCGCGACATCGGTGGCGTTCAGCCCCATCGGCGGGGGTTCAACCACCCCGAGGGCCAGGAGGTGCCCCTCACTCGTGTCGTACTCAAGCCCGGGCACCACTATGATCCTGTCCGAATACCTCCTGATCGCCAGTGCCGCCGCCTCGCAGGTGTTGTGGTCGGTTATGGCAATGCCGTCAAGGCCCTTCTCGACCGCCACCTTTACGATCTCCTCGAGCCTCCCGGATGAATCGGAGTAATCGGTATGGACGTGGAGGTCTATCTTGAATCTCTCAGGCATCTCGCGGCCCAGCCCTTCCCCGCCTATTTCAGGCTATGTTCATTGGCGCCTATCTCGTGTGCCTCTTTGTGACCACGAGCGCGTCCTCGATGATATTTTCGTCGCCGATTATCTCGAGGACCACCGGCACCTCCGGGAACACGTCGAGTATATCCTTCAGTTTGGACATGATCCTCAAGTTGATCGGGGTGGTCGAGAATCCGTGGTGGTCCCACGGGGGCTGGGTCGTAAAATCGAGGAAGCTGAGGTGCACTTCGGCAATCGGCAATTCGCCGATGCGCAGCCCATCGAGTGTGAGGTCGCCGTACCGCTCGAAGTTGATGGCCACATGGCCGAGGTCGACCAACAACGGGAGGAGTTCGCCCATCGACTCGAGCTCCTCCTGAGTCATGCCGATGGCCCTCGACGAGAGATCCCATCCGTAGATGCCCTCCATTATTATCTTCCCCGACTGGGGCAAGCTGCGCTTGAATTTGGCCAGGTTCTCGATGCCCCTCTTGGCCTCGATGTTGTCGGTGACGGTGAAATCATCCGGGCCCACAATCGCCCCGAGGAGCCCAGCATGCACGCCGTATAACTCATAGTCGAGTCCGATCAGAGACGCCTTCCCCACCATCTCCTCAAGCACCTCCGAGGCCTCGAGGGGGCTGTAGCACGGGTTGAACATGAAGTCGTTGGTTTTTTCGTCCTGGAATGGGATCCCGTGGAGGGTCCTGATCGACGAGCGCGGCAGTGCCCCGACGATCTCCCTGGAGCTCCTTTCGCTTCCGAACCCGAGCTCGACGAAATCGATGAGGCCCTCCTCAAGGAGCCTCCTTATGGCCTTCACGGGCTGGAATGTCGTCGAGATGCCGAGTCTCAAGTGCCATCGCCCCCTCCCCTAACCTATCCCGCGACCTCTATCTCCAGGCCGCGCGCCGCGACCTCGGTCGCGTAGGCTTCGCCGCCGGCCCTCCTTATCGCATCCGCCACGCCCTCCAGGTCGCCGGGTTCAGAGAGCGCCACCATGGCCCCCCCTCCGCCCGAGCCGGATAGCTTCGCCCCCAGGGCGCCCGCATCGTTGGCCGCCCTCACCAATTTGTCCAGATTCGAGGGCGAGACCGGACAGCTCCCCGATACCTTTAGGTACCTCTCGAGATAGTACTGGTTTTCGTTCATGAGCTCTCCTATCCGCGCCCTGCTGGGGCTTGACCTCTCGAGTTCCTCCCTCGCCGCCTCTACGATCCTGACGATGTTCCTCACGCCCTCCATGAACCCGACCTCCTTCTCCCTGAACCTCTTGCCCAACCACGCGAGGATCCTCGGGGTATCCTTCACCTGCATCGTGTCGCCGATCACCATCGGCAGCTCGGTCTGAGGGCTCAGGGGTTTCACCTTTGCTGGGGATGTTGAGCAGTCGACGTACAGCAGCCCCCCAAATGAGGCGGCGTATTGGTCCATCTGGCCGCAATTGACGCCGAGGATCTCCCTCTCGGCCCTGTAGGCGAGGTCCGCGTATCTCCCCATCTCCTCGGCGGTGAAGGCCGATCCCGAGGCCTTCGCCGCTCCTGAAGCGATGATGTCCACCCCGGCTGCGACCGCGACGCAGACGGCCGCCGACGACGAGAGGCCCTTCTTGACGGGCAGGTCGATGAGCGCCCCTTTCCGTCCGGGGCCCTTAAGCCCCTCGACCTCCTCGGCCCTGAGGAACCGTATCCTCATCCCGCTCGTCCTCACCCCGTCCCTCTCGAGGGCGATCAGCGTCGCCCGCGCGTACCTGAGGTCGCTTGCGGGGTTGATCCCCCCAGCTCCCGGATCATGGGATTCGTGTCGGCTGAAGGGGGGATAGGAGTATATCTCGGAGGTTCCGGGAGTCCCCGCCTCGACCTCGACGTAGGTCCTCATGTCGAGGGCCGCTGGGATGACGGAGAATCCGCACCAGTCCATGTGTTGTCTGGACGGGGGTTGAGATCCCCTCGTTCTCCAAAGAGGCACGCTCTGCCTGGCGCGGAGACCACGATGCAATTCAGTTCTATTGACCACCGATTCGGTCTCGGGCCGCGAAGTCATATAGCGATTTCGCAGCCATGGGTTTGCCGAATCGCGTGCCGGACCACTCAAGGAGTGTGGGGGGCAAAGGCTTTAGATGGTCGAGCGCTAGGACGATCCCATAGATGACGATGATCAGGAAGGCGATCATACCTGCCGCTGGCCTTGGGACGAGGCTCCTGCCGACGACGAAGGAGCTGCCGAAGGAGATGCTCCCGATCTTCGCGAGGGGCTCGAACGGCCACGGATCCGTGAAGCCGCTGCTGCAGATGGTCTTCGAGCAGCTCTATCACGTTGGCCTTCGCGAATTCTGCCTCGTAGTTGGCAGGGGGAAGAGGGCGATTGAGGACCACTTCACCCAGGACTATGGATTCGTGGAGGCCCTCAGGGGGCAGGGAAGGCACGAGCTGGCGGCCGACCTCGAGGGCTTCTATCGGAAGCTCGACGACTCCGCCATCATCTGGGTCAACCAGCCCGACCCGAAGGGGTTTGGCGACGCAGTCCTGAGGGCCGAGCCCTTCGTGGGCAACGAGGAGTTCATCGTCAATGCCGGCGATACCTCGGTCCTGTCCAATGGCAACGACCACCTCAGGAGGTTGATGGCGGCCTACGACAATTACTCCTGCGACGTGGCCCTGCTAGTGCAGGAGGTCGAGGATCCCAGGAGGTACGGCGTCGTCAATGGGGAGGACGTGGCCGAGGGCGTCCTGAAGGTCACGGCGATCGAGGAGAAACCGGAGAGGCCGGCCTCGAAGATGGCCGTCATCCCGATCTACGTCTTCCATCCGACGATCTTCAAGGCCCTTGAGGTCTCGGTCGTCAGCAAGGGGGGCGAGAGGCAGTTGACGGACGGCATTCAGACACTATTGAATTGGGGGCTGAAGGTCTATGCCGTAAAGCGGAGGGCAGGGGAGACGAGCCTCGACATCGGCGGCGCCGAGACCTACTGGAGGGCACTGCAGGAGACTTACAAGGTCGTGGGCACCTAACCCAGGTTCGCATGGGGGCCGCCGTCAACGCCGATACGTACGTGCCCGGCCTAAATCTCGAGCTTTATGGGCGCGCCTGTAAGGAACTTGTATCCGTTCTTCGTCACGAGGACGTCGTCCTCGATCCTCACGCCACCATAGCCCGGGAGATAGATGCCCGGCTCTATCGTGAAGATCATGCCGCTCCGCAGGGATATGTCCACCTTTGGTGCCAGGCGCCCGTTGTCGTGGATCGCGAGTCCTATGCCGTGTCCGACCCCATGTGTGAATCGCCCTTTGAATTTCGTCCGGTCTATCTGCCCCTGCGCTGCCGCGTGTACGTCCTTCCCCTTTGCACCGGCGCGCACTTCCCTGAGGGCCGCCTCCCTCGCCAGCATCACGGTCTCGAACATCTCCTTCTGCATTCGCGACGCCTTGCCGGCAACATACGTTCGGGTTATGTCCGAGCAATAGCGCATGTATGCGGCGCCCATGTCGATGAGCACGAACTCGCCCCTCCGTACCCTCTTCGCGCCGGGAACGTAATGGGGTTCCGCCGAGTTCGGCCCAGAGGCCACGATCGTATCAAAGGCCGCTGAGGCCGCGCCCCCCTTCTGCATAAGGTAGTTGAGCTCAGCGGCGAGTTCGTATTCCCTGAGCCCAGGCCGTATGAGCGCCCCCGGATCCCCCAAGGCCTTGGACGCGATCCTCGCGGCCCTTCCCACGAGCTCGATCTCATCCGGGCCCTTCACGAGCCTTGCCAACCCAAAAGCCCCCGAGACGTCCCTGAACTTCGAACTTGGCAGTTCCTTCACGAGCGCATCGTAGTCGCTGGAGACGAGCTCCGCCTTGTCGACGCCTATGGCCTTGGTCCGGCCGAGCTCCTCCCTCAGGAGCGCCGTCCGCTCCTTCTTGCTCTTGAAGACCGAGATCTCCATCTCCCTACCGCTTCGGGCGCTCTGCTCCTCAAGCTGAGAGGTTATGACGTGGAGGCTCAGGTCCGGACGCAGTATCGCGATCGACTCCTCGAAGAGACCTGAGACCAGTCCGGTCACGTAGAAGAAGTTCATGTCGACGTGAGGATAGGCGGAGTTCTTCAGCACGATGGCGTCAAGCCTCCCCTTTACTTTTCCGAATACATTCTTGATCCTACGGCGCATGGGATTCGCTTCGAGCCCCTGCCCCTCCATGCTATCCCAAAAAGGCTTCGGCCGACGCGCCATCTCGGGATCATCGCTCGACATCAACGAAGATGGCAAGTTAGTTGGGGGGAGATGGGATCCACGTAATCTCGAGAGGCCCTGTGCGGCTGATGGGAGGCCCGCGGACGGGGCCTTGCCCGGAAGGCGTATATTCGTCACCTCGCGTGCCAACCATGCAGAGCGGGAGCTTCAGGCCTGAGGGTGAGCCACAACGGTCCTAGGACGCGGCGAAAACGCCATCGCCCTGCCCATTGACCTCCGGACGGTTGCACCCAGTTGTCCCGAAGCCCCGACGCGTTTGCGAGGGACATTCGCTGTGATCGTCATTCCCCATCTGGTGCTGCAAAGGGCCGGGCCATGGGCCTGCAAGGAGGGTTAGGGGCTGTTCGGGTCATTCGAGCTATTCGGCATCACGGGGGGTCTCCTCCTGGCGATCTCCATCCTCCGCTCTCGGAAATCGAAGGACTCGAGGGCACAGATCGCCCCCAAAAGGACGATCTCGGAGGAGAGGGCGAGGGCCCTTCAGGAGGAACTCCGCGTGCTCACCGTGAGGCTTGAGGCGCTCGCCTCCCTCGTGCAGAAGTTGAGGGCCTCGCACGATCAGGGCCTCATAACGGATGAGGAGTTCAATTCCCTGGCCGCGAAGCATATGGACGACATCGCCAAGCTCGAGCAAGAGGCGGTCAGGAGGAGGTTGGTCGTCGAGCTATTCGAGCTTGAGGAGATAGAGGAGAAGCTCGCGAGTGCATTTTCCGCGAAGATCGCCGAGCTGAACGAGACGACTTCGCTCATCCGAAGGAAGCTCGGGCTCCAACAGGCTGAGGGCATCGAGGCCATCGCCGCGCCGACCATGTCCGCGGCCCAGATCCAGAGCGCCCCATCGGCTGCAGCGAAGACGGAAGCCCCTCGGGCTGCAGATGCCACTCGGGCGACCGCTGCCCCGCAGCCATCCGAGGGCCCGCCGAAGGCCCCCGAGGCAATCGAGGCCAAGCCCCCCCAAAAGCAGGTGAAGAGGGCCGATGGCGAAGGCAAGCCGGATGAGCGCGACGTCGAGGACGAACTGTCCCGGATAAGGACCGACGTCGAAAAGCTCCTCGAGGAGCTTGAACAGATGGAGCAACCTCGAAGTTGAAGCCCGCAAGTTAGTTAAATAAGCTGCACACCGCCGACTGCCTCCCATGCCAGGATATTCGTACAACATGGTGCCGAGGACTGTGCATCGGGTCGAGACGCGTTACAGGAGGATCGTCACGAAGTTGCCCGTGCCCGAATCACTTCAGACGTTGGAGGCGCTCCGGAAGTACGAGCCCATCGCCATGACCGGACAACCCCCGGTCGTGTGGGACAGGGCGGAGGGGTTCCAGGTCTATGACAAGTGGGGCAACATGTGGTTGGATTGGAGCTCCGGGGTCCTAGTTGCGAACTGCGGCCACGGGAGGGAAGAGATGAGGCGCGCGATCGTAAAGCAGGTCGAGCATGGTTTGCTTCACAACTACTGCTTCCCGAGCGAGATCAGGTCCAAACTAGTGGAGAAGCTCGTGGATCTGGCGCCGAAGGGGCTCGACAAGGTCTTCCTGTTGACCACGGGCGCGGAGACGATCGAGAACGCGATAAAGATCACGCGCACGTATGGCAGGAGGATCGATCCGCGGAAGATCGGCGTGGTCACATTCGCGAACGCCTTCCACGGGCGCACCCTCGGGGCACAGATGGCAGGGGGCATACCGGGCCTCAAGGAGTGGATAGGGGAATATCCCCCCGGTTTCTATCAGGTGCCCTTCCCCGATGGCTTCAGGTGCGAGGAGACGGGCTTCGACCTATTCCTCAAGACGCTGAGGGACCGAGGCATAGATGGGTCGAGGATCTGCAGCGTCATCGTGGAGACCTACATCGGGGGAGGCGCGAGCTTCGCGCCCGAGGACTACGTCAAACAACTTGCGGAGTGGTGCGGGGAGAATGACGTCGCCCTCGTCTTCGACGAGGTCCAGGCCGGATTCGGGAGGACGGGCAAGTTCTTCGGCTTCGAGCACTACGGGGTCACGCCCGACATAATCTGCTGCGGCAAGGGGATCACGAGCTCGCTTCCGCTCTCGGCCGTTATCGGGAGGCGCGAATTCATGGACCAGTACGGACCAGGGGAGATGACGAGCACACACACGGGCAATCCCGTCTGCGTCGCGGCGGCCCTGTCGAGCATAGAGCTCATCGAGCGGGACGGCCTCGTCGAGAACGCGAGGAAGGTCGGCGAGAGGCTCCACGCCG
>Ga0315308_1002642_pt1 | contig 10135 bp, 11 predicted proteins | sample TDP3_MG_FD_203078 | JGI IMG/M metagenome (GOLD analysis project Ga0315308, IMG submission 203078) | Freshwater sediment microbial communities from Lake Towuti, South Sulawesi, Indonesia - TDP3 | ecosystem: Environmental > Aquatic > Freshwater > Lake > Sediment | place: Indonesia: South Sulawesi...
CGCCGGGGCCGAAGAGTGGTATCCATGGTGTCCTCCTTTCCCATCAGGATACCACAGGAAGAAGGAAAAGTGTTACTATATTATGCGAACATCATTAGGTACATAGGCTAAGGAATAGGCAGTTGCAATCAGGACACGGAATGGGATAGGCTGAGACGGGATGAAAAGTGCACCTTATTGGGGGTCCATTTTCTCCAATTTAAGCTAACCACGTACATGTATGAAGCACCCTGATATTCATACGATAGCGAAACAACTCAATCTAAAGGCACACCTGCACCCTTTTGGCATGCTTCAAAGAATCCGGGCGAATTTGAAAGGATTGTCTCGCCAACCCGGCAAAAACATTTTCAGTTTCCAGACAACTAAAGATCATTACGCTTTTCATCACGGTGGACGCACAGAACTACAGTTTAATATTGGGTTAGAGGATGGCAAGCTCAGATATGGAGTTGCATTTTCCTTTGAACGATCGCAAACGCTGCAGAGGCCGATTAAAGTCTTGGGTCCCAAGGTTAAGCGATTTAATGAATTCATACAGCAGCACTCGGGTTTCTATAAAGACATGCAAATGTGGCATTATGATAAAAAAAGGGGGAGAAGTCCCTCTTACAAGCTTGGACCGATTCGACAAAAGCTTAGCGAAGATATGTTCATTTTTCTAGGAAAACAGCAACGCGGTGATCGCATTGATTATGAAGTCATCCTTACAGATTTTGACAGGCTTTTACAACTTTATCAGTTTGTCGAGGGTGGCGGTAAATCACAACCTGGCAAAAGGTCTTTAGCCCCGTATGTGTTTTGCCCAGGATTTTCGAAAAAGAAATCGTCCGCTACTGCGACTCAGATGCGGAAACAACACGATGTTGATCTCATTCACAACAGATTGCAAGAGGCGTTATGTCGGCGATTAGCATCGCGATATGGGGCCAAAAACGTGGGGGACGAGCAGCAAATTGGGAAAGGAGCCAAGGTGGATGTGGTGGTACGATGGAGGAAAGCATATTTGTTTTATGAAATAAAGACTGCAAATTCACCGCGTGCCTGCATCCGCGAGGCGATTGGCCAACTTCTTGAATACGCATTCTGGCCCCCTGCCAAAGAGGTAATGCGCCTAATTGTGGTCGGTAAGAGAGCGATTGACAAGGATGGCAGAGAATACCTGCGGTGCCTCAGCGAGGGGTTCTTTCTCCCAATCGAATATGAACAGATTGACGTTTGAATGGGGCCTTCTACATCTTAGAAAATCGGTTGACCAAACCGCTGCCACGATTAATCTGCTTGATAAGAGGGAGGGGGGAATTGGACTCTCCAATCTCTCTCCATTCCGCGAGTCGGCGGGGGTCGCTCACCTCAGGTTGTAAGAAACCTGTGAGTAAATTCCATGCCTGATTCGCAGAAACAGTGGGATGTCTTTATCTCGCACGCCTCCGAGGACAAAGAGTCTTTAGTCCGTCCATTGGCCGTGTCACTAAGGAACCTCGGGGTGTCTGTCTGGTACGATGAGTTTTCGCTCCGGTTGGGAGACAGCCTCTCGCGGTCGATCGATCGGGGCCTTGTCGGTTCTCGGTTCGGCCTCGTTGTTATCAGTCTTCATTTCATCTCTAAGCCTTGGCCGGATTACGAGCTTCGAGGTCTTGTTGCCCGCGAGATTAATGAGGATCGTGTTATTCTGCCTCTTTGGCACGGTGTCACACGTAATCAAGTATTGCGTTTCAGTCCATCGTTGGCAGACAAGGTAGCATTGAATACAACCGGGCTAAATGCTCAGGACATTGCTATTAGACTATTACGCGAGATCCGTCCTGATATCTACATCCAGCATCCGCGCCCCGAACTTGAACGACTTGCAAGCGGTGCCGCGGTCGAGGAGCTTCAGGCAGAATTGGACCGTGCACGAAATCAATTATCTGAGTACCGTTGCTCTTATTGCGGGGCCACCTTAGTTCAGCTTACTGACGTTCCAGATCCTGAGTATGAGAACTGGACAACCCTGGAGGAATTTGAGTGCGGCTTTCAACGCCTTGGAGGTTTCATGGAGCGTCCATGTCCTGCTGACTCGCGTTTCCCTAAATTCGAGGACTATGAGCTTCGGTTTCAAGAAACTCCGGAAGAACCGCATTATAAGTGGCAGTGTTATGCGCTCGGGAAAACGGATATGGCGCGGAGGGTCCATCTAGGTCTTGGGCGCGGTCGCACAAAGGAAGAAGCAGAACAACAGGTACGTCAGCTCTATGAACGTTTCGCAAGAGGGACTGGCGTCTAGCACTTTATTGGAGACGCACGCGGCAAACCGACCTACTTAGCTCCGACTCGCATGATAAACCCATTAATAAGGATGTCCTCCTTGTAAGTCTGCTATTGACAATATGACAACCCTATTATCAGAAGGCAAAGAATTTTTAACAACAGCATCCTTTATTTTAACAATGGTGGAGGCGGGGGGAATTAAACCCCATCTTGACATATTTTCCCAGCCACTGGCATAATCGGTGCATGAATAAGACAACGGCTGTGATGGCTTTTGTCGCCTCGCTGTTCATCTTCGGTTGCGCACGCGATAAATTCCCTGGAGGACTTACACGCCTCCACGCCGAAGGAACCCGAATTGTCAATGAACAGGGGAAATGGGTTGTTTTGAAGGGAGTGAACCTGGGCGGCTGGCTCTTTAACGAGACATGGATCACCAAGATTGATTACTCACTGCATGGCCGGATTCATGTTCTCGGCCTTGAAAACGGCATTGGGGCCGAGGTTGATGCCGCTTTGATAGAGACCGGACCTTCCTATGAAAAGACACTTGAAACCAATCCTGTGGACCCGGATTCCTGGTCATACAGGTTTGCCGCTGCGCTGACCGACCGGGTGGGACAGCTGTCCGCGGGCTCCTTTATTTCTTTGGCAGCTCAATATCCGTCAATATCCGATGATTCTGACTTGCCTTTGAGAAAACTCCTTGAGCAACGCTTTGGCGCGGAAACACGCGACGAACTCCTGGATATCTTCCAGCGCGCCTGGATCCAGGAAACCGACATTGCCTGGCTTGCATCTCAGGTCTTCAATGTTGTCCGGGTGCCGATCGGGTATCGCAATCTGATCACAGAGTCGGATTCTGAACCGCTGCAGGCCCTGACCTGGAACGAACGCGCCTTTGCCCGGATTGATGCTTTGCTTGAATGGTGCGAAAAATACGAAATATATGCAGTCCTTGATCTTCAGGAATCGCCGGGTGGGCACAACGACTACTCGGGCCCAGCCCAGCTTTTCACACAGCCGGCGATGCAGGAACTGACAGTAGATCTGTGGGAGGAAATTTCCTCGCGTTACAGCGACCGCGACATTGTCGCCGCCTACAGTTTGCTGGCAGAGCCGATGAGCGCACCATCCCTTGAAGCGCGCGATGAGATGTATGACAAAATCGTCCAGGCCATCAGGGCAAGGGGGGACGATCATCTGTTGATCATTCACGACGGCTTTTTCGGAATGGATTCGCTTCCCCTCCCAGGCGATTACAACTGGCAGAATGTTATTTATTCAACGCACCTGTTTGAGGAAGCGGACAACCTGGATGCATACAAGAGCCTGGTTTTTATTTATCAAACGATATTTAAAAAGGCTCAATCTGCTCAAGTTGTGCCCTATTACATCGGCAGCTTTTCAACGAGAGAAGACGCTGGATGGGCTTATGACGCAGTCAGCCTGTTTCTTAAGTTTTTCAACGAATCTGGTTGGTCCTGGTCTCTATGGACCTACAAGCATTTTGATGACCCGATAGACCAGGAGTTCTGGGGAACCTCCACATCCTGGGGGGTGCGCGGCAAACTCTCTTCGTCCTTTGATCGGCCGGATGTCTATCGGGACGACCTGCAGACATTGCGGAAAAAATTCGCAGCCTATGCCGATTTGGTTGTAGATCCAAACGAGCAACTCCTGTCACGGTTGAAAAGGGGTCTGCAGTAATGGTGGAGGCGGGGGGAATCGAACCCCCGTCCGAAGGCCATTTAGCTGGAGCATCTCCATGTTCAGTCCGTGTTTTGAATGAGGCCCAGGACCCACACGGACCGGGTTCCCGAACCACCTGCCCAGGTTTGTTACTTTCCGCTCCCCCTGAGCACGGGAAACAGAAAACCCCGCATCTTTGACGCCCCTCTCAGCCTCTGCAGGGGAAAGCTGAGGGAACGCGCTGCTTAATTAGGCAGCGAGTGCATACGCCTCGTCGGCGTGTGTTTTTGTTTTCCCGTTTATTTAACCCCGACTCGGGGACGGGGACATGCTGCTCCAACCTCCAGGCCACCGTCGAGACCCTTTCGCCCCCACCGTAGCCTTTTGATTTTAGCATATCATTTCTGGTAAATTTTACAATATAGCCCTAATGAAACCCGGTAGGAAAACAGTCGTTATTGCCGATAAGGGCGCCTTTACCAGAGATCTTCTCAGGATCAAGCTGCAGGCGCTTGGGCACACTGTATTGCTTGTGGAAAATGGGATGAAACTTGTTGAATTGGTGAAAAAAACATTGCCGGACCTAATCCTCATGGACATTTTCCTTCCCTCAGAATCAGATGGATTGCGTGCATGCCAGGAAATCAAGGCCAGGGAAGAAAATCAACGGCTTCCCATAATCCTTCTCTCAGCAAAAGCCAACGACCCACAGGTGGTTTTCCAATACAACATCTGGGTAAAGGAGAGGATACCCAAACCCTTCAGCCCCAAGTATGTGATCCATAGGATCACACAATATCTCTAACAATGAAGGTGACAACTGTCAAAGATGATGGAAGTCTGTGGGGAGAACTCGGGGAAGACAACCTTATTATGATCCTTGAGCCCATCTCGCGGACCGGAGCCAAGGCACTTCTTGAGGTCCGCCTGGGCCCGGAGGAGGGAAGATATTACTTCAGGGATGGAAAAATGGTCAATGCCTGGAGCACGCACTTGCTTGAGAATGAATCTGCGTATGAACTTATCTCCTGGAGGAACGGCAGCTTCAGGATAACAAAGGGGAAAGAGACTTCAGAGGAAAATGTTGATATTGCCTGGACAGACTTCCTGCGTTTCTACAGGGAGGAGATTGAAGGAATAATCAAGGGGCATGCGATCAAGATCTACAGGGAGCTTTTCTTTGAGTTGAGGAATATCCGGAATGAGCAGGTCTATGAATTTTGCAACAGCGAGGGCCTGATGACAACAATGGAAAGTTTTAAGCCCGTCTATCAGAGCAGGGTGGCCCAGATTCACAAACACATCCTGTCATCTCCGGACAAAGTCTATATGAAAACATCGGGACGATATGTGCTCTACATCCTATATCTAAAAGAGCTCAAGCTTTTTGCCATTTCTATCTTCACTGACCCCTCAAAGGCTGAAGAGTATAAATCCTGGCTCATAGACGAATTTGAACCGCAGGCCCTTGGTCTCGTCTCCAGGGCGCTTGAGAAGGCAGATAAGAAAAATATTCAGGGTGTAATCCTTGCCGTGGACGACAGCCCGATCGTCCTTGAGATGATCAAGGCGTCCCTGGAGGACTATAGATTTAGTGTTGTGACAGCAGAAGACGGATACGAAGCATTGGTAAAAATCAGGGATGTGCGGCCAGACCTAATTTTTCTTGATGTATTTATGCCCAAGATGTTGGGATACGAGGTCCTGAAAAGGCTAAAGGAAGACCCGGATCTAAAGAATATCCCGGTTGTAATGCTGACATCACAGGAAATGAAGGAAGGGGCAAAAAAAGCCTTTGAGATCGGCGCCAATATGTATCTGGAAAAGCCCTTCACTCCAAAGCGGCTCGTTCACATCATAGAAAGCATTATGGGGAAGCGTTTTTAAGGCGAGGCATAAAATCAGCCGCCCCGCCTGAGCTCCCTTTCGATATCCTTTTTCTTAATCTCCTCGCGCCTGTCATAAAGGGTCTTCCTGCGGGCAAGTCCGATCTCCACCTTTGCCCTCCCCTTCTTGAAATAGACCCGGAGAGGAATCAGGGTGAATCCCTTCTGTTTGGTCTTACCTATAAGCCTCATTATCTCCTTTTTATGAAGAAGGAGTTTCCTGCTCCTGAGCGGATTGAGATTGACCCTGGAAGTCTGCTGATAAACAGCAATATGAAAATTCTCAATAAATACTTCACCCTCTTTTATCCAAGCATAGCTGTCCCTCAGGTTCGCCATTCCTGCCCTGAGGGACTTGACCTCCGAACCGATAAGTGCAATCCCAGCTTCATATACCTCATCAATGTGAAAATCGAAGCGCGCCTTCTTGTTTGTGCAGACAACTTTTATCCCTATGGGCGCGCTCATATCTCTTTACCTGCCACCATGACCATCTTTATTCTCTCATCCATCCCTTTCTCCACAACATAAGATACCGGATCTTCACCGGAACGACATCCTTCCACTGAGACTGCAATCATGTCAGCTTCTTTCCCTGCATCAAGGCTCCCAATAATCCCCTCAAGGCCCAGTACCCTTGCACCCCCCAGGGTTGCCATCGAGAGAAGAATTGAAGGCTCCATGCTCAAGGTATCCCTAACAAAGCGCATCTCGTCCCATAGACTCAAGGTCTTATTGCTTGCCAGGCTGTCTGTTCCGAGTCCGACAGGGATTCCTGTTTCCAGAAACCTGTTCACAGGCGCTTTCCCCACCCCCAGGAAGAAATTGCTCCTGGGGCAAAGCACAATACCCGTCCCTGACTTCTTCAGGATTGCAATGTCAGTCTCGTCAACATGGACGGCATGGACGGCAATGGTTCCTTCTTTCAGGACACCCAGGCTGTTTAAGTACCTTGCCGGACTCATATTGGAAGGCTCAGGGACAAATTTATTCCATCCGATGAGCGGGTATAACCTCTCCACAAACTCACCGCATGATTCCTTTACATACTTTACCTCCTGGGAAGACTCTGCCATATGCACAGACAGGGGAAGGCCCTTTCTCTCTGCGAGCTTAGAAAGAAGGACATAGAGCCGCGACGAGACCGTATATGGGGCATGTGGAGACAAGCCCAGTATTACCAGTTTACTCTGCTTGTTTATCCCTGCACGCTCCAGCGCCTCTTCCATTTCACTGGCCTTATGCTCGGCCTCTGATGGGTTGAAACCGATAGCTTCAAAAAAGAGCACGGCCCTAAGGCCTTTATCGGCTACGAGGGTCGGGGCTTCGGTCAAAGATGTGATATCGCCAAAGCATGTGATCCCAGAGGCCCTGATCATTTCAAGCCCCTTGCGATAGGCCCTGATAAATGGTCGGCTTCCCAAAAGCTTGGCCTTGATCCTCCTTCTGATTCCCAGCCTAATGAGCCAACCCACAAAGCTGGATTCCTTAATAAAAAGCCTCTTTCTCTTCTTGAATGGGCCGAAATGCGAGAGTTCCAAATGAGTATGTGCATTTACGAGGCCGGGTAGAATGGCAACATCGCCCAGATCTATTTGTTCAGCCCCAGGGAACATTCTTACGATCTCATCATGGGGACCAACTGCTTTAATGAAGGAGCCGTCAACAGCAACTGCTCCTTTTTCAATCGGTGGAGATGTGATAGGAAAGACAAACCGAGAACTGAAAATTCGCATTCAAGGGGTCAGGGCTCCAGAAGCCAGTTATCAATGTTTTTGCCCCTCTTCTTTTTCAAAGGCACGAGCTTCCCCTTTATAGATACATATGCAGGCCTGTTTTTTTCATCAACAACGATGACCCTTGGATGATATTTTCTCGCTTCCTTTGCATCCATGACTACATAGGAAGCCACGATGATTATGTCTCCAACGCTTGCCTTCCTCGCTGCAGCCCCATTGATGCAGATTGTGCCGGTCCCAGTGCCTCCCTCGATTATATATGTCACAAATCTCTCCCCGTTTGTGACATTGAAAACATGCACCTGCTCAAATGGGATAAGGTCTGCTACCTCCATAAGGTCCTTATCCATGGTCAGGCTGCCCTCGTATTCAAGGTCAACCTTTGTGACCGTGGCCCGGTGGACCTTTGATTTCATAAGCACTCTCAACATGACCCGCTCCTTTTAATACAAAATATCATATTTCGGATTATTGATTCAACAAATCTCTTCTCAGGAGTTCCTACTGTTTGAACGCACTACTTTGACATAGAAACATAGAGCTATTATAATAGCTCTATTGGAGGTGAGGATAATGAGAGTTATCAATACAGTCGAATTAAAAAACAAGGCGAACGAAGTTCTGCGGGATGTTGCAAAAGGAAACCCTGTGATTATTACATACAGGGGAAAACCAGCAGCATCGCTTACTTGCCTGACAGAAGACGATCTTGAGGACTTTATTATTGAAAATAGTCCAGCCATAAGAAAAAAGATTGCCAAGGCGGAAAAAGATATCAAAGCAGGGAGAGTTATTTCACTTGATGATTACCTGACAAGGTCACGCACATAGGAATGGGCCCATTTGCTGTCCAAATGACGCAGGCAGCAGTTGATGATCTGGAAAGCATCCATCCTGTGCTGCGCGAACAAATACTCTCAGCCATCAAGTCTCTATCCACCAATCCTCTCCCATCAGGGACCCGTATCAAAAAACTCAAAGGCTTTAAACCGCCGCTCTATAGACTTCGTTCGGGAGATTTCAGGATACTTTATAGGATTCAGAGTAATGATGTGACAATAATGAATGTCCTTGATAGAAAAGACCTTGAAAAGATCATCAAGAGGCTGCAATTACAGAATCCCAAGTTTTGATAGGTGTGCGGGCCTTAATGTCAATGATTGGCTCTCTCTTGTTGGTATTATCGTTTCTGTTCGTGGAGTTAATCCTGCTCTAATTAGACATCAATAGGTGCTGGTTGCCAATGCGGACATTGGCCAATCCCTCCGCCCGTGCGGCATCATCGGCCTCCTGCGCATGGCGCACCGATGTGCACGGCAGATCGGCCATGTAGAAATGCGGGGCGAAGGCGAGGAGCGCAAAGGGAATCTGACGGTTGATGGAGGCGATATATCGCGCAATCTTGCCCACCTGTTCTGCATCTATATATCCCGGCACAAGAAGGGTGCTCGCTATAACGAGGGGCAATCCGGGCCTCTCATTATACCGCTGCGCAGCACGGCTGAAATTCTCCAGTGTCCTCCGGTTAGAGATGCCAGTCAGCGCAATATGCAGGTCCTCGTCGAATGCCTTCAGATCAAACTTGATGCAGCCGCCTGTATCAAGTGAATACTGAACGGCAGCCTCCAGGAACTTTGGATGCATGGTGCCGTTGGTCTCCCAACATATACGCACACCTTTCCCTGCCAGATACCTTGATGCCGTCAGGGCATGCGGCATCTGCGATGATGGATCGCCTCCAAAATAGCAGACGCAAAATGTGCGCGGGTTGGCAGAGCCCGCAAGCTCTCGCGCACTTATCATTCCGTCCCTTTTCGGTGATACCTTACGAAAATGCCAGTTCTGGCAGAAAAGACAATTTGCCGTGCAGCTTGCGTAAAAAACAGCAAGGTTGTGGCTTCCAGGATGTTTGCCCCCCTCACACACCCAATCTGCCACACAGTTTGTTGGAAGTGGATCACGGTACCACTGAAGCAGGCCGCGCTCCGGTGTTCCGGCGAGATGGGACAGCCTGTTTTTGCGCACCGTGCGAAGACCGCAATAGCCGCGTTCGTCCTCGCCGATTTTGCACTCATTGCTGCAAAGCGAGCAATGAACGCCGTTCGTATGGCGCGGCGGTCTGGTGGGCAGGGCGAACTCAGTGCGCGAGATGGCGTGGACCGCCTCTACACGCTTCCGGCATGCAGTAAATTTTTTGCGCAGGCAATCGCCGCAGAAGCCTATCTCAGCAGGTATCAGCGGCGAAGCACTACCACACAGCCCGCAGTTTACTGGGCGATTCACAACAAAGGTCTAAAGGCCGGCAAGCTTCCTGGCCAGCTTCTTCTTTTCCTCCAGGTCTGCCTGGCGGGCGATCATGATCCGCTGCGCCTGCGGGGAGCCTGCCCCATGCATGGATTCTGCACGATAGCTAATTGCTGCCCTGCCAAAGGTAAAATTCTCAATGAAACGCAGCAGTTTCATCCGTTTCTCGGTGGGAATTTCGCTTTTTGCCTTGAGGTATTTATCTATATATGGCCCAACCTCAGGGCTTCGCAGGTCTTTCTCCGATGGAAGTGTCACAAGGAG
>Ga0315308_1002643_pt1 | contig 10133 bp, 13 predicted proteins | sample TDP3_MG_FD_203078 | JGI IMG/M metagenome (GOLD analysis project Ga0315308, IMG submission 203078) | Freshwater sediment microbial communities from Lake Towuti, South Sulawesi, Indonesia - TDP3 | ecosystem: Environmental > Aquatic > Freshwater > Lake > Sediment | place: Indonesia: South Sulawesi...
CCTATCAGGCCATGGGAACGCCGACCATGGTCAATCACTACCTGCTCTTCGAAAGGGAAGCCTAGTGCAAGGCTGAATAGGAGGACATCAGCAAAGACCACATGAATAATGTCCTCTAAACCGCGCATTATCCCGTCTGCGAACTAGCGCTCTCGATCGAGACAAGATGGAAGAGGAAGAAGACTCTGAAGAGGAGGATGAAACGGCGCGTGTGCGCAGCGGTGTTAACCCCGAAAGTAGTTCTCTTGAACCTTCTGCGACTGGGGCGAACAAAGCTCCCTGCAGTCGCCTATATGTTGTTTCTACTCGGCGTGTTATTGGCCGTTTCGTCGGGTGCAGAGTTTGCATTTGGTAGGTTCGCTTGGGGCTCCGCTATAGTTCTCGCCGCCGTGCTGTCTACGAACTATGGAAACGACTATTTTGACATCGAGGTTGATCGCTTCAATGAGCCTTCTCCGATTTCTGGAGGCAGCGGAGTACTGCTGAAGAACCCTGAATTGAGATGTCTTTCAAAATGGATCGCGATATGTTTGATGGCCATCTCAATAGCTTTGGCAGTGGCTTTCACACTTGTTTTTCGTTTTCCCGGCTCTCTGATTGTACTTGCGGTTTCGGGGAACGGGTTGATCTGGTTCTATTCTGCGCCGCCCCTCAGGCTCTCCTACAATGGACTCGGAGAAATCGCCACAATGTTAGGGGCAGGACTGTTGCTGCCTTGTTTGGGATATCTCGTCATGCTCGGAGATGTCGGCAGTCTCTTCTGGGTGTTCTCTCTTCCATGCATTCTGTACGCGCTCTCTATCATAGTGAGCGTGGAGATGCCTGACAGGGAAGGAGACTGCCAGGCACGCAGATACACGCTAGTCGTGCGTAAAGGCCGGAGATTCGGCTTGGTTCTTATCGCACTTTCGAATCTTCTTGCGACTTTGTACCTTTCCCTGATATCCAAATCGAATCTGACAAAGGCGTCAGTAGATCTGCGTCTGATTGCGATCTTCTCTCTTCCGCCACTTGCCTCGGGAATTCTTGGACTAATAAGAAGAACTGAGGATAGAGAATCGGCTACGAAATTGGTGACCCTTAACGTCTACGCAATTTCGTCTATGCTGTTGATGGCGGATTGTTATCTCATTTCGACTTTGCTTTGATACATGCCCTCGATGGAGAGTGGAGTTCATCGCACAGCACAGACTCCGTAGGTTGATTGCTTTAGCTCCAAAGCGCGCGCGTCAGGCGGGCATTTGTTAAGCAGGTGCATAAAAGAAAGATAAGAGGTTAACCCAAACCTTAACCAAGGCAACACTTCTCCATAGCTTTCACTAACGAGTCTTGTTGAAGAAGACCCCCAAATTCCGAGGAAGACAGCTAAAGTAGTCGACTAAACCTAGGTGTTCCAGTTTCCTGAGTGTCGTAGCTGGCAGCTTATCCTGTGATAAACCTTGCAAGAGCAGGGCGGTTTCCTCCTCGGAGAATTCCTCTTCATCTCCAATCCATTGTATGAATTCCCTGTTCTGTGGACAGACTCTTTGGCAACGCATACATCCTACAACGCAGTTGTGCCACGAGGAATCCATCCACTTGGGGAACGGAACATCGCCTTTCTTTTCGTTGTGATAAGAGATGCACCGTTCAGCATGCAATAGAAAACGGTCTGATGAAATAGCGCCGGTGGGGCAGGCTTGGCGACAGAGTTCGCATTCCTCGCAACTCTTCATCATTGTTCTTTCTTGCCAACTGTCTTCTTTGCAAGGCATATCAGAGTAGATGGCCACAAGTTGATGAAAGCTTCCCATGCCAGAAACGTAGCAGATATTGTTCCTCCCGTATTGGCCTAGACCACTTCGTACCGCTAACAGTTTGAGGGGCAGTGCAGTTCCTGTCGATGTGTAGTCTTCTTCGCCGAGTATCCTAGCGAGGAGGTTCTCAACTTGTTCTGTTATGCTGTCGTAGGCCGTGTATGTGGGAGGAAGGATAAGTGGACGTCGTTGTCCATTCCATGTAAAGATCGCTCGGGTCTGGGGTCTGGGGACGGCGACAACAATCAAGGATTGTGCTTTGGGCAGGTCTTCAGGGACTTGGAAGTTGAACCAAGCAAGACGGCTTTGATGGAACTCGCTGTCGAGCAGGCCTTGATTGCGGAAGCCGTCTATCTCTTTCTGCAGCAGCTGCAAATAGGAGATGGAAATCATTCGCGCCTGATAGCTACGTTCTCTCAAGCGAACAAACAGTTCATCGATAAATCTATCCATAGCCGGCGAAAGAATGTTGGTTCTAATAAAGATTTGGTTGGGGTAAAGTTTTATCTTTATCTCTAGCGCGCGAGCTATCAGCTCCTCGACTATTTAGACCGCGAAGCTATGGCGCTATGTATGTTTTGGGCTATTCGATCGTAGATTTCAAAGGCTTCACGGGTTGGAAGATTCGCGCGCGTGTTCGTTATTCTTACACATGGATTGAAGGCGGCCTGAGCATCTAAGAACTCTTGCGGGGGCTTTCCGATCATCGGTATTCGTCGAGGCTTTACGTGAGCCCTTACCTCGATGTCGGGTGATTGGTTTGACCATTCTCGAAGCAGCATGCTTCTCAACTCGGGATCGTCATTCAATCGCTGTGCGAGTTCTCCGCCCTCCCATCGATAGCTAACAATTTCTCTGCCGAGGAAGCCCTTCCTGTCAGGCTTGACTTTCGCCTCCAGCCTCTTTTCTAAACCTTCCACATTCGCCAGCACAAGGTAGTGATAGTAAGATCTCATATACGGCCTATCATCGGCCGCCTGTTCGATTTCAACTTGTACTATGTCGATGTTTCGGCCTTCGATCTTAACGTAGCCTGCAACAGCGTCAACGAGTGAGCCACACATCGATTCCATCATACTTCCAGACAGGTGCGCTGTCCCGTTGACGCCGATCTGCCGAAGACGGTCACACAATTCGTTCAACAGTCCTTCATACATTGCAAGTGCGGGCTTCTCGAAGGCATCCTTAATTCTCTTAAACATACCCATCTACACCATCCCACCTTCTCTCAAAATCCACATCATTAGATAATCTGTATGTTTGATATATAGCGCGCGCGTTAATTAATGTGATCGCAATACTCGCTAAACTGGGGGAGTTACTGAAATTGATCTACAGTATTGGAAAATACTCATATGAATTCGTTGATGGATGGGCCAAGCTTCCTGAAGGAGAATCGTTCCTTGATGTATGTGGTATTGCCATTGGTCGTCGAGACGATGTTTATGTCCTCAACCGCAGCAAGCACCCAGTAATGGTCTTTGATCGTGAAGGAAATTCGGTGTCATCTTGGGGAGAAGGTTACTTTGGCAGGGCTCATGGCACCTGCGTCGGCCCAGATGGCTCAATCTACTGCACCGATGATAGAAGCCACATCGTCACAAAATTCGACGCTGAAGGCAATATTCTAATGGTCCTAGGGACCAAGGGCAAACCTTCAGACACGGGGTACAGAGAGACATCAGACCACTTTGAGAGCATAGCATCCATCAAGCGGGGTGGACCTCCATTCAATCGTCCGACCGGAGTGACTCTTTCTTCATCCGGGGAGATCTATGTTTCTGACGGCTATGGTAATGCGCGAATACACAAATTCGGCGCAGACGGCAGACTGCTGTTGTCATGGGGTGAACCGGGATCGGGACCAGGCGAGTTCCGTCTCCCGCATTCGGTTCGGGTGGATGCTTGTGATCGGATTTGGGTCTCGGATCGCGAGAATAGTCGGATCCAGGTCTTCAATGATAGGGGTGAGTTTCTAACTCAGTGGACGGACTTGATCCGCCCGACTGATTTATGCATAGACGATGAGGTGGTGTATGTTTCCGAGCTGTGCAGGCGTCTCAGTTTCTTCACGATGGATGGAAAGCTCCTAGCTCGCTGGGGAAACGAAGGACGCGATCAGAAAGACCCTCTATTTGTGGCTCCTCACGCGATAGCCGTTGATTCAGAGGGAAGCCTCTATGTCGGTGAAGTCGCGATGACCCATAGCAAGGTGGATCGCGGTTCAAGAACTATACAGAAGTTTACACGTGTATGACGCTCTACGAACCTAAGCGGCAAGAATCGAATTTGGCATGGGAGAAGCGATAAAGGCTCAGAAATAGCCTTTGGCGCGCGCATGTGCTAGCGAAGGCCAAGCGGTGAACTCTTAAATAAAGGGCCATCGAACCGAAAGTGGGCATTACGTATGAAGGGTTTCAAGTCCAATATCGAGAAGGACACTTTGAGCAACAGCAATTTCAGACGCGTGCTCTACACAGGTAAACACAGCCAGCTTGTACTAATGAACCTCAAACCCGGCGAGGAAATAGGTGAAGAGGTTCACAAGGCCGTCGACCAATTCTTCAGATTCGAAAAAGGCAGGGGAATAGTCTCCATAGACGGTATCAAACACAAGGTCGCTGATGGAGACGCCGTCATAGTACCCTCCGGTGCCAGACATAACGTGGTGAATACGTCAAAGACCGCAGAGCTCAAACTGTACACGATATACTCGCCGCCAGAACACCAAGACGGCACGGTACGCAAGACGAAGGCAGACGCGCTGGCGAAACCAGAAGAGTTCGATGGCAAAACCACGGAATGATCCTTTTTTCTTTCCGCGTGGTGTATGAAAGCAAATTCTTAGTGCCCGCCGCGCCAATACTCCCTCTTGTCATCACCAGGCCAAATATCGGAATCACAAGTGACAGGGAAGCAAAGAAGAGAGCTTCCATTTTCCAGACGTAAGGCGAATCAGACAGATAGGATGACGACTGTTCCTAGATTCTCTCCGTTTCCATGCCTCTGAGCGCATTGTAGAGAAACAGAACAGCTACGGCTCCTCCGCTGGCCATCGTTAGCCACACGGCGTTGAAGGAGTATCTGTCTATCAGAAATCCGAGCATCGTCGACCACAGAGAGCTCACGCCCGATCCGGTCGTCCAAAAGAGTCCGATGAGGACATCCCTCTCGGCTTTACTCGACACACTCGTCAGATGCGCCTGAAGCAGCGAGGTCAAGGAGAACGTCGTCATAGAGAGGATGAAGAGGTTTGGGATAAGTAGGAAGTTGAAGGAGGCGTAGAAGGTGAGGAGGCAGATCGCCACCGTCGTGACGGCCAAGGAGCCCATGGCGGTCTTCAGGTATCCTCTACGGTCGGCGACTCTTCCTAGGTAGATTGTGCCAAGAACGCCGCCTATCGTGGCCACGGAGCTCAATACGCCAGCCCAGAAGACGCTCATCCCCAGTCCCTTAACAGGGTCCCTGAGGAAAACCGGAACCCAAGTTGTCATGACGCCCAGTCCCGTGCCTCCGCTTACGATGCTCCAAGCGATGAGGATTGAGATCGCACCCCTTACCTTGAAGGAAGATCTGATGTCTTGGATGAGGTTCCTCCCAGTTTCTTCTGAGACGGCCTTGTCGCCAGCAGGCTCTCCGCGTAGGCTGAGGATGATGAGGAGCCCAGTGCCCACGGGCAAGAACGTCAGTAGGAAGTAGGAGGACCTCCATCCGTAGAGCAGAGCCACCGTGGATAGCAATATCGGACTTATTATATTTCCCACATAACCGAGGCCGAAGAACAGGGAGAGGGCTGTTCCCACCCCTCTCTTTCTGTCGTACTTCTCTGCGAGTATGGAGGTGCTGACGGGATGCTGCCCGGCCTGCCCCGCACCCGACACCGCGCTTCCGCCTAGGACTATGGCGAACCGATCCGCTACGCCAGTCACAAAGCAGCCCAACCCCATCAGGATGTTCGATCCTCCTAGGAGGATGCGCCTCGAGAATCTCCTGCCGGCGATGCTGTAGACCATCTGCAGGAAACCGCCGAGGGTGTTGATCACTCCCGTCATCAAACCAATCTGCGTGTAGGTGAGGCCGAGGTCCACCTGCATGTTCCGGTAGACGATGGAAGCCCCTTGGAAGAAGTGCTGGGACATGTGGGATACGGTGAGGCCTATGAGGACCTGCTTGCCCGATTTTTCCTCGGTCTTCCCCTTACCCAATCAGAGATCACTCGTGAGCGCGCGCGAAAAAAGCGCATAGGAAGGAACTCTAGGTCTTTCTCTTCTTGCCTTTCAGCTTCGTATCCCTGAATTTAACGAACTCATCTGCAGCAACTTTGTTGACTTTCCTGAGCGAAGCGATTACCATCTCTGACAGCTCCTCCGCGGCGATCTCGGTTCTGCGGGCGACCTTTCCAGAGACCTCCTTGACGACGCGTGCGGCCTCTTCGGCGGTTGCGCCAGTCCTCTTGACTCCAGCAACGATCTTGGCCTCAATGAAGTCCTCGAATCTCCCATCCCTCTTTCTCACCCTGACCAACGTACCACCTCCAAGAAGGTTGACGGTGAACGCCTCGCATATATTTTCTCCCACCAAACCAACCATGCCCAGAGCGCAGCGTGAGAAAAATCAGAACCGCTCACTTTACAACTAGGACACTGCATCTGGAGTTCCTTACGACAGACTCCACTAGGCTCTCGAAGACCCGTGTTCTCAGAGCGCCATCTCTACCACCGAGGACTATCAGATCAACGAGGTTCTCCTCCGAGGCTTTCAGAATGAGATCTTTGGCCGCCCCTTCTCTTACACGGCCATCCACCTTGACACCCATCTTCTTGCCGAGCTCTTCGAGCCGGGTTAAGGCTGAGCGAGCCTCCCTCAAACTGATCTCGGAGGTCGATTTGACCGTATGCAACACAATCACGTCGGCCTTGAGATGTCCTGCCAGCTCGAATCCTCTCAAGGCGGCTTCCTCAGAAGACTTGGAACCGTTGGAATAGATCAGTATTCTCAAGAGAACCGCCGAGTCCCTCAATCTCTTAATAGTAGATTCGAGGTTCACATATCTCTTCTCCGCATCTCGACGGTGAGCCTCCGCTGTTGAACTACCCGGCCCTTTCGGTATTCATATTCACATACTTCCTGATCGTCGGCAGGAAGTTCTTCAAACTAAATGTTGAGCCATGGATGAGCATGCTTCTCGGCGCAGTCTTGATGGTCCTGCTCAGAGTTCTGACCGTCAATCAGGCAACCTCCGCGATCAACCTTCAGGTGATCGTCTTCCTCTTCGGAATGTTCTGTCTTGTAGTAGCCCTAGACCAATCAGGCGCTCTTCAGTTCGCCGCGCTGTCTCTTCTCCGCATGGCCAAGACGTCTGAGAGGCTTCTGCTCGCCGTCATATTGTCCGTCACCGTCATGTCAGCATTCCTAGTGAACGATGCAGTCGTACTCGTGATGACGCCGATCGTCATCAGCGCATGCCGCACCGCCAAGGTAAGGTCGACTCCGTATCTACTCAGCGTCGCATTCTCCTCAAACATAGGAAGCGCACTAACGCCGATCGGAAACCCTCAAAATGTTCTGATTAAGGTCGTCTCCGGAATCGGGACAGGGTGGTTCATCTTGAACATGCTTGTTCCGGTCGTCTTCTCGACCGTTGTTCAATACTATCTACTCAAGACATTCTTCAGCAAACAACTTCATGCATTCGAAGAGTTCGACACACGCTCGATAATCCCCAAGCAGGCCATTCGCGATCAAGCGCTTCTGGAGAGGTCGGTGGCCATCGTCACGCTCACCGTGGTCGGCTTTCTACTCTCAGACATCTTGAATCTGGAGTTGGCTCTTCTGGCGGTTCTCGGAGGCGGCATAGTCCTCTTCATCCAAAACCGCCGAATCGAGATCGTTCGACGAATCGACTGGACCGTCATCATCTTCTTTGCAGGCATGTTCGTGGTCATGGAAGGCTTCTCCAAATCCGGAGTCCTTGAGCTAATGACCCCGAGCCTAATTCCCCAGTTCCTCTCCACCAACGCCCTTGTCTCCATTCTCTGGATTCACTTCGCAAGCACGATTCTAAGCCAGCTCGTCTCGAACGTGCCACTGGTCGCCATGTTCATCCCTCTCTTCAGAGCGGCTAACGCGCAGCCACGACACTGGCTTGCCCTGGCCTCCGGAAGCACCTTGGGAGGAAACGGCACCCTCTTGGGAGCAGCTGCGAACGTCATAGTCTTGGAGAGCGCCGAAGAGAGAGGCGAATCCTTCTCATTCCTCGAGTTCGCAAAGGTCGGAGCTGTCCTGACGGCAGTGACGGTACTAGTCTCAGCATTGCTGGTGGCGCTTACCACATCTTTTCTTCCGTGACCAGCTGCTGTCTCCCTTGGGCAGTACTTCACGGAGATTCTTTGACCCATGGAAGCACTGTTTAGAAATCGAACTCCCGTGACCGGGTTATTGAAAGGGCGGAGGACGCCGTGGAGAAGGCGTACACCCGGTCAGAGCCTCGAATAACAGCACATCTCTCTTCGGAAAACCGAGGAACTGAACATGTACCTCGGTCGGATACTCGGCAGCACCACCAAGATCAACGCGCTAGCCGTTCTCGTTCCAAACCCTGAGCGGAGCTGCCTCGAGAACGAGTTAGCCAGGATAAGCGGAGCCTCGGCCTCAGAGGTAAACAGGCAGATGAAGGGCCTCGTGAACGCCGGACTCGTACTCATGCAGAGAGTCGGTAAGGCGAAGCTCTACGAGATGAACGGGAAGCACTTCCTCTTCAAACCCTTAAGGGAGCTGTTCAAAAACCTTGAAGGCGTCTACAGAGAGGGCGCCTCCGAGGTCGCCGCCTAGCTGACGAGAGCCTACAAACCTAGGAATATCATCCTCTTCGGGAGCCTATCCAAAGGCCGCATCCGAAGCGACCTGGTCAGAGAGCTCAGCGGCATCGACCTCATCATAATGGTCGAAGAAGGCGACATCGAGAACCTCAGAGCTGACCTGCTCACCTTCATAAATAGAGAGATCAGCCTGAAGTACGGCATTGTTGTATATCCCGTCGTCCTGTCCGTGGAGGAGTACCTGAGCGGGCTGTCCAGAGACCAATCCATAATCGACGCAAATGCGAGAGGTCAGGTTCTCTATGGCGAAAAGCCGAGAAGGTCTAGTTGAGTGGGCTCTACGTAGAGCGGAGGAATACCCCGAATCGGCGAAAGGCCTAGATGGACTTTCTGTTAATCTTCCAGGTCGTCTCATTTCATGCGTTCCGCCCTCTTCCCTCCAAAAGCATGAATTGTTCTCGTACCAGCAACAAATTCTCCCGCATGGGGGACTCCCCTTGAAATATGATACTCCTGTCCAGCCCCTAGCATTATCTTCTCGCCGCCTATGATCAGCGTGTATCTTCCATCGACGATGACAAGATACTCATCATATTCGTGCCTGTGCTCCTCTGAGACCCCATTTCTTCTGCAGGTCCAGTGAGCCATCTGACTCCCATCCGCCCCATCGTAGACGTACCCTTCGATACCCCGGCTCTGAAATCTCGGGCCAATCGCGTTTGTTCTGTTCCTCATGAAATCAGGAAATTCACCCATTCCGCAACGTCCTCGATGCTGGACATCAGGCCGGCCTAGTAAGTCTCGTCGACTCTGCAAGGGTAAGAATCTAACTACCCCTTCCGGATTCCAAATGGTTTTCCAAATTCAACCGCTTCTTGCCCACGCTACGGGGCGACCTCTTCAGTTTAAGAGGGGGCTGCAAAGAGATCGCAATCACTGGATTATCTGTTTCTTTCCAGATTTTTGACAAACGGTATTATTCTGAAGTCCCATTGTGTGCGTAGCCGCTCTCCGGTGTCTTTGTACCCTATTCTTGTCCAGAAGCCGTAGGATTTCTAGGGAACGTGCAGCCCGAGAAGAATCTGAGAGAACCAAATAGGCAACAGCAACTAACCTCTACGCTTGCCAGCTGCACGCGCTACTAGCCGAAGCAGCGTCCAGCTCAAGGAAAAAGAAAGAGGGATTTGAGGGCGGTCACTTCTTCTCCGGCTTCTTCTTCGCCTCAGTTATCTTCGTGTCTCCGGCTTCCCTGAGAAGCCACCCAACTGGGGGTTCAGCTGTTCCGAAGTCCATGCCTTCTTCATTCAGTCTGATCCAGACCGGGTCGGCGTGGTTGCGCCACGTGTCCAAGTCTGCGTAGTCCTTGCACTCCCAGAACTCTGCGGCGGTGAATTGCCCGAATCCCATAACGTAGAAGTATGTTCCGCGGTATTTCCATCCCTTCGGGGCGTGTTCGGCATAGAGCTTCTCGTTCTTCTTGACCCATTTCTGGAAGTCGGTAACTCTGTTCTTCTCCAAG